>Ga0137449_1000137_pt1 | contig 10471 bp, 6 predicted proteins | sample EasRivERMGT436_2_FD_104905 | JGI IMG/M metagenome (GOLD analysis project Ga0137449, IMG submission 104905) | Soil microbial communities from meander-bound floodplain in the East River, Colorado, USA - East River MetaG ERMGT436_2 | ecosystem: Environmental > Terrestrial > Soil > Floodplain ... | reverse complement strand
CATGAGCACCCCCCGGTCGGTCTCGTCGCGGATCAGGCGGCCGGCGCCCTGCTTGAGCGCCAGCACCGCCTGCGGCAGCTGCAGCTCGGTGAACGGATTGCCTTCGCGCGCCTTGAGGCTGTCGATGCGGGCGGCGAGCACCGGGTCGTCGGGCGGCGCGAACGGCAGCTTGTCGATCACCACCACCGAGAGCGCCTCGCCGCGCACGTCCACGCCTTCCCAGAACGACTGGCTGCCGAGCAGCACCGCGTTACCCAGGCGCCGGAAGCGCTCGAGCAGCTCGCTGCGCGAGCCGGTGCCCTGCACCAGCAGCGGATACTCGATGCGGCCGCGCAGCAGCTCGTGCGCCTTGCGCAGCGCGCGCAGCGTCGTGAAGAGCAGGAAGGCGCGCCCGCCGCTCGCCCGCAGCACCGGTAGCGCGGCCTCGATCACCGCCTCGGTGAAACCGGGAGCGTTGGGATCCGCCGGCAGGCCGCGCGGCAGGTAGAGCAGCGCCTGGCGGGCGAAATCGAACGGGCTCGCCCAGCGGCGCGTCTCGGCCTCGGGCACGCCCAGCTCGCGCGTGAAGTGGCCGAAATCATCGCCCACCGCCAGGGTGGCCGAGGTAAAGATCCAGGCGCGCGGATGATCCGACATCTGCTTGCGGAACAGGTCCGCCGACGACAGCGGGGTCACGTGCAGCTGCGCCGCCTGGGCGAATACCTCCACCCAGCGCACCTCGCCCGCGTCCTCCTCCTGCATCCGCGCGAGGATCGAGTATGCGGCGCCCGCCCTGCGCGCGCACGACTCCAGCCCCTCGGAGCGCTCGGCCTGCGCGGCGAGGGGTTCCTGCACGTCGCGAATGGTTTGAATTAATTTCTGAATAGATTCCAAAAAACCAGGCAGCCCGACTGCCTGTGACCAGGCGAGACGCGTGCCCGATTCACCGAGCGCGAGGCGCAGGTCGCGCGCCGCCTTTTCCAGGCGGCCGGCGAGCGCGTCGAGCTCCGGGGAGGCGCCGCCGGCGGCGCGCAGCTCGAGGCGCAGGTCGCGCGCCAGCTCGACCAGCTGGGCGCTCGAAACGGTTTCACCGAAGAACATGCGCGCCGTCTCGGGCAGCTGGTGCGCCTCGTCGAAGATCAGCGTGTTGCAGGCCGGCAGCAGCTCGGCGACTCCCTCGTCGCGCAGCACGACGTCGGCGAAGAAGAGGTGGTGGTTGACCACCACCACATCGGCGGCGAGCGCGTTGCGGCGGGCGCGCATCACGAAGCAGTCGCGGTAGTCGGGGCACTCCTGGCCAAGGCAGTTCTCGCGCGTCGAGGTGGCGTGCGCCCACACCGGTGCGTCCTCGGGCACGTCGGCCAGATCGGCCCGGTCGCCGGTCGTGCTGGTGCGGGAGAACTGCTCGATGCGCGCGAGCTGCGCCGCCTGCTCGCGCGTCTCGAGCAGCGCCTCCTGGCGCGCCCGCCCGAGCCGGTAGAGGCAGACGTAGTTGCTGCGCCCCTTGAGGAGCGCGGCGCTCGCCCCCGAGGCGAGGGCCTCGCGCACCGCGGGCAGGTCGCGGTCGAAGAGCTGGTCCTGCAGGGTCTTGGTGCCGGTCGAGACGATCACCTTGCCGCCCGAGAGCAGCGCCGGCACCAGGTAGGCGAAGGTCTTGCCGGTGCCGGTGCCGGCCTCGGCCACCAGCACCCCGTCGCGCCCGATCGCCTGCTCGATCGCCGCCGCCATCTCGAGCTGCTGCGCGCGCGGCTTGAATCCGGGGATCCTCGCGGCGAGCGGCCCGTCGGCCGCGAACGCCCGCTCGAGCGCTGGATTCAGTTGCTCAACTCCTCTACCTTGACCCATACGCGGCGCGACTCCGTCGCCCGGGCCTGACCGGAGCTGGCGATGCCTCTTTCATTGTTTGCGATGCTTCTGGCCGCGCCACCCAGCTCGAACCACTCCCCAAGCCGGCCGATCGCGGTGCTCGTGATGCGGTCCGACTGCATCGTGCCGCGAGGGCCTAGCGTCTCGCGCTGCGGCGAGATCTCGAGGTGCACGGTGCTGCCCGTGAGGCGCGGCGACACCTCGAAGCCGGTGGAGGACTCCTGCACCACGTAGGTCTGCTGGGACACCACGCCGCCCGGCGTGCGGATGATCTGGCGCTGCGGCAGGGTGCGGGACTGCCCGGTCGCGATCCTGGCCGTGCCGCCCTCCACCACCTGGACACGCTGGTCGATCCGCTCGGCGGCGCCGGTGCGCGAGTCCTGCGCGCGCAGCTCGACGTTCGAGCCGCGGTTGCTGATGGTCCCGCTCGCGGAGGCATCGCGGCTCGAGCTCTCCAGCGCCTCGTCGAAGCGCACCAGGATCTGCAGGCGGCGCGAGGGCCGGTCGATGGCCTCGAGCGCCTGCCGGATCTCGGCGAGGTTGGCTGGGCTGGTGCGCACGAAGAGCTGCCCGGACTGGCCGCTTATGGTGGCCCCGGGCTCAAGCAAGGTGCGCAGCGTGGGCAGCACCTGCTCCACCGTGCGGTGCTTGAGCGGAATGATCTCCAGCGCGCCCTGCGCCCAGGCCTGCGCCGCGCAAAGCAAAGCGATTGCCAGCCCTGACCGGATCAATCTCATCATCGGCTCCCGTCCACACAACGCGCAGAGTTGCACATCCGTCTACCCCGGCGCCCAGCTATCGATAATAATTCTCATTGACACTCGCAATGAGAGTCATTATCGTTGTGCTTCTCTCGCCTGAACGGAACCGCCATGTCGAACTTTTCCTTTAAAACCATTGTCTTGAGTTTTGCCGCGCTGGCCGCGTTTCCCGCCATCGCGCAAGAGAAAGTCCTCAACCTCTACTCCTCCCGGCATTACCAGACCGACGACGCCCTCTACACCGGCTTCACGAAGCTCACCGGGATCAAGATCAACCGGATCGAGGCCGGCGAGGACGCCCTCATCGAGCGCATCCGCAACGAAGGCGAGCGCAGCCCGGGTGATGTCCTGGTCACCGTCGACGCAGGCAGGCTGTGGCGCGCCGAGCAGCTCGGCATGTTCCAGCCGGTGAAGTCGGCGCTGCTCGAGAGCCGCATCCCGGCCAACCTGCGCGAGCCCGGCGGCCACTGGTACGGCTTCTCGACGCGCGCGCGCCTCATCGCCTACAACAAGGCGAAGGTGAAGCCCGGCGAGATCCAGACCTACGAGGAGCTCGCCGACCCGAAGTGGAAGGGCCGCGTCTGCATGCGCTCCTCGACCAACATCTACAACCTCTCGCTGATGGGCGCGCTGATCGACCACCTCGGCGAGCAGAAGGCCGAGCAGTGGGCGCAGGGCGTGCGCGCCAACCTGGCAGTCGAGCCCAAGGGCGGCGACACCGACCAGCTGAAGAGCGTCGCCGCCGGCCAGTGCGACGTCACGATTTCCAACCAGTACTACTACGCCCGCCTGCTGCGCTCGCAGAAGCCCGACGAGCGCCAGGTCGGGGAGCGCATCGGCGTCGTCTTCCCGAACCAGAAGACCTGGGGCACGCACGTCAATATCTCCGGCGCCGGCGTGCTCAAGCACGCCCCGAACCGCGAGGCGGCGATCAAGTTCCTCGAGTACCTGGCGAGCGACGACGCGCAGCGCTACTTCGCCGACGGCAACAACGAGTGGCCGGCGGTCGCCGGGGTCAAGGCCGACAACCCGGTGCTCAACAGCTTCGCCGAGTTCAAGCGCGACACGCTCAACGTCGCCGTCCTCGGCCGCAACCAGCCCGGCTCGCAGAGGATCTACGACCGCGTGGCCTGGAAATAACGCCGGGTTACGAACAGAACCGGAATCAGGCCGACCGCGACGATCACCAGCGACGGCGCGGCGGCCTCCGCCAGGCGCTCGTCCTTGGCCAGGTTGTAGGCCTCGATCGCCAGCGTGTCGAAGTTGAAGGGCCGCAGCGCGAAGGTCGCCGGCAGCTCCTTCAGCACATCGACGAATACCAGCAGCGCCGCCGCCGCCAGGCTGGATGCGATGAGCGGCACGTGCACGCGCACGAGCGCTCCGCCGGGGCTGGCGCCCAACGAGCGCGCGGCGTCCTCCATGCTCGGCGTGATCCTGGCCAGGCCCGCTTCCGTGGTCTGCAACGCGACCGCGAGCAGCCGCACGACATAGGCATACACCAGCGCCACGATGCTGCCGGTCAGCAGCAGCCCCACCTTGATGTCCAGCGCCTGCTCCAGCCAGCCGGCAAGCAGATTGTCGAAGCGGCCGAGCGGCACCAGCACGCCGACGGCGATCACCGCGCCGGGGATGGCATAGCCGAGGCCCGCCGCGCGGTTCGCCGCGGCGACGACCCTGCTCCGGGAGAGGCGCGCCGCGTACGCCATGACCAGCGCGAGCGCCACCGTGACGAGCGCGGTGAGGCCGGCCAGCGTGAAGCTGTTGCCGACCAGCGAGGCCAACCGGCTGCCGACCATCAGGCCGCGCTCGTCCCACGCCAGAGTGCCGAGGAGCGCAGCGGGAAGAACGAAGCCGAGCGCCACCGGTGCAGCGCAGGCGGCGAGCGCGGCGAGCGCCGGCGCCCCCCGCAGGAGCTGGGGCGCGGCCGGCTTGCGCAGCGAGGTGGAGTGGTACGCCGCGCGGCCGCGGCTCGCGCGCTCGAGGGCGAGCACCACCACGACGAAGCCGAGCAGGCAGGTGGAGAGCTGGGCCGCCGCGACCGTGTCGCCCATCGACATCCACGCCTTGAAGATGCCGGTGGTGAACACTTCGAGCGCGAAGTACGACACCGTGCCGAAATCGGCGAGCGTCTCCATCAGCGCGAGCGCGGCGCCGGCGGCGATCGCCGGGCGCGCGAGCGGCACCGCGACATGCCAGAACGCGCCCCACGCCGACAGGCCGGCGAGCCGGCCCGCCTCGATCGCGCTGCGCGAAAGCCCGAGGAACGCGGTTCGCGCGATCAGGTAGACATACGGGTAGAGCGCGAGCGAGAGCATCGCGGCCGCGCCCCACAGCGAGCGGATCTCGGGGAACCAGTAGTCGCGCGCCTGCCACCCGGTCGCGGCGCGCAGCGCCGACTGCAGCGGCCCGGTGAACTGCAGCCAGTCGGTATAGGCGTAGGCCATCACATACGCGGGCATCGCAAGCGGCAGCATCAGCGCCCACTCGAGGACATCGCGGCCGGGAAAGCGGTACGTGGTGACGAGCCAGGCCGACAGCACACCGATCGAGATCACGCCGATCGCGACACCGGCGAGCAGCAGCGCCGTGTTGCCGACGTACCTCGCCAGGCCCGTGGCCACCAGGTGGGACCAGGTGTCGCCGCTTCCGGTGAAGAGGCTGCCGAGCACTGAAGCAAGCGGCAGCATAATCAGGCCCGCGGCGAGGATAGAAATACCTCTAAATGCCTGAACTCTCAGGATTTACTCCTATTTGAGAATGATTACTATAATCGTCGCATGAATCAGGGATCGGCGCTGCCTCATTTGCCTCTCGAAGTCGACGGTTTGAGCCACGCGTATGGCAGCCACCAAGTGGTGCGCGGCCTCTCCTTTTCGCTGCCGAGCGGCGCGATCGGCTGCCTGCTCGGGCCGAGCGGCTGCGGCAAGACGACAGTGCTGCGCTGCATCGCCGGCTTCGAGAGCGCGCAGCAGGGCACGATCCGCATCAACGGCCGCGAGGTCTCCGGCGCGGGCGTCGCGGTGCCGCCGGAGAAGCGGCGCATCGGCATGGTGTTCCAGGACTACGCCCTGTTCCCCCATCTTTCGGTCGGCGAGAACATCGCCTTCGGGCTGCGCACCCCCGGCGCCGCGCGCGACGCGCGCTTGGCGGAGCTCGCCGGGCTGGTCGGGCTGACCGCAGCGCTCGAGAAATATCCGCACGAGATCTCGGGCGGCCAGCAGCAGCGCGTCGCGCTTGCGCGCGCGCTGGCGCCGCGTCCCGACCTGCTTCTGCTCGACGAGCCGTTCTCCAACCTCGACGTCGACCTGCGCGCGCGCCTGTCGGCCGAGGTGCGCGAGATCATCAAGGCGAGCGGCGCCACCGCCGTCCTGGTGACCCACGACCAGCAGGAAGCCTTCGCCATGGCCGACGAGATCGGCGTGCTGCACGACGGCCGCATCCAGCAGTGGGACAGCGCCTACAACCTCTATCACCGCCCGGTGAACCGCTTCGTCGCGGATTTCGTCGGCCAGGGCGTCTTCCTGCCGGCGAAGGCAGTCAACTCGCGCGAGCTGGAGATCGAGCTCGGCGTGCTGCGCGGCGCCGCGCCCGCGCTCGAGACCGCGGGCGGCGGCCTGGAAGTGCTGCTGCGGCCCGACGACGTGGTGCACGACGACGCCGCGCCGACCAAGGCGGAGGTCGTCCACAAGGCGTTTCGCGGCGCCGACATCCTCTACACGCTGCGCCTGGGGAGCGGCCGCAAGGTGCTGGCGCTGGTTCCCAGCCACCACAACCACGCGATCGGCGAGCGCATCGGCATCCGCCTCGACGTCGACCACGTTGTCGCTTTTGCTCCCGAGGACAAGCCCACCCCGCTAGCCTGAGGAGCCTTCGCTCAGGTTGAAGATCATCTCGATCTCGAACGCGAATTCCTTGCCGCGCAGCGCAGGCGGCACCGGGACGTCCGTCCTGCCGACGGTATCGATCGCCTCCCTGTCGAGCAGCTCGTGCCCGGAGCTGCGCACGACGTCGATCGACGATCGGCGGCCGTCGCCGCCGTAGGCGACGCGCAGCCGCGTCCTGCCTTCCCAGTTGTTGTCCCTCGCCGCGCGCGGATAGCGCTTCAGCTTCCTCGCCTCCTCGATGACCAGCAGGCGGAACCGGCCCACGCTGTCGGCATCGGTCTCGGCGCCGGGTCGCGCCGCAGGCGCGGCGGCGGGCGTGGCCTGCGATGCAGCGGCCGGGGCCGGCTCGGCCGCAGGCGCGGGAGCAACGGGCGCTGCGGGCGCGGGCCTGGAAGGGGCCTGTGGCGCAGCTTCAACCACCGGTGCCGGCCTGGGCGAAGGCACCGGCTTCATAGTGGGTGGTTGAACTGCGGGTTTCACTTCAGGCTCAACCGCGGGCGTGGCCGCAGGGGGTTGCGGCAGCTCGACGAGCCGCGCGACGATCGGCGCAGGCCACTCAATGCGCCTGGAGATGTCCCTCAGCAATGGAGCAATCAACAGGGCGACGGCGTGCAGCGCGATCGACGCGATGACCGCGTAGTAAAAGACGCGACTGTCTCGGCCGTGCATTGGTGGAGCCGGCCAATATAGCAGCTAGGCTCCGCGCAGGGCGCGCCAGACCTTCTCCGCGGTGAGCGGCATCTCCAGGTGCAGCACGCCCCGCTCGTGAAGGGCATCGAGCACAGCGTGCACCACAGCGGGAACCGAGCCGATGGTGCCGAGCTCGCCGCAGCCTTTCACGCCGAGCAGGTTGGTCTGCGACGGGATGCTCTCGTCGAACTCGCCGCGCAGCCGCGGCATCTGGTCGGCGCGCGGCGCGGCGTAGTCCATGAGGGAGCCCGTCAGGAGCTGCCCGCTCTGCTCGTCGTAAACCACCTGCTCGTAGAGCGCCTGGCCGAGGCCCTGCGCGACGCCGCCGTGGATCTGCCCCTCGACGATCATGTGGTTGATGATGCGGCCGATGTCGTCGCAGCTGGCCAGGCTCATTACCTCTACCGCGCCGGTGTCCGGATCGATCTCGACCTCGCAGACCTGGGCGCCGTTCGGCCAGGACGGCGTCGAGGGCGTTTCGGTCGCGGAAACGCGCACCATCCGGCTCGGCTGGCGCGCGGCCAGCTCGCCGAGCGCGATCGAGCGGTCGGTACCCGCGATGTGAAACCTGCCGCCGCGATACTCGATGTCGGAAGGCGCCGCTTCGAGCGCGTCTGCAGCGAGCTTTTTCGATTCAACAATGACTTTGCGGCCCGCCGCCGCCACCGCCGAGCCGCCGACGAACGCCGAGCGCGAGCCGACGCTGCCGACGCCGTTCGCCCGGTCGGTATCGCCCTGCACGATCACCACTTTTTCAGGAGAAAATCCGAGGACTTCGGTGACCAGCTGCGTGTAGGTGGTCTCCAGGCCCTGCCCCATCGCCTGCGTGCCGGAGAACACCGTGACCGTGCCGTCGGCGCCCACCTCGATGTCGACCGTTTCGGTCGGCAGCGCGCCGGTCCATTCTAGGTAGACCGAAACGCCGCGCCCGCGCAGCTTGCCGTTCTGTTCTGAACGCTTCTTCCTTCCTTCAAAACCCTTCCAGTCGGCAAGCGCGAGCACCTTGTCGAGCATGCGCGCGAAGTCGCCGGTGTCGTAGACCTCGCCGACGTGGGTCCTGTACGGCAGGTCGGCCGGGCGCAGCAGGTTGCGCCGGCGCAGCTCGACGCGGTCGATGCCGGTCTGGCGCGCCGCCTTCTCCATCAGGCGCTCCATCAGGTAGTTGCCCTCGGGCCGGCCCGCGCCGCGGTAGGCGCCGGTCGCCATGGTGTTGGTGAGCACCGCCCGCACGTGATAGTCGACCACCGGCACGCGATACACCGAGGTCTGCACCTTGGCCACCATGGCGAGCGGAATGATCGCCGAGGAGCCGACCGGCACCGCGCCGATGTTGCCGAGCGACTGCACGCGCAGCGCCAGGATCATGCCGTCGCGGTCGAGCGCGAGCTCCCCGCGGTAGTGCTGGTCGCGCGCCATGTGCGCGGCGAGGAATTCCTCGCTGCGCTCGCCGCGCCACTTCACTGGCCTGCCCAGCTTCTTCGCCGCGTAGCACACCAGGGCGTCCTCGGGCGTCAAGCCGGTCTTCATGCCGAAGCCGCCGCCGATGTCGCCGTTGATGACGCGGTAGTCCTGCGTCTTGCCGCCGAGCGTCGCGCCGAGAAGGTCGCGCGCGCCGGTCGGCGTCTGGTTCTGGGTATAGAGGGTCGTGCGGCCGCCCTCGTGCAGGCCGATCGAGCAGCGCGGCTCGAGCGCCATCGAGTTCAGACGGTGGTTGTGCAGCTCGATCTGCACCACGTGCGCCGCGCTTGCGAAGGCCGCCGCGGTGGCGGCTGCGTCGCCGTAGCGTGTTTCGGCCGCGACGTTCCCGCTGGCCGCCGGCCAGATCTGCGGCGCACCCGGCTCGATGGCCTTTCGCGCATCGACCACGCAAGGCAGATCCTGATACTCGGGGGACACCAGGTCTGCGGCGTCCTGCGCCTGCTGGCGGGTCTCGGCGACGATCGCGGCCACCGGGTGGCCGACGTAGTACACCTTGTCCTCGGCGAGCGGCGTGCGCAGCGGCGAGGCCATCGGCGAGCCGTCGGCGCGCTTGAACAGCGGCGGATACGGGATGTGCTTGACGCCGTCGGCGCGCAGGTCGGCCATCGTCCACGCAGCGATGACGCCAGATGCTTTTCGCGCATCTTCCAGATCGATGCTTCTGATCTCTGCATGCGCGTGGGGAGACCGTAGGACCACAAGCCACGCCTGGCGGGGAAGCACCCGGTCGTCGCTATAGAGTCCCTTGCCGACCAGCAGCCGGTCGTCTTCGAGGCGCTTCTGCGAGCGCGCCGTACCGAAGCGCGCGATGGATGGATCGAACTGGACCTGCAGCGATGGCGCCGTCATCTAAGAACGCAAGAAATGAAGAAAAGTGGCGGAGAGAGAGGGATTCGAACCCCCGGTACCGCAAGCGGTACAACAGATTTCGAGTCTGCCGCATTCGACCACTCTGCCATCTCTCCGCGGGGCCGAACCTGAAGCGAGCCGCGAATTCTATCAGGCGGGACGGGCGATTCTCTCCTGCCCGTTCACGTAGTTGCGCAGCGCAGCCGGTACGCTGACTGAGCCGTCGGCGTTCTGGTAGTTCTCGAGGATCGCCACCAGCGTGCGCCCGACGGCCAGGCCCGAGCCGTTCAGCGTGTGCACCGGCTCCGGCTTGCCCTTGTCGTTGCGGAAGCGCGCCTGCATGCGCCGCGCCTGGAAGGCCTCGAAGTTCGAGCACGAGGAAATCTCGCGGTAGGCGTTCTGCCCGGGCAGCCAGACCTCGAGGTCGTAGGTCTTGGCGCTGGAGAAGCCGATGTCGCCGGTGGACAGCGACACCACGCGGTAGGGCAGCTCGAGCTTCCTCAGGATCGCCTCGGCATGGCCGGTGAGCGCCTCCAGCGTTTCGTACGACTTCGACGGGTGCACGATTTGCAGGATTTCCACCTTGTCGAACTGGTGGTTGCGGATCATGCCGCGCGTGTCCTTGCCGGCCGAGCCGGCCTCGGAGCGAAAACAGGGAGAGTGGCAGACGAATTTAAGGGGTAGATCTTTCTGTTCAATAATTTCATCCCGAACGAAGTTGGTGACCGGGTATTCGGCGGTCGGGATCAGGTACAGCTCGCGGCCTTCGATCTTGAACAGATCGCCCTTGAACTTGGCCAGGCTCGACACGCCGTCGGCGCACTCGGCGCTCACCATGTAGGGCGCGTACACCTCGGTGTAGCCGTGCTCGCGCGTGTGCACATCGAGCATGAACTGGGCGATGGCGCGGTGCAGGCGCGCCACCTGGCCGCGCATCACGACGAAGCGGCTGCCGGCAATCTT
>Ga0137449_1000135_pt1 | contig 10505 bp, 15 predicted proteins | sample EasRivERMGT436_2_FD_104905 | JGI IMG/M metagenome (GOLD analysis project Ga0137449, IMG submission 104905) | Soil microbial communities from meander-bound floodplain in the East River, Colorado, USA - East River MetaG ERMGT436_2 | ecosystem: Environmental > Terrestrial > Soil > Floodplain ... | reverse complement strand
GATCAACGTCGGCGAAGCGCAGCGCGGCGGCGCAAGGCGACGCGGATCAATCCTGCGGGGGGAAGAGGAGGGGCCCAGCGCCTACTTCTTCGCCTTGTAGCCGAACTTCTGGCCGCCGATGCTCGCCTCGTACATCAGTCCGCCCTTGACGGCCGTGAAGACCGCCATTCCCTTCTGGTACTCGCCGGCCGTCTTGGCTTGGCCCTGGGTGCCGGTCGCGCCCGCGCCCGTCCCGCCGGTGGACGCCTGCGCCGAGGCGCCCGCGGTGATCGCCACGGCGGTGGCTTGCGCGCCGAACTCGAAATTGCCGCCGGTGAATTCGTCGAAGGCGCGCTGGTCCTGGAAGAAGATGATCTGGCTGTAGGCCTGGCCGCCGAGCTGCAGGCCCACGGTGAGCTGGGTCATCGACGTGTCGCCGACGTGCGCTCCCTTGGCGTACACGCGCCCCTTGCCATGCGCGCCGCCGATGCCGATGCCGCCCTTGCCGATGGTCGGGAAGACGGCGTAGCCATAGCTGTTGCCGAAGAACTTCGCGCTCTGGCCCGCGCCGCGGAACACCTTGACGGTGTCGGCATAGTCGTCCGCCAGTGCGGATGCAAACGGGAAAGCGAGCAGGGAGAGAAGCATCAGTGTGCGTAGTCGGGCGAGCATGGTCATTACCTCGGTTGATGAGCAATAGGCAGGGTACCGGCCGCGGCTCCCGGCACGTTGACCAGGATCAAGACACCGATCGGCCGGCCGCGCAGGGCAGCCCCGGCGCTCAGGCCACCAGGCTGCCCGCCAGAAAAAGTACGCCGATGGCGCCGGCCGCGGCGCCCAGTGCGGACGCAACGGGTCTTGCGCGGGTCGCTGCCAGGTGCCGCTGCATGTGTAGCGCTACAGTTGCGATGCCGAGCTGCACGAGGCAAAAGCCGGCCAGGTACGCGATCAGCGGCGTCGGCTCGGCGCCGAAGATGGATTCCGCGTAAGCATGCCCGTGCAGCAATCCCGCGAGCGCGAGGCCGCCCGCCAACCAGGATAGCGGGCCCGCGCGCCCGCTCATCACCAGGCCGCCGGCCAGGATCACCGACAGCGCCACCGCTACTTCGCCCGCGGGCAGGCTGAATCCCGCCAGGTGCAGCGCGGCGCCAAGCAGGCTTCCCAGGATGAGGGCGAGGACGCCCCACATGCCGCGCCCGATCGGGGCGAGGAGGAATCCCGCGGCAATGATGAACGCCGCGTGATCCACGCCGATCACCGGATGGCCCAGCCCCGAGAGGAACCCCTGCGTGAACGTCTGCGGCAGCTGCTCGCCCATGAAGTGGTGGGCCCAGGCGAGGCGCGGGAGCAGCAGCAGTGCCGCCAGCGCGAACGTCAACAGCTTGGTTTCCCGGCCAACGGCGGTCTTCACCTGGCATACCTCCACACGGCAAGCGCCGGCCGACAATCTAGCGTGAACACCCGCGAGGCGCAAAGGGGGCTCACTTGCCGCGCTCGAGGATTTCCGCAGGCAAGGTGAACTCCCCCTTCGACTGGAATCGCATGCTGTTGAACGCGGGTCCGGCGAGTTTTCCGGTCATCTCATACGCGAGCATGCCGCGGTATTCGTTGGTCATGACGCCGATCGCCTGGCGCGCGATGCGGAACACCGAAATGCTTACCGGGACGCCGACGATCGTCTCGCCAAAGCGCGGCACGCTGCCGCCAGCGTCGCTGACGCCAGTGGCGAAGCGCTTGCCCTGCACATCCAGCTCGACCGACACGCCGTTGAAGTCCAGCGGCAAGTCGTTGGGATTCTGGATGCGCAGCTTGACCAGCATGCGCAACTCCAATCCTTCGCCTTGCAGCGGCTCGACTCCCGCGATGATGACCTGAATGGGATCGCGGCCCTGCAGGCTGGCGCAGCCGCCGGATAGCAGCGCGCCGAAGGCCAGCAGCACGAGCAGCGCGCGTTGGCTGATTGACATGATGATCTCCATTCGGGAGCAGATCAGAGTTCGAGCACGGAGTCCAGGCCGCGGTGGACGCCGACGAGGGAGGAGACCTTCCGAATGCTCATGGTGTGTGTCAGGGGCCGGTAGTCCACCCTGGCTGTCTAACGTCCCGGTTGCGAGGGCGATTCCATCGACAAGGCGACACCGCTTCTGGTGGCTTCGCAGGCGAGAGCGGGTGTCAACGTTTGTCATCCGAATATATAGATGCGCGCTACGGGAACGCCGTTTCTGATACGCTTTTACGGGTGGGATACTATTGATTGCGACATGACCGACTTCGAGCTTGCCGACGGCTTGCTGGACAATACCCACGTCACTGCGGGACGCTACATCGCGCACATCGCGGTGCCGTGCCGCGCGCTCGAGGAAGCTGCTCGCTGGTACTCCGAAGTGCTTGGTGCGAAGCCGGTACGGATCCTCAAAGACCGCGTCACATTCAGCTTCGGCGGGGTCCTGCAGCTGGTGTGTCATCTCGAAAGGCGTGTGGTCGAAGTCAATCCACGGGCGTATCCGCGGCATTTCGGGCTCACATTCCTGCAGAAAGACGATTTCTCGCGAATACGCGACCACGTCGAGCGCCTCGGGATCAAGTTTGTGGTGCCTCCCATGGTGCGATTTGGCGAAACGCCTCACGAGCATCAAAGCTTCATGATCGCCGATCCTTCGGGCAACGTGGTGGAGATCAAGTGTTACGTTAGGCCGGAGAACAGTTACTAGCAGCTGGTCCCGTTGGAACGCGTAGCGAGTGGTCACGCGAGCCGCGCAGTGCACTCCGGGCAGCGGCACCCCAGCCGCATGCGGCTCCGAGCGCACCATACAACGCCGTGTTGGACGGACCGCCAAAGTGCTTAGTTCGAGGACTTGTTGATCGACGACACCGTCACAATCTTTGCGCTCTCGTCGGTCGCAAAGTTGTAGCTGTCGTAAACGCCGCCGATTTTCAATGCCGGTGACTCCACTCTGAAACTCATGGACTTCGCCCACGACGAATACGTCTCGAGTCCCCGCAAGAAATCACCTTTGGATTGGAAGGCGCCTTGTGGCGTCACTTGTCTGTCCGAAGGCCCGTTCATGTTGCAGTAGACGCGGATGTCGTATCCGCCAGGCGTCCTCAAATCGCCGCTGCCATAGTGCACCTCGAACACGTGCCGCCGGCATTCCGCGCTGACTGGCTGTTTCTCAGGCACGGTTGAGCCCGGCACGTTCTTGCCCCCTGCTTTGATCATGTAGTCGACCAAGCCCGCTTCAAACACCTGCCGAATCGACATGCCCGGTCCGATCGAGTCGTGCGACGCCACGAAGGACAGGTAATCGCTGCTGTTACGCCCCCCGCACGAACCGGTCGACAACACAAGTGGGGCGACGAGAGCTCCCCTGAACCACTGAGGAATATTCGGCGAAAAGAACTGCTTCATGCGGACAAACCAATGCCGAGGTTTCTTCCCAGTCATCGCGCGCACGCCTGCGAGCGGCATTGCCTGATGTTCGCGTTGAGCGGCCGCATGCTGGCGACCACCGACGCTATCGTGGTTCACGGTCCGCCCCAACGCGTTGTGCGCTCGCATCGGCGTCACTTGATACGGATGCGTTCGCGATTCTCGGATAGGTACGCGAACAAGCGATCTGCGATCGCTTCAGGCTCATCAAAGTACGGTGCATCGCATTTTTCAATCAGTATCTCGATGAGACTGCCCTTCGAATCCTGGTCGAGCACGTCAGCCACGCGTGACGCAGTGACCGGCCCCGGAAGTTCGAGAAGATCGATGGCTCTTTGAGCGACATCCGCCGTCCTGGTGCAACCGATGCGGCGGAGGGCCGGCACGACGTGCTCGGCATATTCCGGAGTATTCAGGAAGAACTGGTGGTAGCCGCCATTGTTCACTTCCCGCTCCATCGCCGCAATCGCTAGAACGAATATCTCAACTTCATTTAGAGCGCCCAATCCAAGGCCCCGCGCCCTGTGTGCCAGCGCGTCCTCGAAGGCGAGAACAATGGAGTCGATGCGATATTCTGCAGAGAGTGCCAGCAGCTGGTCTACTGTCTGACCGGAGTATCCATCTAGCCACTTGGCTGCCACGCTACGCCTCCGATGCCAGCCAACGTTCCCAGCAACCCGCGCGCAGCCACCTGATTTTGCACGGCACCGCGCTCGTGCGCGCGTCGGCGTTGACTGGGTGGCTAGAGCGCACCGTTACTTGACGTCTTCGAGTTTGACGCCTCGGCCCAAACGGAAACTCGCGCGAGCCTGCTCGACGCGCTGCAAGAACCGTGGATCATGTTCCAGTCGGTAGTCGAACCAGTCGTCCTCCGATTTGAACCCGATAAGCACGCCGGCAGGCTTGCCGTGGCGCGTGATGACGACATCCTGCGTCTCGGCTTCCCGAAGGAAACGGGACAAGTCGTCTTTGACCTCGGACAGCGGCACTTCCTTCACTTTCACCTTCCGAACTGGGCTAGCCATGACTCAGCCTCCGGTTTGGGCACGATCGCCAGTATCTCGACTGCCGAACCCGAAACATCGTAGAACACACGAACCTCTTCGACTCGGAGCCGATACTGCGGTCGCGCCATGCCGCGCAAGCGTTTGATTCGGCTACGGCTGGTCTTGGTTGGTTCGTTCCTCAAATGGGTCTCGAGAGCTCCCTTTACCGCTGACCGTTCGTTGGCCTTCAGCCTGCGCAGGTCTGCGACGGCCTCGGGGGCCAGGAGTATCTCGAACCGCATTCTGGCCATATTATAGCCAGAACGTTTGCCGCCGCATAGTGCGCTCTAACGTTCCGGCTTTGCCGCGCCGTAGCGAGCGCGCAGCGGCGAAGCGGACGCGTCGGTCAACAACCGGCTGTAAGAGCGCACGTTTCGATCTCGCGCGGTCAACCCGGACCATCAAGTCCTCGGCTACTTCGCTTTTTGCGAAAGGATTGAGCGAGGATTGGGAAATCGGCGAGAACGCGATCTCTTCCCCCAGGGCGGCCGGTCTAACAAGACGAAGTGTCACGCGCGGCGGATTCATAAGAGTTGAAACACTTACGTTCATGATGTTGGCAAGAGGAATCCGTTCTTCGGAACGGCGGTTACGAATCAATAGAGAGTCACCGCAGTCGTACACCTCATCAATCAAGTCCCAGACGAGCTTCTTCATGAAGAAGTAGCCAAAAATGGCCATCAGAAAGGGAATGACAAGAAACATTAGGTCGGCCTCGGCCGCTCCGCTAAGGAGGGTGCTAACAGCAAAAAAGGCGAGAAACCCAAACCATATTGTGGGAAACGCCTTCTTGTGAAAGTAGGTCCACCGCGAGGAGATCTTGTTCACCGGCCGTGCGCTCTACGTTCGCGTCTTACCGCGCTGCGCGCAGCACGTAGTACGGAGTGGAAGGCGTCGGTCAACAACGCGCTGTTAGGCCTCGACATCAACCCACGTCCCCGAAAAGGCGTTTTTCGGCATCAGGTCGCTCGAGCTCTATCTCTTTGAGTGCATCCTTCACCGGGACACTGAACGTTCGCTCAGTTGCGCGACCATCGCGTGCTTCATGTAGCCAATAATCGAGTTGCTTGAGATATGAGCGGTCGACTTTCTGGCTCCATTGAAATCTTGTCAGACTGCGCGTCAGTGCGTCCTGCGTAAATACGAGCGGCCATACTTCAGTGGCGCGGATCTTGCGACCAAGGCGCTTCACATCCAGCGCTCGCACGCTCACGAAGTAAACGTCTCCTACGGGAGTGCCGCGTTCGATATGCAGGATTTGGATGGTCGAGGCGCCTTCTCCGGGCCGAGTGTCGTAGCTCCATATCTGTCCGGGCGCTAACTCTCGCTGCTGAGTGCAGGCGGCTATCCCGAGGACGGCCATTAGCGCAACGACACCAAAGCTTGGGGTTGAGTGGATTGCGCGCGCTACCGACATGTTGAGGCCTAACGCTCCGGTTCAGCGGTGGGCCGCGCAGCGGACCGTCCGCTGCAACCGCTTGTTAGGCGTCCGTGCGCCCCTGGTGCCGTAGAACAACGTGCGTCGCCTTGTCCGAAGCTGCGAATTCAACGCACGCGTATCCCAGAGCCCGCAAGTCAACCCCTTCGAACAGCCGTTCTCCCCCACCGAGCAGGACCGGTGCGATCGCAACGTGCAGTTCATCTATGAGGCCCTCACGAAGATACTGCTGGATCGTATTCGGCCCACCGCCGATCCGCACGTCCAGTCCGCCGGCCGCCTCGCGTGCACGGTCGAGAGCCTCGCGAATGCCTCCCGTGATGAAGTGGAACGTCGTGTCGCCTTCCATCTCGATGGGTGGACGCGCATGATGGGTCAAGACGAAGACTGGAAAGTGATAGGGTGGATTGTCCCCCCACCAGCCTTTCCAGTTCATGTCCGGCCAGGGACCACGAACGGGTCCAAACATGTTCCTCCCAAGGATCCAAGCCCCAACATTCTGGAAGCCACGCGCGGCGAAGTCATCGTCAACCCCGGTCGTGCCGCCCTCCTTGCCGAACAAGGCGCGCTGCAACGTGCGTGTTGGGACTAGCCACTGGTGCAGATCCTCTCCGCCAACGCCGAGTGGATTGTCGATGCCTTGGTTCGGACCTGCTCCGTATCCGTCAAGCGAGATGGTGAAGCTCTCAACGCGTACTCGTGTCATCTTTATGCCTCGGTTTGCACGCCCAACGTTCCGCATAACCCGCCCGCAGCGCGTTAGCGAAGCGGAGCAGGCAAGGGTCGGGGTTGATGCGGGGGTTAGAGGTCAATGCATTCTTCATTGGATCTCGGCCGCCACCCGCTGTGCAAGCTGCACTCGTTCGTTCAATCGCTCAAGCTTGAAGTTGACCCATGCCCGCAGCCACTTGGCGTCAGCGAGGCGATGTCGCGCAAGAAGCCGTACGGACAAGAGATCGTTGTTCCAAGCATCCGGGTTCGTGGCCAGCATCGAGAGTACCCCGGCGAACTGCGCCACACTGTCCCGTGACCAGGCTGGAAGGACGGTAGCGAGAATGGCGTGCTTGACCTCGGGCATCGTGGCTCGCGAGAGCGCGGCCACAACGTGTTCGACGTAGCGCTCGCCGTGCTGGGCAAAAAAAGCACAGAATTCAGCCGACACCGGGGAATCTTGGTGCTTAAGATGCCGCAACATCTCTGGAATGACGGGCGCAAGCTCCTCTGCGCCCAGGGCGACTAGCTCTTTAGCCGCTGTTGCGTCTTGGGCATTCTTCGGCATCACGTGCCGGAGCTGCTTCGCGTCCATTGACCTCTAACGTGTATTAGTTGACAAATTAGTTGACACATAGCGGTTTGCAAACCGGCTAGATGTGACGGCCACTGTCATCCTCCCATTGGCTCAATACGTTACGCCCCCTGGGGACTGCCATCAAATCTGACAGTGGGCTCAGTGATCTCGAAAAGTGATGACTCATCGACCCAAGGCAAGGCGCCGCGTCTTCTCGAGCAGGTGCGCTTGGCGATTGCGCGCCGGCACTACAGCCCGCGCACCGAGGAGACCTACATCCATTGGATCAAGCGGTTCATCTACTTCCACGGCAAGCGCCATCCCAGGGACATGGGTGCGGGGGAGGTCACCGCATTCCTGAACCACCTCGCCCGGGAGCTCAACGTGGGCTGAACAAGGGCGGGCGCGGGGTGAAAAGCCCGCTCGACCGGCTGGAGCAGGGGAGGGCGGCCAACACAGCCGCTTGATTACTTTTCCGCTTCGACGAAACGAAAGGTTGCGTGGCAGGCGACGCAGTTGTTCATCGCGGCGCCCAGCAGCGTGAGCACGCGCTGGGGATCCTTCGTCTTTTCGGCCTCGGCGGCGATCTCGTCGAACAAGCCCCGCGTGGCGAACCCCAGCCGCTTCATTTCGACGGGAATCTTCCGGAACAGCGAGCCCGGCGTTCCTGCCTCCGCCGCCATGCCGGACGCTCTTGCCACGCGGGCAGCAGCGGCAAGATCCCCGGCGGATGCCGCCGCCAGTATGGCCTGGGTGTTCTGCAGCCAGGTGCGCATCTCGAGCAGCAGGGCGTTGCGCTCATCCTTGGTCAACTGGACCGCCAGGCGCCCGTCGGTGGAGGGCTTCACTTCGCCGACGGTGAACTTGTAGCCGAAGATGGCCACGACGATCGCGAGCACGGCGACCAACGACCAGCAGAACTTGCAGGTCTTCACGTTCGCTCTAGCTGAACGCCGGGATCCCCGTGATCGCGCGCCCGAGGATCAGCGCATGGATGTCGTGCGTGCCTTCGTAGGTGTTCACCACTTCGAGGTTCACCACGTGGCGGATGATGCCGAACTCATCCGATATCCCGTTGCCGCCCAGCATGTCGCGCGCGGCGCGCGCGATGTCCAGGGCCTTGCCGCAGGAGTTCCTCTTCAGGATCGAGGTGATCTCCGGCGAGGCGGTGCCTTCGTCCTTCATGCGCCCGAGGCGCAGGCAGGCCTGCAGGCCGAGGGCGATCTCGGTCTGCATGTCGGCGAGCTTTTTCTGGATGAGCTGGTTGGCGGCGAGCGGACGGCCGAACTGCTTGCGGTCGAGCACGTACTGGCGCGCGCGATGCATGCAGTCTTCCGCCGCGCCGAGCGCGCCCCAGGCGATGCCGTAGCGGGCTGAGTTGAGGCAGGTGAAGGGGCCCTTCAGGCCTCTTACGTCGGGGAAGGCGTTCTCCTCGGGGCAGAAGACGTTGTCCATCACGATCTCGCCCGTGACCGAAGTCCGCAGGCCCACCTTGCCGTGGATTTTCGGGGCGCTCAGGCCCTTCATGCCCTTCTCCAGGACGAAGCCGCGGATCTCGCCGACGTTGCCTTTGTCGTCCACTTCCTTCGCCCAGACCACGAACACGTCGGCCATCGGCGAGTTGGAGATCCACATCTTGGAGCCCGTCAGGCTGTAGCCGCCTTTCACCTTCTTCGCGCGCGTGGCCATCGAGCCGGGATCCGACCCATGGTTGGGCTCGGTCAGGCCGAAGCAGCCGATCCACTCGCCCGTGGCGAGCTTGGGGAGGTACTTCTTCTTCTGCGCCTCGGTGCCGAACTCGAAGATCGGCACCATGACGAGCGAGCTCTGCACGCTCATCGTCGAGCGGTAGCCCGAGTCGATGCGCTCGACCTCGCGCGCGATCAGCCCGTAGGCGACGTAGTTGAGGCCCGGGCCGCCGTACTCGGCGGGGATCGTGGGGCCGAGGAGGCCCAGCGCGCCCATCTCGCGGAACACTTCGAGGTCTACTTTCTCGTGCCTGAAGGCTTCCAGCACGCGCGGCGCGAGTTTGTCCCTGCAATACGCGGCGGCTGCCTCGCGCACCATGCGCTCGTCTTCCGTCAGCTGCTGGTCGAGGAGGAAGGGGTCACTCCAGCTGAACTGCGCCTTGGGTTTCGACTTGAGGGGTGCGTTCATGGTTACGCCCTTTCCAGGATCACGGCGAGGCCCTGGCCCACGCCGATGCACAGCGACACCGCGGCGTATTTGCCTCCCGATTGCTGCAGCTCGCGCGCTACCGTCAACGCAAGGCGCGCGCCCGAGCAGCCCAGCGGGTGGCCGATGGCGATGGCGCCGCCGTTGGGGTTCACGCGCGGGTCCTTGAAGTCCACGTTCATGAGCCTGAGGCAAGCGAGCACCTGGCTCGCGAAGGCCTCGTTGATCTCGATGACGTCCATGTCCTTGAGGGATTTCCCGGCGCGCTCCAGCGCCTTCGGGATGGCGTAGGCGGGCCCCACGCCCATGATGCGCGGCTCCACCGCCGCGGAGGCTGCGGAGAGGATCCGGGCGATCGGCTGCTTGCCGTTCTTCTCGCCCCACTTGCGGCTCGCGACGATAAGCGCCGCGGCGCCGTCGTTCACGCCCGAGGCGTTGCCCGCGGTCACCACGCCGCCCTCGTAGAGGGGCTTGAGCTTCGTGAGCGACTCCATCGTGCTGTCGCGCCGCGGGTGCTCGTCGGCGTCCACCATGGCGGGCGGCGCGTCCTTCTTCCTGGAAGGCAGCGCGATGGCCATGATCTCGCCCTTGTAGAAGCCTTCCTGCTCGGCCTTCGCGTACTTCTTCTGCGAGGCGAGCGCGAACTCGTCGGCCTGCTCGCGCGTGACGTTGAAATCCTTCGCCACGTTGTCGCCCGTCTCCGGCATCGCCTGGTCGCCGTAGAGCTTCTTGAAGCGCGGGTTGGTGAAACGCGATCCGATGGTGGTGTCGTACATCTTCACGTCGCGCGAATACGGCGAATCCGACTTGCCGATGACGAAGGGCGCGCGCGACATGCTCTCCACGCCGCCGGCGATGTAGAGCTCGCCTTCGCCCGCGGTGATGGCGCGCGCGGCGTCGGTCACTGCCTGAAGGCCGCTGGCGCACAGGCGGTTGACGGTCACGGCGGGCGTGGTGGGCGGCAGGCCGGCCATCAGCGCGGCGAAGCGCGCGACGTTGCGGCAGTCCTCGCCGGCCTGCGTCACGCAGCCGAGGATGACGTCCGAGATGTCCTCCGGCTTCACGCCATTGCGCTTCACCACCTCGGCGATCACCTCGCCGGCGAGGTCGTCGGGGCGCAGCGGCGCGAGCTTGCCGGCGTGGCGGCCG
>Ga0137449_1000133_pt1 | contig 10511 bp, 8 predicted proteins | sample EasRivERMGT436_2_FD_104905 | JGI IMG/M metagenome (GOLD analysis project Ga0137449, IMG submission 104905) | Soil microbial communities from meander-bound floodplain in the East River, Colorado, USA - East River MetaG ERMGT436_2 | ecosystem: Environmental > Terrestrial > Soil > Floodplain ... | reverse complement strand
CCAGTTCGCGGTAGGTCAGCCGCTGCTGCTCGTAGACCAGGGCCACGGCATCGGGTGTGCGCGCGGCCTGCTGCTCGAACAGCTCATGCAGGCAGGGCTGCGCGCCGGGTTGCGGTGCGGCGCTGGTGCTCATAGCGACCATGCGATCAATTCCTTCATGACCTCGTTGGAGCCGGCGTAGATCCGCTGCACGCGGCCATCGGCCCACATGCGCGCGATCGGGTACTCCATCATGTAGCCGTAGCCCCCGTGCATCTGCACGCAGGCGTCGAGGACGCGGCCCTCGCTGTCGGTGAGCCAGTACTTCGCCATGGCGGTGGTGACGTCGTCGAGCTCCCCGGCAATGAAGCGCTCGATGCAGTGGTCCAGGAAGACTCGGCCAACGCGCGCCTCGGTCGCGCATTGCGCCAGTTGGAAGCGCGTGTTCTGCAGCTCGAGGAGCGGCTTGCCGTACGCGGCGCGCTGCTTCACGTAGCGCGTGGTCAGGTCCACCGCGCGCTCGGTCGCGGCGACGGCGCTCACGCCGACCGTGAGGCGCTCGTAGGGCAGTTGCTCCATCATCTGCGCGAAGCCCTTGCCTTCGGCGGGCCCGAGGAGGTTGGCGACCGGGACGCGCATGTCGGTGAAGAACAGCTCGCAGGTGTCCTGCGCGTGCATGCCGATCTTCTCGAGCGCGCGGCCGGCCTGGTAACCGGCCAGGCCGTGCGTCTCGACGATCACCAGGGAGATGCCTTTCCAGCCGGCGACCTTGGTGTCGGTCTTCAGGGCGAGGCACACGATGCCGGCGTGCGCGCCGTTGGTGACGAAGGTCTTCGAGCCGTTGATCACGTAGTGCTCGCCGTCGCGGCGGGCGTTCGCCTTGATGCCCTGCAGATCGGAGCCGGCGCCGGGTTCGCTCATGGCGATGGCGCCCACCAGTTCGCCGCGCGCCATGCGCGGCAGCCAGGCGCGCTTCTGCGCCTCGCTGCCGTAGGCGAGGATGTAGTGGGCCACGACGCTCTGGATGCCGGCGCCGAACTGCACGCCGGCCCGCGCCAGTTCCTCCAGGACCACGGCCTCATGGGCGAAGGTGCCGCCGCCGCCGCCGTACTCCTGTGCGATGTCGGGCAGCAGCAGGCCCGCGGCGCCCGCCGTCGTCCAGGCCGCGGCATCGGGGCCGCGCTGCAGGCACCAGCGCGCATGCTGCGGCGCGAACTCTTTCTGGATGAACTGGCTGGCGGTCCTGCGGAACATGCGCACGTCGTCGCTGCCCGGTGCCGGGCGCTGCGTGGCCTGGAGCATCACGTACGCTCCACGGCAAGCGCGGCGACGTAGCCCGGCGCCGGGGAAAAGCTGTGCAGGCGCCAGCCGGAGTCGTCGTCGCGCGCGCTCGCACGCTGCAGGCCGACGCCGAGCGCCTTGCCGAGCGCCTCGGTGCGCGTCCAGCCGCCGAAGAACCCGAGCGCCTTGTCGCGCGGTGCGAGCGAACGGAAGGCCGCGAGCTCTCTGGGCGGGAAGTACCACGCCGCGATGGCGTCGGCGTCCTGCACGGCATGGACCGCTTCGACATCGATGCCGACCTCGCGGCCACGGCAGAACGCGTACAGCGCGATGTCCCGGGAATGCGAAACGCTGAACCGCCAGTCGGCGGCGCTGCCGCGCGCGAGCACGGGCTTGCCGTGGATGCCGCGGGCAAGCCGCACCGACCCGGGCTGCGTATCCAGGCGCGCCGCGAGCAGTTGCCGCAGGCGTGCCCGCGCAACCACATAGCGCCGGCGGTCGCGCTCGAAACGAAAGCGGCAGGCACGCTGCCGCTCCGCTGCGCGGAGCAATCCGGCCAGCGCGCCGAGCGCGTCCGGATCCAGGTCCAGGCGCGCCACCACGACCTCGACGGCGCCGTCCGGCAGAGCTGATGCGGAGAATTTCACCATTCGACGGCAGCCTTGAGTTGGTTATCCGAGATCCCCGGGACGTCGTCTGAACGGCTTGCGGAATCGCGCGAATGCCAATCTACCCGCCGCAGGCGGCGGGCATTGCCGGGCGCAGAGGCGCTGTTCATGGTCCACTTGGATCAAGCGGTGCCGGCAGCGCGCCGCGCCGGGCGGCGCAGGCAGGAAAAAAAGAAAGGGCACGAACGGCTGGTGTGCCCCCTGCTTGCTCCAGCAGCACGCGAACGGACAGGTGACTACACGTTGCTTGGCCCCCGGCTCAGGCTGTTAACAGCGGTTTGGCCGCCTGCCCCTGCAGCGGCGTAGTGCGTGTGCTACGCCCGCGGGCACTATCCTGCATCGGCAATCGCTGTTCAAACCGGGGCGCATGGTCCGTTCGGACCATGCGCGGGGCATGGCGGTCGACTACAGTCCGGCGGACACTGAAAGTGGCGCGACGCTGCGTATCACCCGGGCATGGATGACGGAAGACGGCTGGCCAAACGGCGTGTGATAGTTGGCCAGCTTCCAGTAAACGCCCTGGCCCGGGTACAGCGTAGGGCCGCGATAGGCCATCATCTGCACGCCGTTGACCCACGCATCGAAGAACCCGTCCGCGCCGGACGACCACTTCACGTGGTAGACGAAGTTGTACCACTGGTTCCTTACGACCGGGCCGATGGGCGCGTTGTAGAGGGTCGGGTTGCTCTGGTCGCCGTAGGCGATCTGGAAGCTAAGACCAGTGGGGCGATCCGACGCAATCGCGGTGGCGGGCATCGCGTTCACCTGGAAATTGGCCTGTCCGGCGCCGGGCGCGCTGTTGTGAAAATCAGCGACAATGCCGAAATTCCACGACGTCGCAGTGCTTTCGGGCGGGTCAACGTAGTCGTCGGGAAACAGGATCGAGTGCGCCCACCAGTGCTCCATGCCCTCGAAGCCGTCGGACGTCGACTGATTGAGGGTCAGATCGTTGCGCTCGTTGGAACCGCTCCCGGCGACGTTGTTGTCCCCGGGTTCGGTATGCAGGCGAACGGCACTCACGCCGGCAACCGTCACGATCGATGCGCGGCCCGCCACCTTCGCCTGTTCGCCGAACAGGCAGTCCTGCCATGAGCTCACGAAGTCGCAGGCATATGCGACGCCGGACGGAATGGCGGGAGCCGGCGCTGGCGCTGGCGCCCCGGACGAAGGGCCTGGGGTAGCCGGCGTCGCCGTCCCGCCCGAGGATTCCGTGGCTCCCGTGGCCCCGCCATTGCCCGCACCTTCACTTCCACTTCCGCATGCGGCGGTCAGGGAGATCGCACCCAGGAGCAGCGCAAGGGCAAGCAGTCGAACAGCCCCGTCCCTGCGCGCGGCGGGGCAACGGGAATCAAGGTGCTGCAGGGTGAATCGTGACGCGAGATTTGATGACATCTCTTGAGCCTCCAAGTGAGGAGCAGGAGCTGGGTCAGCGCGTCCGTTGCGAACCGGGAGGTCTACGACACGCGCCAATCGGGGCACGCCTTAGCGTGCGAGCTGTAGTTGAACAACTATAGCCATGTAGTGGAAGGCACGCACCCTACCACAGCATTCGTTGACTGGCGCGGCATTATTCGACTAACGTTGTCGCCGTTCAGCGACAACGGCATGCGTCGCAGCCGAAGCGGCGATATTTCTGTTTTTTCTGACGTGCGAGAGGTCGTTATTCCCGGTGACGGCGGAGGGGCAATGCGGAATTCGGCTCAGGTTGTCGTCGCGTGATCAAGATCATCATTGCCGACGATCACGCGGTGGTGCGCCAGGGGGTGAAGCAGATTCTTGCTGCGGAAGCCGACATGCGGCTGGTCGGCGAAGCCAGGAACTTCGAGGAAACGCTGGAGGTCACGCGCAGGCTTGCATGGGACGTGCTGATCCTCGACTACTCCATGCCCGGAGGAAACGGGCTGCAGGTCTTGAAGAAGATCAAGCACGCCTACCCGCGGCGCCCCGTGCTCATTTTGAGCATGCACCCGGAAGACGTGATCGCGGTATCGGCGTTGCGGGCGGGGGCCGCCGGCTACGTCAGCAAGGAGTCCGCCTCGGAGGAGCTGACAGTCGCGGTCCGCAAGGCCGTCAGCGGCAAGAAGTACGTCAGCGCGTCGCTGGCGGAAAAGCTGGCGGGCGAACTTGGCGAGGGCCCGCGGGGGCTTGCGCACGAGTCGTTGTCCGATCGCGAGTACCGCGTCATGTGGCTGATGGCCTCAGGCAATGCGATCACGCACATCGCGAGGGAGCTCGCCCTGAGCCCGAACACGGTCAGCACCTACCGCAACCGGATACTGAAGAAGCTCAAGCTCGACAACAACGCGGACCTGGTGCGCTACGCCGTCAAGCACGGCTTGGTGGAATAGCGCGCCGCATGCCGCTGCGCTGCCGTCCCCGCGTCCCCTTGCCGTAGCGTTTCCGCTACGGCGGCCTCAGGTTTTCCCGGGCGCGAGCTCAGTACTCGCCGACGGCAGTCCGTCGCGCACTCGGCTAGCCTGTAACTCCGGCAGGCAAGCGCGTGCCGCGGCGCAGGTTACTTCTGCGACAAGTCGAGCGACATCGAGAGGCTAGTGACACGACTCAGGAATCTGCTGGTGCAGTCCGGCGGCCGACGCCATTGACGGCTCCGCGCAAAGCGGAACGAATGCTCGCCGACGCCGAAATTGTGCGGGCGTTGCGGGCGCTCAAGGAAGGCGACCTTGCATTTCGCATGCCGCCGGCGGCTGGCGTGCCGGAGGGGGAAGCCGCCGGACTGTACAACCACATCGCCGAGCGGCAGGGGGAGCTTTGGCGCACGAACGAGCAGCTCCGGCAGCATGCCAGACAGCTCTCCGAGCAGGTGAAGGAGCTCGAGCAAAGGTGCCGGGAAAGCACGACCTCCACAGCGGAGCTCGAGCAGGAAGCGGAGCAGCTGGCGCTGCGCTCGCAGTACAAGTCGGAGTTTCTCGCCAACATGTCCCACGAGCTGAGGGCGCCGCTGAACAGCGTTCTCATCCTGGCGCAGCTGCTGGCCGAGAACGCGGGCAACACTCTCACGCCGAAGCAGGTCGAGTATGCGCAGACCATCCGCATCGCGGGCAACGACCTCCTGGTGCTGGTCAATGACATTCTCGATCTGTCCAAGGTCGAATCGGGCCGAGCAACGCTGAGCATCACGCGCGAGCGCCTGGCCGACCTGCGCGACTACCTGGAGCGCGCGTTCCGGGAGCTCGCCCTGGACCGGGGCCTCGATTTCAAGGCTACGGTGCAGCGAGGATTGCCGGCCGCGATCCAGACCGACGTGCAGCGCCTGCGGCAGATTCTCCAGAACCTGCTGTCCAATGCATTCAAGTTCACCGAAAAAGGCGCAGTCTCCCTGGATGTCGCGCTGGCCAAGAGCGGATGGACGCAGGGGCACGGTGGCCTGGATGGCGCGGAACAGGTGTTGGCGTTCTCAGTCGTCGATACCGGTATCGGCATCCCGCAGGACAAGCACCGGATCATCTTCGAAGCGTTCCACCAGGGCAGCGGACTCTCCAAGCACCAGTCTGCAGGCGCAGGCCTGGGGCTGTCGATCAGTTCCGAACTGGCGCGTCTGCTCGGCGGCGAGATCCGGGTTGCCAGCGGCCCCGGCAAGGGCAGCGCCTTCACGCTCTACCTCCCCGTCGCCTACAAGCCTGCCAGAAACCACGGCGACACCGCAGACGCGCCACCGAAGGACCGCAGGGCGGCCCGGCAAGCAGCCGATGGACAAGCGCATCCGCGGCTCGCGGCGGCCCTGCCCGCAGGCGAGGCAGTGGATCTGCAGGACGACCGCCACCGCATTCGGCCCGGAGACCGTGTGGTGCTCAATGTGGTAGCGGACGCACGCCAATCGGCAGCACTCCTGCAACTGGTGCGGGCGCTGGGATTCAAGGGATTGAATGCCGCCAACGCTCACACGGCGCTGGTGCTCGCGAACGAGTACCTGCCGAACGTCGTGACCGTCAGCGTCAAGGGTTCGGACGCGGGCGGCTGGGCCGTTGTCAAGCTGCTGAAGGAGGACCCGGTTACCCGGGATATTCCCGTGAACGTGATTGCCATCGACGACCGGGAGCGCACGTACCTTTGCATGGGAGCACGCGGAATCGTGCGCAGGCCTTCGGCGGAGGAGGCCCTGCGCGAGGCTTTCCGCAGGCTGGGCCGATTCATGGAGCATGAGCCCAAGGCTTTGCTGGTCGCAGCCGCCGGCAAGGCCCAGCGCAACGACATGGCCGATGCCATCGCGGAGCATGGACGGCGCGTGATCCGGGCTGCCTCGGGCAAGCAGTCGCTCAAGGTCCTGCGGCAGGCGGAGATCAGTTGCACGATGATCGGCCAGCGCCTCGCCGACATGGCGCCGCTCGACCTGGTGCGCGAGATTTCTCGCGCCGGGAGCAGCGGGCACGCCTGCATCCTCATGTACACGGTCGCCGGCCCCGATGAAGGCGCCCGACAGGGCGGAGGCGGAGGGCTGGCCGAGATCCTGCTGCTGACGCGGCTGGACTCCACCGAGGCGGTGCTGGGCGAGATCGCGCTGTGCCTGCACGAGGCGATGCTCGACACGCCTTCCGGGCAGCACCGTCCGCTGCCGGTTGATCGGCAAACCACACCGGCGCTAGCCGGCAGGCGCGTGCTGGTCGTGGACGACGACAGGCGCAGCATCTTCGCGATCACCGGTGTCCTGGAAGCACAGGGAATGCGGGTGCTGAGCGCGCAGAGCGGCCTCGAGGGCGTCGAGATGCTCAGGAAGAACCCCGATACCGATATCATCCTCATGGACCTGAGGATGCCGGGACAGGACGGCTATCAGACGATTCGCGCGATCCGGGATATGGAGCCTTTTGCGGCCATCCCGGTCATCGCGGTCACTGCCAGTGCGATGGTCGGCGATCGTGAGAAGAGTATCGAAGCCGGGGCTTCCGACTACCTCGCCAAGCCGGTCAACGTGGAGCAATTGCTGTCGGTGATGGAGATGTGGCTTGCCGATCGGCAGGAGCCCGGCAGGGGCCTGCGCCGGCCGATACCCGGGGCGGCGGCCAGCGCGAAACCCTCGCCGTCTCAGATGCGCACCAGCCCCGACTGAACGGCATGGCGCACGAGACCGACAACATCGTGGATGTTCAGCTTCTTCATGATGCGGTAGCGATGCGACTCGGCGGTCTTCAGGCTGATGCTGAGCAGCTTCGCAGCCTTCTTGGTGGAATTGCCTTCCGCGACCAGTTGCAGGACCTGCCGCTCACGCGGCGTCAGCGGATCCGGGGCCGTGCCGCCATTGTTGAGGTAGACCTCCACGACCGACGCGGCCACCCCGGCACTGAGGGACACTTCGCCAAGGGACACCTCGCGAATGGCGCGCACCAGGTCCTCGCTGATCTGGGTCTTGAGCACGTACCCTTTCGCGCCGGCCTTGAGCGCCCGCAGCACGTAGATTCTGTCCGCATACATCGTCAGCATGATGGTCTTCGTTTCCGGCGCGAGCCTGCGCAGCTCGCGCGCCACGTCGATGCCGTTCAGCAGCGGCATCGACAAATCGAGCACCGCGATGTCGGGATTAAGGGTTCGCGCCAGCCTGCACGCCTCGTGGCCGTCGGCGGCCTCGCCGACCACTTCGTGCCCCGCGCGCTCCAGGATCAGTCGCAGCCCGTCTCGAAACAGCGTGTGGTCGTCAGCCAGCAGTACGCGCATGCTCGCCGCCGAGGGGGATATCAGCCTGGATCGTCGTTCCTTCTGCTGGCGCAGTGTCGAGCCGCATCGATCCGCCCAGCGTATTGAGGCGCTCCCGGATTCCGGTCAGGCCCAGCCCCTGGGCTTGCGGCCAGCGCATCGCGTCGAACCCCCTGCCGTCGTCGCGGACGCTGCACGTCACCTTGTGCGGCGTGCATTGCAGCCCGATCCAGACCGAGCGCGCAGCCGCGTGCTTGACTGCGTTGTTGAGCGCTTCCTGCACGATCCTGTAGAGCGCGGTCTCGACGCCGGACGGCAGCCGCATGTCGGCGTCGCCGACCACGAAGACGCGGATCCCGGTGCGCTTGGCCACCTTCTCGGCGAGGGACTCGAGGGCGGGAAGCAGACCCAGGTGGGCGAGCACCGACGGGCGCCATTCATGCGCCAGGTCGCGCAGCTCGGCCTCGACCTGCGCCAGCAGCCCTTCCACCTTGGCGCAACCGCCGCGGGATTTCGGTGGCAGTGCGACGGCGACGTCGGCAACGGCGATATGCACCAGGGCAAGCAGCTGGCCGGCCTCGTCGTGCAGCACCTGCGCGACGCGCCGCAACTCGCCTTCCAGCACGTCGTTCAGGTGCCGCAGCGCACGCGCGCCATCGTGCGCGCCACGGTGGCTCGTGTCGAAAGGCGACAGGCACTGCGCGAAGAAATTCCCCGCCGCCCGCAACTGTCGCTGGTCGGAGTGCGGCATCGCCCAGAGACGTTGCAGAGCCTCGGCGTGGGACTCGGCCAGCTCCAGCACGCCATGGCCCTCCAGCTGGGCTTGTCGCGCGAGATCGGCGCCCAGGCTTAGCGTCGTGTCGCTGCCGTCGGCAAAGTATTCCTGCAGGGTTCGCCAATAGCGCTCGGCCAGATCGCTTCCCATGTCAGCGCACGGGCTCGCCGCAGCACGCACGCGGGGGACAAGGCTCAAATGCGGGGCTGTGGCGTTCATTGCCGCTTCCATTTCGTGATCACCCCGCTATAGACGCATTGTCGAATCAAGCTCGGGCCGCCGGCTGGCAGGCTCCAGGCCGCGACCGCTTGAAAGTAGGATATTCCGCCCAGACGCCCGCCCATTCTGTGCGTTGTCGAACCAATAAAAGAAAAAGGACCCGGTCTTCGGGTCCTTTTCCGTTGTTGCGCGGAGCGGTTCGCGCCCCCAATCTCCTGCCGCATGCCTTACGGGGCCGGCCGCGTAATCGTATTGGAAATGAGAGTGACAGCGGTCGTTGCATACAGTCTGCCGTTCACCGATGCGCCGTTCGCCAGGGTGACCGACGAACCGGACAGCACGATTCCCTCCAGGTGCGCGGTCGTGTCAAGGGCTGCAACGCCGGCGGTCCGCCAGAAGATGTTCTGGGGCAATGCGCCGCCTGCCAGAGTCACCGTCGAACCCGGGTTCATCGTCATATCTCCAGCGATCTGGAAGACCCAGACATCCGTTGCGCTGCCCGTGAGCGTGACGGCGCCTGAGCTATCCACCGAGACTGCGGTGGTCCAGTTATAGACGCCCGGGGTGAGGTTCAGCCCGGTGAGATTCCCGGCATTCAGATTGGTCGTGCCAGCAATCCGCGCGTCGGCGTCGGCGAACGCGGCTCCGGTGTCGGTTACCGCCGTCGTCAATTCAGCAGGCGTCGGCGCCACGTAATCGGCCGCGTACATCTTGCCGGTGACTTGTGCGGATGTCGCAAAGGTATTGGTGGCGTCCATTGTTTCTGCGAACCCCGTCATGCCGGCGGCGACCGAGTTCAATCCGATATTGCCGGTCACTGCGGAGGTTGGCACGTTGGTGACGCCGGCCAGCGCCAGAATGGCAAACTTGCCGGCCGTTCCAAGCGCCACGCAGTCCGCGCCCGCGCAGACGGCGCCTGCTGCGTCTACGACCACGACCGGTGGGACGACCGGTGGGACCCGTGTGCCGTCTGCCGCCACTTCATCGTCGCTGCTGCCGCATCCGACCAACACGGCGGTCAGTGCGAAGGCAAGGAACCACATCGGCCGCTTGCATGTGCTCTCGAAACTAGTCATTTGAATATCCTCTCTCTGTTGAAGGCAACCCGATTAAATTCCGTCGTGATCGCCGTGTCTTCGATGGGCACTGCGGCGCAACGACGACGAGTAACCCGGTTCTCACAAGCGCAGTCTTCACCTTCGCCCGCATTTCATCCGTTCGCTAGCGAACACACCCTGCCGCCGCCCGCATTTCATCCGTTCGCTAGCGCACACAGCGTCGGCAATCCTGTCGGTGCAGCACGACGCACGGCCGGCAGAAGTCCGCAGCGCTCGATTCGCGCCGACGAAATTGCGTGGCGCAATCGCGCAGCAGCGGAGCAAAAAAAAGGCCGCCTGGCGGCGGCCTTTCCATCCTGCTAGGACTATCGGACTCAGCTGCCGCTGGCGGCGGCCGCCGTCTCCGTCGCGGCCGGCACTTCCTCGGCCACCACCGGCAGGTCGATCACCGGCGGCTCGGCGGCCTGGTCCTTGCGGATCTTGTGGAAGGCCATGCCGGTGCCCGCCGGGATCAGGCGCCCGACGATCACGTTTTCCTTCAGGCCGCGCAAGGGGTCGCGCTTGCCCATGATCGCGGCCTCGGTCAGCACGCGCGTGGTCTCCTGGAAGGAGGCCGCGGAGATGAACGAGTCCGTGGACAGCGACGCCTTGGTGATGCCGAGCAGCATGTAGGAGAACACTGCTTCCTTCTTGCCTTCCTTGACGGCCTTTTCGTTCTCCTCCAGCAGATCGGCGCGCTCCACCTGCTCGCCCTGGATGAAGGAGGTCTCGCCCGGATCCTCGATCTGCACGCGCCGCAGCATCTGGCGCACGATCACCTCGATGTGCTTGTCGTTGATCTTCACGCCCTGCAGGCGGTACACGTCCTGCACCTCGTCGATGATG
>Ga0137449_1000132_pt1 | contig 10521 bp, 11 predicted proteins | sample EasRivERMGT436_2_FD_104905 | JGI IMG/M metagenome (GOLD analysis project Ga0137449, IMG submission 104905) | Soil microbial communities from meander-bound floodplain in the East River, Colorado, USA - East River MetaG ERMGT436_2 | ecosystem: Environmental > Terrestrial > Soil > Floodplain ... | reverse complement strand
GCGCGGATCGCCGTGGCGCACGGCCAGATGGAGGAAAAGGAACTGGAGCAGGTGATGCTCGGCTTTATGCATGGCGCTACGAACCTCCTTTTGTGCACCACTATCATCGAATCGGGGCTCGACATTCCCAACGCCAACACCCTGATCGTCAACCGTGCCGACGCCTTCGGGCTCGCCCAGCTTTATCAGTTGCGCGGCCGGGTCGGCCGAGCCAAACAGCGCGCCTACGCCTATTTCCTCATCCCCGGCGAGGGGGCCATCTCTTCCGAAGCGCGGGAACGGCTGAAGATCCTCCAGGAGATATCCGAACTCGGCGCCGGTTTCCGCATCGCCACCCACGACCTGGAGATCCGCGGGGCAGGCGATCTGCTCGGCGCGCGCCAGTCGGGAAATATCGCCGCCGTCGGCTTCGAGCTCTATACGGAACTCCTGGAAGAGGCGGTAAGTTCTTTGAAGGGAGAAGAGCGGGTGGAGCGGGTGGAGCCGGAAATCAAGCTGCGCATCCCCGCCTTTATCCCGGAAGATTACGTGCCCGACCCGAACCAGAGGCTGGTTATCTACAAGAAGCTGACCCAGGTCGCCGCAGCGGAGGAGATCACGGAGATCCGGGAGGAGCTTGCCGACCGTTTCGGCAAGCTTCCCATGGCCGCTTCCTATCTTCTCGAGGTGATGCGGCTCCGCATCCGGCTGAAACTACTCCTTATCAAGGAAGTCGAATTCGACGGCAGAAGAGTCGTTATTTCCTTCCATCAGAAGACCCCGGTTTCCCCCGACAGGATCATCGAGTTGATCCGGCTTGATCCGAAGAAATATCAGTTTACCCCCGATTACCGGTTTATTCTCGAATTGGTTGATACCTCATTTGATGGCATCCTGCGGGAGGTGACAAATCTCTTGAAAAGAGTGGGTTGATATGCTAGTCTTCTACGAATTTGTCAATTTTATTGCAGAAAAAGGAGCTATCGTGCGCAGAATAAATATCTTTGCCGCAACAGTAATCGCCATCAGCCTGGCGCTTTCCATCGGCTGCCAGTCAAAATCCTCGCAAGAGGGGAAAAAGGACCAGAATGGGGGGCAGACTCTGGCCGAGGTGAACGGGAGTGCTATAACCACGGCGGATTTCAAGAAAGAGCTGGATACTCTCCCCCCTTATCTCAGACCGATGGCCGATACTCCTGAAGGGAAAAAAGAGCTTCTGGACACCATGATCATCCGCGAGATCATCATGCAGCAGGCGAAGAAGGATGGCCTGGACAAGAGCAAGGAAGTCACCGATAAACTGGAGGAGTTGAAAAAAAGAGTCATTGTCGAGGCTTTTCTGAAGAAAAAGGTCGAGACGCAGACCGCCATTTCCGATGCCGACCTGCAGAAATTCTATGATCAGAACAAGGACAAATTGAAGGCCGGTGAACAGGTGCGGGCAAGCCACATCCTCGTGAAGAGCGAACCAGAAGCCCAGGATATTCTCGGTCAGCTCAAAAAGGGCGGCAATTTCGAGCAGCTCGCCTCCAAATACTCCATCGACGCGGCCAAGGCCAAGGGGGGCGACCTCGGATGGTTCGGCAAAGGGTCGATGATTCCCGAGTTTGAAAAAGTGGTCTTCGGCATGAAGGAAGGGGAGATTTCCGGCATCGTCAAGACCCAGTTCGGCTATCACATCATCAAGCTCACCGGCAAGCGCCCTGCAGGAATCCCTCCCTTTGCCGATGTGAAAGAGCAGATAAAAGCGAAGCTTTTGCCGGAAAAACAGCAGGAATCGTTTCAAAAACTGAAAGATGACCTGAAAAAAGGCGCCAAGTATACCATCAAGGAAGATGTCCTCAACGGAATCGACACCAAGCCTGCTGCGCAGGCCTCGCCTGGCGAAGCGAAACAGAAGTAGGGAGATCGTTTCTCAACCGGGGCCGGGCATTTGTCCGGCCTCTTTTCGTTATGCCCCCGGAAAATTAATACTCCGGCAGAGAGAACAATGGCCAAACTATTCAAATTCATCTTTTTCTTCATGATTATGGCAGCCTTCCCGGCCTTCTCGCAGGCGGGAATGATTAACCGGATTGCCGCAATAGTGAACGATGAGATTATAACAAGCTACGAAGTAGACAAAGGGGCGGCGATCATCGCCAAAGAGGCGGAAAAAAACGGCCCGATTTCCGATGCCGATAAGGGGATGATTCGCCAGGCAGCCTTGGATAAACTGATCGATAAAAAGCTGGTCGACCAGAAGGTCAAGGATCTGAACATTACCGTCTCTGATGATGAACTACGGCAGACCATCGACGATGTGAAAAAACAGAATAAGTTGACCCAGGAAACTTTTGAAGCCGCCCTGCGCTCCCAGGGCCTTTCGTTTCCCCTGTACAAATCCCAGTTGAAAGAGCAGCTTGAGCGACTAAAGCTGATGGGGCAGGAAGTGCGCTCCAAGATCCAGGTTGGAGATAAGGAAATAAGGGCGTATTACGACGCTAACTTAAAAAGTTTCAGCACTGACACCTATTTTCGCGCCCGGCATATCTTTTTCCGGCTCGGCAAGGAACCGGATCCGAAAGAGATCAACAAGGTCATGATCAATGCGCTGACGGTGCTGCAGAAGGCGAGAAGCGGCGAAGATTTCGTCGAACTGGCAATGAAATATTCTGACGACCCCCAGGCAGCCAAGGATGGCGGGGAATTGGGGACCTTCAAAAAAGGCGACATGCTTTCGGCGATCGAAGACAATGTGATCAACATGCAACCGGGTGAAATCAGCGATCTTGTCATTACCCCGGCCGGTTTTCACATAATCAAACTGGAAGAGAGGACCCCCGGCAAAATTCGCACATTCGAAGAGGTGAAGGGGGAAATTGAAGAGACTCTCTATAAAAAGAAGTCGGATGAGAGGTTCAGCCAGTGGCTGGCGGACCTGAGAAAAGCCGCTGCAATAGAAATAAAACGGTGATAGGGATAAAGTGCTGGGGGCTGGGGATTGAAACTAGAGTCCGTTTTCCAGCCCCTAGCCGCTGACCCCTGATCCCCACTCCCTGTCTCTACAGCCCTTTCTCCGCCAAGTCCTCCAGAAGCGCGCGCTGCGCCGTCGTGAGTTGTTCCGGCACACTTACCCCTATCCGTACATAAAAATCGCCGCGGCCGTCTTGCCCCATATGGGGGAAACCGAACCCTTTCAGCCTGATCCTGGTTCCCGGTTGAATTCCGGCCGGCGCCTTGATTTTCCTGGTCCCCTCCAACGTCACTACATCCAGCGAGGTCCCGAGCGCCGCTTCGGTGAAGCGGACCTGTTTTTCCACGACGATGTCGTCCCCTTCGCGGTTAAAAAGCGGATCGCCAGCCACCTGTATCATCAGAATGAGATCGCCCGGCTCCCCGCCGCGGTTCCCCTCGCCCCCTTTCCCCGGTATACGCAATCTTGCGCCGGTGTTTATACCGGCGGGGATATTTACCATTATCTCTTCGTGCTCGCCGTTCCGGTCGAAGGCAACCCATCTCTCCCCGCCTGTATATGCATCACGAAAGGTTACCGTAAACTCCATCTTGATATCATCCCCGGAATACCTGCCCACATTAAAGCGGAAGTTGCCATGGTGATGATAACCGCCACCGAACCCCATCTCCCTGAACAGGTCTCCCACGTCGAACCCGCGAAAGATATCCTCATGGGTATAATGCTGATGAAAGTGGGCCGCGCCGTATCGGTCATAATGCGCCTTTTTCTCCGGGTCGGATAGGACCGCGTATGCTTCGTTGATCTCCTTGAAACTCTCCTCGGCGTCACTGCTTCCGGGATTTTTGTCGGGATGGTATTTAAGCGCCAGCCTGCGATATGCCTTCTTGATATCTTCCAGAGAGACGTCCTTATCCAGGCCGAGTATCTGGTAGTACTCTTTCGCAGCCATCAGATATCTCCTTTCATCATCCCTTTCACTTTGAATTTAAACCTGCTTCTCAAGTCATGTCAATACACCTGCTCTATTTTCATACTGTTCTGTACGAGGAAAAGACTTTACCTAACCGCCATAGCGGCCGAATGCGATGCCAGTCGGGCAAGACGGAGATGCCAAGACGAATGTTACAGCTGTGTGAAATTTTATGGCGGGAGAGCAATCATCCCTCTTTTTGTTGTATAATTAAACGGAATTGTGCAACTATTCGGGGTGGAGGTTGTGATCATCCTACATCCTTCATGCTTTAAGTTGTTGCCTTTACTGAATTTGATAAGCAACTACAAGGAGAGAGTCGTCATGAAACTCATTGTCGTAAGGCATGCAGCGGCAGTTGAAAGGAGTTCCGACGTTTCCGAGGAGACAAGGTATCTTACTCCGGAAGGAAGGGTCTTCTTTCGCAAAACCGCCCGAACCATGCTGAAGAACGGCGTTGAACCCGGTCTTATCCTTACCAGCCCTTTGCTCCGGGCGGTCCAGACAGCGGATATCCTGGCGGAAGCTTTAGCGTACAGCGGGCCGTTTGTGGTCAGAAAAGAACTACAGCCGGGCTTTGACATGAAGGGACTGGGAAAACTCCTCGATGATTACCGGTCGGTCGACGAACTGGTGCTGGTAGGACATGAACCCGACCTGAGCACCCTTGTCGCCTATCTCACTTCCCGGCCGGGCGTCTTCAATTTCAAAAAAGGGGCGGCCGTCAAGCTGAAGATCGATCCGTCGAACCTCCCCGCTTCCACAGCATTCAAATGGCTGGCTTATGGGAAAAAACTGGTTGATTCCCTGGATGAGGCTATGGCACTTTAACATTCTGTCAGCACCGTTCCGGTAATTGAAGGATTGCCTGTTTTCATGCGGCTTCCGGGGAAAGGGCGAAAATGCGGGTTGAGGGAACGACACCATTATGGATCGCCGTGAGAATTCTCCTTGCCGAGCGGGGGGAAGATTTTTTCAGGCGCCGGGACAAAGCGCTGAAAACCTTCGATCCGGAAGATATCCATGACCTGCGGGTCTCGTCCCGCCGCCTGCGCGAGGGGGTGGCTCTCTTTGCCCCATGCTATTCCGCCGGGAATATCGCCCGCCTCGTCAGACAGATGAAGCAGGTGACGCGCCTTCTGGGCGAAATACGCAATGCCGACGAGGCAATTCTATTTTTTGATGCTTTGGCGGAAGAGCTTGGCGCCGGGTACAGCGCCGAGCTGGAAAGTATTTCAGCCTCCTTTAAAAAGGGGAGGAAGAAAGAGCTGAAAAGGCTCAGGTCCGGCCTGAAAGAGATCGGCGAGGATGCGCTGAGTGACTTGTTCCGGCGGGTCATCCACTCTCCGCTGCTGTTCGACCGTCAGGAAGATGATGTTGACCTTTTGACCCCCCTGGCGCAGTTTGCCGGTGAGGCCATGAAGGAGAGGCTTGCAGCGGTGTTGAGGCTTTTGCCCGCAGCCAGGCAAGCCAATGAAATCGAGACCCAGCATCTGTTGCGGATCGCGGTCAAACACTTCCGCTACCGGATGGAAATACTCCATTTTCTGTTCGGAGCCCACTATGAGCAGCTTCACGAGGCACTCAAGGCTTACCAGGACCTTCTGGGGAAAATGCACGATCTCGACGTTTTTGCCGGCATCGTGCAAAAGGCAGGCTTGACGTACCTCACGCAAAAACCTCTCCTTGATACCATTACGGCAAAAAGGGGAGAGCTTTTCGTTGATTTTTCCGCCATGCTTGAAACTGCGCCGTTCGAAAAGATCGGCGACCGGATGAGGTATATGCTGTGAAAAGAACCCGTCTTGCGGCAATAGATCTCGGCACCAACTCGGTCCGCTGCATCGTCGTGGAAGTTGACAAACTCGGCAAATTCAAGGTGCTGGACGACGAGAAAGCAACAGTGCGCCTCGGTGAAGGGATCGCGCGGGAGGGCTCCATATCGGAGGCTGCCTGGCAGCGGACCATGGACGCCCTTTCCCGGATGAAGAAAATAGTTGACGGTTATAAAGTAATGGGCGTTGAGACGGTCGCCACCAGCGCGGTGCGCCGGGCCGCCAACGGCGCCGCCTTCGTCAAGGCCGCCGCCGACAACATCGGCCTCCCCATCGCCATAATAAGCGGCGAAGAGGAGGCGGAGCTGGCCGCCTTGAGCGCCCTTAACAACTTCGACATGGAAGGGACCCGCTACGCCATGGTCGATATAGGCGGCGGCAGCGTCGAGGTCATTACCGCGCTGGGGAGCCATATCGACGAGGTCTATTCCCTTGAACTGGGGGCAGTCGCCCTGTCGGAAAAGTTCATCACCACCGATCCGATCAATCAAAAAGAGTATCTGCGGATGCGCAGGCATGTCCGCAAAACACTTAAAGCCGCGCTTACTCCGGAGGAAATGCCGGTTCACTGTTTGCTCGGCTCAGGGGGGACCATGACCTCCATCGCCGCCATGGTGATGGCGATGCGCAATGAAGAGTACGGTTCCATCCACGGTTACGAGGTGTTCCGCTCGGAGGTGGTGCACCTTCTCGCCATGCTCTTGAGAAAGAACCTGAAAGAGAGAAAATCGCTGCCGGGATTGAATCCCGACCGGGCGGACATCATCATCGCCGGGGTCACTGTGGTTGATGAACTGATGGGGCTTTTCAAGGCGAACCTCCTTAAGATAAACGAAAGGGGAATCCGGGAAGGATTGATCCTGAAAGGGCTTAAGAAGCATAACCTTCTCTCCGCGAAAAGTCAGCCGAAGAATTGGCGGGACGCGGTCCTCGAATTCGCCCGCTCCTGCCATCAGGACCAGGTCCATTCCCTGCAGGTGGCCAGGCTTGGCTTGGAGATCTTTGCTGCGCTTGCCGCGCCCTTCGGCCTCGGCAAAAAGGAACGGCAGATGCTCGAAGCAGCGGCGATCATGCACGACGTCGGCTATTTCATCGGCTATTCGGGGCACCACAAGCATACCTATCATCTGGTCCGGCACGCCGACCTGTTCGGTTTCACCCCCCGTGAGCGGGAAATCATCGCCCATATCGCCCGCTATCACCGTAAATCCCTGCCGAAGAAAAAGCATGAAAGTTTCGCCCGGCTCATCCCCCAGGACCAGCTTCTCGTCAAGAGATTGGGCGGCATCCTGCGCCTGGCCGACGGTCTCGACCGTCGCCGCAATAGTGTAGTGACCTCGCTCGACTGCTCTCTTTCCCGATCCGCCTTCACTGTAAAAATCACAGGGGAAGGGGACTTTTCCGTCGAACTCTTCGGCGGCAAAATCAAGGGGGACCTCTTCGAAATCGCCTTCCGCAAGAAGCTTCTCCTCCTCCCCGCCCGCCAGGAAGATCTCCGGCAAATCAGCGAATGACTTAAGGACAAGCCTACCTGCAATGGAAAAGGGATGATCAGTTCATCTCCGACGGCCAACTGCAGTTCGTTGACCGATCCATCGTAAAATTTGCAATATTGTAATAAACCTGTCATATTAATGTGTAATTCATCCTGTACCATCATATCATCCGTTCAACTCTATACATGAAGGAGAGCTACGATGAAACTGATGCCTCAGGGTGATTATTATGTCTGGTACTGTGACTGGTGCGATTCGCGCAACCACACACTCTGGACGCGGGTCGAAAAAGGGAAGGTTATCTGCGGGGTCTGTTATACCCCATTCGCGATCGCGCCGCTTCCCATGGAAGAGAGGAGTTCAATCGTTTTTTGAAAAAGCCGTCAAGTGATTCACGCACTTCCTCATTACGCGCCGGGTTGCATCTTTCCTTGACCCGGAGCGCCGCCGAATAATGCGCGGAAGAGTTAAAGAGCTTATCCGGAAAGCCTTTTCCCAGGGACTTTCCCCCCACCAGTTGGCGCTTACCATCGCCCTTGGCGTTACTATCGGAGCTATCCCGGTTGTCTGGGGTTCGACGCTACTCTGTATTATCCTCGCCTTCTTTTTTCGCCTCAACCAAGCTGTCATCCAGGCGGCGAATTACCTGGCTTACCCCCTCCAGATCGCTCTTTTTGTCCCGTTTTACCGCCTGGGAGCAAAAGTATTCCCATGGGGTCCTTCCCTTTCCGGAGAAGCGCTTTTGCATGGACTTAGGAAAGGCTGGCCGGAAAATATCTCCCTCATAGTCGTTGCAACCCTTAAAGCGGTTTCCGCATGGCTCTTCACGGCGCCTGCATCCGTTATCCTCCTTTATCTCATTTTTCGGTTGATTTTTAGCCGCATGCCCCGGTTTAACCTGAAAACTCATTAAATCGGCGAATGCAGCGGAAATGAGGTGTCCGGGTAACAATATGTTGATATTTGGTTGTAATTATAATAAAAATGACAGGTGATTATATGGAAGGGTACGGAGTTCATCCATGACGCAGATTATCGGCATCATCCAGGTCAAGGGGGGAGTCGGACGTTCAACGATCGCCACCAATCTGGCCGCCGTTTTTTCGGAAAAGTCGCCAACCGCCCTCATCGACTGCGACCTCCCCCAGGGGACAAGCGCGTCATGGTATGCGGTACGGAAAGCTGAAGCTCCGCCCGTCAATCTCACCCTCGCCACCGTCCGCGATTACCGCGAACTGGTGGCGCGGGCTGAAGAGCTGGCAGCGGACCATCGCTACATCATCATCGATGCGCCCCCCCGCATCGCTGAAATGACCCGGGCGATCATCGTCATGAGCACCCTCTGCCTGGTGCCGCTGGGAGCGAGCGCCGCGGAAATCTGGTCGACGGCGGACCTCCTCGAGACCATCAATGCGGCCCGCGGCTACCGCGCCGCTATCGATGTCCGGATCGTCTGGAACCGGTTCAGGGCCCATACGCGGGAAGCCATTGACCTGAGCGAGGCAGCCCGCAATGAATTGGGGCTGAAAGAGCTGACCACCCGCCTCGGCTATCGCGTGGCGTACAGCGAAGCCCTGGCACGGGGGCTGGCGGTGAACGAGTGGCTTGACCATAACGCCCACTCCGAAATATTGGCCCTCGCCGCCGAGGTGAAAGGCATCCTTAAGGAGGTGGGGAAATGACCCGTTCAAAGAGCACGCCGGCAATTCACAAACCTGCATTCGACGTTGAGAGCGCGCTCCGCTTTGCCGCTCAGGGTGCTGATCCGGTTGCCGGCGTTGCGGGCAGCCCGGTTAGCGGGGAAGCGCTCGGAGCTCCAGCCGGGCGTCCGCCGGCAAAGAGCGCCGGCGCGGATCGTTTACCCCTTACCCTCATGCTCAAGGCCGAGGTAATCGCCCGCCTGAAAGAGGAAGCCGGCCGCAAGGAGAAGACCATCGACCAGATCGTGGAAAAGCTCGTGGCAAAGCACCTGGGCAAGCATTGACAGCCGCCGGTTCACAGTTGGAAAACGATTTGGCTGCCGGTCGGCAACTTCTGGCCGGGGTTTCAATTGAGCGGATTAGCTCTCATGTCCGCGCCCTCGAAGGAATTCGCCACCCCGTGGCAGCGCCCGCTGAATTGGAAAAGGCGGCCGACTACATCCGGGACTCTCTCCAATCCCTGGGATGCGGGATGACGACGCATCTTTTCAGCGACAGCGGCCGCGACTTCAGGAATATTATCGCCACCCGCCGGGGCGCCCGCTACCCGGAGCAGCGGCTGATCGTCCTTGCCCATTATGACACGGTGGCCGCTTCGCCCGGCGCCGATGACAATGCCAGCGGAGTAGCGGTGATGCTGGAGCTGGCAGAGATCCTCAAGCCGCTTCAATTCGAGCGAACTATTCAGTTCATCGGTGTCAGCCTGGAAGAAAATGAAAGCGAGGATGATCCCCATAGCCGGGGGAGGCGCGGCAGCCGGGCGCTGGCCGCCTACGCCGGGGAAAACGGGTGGACGATCGAAGGGGTGATAGTTCTCGAATCGGTCGCCTATGCGGGTGAATCCGTTGTTCAGAAAGCTCCCGCGGGGGTTCCTATCGAGGTCCCGGAAAAGGGGAACTTCATTGCCGTGATCGGGAACGAGGAGTCACGCGGGCTGATCCAGGGCTTTGCCCGCTCGATTGAACGCCATCAGATCCCTTTGCCTTATCTGTCATTGGCTGTCCCGGGCAATGGCGAACAACTCCCGGACAGCAGGCGTTCCGACCATGCCTCTTTTTGGGATGAAGGTATCAGGGCCATCATGATTACGGACACGACGAATTTCCGCTCTCCCCATTATCACGGCCCTGGCGATACGCTGGCGACACTGAATCTCCCCTTTGCGGCGGAAGTCTGCCGGGCAACCGGAGGAGTTATCATGGAAGCCGGCGGAGCAATTTTCAACAGGAGAACTTAAGGTATTCACGGATGCAAACAATTATTGATCTGATAGAAGAAAGTTGCCGGAATTTTCCCGGCAAGGCGGCTTTGCGGCACAAAGTCGGCGATGTCTGGGAGGAAATTTCCTACGCTGACGTCCGGACCATATCCAACCGGATTGCCGCCGGGCTTGGAAAAACCGGCCTTAAAGCCGGCGATCACGTGGCGCTCCTGGCGCCATCCTCGCCGCGCTGGGTGATCGCCTGTCTCGGCATCCTGAAAGCGGGCGGTATTGTTATTCCGATCGACAAGGAGCTGAAAAGCGCGGAGTTGCGCCATGTGCTGACCGACTGCGAGGCAAGGGTTGTTTTTACCGACCGTC
>Ga0137449_1000131_pt1 | contig 10554 bp, 7 predicted proteins | sample EasRivERMGT436_2_FD_104905 | JGI IMG/M metagenome (GOLD analysis project Ga0137449, IMG submission 104905) | Soil microbial communities from meander-bound floodplain in the East River, Colorado, USA - East River MetaG ERMGT436_2 | ecosystem: Environmental > Terrestrial > Soil > Floodplain ... | reverse complement strand
GATCAGGTCAAGACCCTCATAAGGATCGGTGCAGCCCATTTCCCGCAATCCTTCACCAAGGTAGGTATCGATGTCAACCGGAACGTTTCCCTCCATAACACCCGAGAAAGCGAGCATCCGCCGTCTGTTTGCTTCATGAATAACCGGCAGTATATCGACCCTGCTCTCCAGCAGTGTACGTCCGACCGCGGCGCAGAGATTCGGGTCACCCTCTTCGCCGAAAATGTGGCTGGCCAGACACGCCTGCAGGGCCTCCATCCGCTCGACCGCCCCTTTCCTCCCCCGCTCCATATCGGTCCTGATCTCCTGCAAAAGACAGGCAAGAAGGCTGATCGCCACATTAATGCGCGCCTCCTCCTTTGCCGTCTTCGGAATAAGGGTGGGGAGAAGCTCAGCCAGTTCCGCGTCTACCGTGGGCTGCGCCATGACCATCATGCGGAATTCATCCTCCAGGTCCAGCTCTGCCGAGGCATTGCCGCTGTAGATGACTTTGGCCATCCTGTCGATCAGGGAAAGGAGCCCTTTTTTCTTATCCATTTATTATCACCTTGAGAAACTTATTTAAAGTAGAATGAATAGCGTCTCAGTACATCCGCAGCTCGTTATAGAGTGTATCCCTTTCTACCGGAATACGCCCGGCTTTTCTGATCAGCCCGGCAATCTCTTCCCTGCTCATCGCCTGGGGCGTAACCGCTCCGGCTTCGTGACCGATCTTCTCTTCCACCACGGTGCCGTCCAGATCGTTGACACCGAAGGCAAGCGACACCTGGGCTATTTTCTCCCCGAGCATGACCCAATAGGCCTTTATATTGGCAAAGTTATCCAGGTAAATGCGGGCCACGGCCAGGGTCATCAGATCGTCAACACCGCCCGTCCCTCCTGTTTTCTCCAGCTTGAGCAGCGTGTTCTCCGGCTGAAAGGCAAGGGGAATGAACACCTGGAAACCACCGGTTTTGTCCTGCAACTCACGCAGCCGGCGCATATGGTCAACCCGGTCCGCATGGCTCTCCAGGTGGCCGTAAAGCATGGTGGCGTTGGATTTGAGGCCGGCCCTGTGGACCTCCTCCATGATCTCCAGCCAGCGCTCGCCGGAAATCTTTTCCGGGCAGAGTTTTTTTCTCACCTCAGCCCCGAGAATTTCCGCCCCGCCGCCGGGGAGCGAGCCGAGACCGGCATCCTTGAGCCGCACCAGGGTTTCCGCAACTGAAAGCCCGGCCAGCCGCGCCAGATAATCGATCTCCACCGCCGTAAAGGCCTTGACGTGGAGTCGGGCGGAAACATCCTTCACCGTCGCCAGCATCTCCAGGTAGAAAGAGAAAGGGAGGTCCGGATGGAGACCGCCGACGATATGGAGCTCGGTCGCCCCCTGGGCAGCAGCTTCCATTGCCATGTTCCTGATCTCCTGCAGGTCGTAGGCATAGGCGCCAAGCTCGTCGGCTGTGCGGGAAAAAGCGCAGAACCTGCAGCGGTTCACACAGATATTGGTGTAGTTGACGTGGCGGTTGACGTTGAAGAAAACCCGTTTGCCGTTCTTTATTTCATTGACGGACGCAGCCAGCGCCCCGACCGCCAACAGGTCACGGCTGCGAAACAGAAAGAGCGCCTCGGCATCGTCGATGCGTTGCCCGGCATGGACCTTGCCGGTTATGGAAGCAAGAGAAATCATAATAAATCCGTTCAATGTTCAATGTTCAATGTTCAATGTTCAATGTTCAGAACCAATCTCCATAAAACCGTTCAGCGTTCAGCGTGAATACAACATCAGGCGTCATGCAGCACGTTACTCCGCATTTCACTCTTCACTCTTCACTCTTCACTCTTCACTCTTCACTCTTCACTCTTCACTCTTCCACCTTCTATAAAGCCTGTTCTCGATCCCCAGAGAGTCGAGCACTTTGCCGACCACGAAATCGATAAGATCGTCCATCGATTCCGGTCTCTGGTAAAACGCCGGCATGGCGGGAACGATGCGCGCACCAAGGCGCGCCAGTTTCAGCATGTTCTCCAGGTGGATTTCGCTCAGCGGCGTTTCCCGGGGAACCAGCGTCAATGGCCGCCGTTCCTTAATCATTACGTCGGCGCACCTCTCCAGCAGGGTACGCGAATTACCGCAGGCAATGCGCGAAAGGGCGCCCATGGAGCATGGGCATATCACCATGGCATCGGGTGCGCTCGAGCCGCTCGCTACCGGGGCAAAGAAATCGTCTTCGCTGAAGTAATCAAGCTGACCGGGATCAGGTTGGAGGTGTGCAATCAGCGCCTGTTGCACATCACCGTTACCCCCCTTCAGATCGAGCCCGGTTTCCTCCCTGATCACCTGGAATCCCGTTGAGCTTATCAGGATGGTCAATCGGGCGCCGGAATTCAGCAACTCCTTCCCCAACTTCAGGCCGTAGACCACTCCTGATGCGCCGGTCATAGCAAGCACGATTTTTTTCATATTGTTCCCCTACGCTGCAAGCATGTCAATTAGGGTAAAGACAAAAATGTTGATGCTGATATAGCCGTTCATATTCAAAAACGCCATGTCGATCTTGGTCAGGTCGCCTGTACGAAGCAGCCAGTGCTCGTAGAAGATAAGAGCGGCCGTTATCAGCAAGCCGATCAGGAAATAAACGCCGAGGCCCATGATCAAATAAAGGGCCACCAGCAGCCCGAGCATCACCAGATGGAATATGCGGGCGATCCAGAGCGAGCCGTTGACTCCCAGCCGGACGGGGATCGAATGGAGCCCGTGAGCCTTGTCGAAATCCAGGTCCTGCAGGGCATACAGGGTGTCGAATCCCGCCAGCCAGAATACCACGCTTCCTGCCAACAGCAAGGCGGGCTCTTCAATTTTCCCCTGGATTGCCACCCATGCCCCCAGCGGGGCAAAGGCAATGCATATCCCGAGGACGATGTGGGCCAGAGCCGTAAAGCGCTTACAGTAAGAGTATAGCACCAGGAAAAAGAGAATTAGCGGCGACATGTAAAGGCAGAGGGGGTTAAGCATGAATGCGGCGCAAAGGAGAAAGAGAACGCCGATGATGACAAATACGAAGACGGTCCCTTTGCCGATCAGCCCTGCCGGGATGGCGCGGTTCCCGGTCCGCGGATTTTTCGCGTCGATCTCCGCGTCGATGATCCGGTTCAGCCCCATGGCGGCGGTGCGCGCCCCGACCATCGCCATCACAATCCAGAATGTCTGGTAAAGCGAAGGGAGGCCCCGTGCGGCAAGGACGGCGCCGGTAAAGGCAAAAGGGAGTGCGAAGATGGTATGGGCGAATTTGATCATCTCCAGAAACACCTTGATTCTGGTAGAGAGAGACGTTGTCGGCACGCTATTCGTTGCGATCATCTAAACTCCTTAAAAACCCATACTCCCGCCATCTGTTTTCCACCAGCAGTGAAATATCACACCCCCTGGCGATTTCCCGCCGATCCTCGGCCCCGGTCACCTTCCGCGTGGCGTCCAGGGCAAGCCGCCCCAGGGGGACCGTCTCCCTGACGGTTGCGGAAATAACCAGGTCTTGCCGCCAATCGGCCAAATTCAGGACTTTCCAGGCGATCAGGGACAGATCATGCACGTCGATATCCGCATCGGCTATAACAAGGAGCCGGGCATCGGCAAACCACCCCTTTGCCCAGAGCGCTTCCATAACCTCGCGGGGATGGCCGGGGCTGCGCTTCTCCAGCGCGACTATTGCACAGCCGTGAAAGATCCCCTCCAGGGGGAGGTTGATATCGGTGATTTCCGGCATCTCCAGCCGGATCATCGGCAAGAGAAGCCTTTCGCTCGCCTTGGCCATGTAGCAGTCCTCCATGGGGGGCCGGCCTACCACGGTCGCCGGATAGATCATATCCCGGCGCCTCGTGATACAGGTAATATGCATCACCGGCACATCGTGCGGAGCCGCATAAAAACCGGTATGGTTGCCGAACGCTCCCCCCCTCCCCTCTTCTCCCGGTTCCAGGTAGCCTTCAAGCACCAGTTCCGCTTCAGCGGGAACCATGAGTTCACAGGTCAAGCACTTCACCAGCCGAACCGGCTCACGCCGGAGAAAACCGGCCAGCTGCATTTCGTCAATATTTTCCGGCAGGGGCGCGGATGCGGCGTAGATCACCGCCGGATCACCGCCAATGGCCACAGCGACCGGCATCCGTTCGCCACGTTCCCGGTATTTCTTATAATGCCCGGCCCCGCCGCTCTCCATCCGCCAGTGGATGCCTACGCTGTTCCTGTCGAATGCCTCGACACGGTACATGCCGCAGTTGGCCTCGCCGCTATCGCGGTCTCCGGTTATAACCAGCGGCAGGGTGATAAAACGCCCGTCATGCTCAGGTTGGCCGTCTCCGGACCAGTTCTTGAGCAGAGGATAACTTGCTATATCGGGAGCAGACTCAACAACCTCCTGGCATGCGCCAACGAGCACATGCTCCGGGGCGAAACCACGAAATTCGGGAAGATCGGGCAAAGCCGCAATACTTGCTGCTGGGGAGCCTGCACGGGTCTGCCGGAAAAGCCCTTCCATCCGCCGGGTCAATTCATCTAGTTCATCGATCTCCAGGGCGATGCAGATACGCCGGTAAGATCCGAACATATTGCTAACAACCGGAAACGTGCTACCCTTTACGGATTCAAAGAGAAGCGCCTTGTTGCCGGATGCTGACTTGCTCACCCGGTCGATTATTTCGGCAATCTCCAGCACCGGGTCCACTTCGACAAGCACCCGGCGGAGTTCGCCCAGCGCCTCCAGTTTGTCCAGAAATCCGCGCAGGTTCCGGTAGGCCATGGAATCCCCCGGTAATAAATGATAATCAATCTTATTTTTTAACATTTCAGGGGTTATAAGACAATCGTTTTTTATGCCGGGAGGAGTTATCCTGTTGACAAAAATCATTGGACAGGCTATAAAAACAGTTCGTCGGGATGTAGCGCAGCCTGGTAGCGCACCTGCTTCGGGAGCAGGGGGCCGCTGGTTCAAATCCAGTCATCCCGACCATATCAAACTTAAACCTTCCGCTTTTTCGATGGAAAATAAAATCCTCCGCATGGTGGCCTGCGATATGGCCTGCATCGGAGGATTTTTTATTATGTACTTGAAATAAAGCGCCCGGACATTCTACTATTACAGTCGGGCGCCCAAAGAACTGAAGGAGCTTCTGGGATGCGGAGAGCTGAAGAAGTCGTAAAAGACAACCGGCCGGAAGACCGCAAAAACGGAGGCGAAGCGCAAACTACAGCTTGCGCGGTATTGCAAAGGAACTGAACAAGAAGGACATAGTCACCCCGAGGGGCCGGGAATGGACAGCGGCGGCTGTCAGGAATGCAATGCGGAGACAACGACATGAATCCCAACAAAACACCAATTGAGAAAGAGCAGTTACTCATTCTTTGCGAACAGCACATTTCAGTAAAAGAAATGGCGGAGCACTTCAGGTGCTCCATCCCCACAATTCGGAACAGACTCCGTGAATGGAAGGTCCATTATATTCCTCCAGTGCGGCGCAAGAAAAACCAGGTAAGCACACCCCTGTGTAAAAAGAAGCCGGGTAGGGAAAAGGGTCTTAGTCAGGCAAGTCTTGAATTCGATAAATTGCTATATGAGCGCCGCTTAGCAGGTGAAACTTTGACTAAGCTGGCCAAAGAGTACGGTATCACAAAACAGCGCGTCTATCAGCGGGTGGCGCGATACAAGTTGAACAATTAACCGAACTTTATAGTGAGTAGCGAAAAACTCGATTTCATCATCAACTGAGGAAACAGCCGGAAATCTTCCTTCATCCCCTACTTCGGCCCTCATATCCGCACCGTCTTGTAGAGAAAATTCTTGAACTTGAAAAACCGCTTCCGCTCTTCCTCGTCGCCGTTGATGTCGCCTGACACTGCTTTCAGATGCCCTGCAATCCTGGGCATGCTCTTCCCCGCCGCGGCCTTGCTCCCCTCAATTACCAGTTTTACCACGTCACGGGAAATAAGGTTTTGCGTATACGGCAGATAGACCGCTTCCCAGAAGTCCTTGTCCCGTTCGATCTGGCGCAGGATTTCAGCCGCTACCTGTTCGTTCAAAAGCGCCGCGCTCTTTACCGGTTTCTGCCGCATTCCTTCATGAATCGCGCGCTGGATCTCATCTCCGGAAATAACCTTTCCTTTGCGGAAAAAGAGCGCCCTGAGCAGGATGCTGCGCAACTCCCGGATGTTTCCCGTATAGAAGTGGCGCACCAGCTCCTGCTTGGCCTCTTCCGTCAGCATGGGGGGGGCATCCGGCGGGTCGTCCTTGCCGCGATAGGTGCGATAAAGCTTGCCGAGAAAGTGGATCGCCAGATCGGGAATGTCTTCGCGCCGCTCATTGAGTGAGGGGACCTGGACGGACAGTTCCGAAAGACGGTGGTAGAGGTCTTCGCGGAAATTCCCGCGGTTGATTTCTTCCTGAAGGTTTTTATTGGTGGCGGCCACGAGGAGAACCCTGCTGTAGCGCTCCATGTTGTCGCCGAGCCGCATGAAACCGCCGTTATCGAGGAAGCGCAGGAGCTGGACCTGGGTCTTGGGGTCGGCATCGCCTATTTCGTCGAGGAAGACGACGCCGCCGTGGGCCTCTTCCAGTATCCCCTTGCGGTCGTTGTAAGCACCGGTAAAGGCCCCTTTCTTGTGGCCGAACAGTTCGGAATAGGTCAACTCGCCGCTATAGGCGGCAATATTGGTCTTTTTGACCGGCAATTCGCCGCTCGGATTGATCTCCGACTGATAGATCTCGTTCAGCCTGTTGTACAGGTTATTGAAGAAAAACTCCTTGCCGGAGCCGGTCTGGCCGAGGACCAGAATGGAGGGGAGGCCGATGGTCGCCTCTTGCACTACGTTCTTGCTCCAGAGGCCGATGCGGTTGATAAGGGAAACCGACACGGTATTGATGAAATCGACGATCTCCTGGGCCTTGCGGCTGTTGCCGATGATGTTGCCGAGACGGTAGGAAGAGACGTGCGGGTCCTTGTAAGCCACGTCGCTGCGGAGATGGGTCACCTCTTTCTGCAGCCGTTCGATGCGCTGAATGTCCGAAATATGGCGGGATGTGAGGCGATCTATGATCTGCAGGATCCGCCGGTGCTCCTCGGTGAAATAGGCCTGCTTAAGTGAATTGAGGCAGATGACGGCTATCACTTCGTCGTCGCTTATGATCGGCACGGCGATTTCACTCCGGATAAGCTCGTGCATGGAGCGGTGAAAACCTTCTCCGGCCATCTCCTCCTCGACCCGGCCGATGATCTTCGGCTCCTTGGTCCAGGCCACATAGCCGGTAAGACTGCGCTCTTCCGGAGAGAGTTCGAAACCGCCGATCCGGAAAGGGGGGATATTCTTTTTCAGCCACTCCTTGTTCTTGGCGCCGATGATGTTCCCCTGGTCATCCTCGACCAAGAGCCATTTTTCGCCGTTCCGTTCAATGGCCACGGCAATGCTTCCGGTGTCGGCGCCGATCAGCTCGGTCGCCTTGGAGAGGACCTTGGTGAGAAACGGCTGGAGTTCTTCGTTGGGCTCCCGCAGGAGTTCGCCTATTTCCGCCAGGACCCTGATCTCCAGATGTTCCCCGCCGATCTCGCGAATGACCCGTTCCACCATCTCGGCATGCGTCTGTAGAAGCCCGGTCTCGAATTCGGAAAAGCGATAAATATCGCGGGTGAAATAACTGACAAGGCAGATCACCTTGCGGGTATCGGGCTCAAATCGCGGAACCACATATAGGGAGCGGAGCGCCATCTGTTCGGTGATGGCCCGCTTTTGCAGCCTCTGTGAGGTCAGATCCGGGATATAAAGCGGTTTCAGAAGATGTTCGTCGAAAATGACCGCACGGTCGTCAAGGTAGCGGGAGATGAGAGACTTCCCCCGATCCAGGGCAATCCCCCCCATTGCGTCGAACTGGGACTTGAGCACCGGGTCCTCGGAGTGGCTTGCAAGGATCTCCATGGTCTCCTTCCCTTTTCTTCCGGAAACCGGTACAAGGACCGTCGCCAGGGAAAGATGGTCGATGAGGCGAACCGCGGACCTGACCATGAAACCGGCTGCCTCGCGCTTTTTATACTCCTCCACCCGCCGTGCAAGAAGGAGCTGCTGGTGATATTTGCGTGCCAGATCGAGCTTTTCCCCAACCGCATCCAGGAAATCGCCAAATATATCCCTGGTGTTACTGCTTATTGTCTCCTCTGTATTCTCGCTGTCTATGCAGACAACACCCAGTGACTTCCCCAGGCTGGTCAGAGGGATCAGGCAACTGTAGGCAATTCCGAAGCGATCGGCAAAAACCCGATCTAGGGACGGGCATTCACCATTCCCGGAGTTATATTCAGCCGGCAAACGGGAAATAAAGATTGTGGAAACCATGGAATCGGCGGAGACGATGGGAAATGTTATTTCTACAATTTCCGAGGCAAAGGGACCGGCTGCATAAGCGCATGAAAGAGCGCCGCAGGTAAGGTCTTCCAGGTAGATCCTGATCCGCTCGCTGCCCGTCAGGAGGGAAACCGCCCGGGCCACGGCATGGAGCATCTCATCCAGGTTTTCCTTGCCGAAGCCGGCAATTTTTTCCTGGAGCTGGAAAATCTGGTATTGAATATACTGGATCGATTCCACGGGGTTTTCTCTGAGTAATTTTATTACACTACAGATTACTTTAGAGGATATTACGGTGGGATGTCAACTTTTCCTTATCTCATTCAGATCTTCCATGTTGAGCTTGTTCAGGGTGAAGTATTCACGTTCGAGTTCTTCCACGTAAAACCGGTCGAGGCCCGAGTTTTCAAGGAAATCCTCGCGCAGAAGAATATTCCTTTCCGCAACTATGATCGGCAGGATGTTGTGAATGTAGACCGCTTCCTTTTTGATGGCGAGGATGACTTCATGGAAGAGTTCATCGGGGATTTCATGGTTGATCTGTTTTTTATGGTGCAAATCCGCTGTGATTTCCCGCTTGAGAACCTCCTGGTCCGCATTGGAGGAGTACTTCGAGTAAAAGTTCCTGACCCGGTCCCTGACGAGTTCCAGGATGACGAGATACAACCGCTCCTCCTCATTGATGGCCCGGAGTTTCTGTAAAAGAGCAGCGGTTGTCAGGCGTTTTTCCTCTATGAGTTTAAGCCCCTTGGCAAGCGCTTTTACTTTAATTCGCCCATAGTGGCCCACGTACTTATTTTCCTGGACTCCGGCAATGAACAATTCTTCGAAAAGCCCCGATCTAAGCTGGTCGAACTCGTTCTTGCTCCCCAGAAGGCTCCTGATCATCTCTTCCGTGACCCTGACGTTCTCCATGAAAGCAAGCTGGTTGATCGCCTGCGAAGAGGAGTCATAGCGGTCAAAATAGGTGATTATGTGTGAGAATTCTTCCAGAAGAGAAAATTCCACGCCATCGCGTATTTTTTCATCACATGCCTTGCTGGCATCGAGCAGTAATTCTTCAAAGGTGTGGTCCCGGTTTTCCGCTGCCTTCTTCTTGGCGAAGAGGAGTTTGAGCATATCGTCACGATCAATGGCGCTTTCAATCTGGTGCGTGGAGAGAAACAACCCCGCGAGGATCTGCCTGGTTTCGGAGATATAGTCGTTTTCCTCCAGATCTACCATTTTCTTGTCTTTCTTCAGCATCTCATCCAGCATATAGAAGAGAGCGCCGGGAATCTTGTTGCGCACCGAAAGGGTTTTAAGCCGCGTCAGGCGGGCATTTTCGAGCTTGTTGATTTCACCCTTGCGGTTACAGGCTATGAGGATGTTCTTATATTCATTGACGATCCTCCTGTTGTCCGGGTGTTTGTACATTACATCAATGCGGATACGTTCCTGCTGATAGCGGTCTATGCCGTACCTGGCGGCAATGGAGGTAAGAGCGGCAAAATCCGTATCCGCGATTTTCTTGCATCCCAGATAGAGGGATTTGAAAAGATTCCAATACTCCAGGTGCCGTTTATTGATGAGCTTGAAGAGAAAGAATTGGGCCTTGATATCCTGTAACAGGGGGAAGACCTCGTCGATAAAGGCGTTGTCATCTTCTTCCCCTATCGCGGTTGAGCGTTTGATGGTCTTCCCCAGAAGCTTCAGGATCTGTTCCTGCTGCTTTTTCAAGGGACCGCTGATCTTCGCCGAGTTAAGAAAGAAAAAATAGTTGCAGACGGCATTGCCGTCAAAAAAAATCTTTTCATAACTCTGAAAGGCATCGGTCCTGTCATGGAATCTCAAAGTGCCTGTTGCGGTGTTATAATGGGCGCCATACATTACAAGGCGATTTATGACCTCCCCCTTGGCCAGATCGGCAATCGGCTGATCGACTCCGAACATGTACTCACAGAAGGAACCGCCGCCCCCCTGGTGACTGACCCCTTCCCGCCCCAGGACTAATTCGTTGCCTGGGGAGAAGAACCTGATCTCATTGTCATCATTCTGGTCGGTGTGGAAAAAGTAACTCTTGTGGGCCTCCACGCCCGCTGCTATGGCGAAATATTCGATATATTTTGCTACATAACCATGCAGGCGAATATCTTTATGCATTATAACCATCCATGATGCGGGGTTCGGCATCCACTATGCCGATAAACATTATC
>Ga0137449_1000130_pt1 | contig 10627 bp, 11 predicted proteins | sample EasRivERMGT436_2_FD_104905 | JGI IMG/M metagenome (GOLD analysis project Ga0137449, IMG submission 104905) | Soil microbial communities from meander-bound floodplain in the East River, Colorado, USA - East River MetaG ERMGT436_2 | ecosystem: Environmental > Terrestrial > Soil > Floodplain ... | reverse complement strand
TCGACACCGGCGGCTCGCTCGCCGCCGCCTGGCGGGGGATGAAGAAGGCCGGCGTCAGGCGCGTCGCTTCCGCGGCCGTGCTGTAGCCGCGGGCGCCGCCTCGTCGCCCGCCGCTTCGCGCTTCAGCCAGGCGACGAACTCGGCCACTTCCGGGCGGCCGTGCGCGTGCGACGACACGATCGCGTAGTAAGCGCGCGCCACCTCGGCCGCGCGCTTGAAAGGCGCCACCAGCTCGCCCGAGGAAAGCGCGTCCTTCACCAGCGGGCTGCGCCCGAGCGCCACGCCGTGGCCGGCGACCGCCGCGGTGATGATCTGCTCGTAGCCCGAGAAGGAGAGGCGCGCCGCGGGCTTCAGCTCCGCCAGTCGCTCGACCTCCAGCCAGGTGCGCCAGTGCAGCCACGGATGGCGCGCGTCGGGGTCGTCGTACTGCAGCAGCACGTGGTGGCGCAGGTCGGCCGGCTCGGCCAGCGGGCGGCGCGCATCCTTCAGGAGCTTTGGGCTGCATACGGGAAACACGCGCTCGCCAAACAGCCGCTCCGCGTTCGGCCCGGCGAGGCTCGCCGGGCCGTGGCGGATCGCCACGTCGAGGCCGTCGCGCTCGAGGTCCTGCACGCGCGTGTCGGCGGCGATGCGCACGTCGACGCCGGGATGCGCGCGGGTGAAGCCGGCGAGCCGCGGGATGAGCCAGAGCGCGGCGAGGGAATGCGTGGTGGTGACGGAGAGCGCGCGGCGGTCCGACTGCGCGCGCAGGCGGTCGGTGGCCGCGCGCATCGTCGCCAGCACCTGCGCGGCCGCCGGGTAAAACTGCTGGCCCGCGTCGGTGAGCGCGAGGGCGCGGTGCCGCCGCGCAAACAGCTTCACCCCGAGCTGCGCCTCCAGTTCCTGCATCTGCCGGCTCACCGCCGACTGCGTGAGGTGCAGCTCCTCGCCGGCGCGCGTGAAGGACAGCCGCCGCGCCGCGGCCTCGAAGCCGCGCAGCAGGTCCAGCGAGGGCAGTCTTGCATTCCCGTTACTCATGCATGTCCTGCGGATTTACCGTTTGAGTGCCTGCGGCAAAGGATGCACGATGCGCATGCCAAACGCAACCCGAAAGGAGACGGCGATGAGAATCGAACTGCAACCCGGCGCCCTGCGGCTCGCCCGCGGGCAAACGCTCAAGGTGACCGACGCGCTCGGCAGCACCATCTGCTGCAACGAGGGCAGCGTCTGGATCACCGAGGAGAACATGCGCAAGGACGTGGTGCTCGAGGCGGGCGGCTGCTACCAGCTGCGCCGGCCCGGCCTCGCCCTGGTGCACGCCTTCGGCGACGCCACGGTGGCGCTCGCCTGACCCGACAGGAGAACGATCATGGAACTGACTTTCGCGCGGTACCTGGAGGACGAAGGCCTGCGTGAGGAGCTCGAGCGGCGCGCGCACCGCGAGCGCGCCGAACAGATGCACCTCTACTTCGCGCAGGCGGCGCAGATCTTGCACATGCCGCGTGTCCCCGAGCCCCGAACCGACGCCTGCGCCTAGAGCCCCCGGCATTAGAATATGCGCTTCCCTCCAGGAGAAGCGCATGTTCCAGGACGGTTTGCTCAAGGGTAAGAATATCCTCATCACCGGCGGCGGCACCGGCCTGGGCAAGGAGATCGCCGGGAAATACCTGCAGCTGGGCGCGAACGTCTGGATCGCGGGCCGGCGCGGCGGCGTGCTGGAGGCCACCGCGAAGGAACTGATGGCGCAGCACGGCGGCAGCGTGCGCACGCACGCGGTGGACATCCGCGACTTCGCCGCGGTGGACGCCATGGTGCAGCGCATCTGGGACGACTCGGGCCAGCTCACCGGCCTCGTCAACAACGCCGCCGGCAATTTCATCAGCCCGACCAAGGACCTGACGCCGAACGGCTTCAACGCCATCGCCAACATCGTTTTCCACGGCAGCTTCTACGTCACCCATTCCGTGGGCAAGCGCTGGATCGAGGGCGGCCACAAGGGTTCCGTGATCTCGATCCTGGTGACCTGGGTGTGGACCGGCTCGCCTTACGTCGTGCCCTCCGCCATGTCCAAGGCGGGGCTGCACATCATGACCAAGTCGCTCGCCGTAGAGTGGGGCAAGCACGGCATCCGCCTGAACGCCATCGCGCCGGGCCCCTTCCCCACCGAGGGCGCCACCAAGCGGCTGCGCCCGGGCGCGGATTTCGGCGACTCCACCAAGGTGAACCCGATGCGCCGCATCGGCCACATGTCCGAGCTGCAGAACCTCGCGGCCTTCCTGATGGCCGACGGCTGCGAGTGGCTCACCGGCGAGACCATCGCCATCGACGGCGCGGGTTACCTCGCCACGGGCGCCTACTTCACCGAGCTCGACAAGATGTCCGATGCCGACTGGCAGCGGGCGCGCGAACTCATCAAGGCGCAGAACGACAAGGACCGCGCCGGCCGCGCCGCCTGAGCCACCCGATGGCGGACAAGCTCACGCCCCGCCCCGCAGCCACGGTCCTGCTGCTGCGCGACGGCAGCCTCGGCCCGGAGGCTTTCCTCCTGCAGCGCACGAAGAGCGCCGCCTTCCTCGCTGGCGCGCACGTGTTCCCCGGCGGTGCGCTCGACAAAGCCGACCAGGATGCGCGCGTGCTGCGCCGCGTGCACGGACTGTCCGAGGCCGAGGCCAACGCACTCCTGGGTGTCGCCGCCGGCGGTCTCGCCTACTGGGTGGCGGCCGTGCGCGAGTGCTTCGAGGAGGCCGGCATCCTGCTCGCCCAGAGCGAGGACGGACGCGCGCTCGATGCCGTGCGCGCCGCGGAGCTCGCGCAGTACCGCGGGCTGCTGCACGCCGGCAAGCTGGCGTTTGCCGAATTCCTCGAACGCGAGCGGCTGCTGCTGCGCGCGCACGACCTCGCCTACTTCGGCCACTGGATCACCGCGCCCGGGCGCGCGCGGCGCTTCGACACGCGCTTCTTCCTCGCGCTCGCGCCCGCGGGCCAGCACGGCGCGCACGACGGCACCGAGCTGATCGCGAGCGCCTGGCTGCGGCCGCTGGACGCGATCGAGCGCGAGGCGCGCGGCGAGATGCAACTGGTGTTCGCCACCAAGAACACGCTGGCGGACCTCGCGCGCTTCGCGCGCGCGCGCGACGCGCTCGAGCACGCGCGCGAAGCCGAGGTCGAGACCAACCGCGCCTGCTGGGCGCTGGGCCCCGACGGCGCGCAGGCGCTGTTCCGGCGCCGCGACCCGCAGTATTTCGAGATCCACTGGGGCGACCCGGAGGAAACCGGGCAGACCAGCGTCGTGCTCGCGCCCGGCGTGCCCAAGCGGCTCGACGCGTTCGTGACGCGCGTCATCGCGCCCAACCCGGGCATGATGACCGGGCCGGGCACCAACACCTACCTGGTGGGCGACAAGGACCTCGCGGTGATCGATCCCGGCCCGGCGATCGACTCGCACATCGCCGCGGTGCTCGCGGCCGGCGCCGGGCGCATCCGGTGGGTGGTGTGCACGCACACGCACATGGACCACTCCCCCGCGGCGCAAGCGATCAAGGCGGCCACCGGCGCGGTGCTGCTCGGACGGCCCGCGCCCGGGCTGCCGGGCCAGGACGCGAGCTTCGTCCCCGATCGCGTGGTGGAGGATGGCGACCGCCTGATGCTTTCCGGCCTGTCGCTGCGCGCCCTGCACACGCCCGGGCACGCGTCGAACCACCTGTGCTACCTGCTCGAGAACACGCGCATGCTGTTCACGGGCGACCACGTGATGCAGGGCTCCACCGTGGTGATCAATCCGCCCGACGGCGACATGCGCGCCTACCTTGCGTCGCTCGAGCTGCTGCTCGGCGAGGACATCCTGATCCTCGCGCCGGGCCACGGCTACCTCATCGGCGAGCCGCACCGCGAGGCGCGGCGCCTGATCCGCCACCGCATGGCGCGCGAGCAGAAGGTGGTGAGCGCGCTCGCGCGGCTGGGCGCGCCGACGCCGGAGGAACTTGTGCTGGAGGTGTACGACGACGTGTCGCCGCGGCTGCACGGCGTGGCGCTGCGCTCGCTCGCCGCGCACCTCGGCAAGCTCGCGGCGGAGGGGCGCGTGCACGCCGCGGACGGCCGCTACACGCTGGTACAATCTTCGGCTGTAGGCTGACTGCCCAAGGAGCGCGCGATGAGCACGCACGACAAGACGCTGAAGCTGGTCACCAACCTCGACCGCGGTGGCATCGAAGGGCGGCTCGCCCAGATCCGCGGCGCCGCGCAGGCCGCCAACCTGGCGGAGCTGGCGCAGATGCTCGCCGGCATCGAAGGCGCGCCGCGTGCGCAGCTCGAGCAGACAGTGCGCACCGCGGTCAAGTGGCTCGCCGACAAGCCCGCGCACAAGGGCCTCGAGGCGCAGCTCGAGCTGGTGGAGATCAACCTGCCCAACCTGAAGTAAGCGGCACGCCAGCCAGCTGAAGTTCGACTTCGACCTCTTCACCATTGGCGGCGGCTCGGGCGGAGTGCGCGCGAGCCGCTTCGCCGCGTCCTACGGCGCGCGCGTCGCGGTCGCCGAGAGCGGCCGCTTCGGCGGCACCTGCGTCAACGTCGGCTGCATCCCGAAGAAGCTGTTCTCCTACGCGGCGCACGTCCGCGAGGATTTCCACGTCGCGCAAAGCTTCGGCTGGACCGTCGGCGAGCCGCAGTTCGACTGGGGCACGCTGCTCGCCAACAAGGACCGCGAGATCGCGCGGCTGAACGCCGTGTACGAGAGCGTGCTCGCGAAGGCCGGCGCGCAGATCCTGCGCGGCCGCGCCACCGTGGTGGATGCGCACACGGTGGAATTGGGCGGCAAGCGCCACAGCGCGCGGCACATCCTGGTCGCCACCGGTTCCTGGCCGCACCTGCCGGAGATTCCCGGGCGCGATCTGGCGATCACCTCCAACGAAGCGTTCCACCTGGAAAAGCTGCCGCGGCGCGCCCTCGTGATCGGCGGCGGCTACATCGCGGTCGAGTTCGCCTCGATCTTCCAGGGCCTCGGCGTCGAGACGACGCTCGCCTATCGCGGAGTGCACCTGCTGCGCGGCTTCGACGCGGACCTCGGCGAGCGCCTTGCCGAGGAGATGAGGAAGAAAGGCGTCGTCATCCGCCTGCAAACGAACCCTGCCAGGCTGGACGAGGGAATCCGGGTCACCTACGAGGACGGCACCGCGCAGGAGGTGGACCTGGTCATGTTCGCCACGGGGCGCTGGCCGAACACCGCCGATCTCGGCCTCGAGGCCGCGGGCGTGAAGCTCGCCGCCGACGGCGCGGTGGAGGTGAACGCCTACGGGCGCAGCTCGGTGGCGTCGATCCACGCCATTGGCGACGTCACCAACCGCCTCAACCTCACGCCGGTGGCCACCGCCGAGGGCATGGCGCTCGCGAAGACGCTGTTCCGCGACGAGCCCACCGCGATGGACCATGACAACGTGCCCACCGCGGTGTTCTCCAACCCCAACGTCGCCACCGTGGGGTTGTCGGAGGAGCGCGCCCGGGAGCGCCACGGCCGGGTGGAGGTGTACAAGACCGCGTTCCGCGCCCTCAAGCTCACCCTGGGCGCCCACGAAGAGCGTACCTTCATGAAGCTGGTCGTGGATGCGGCGTCGCAGCGCGTGCTCGGGGCGCACATGATCGGCGCCGATGCCGGCGAGATCATCCAGGGCATCGCCATCGCGGTGAAACTGGGCGCGACGAAAGCGCAGTTCGATGCCACCATCGGCATCCACCCCACCGCGGCCGAGGAATTCGTTACCATGCGCGAGATGGCGTCCTGAACATGCTGCTCGAATCGCGCATCGAGAAAATGGTGGGCGAGCTGCGCGCACACGCGAGCTTGCCGCTCGCCATCGAGCTCTGGAACGGGAAGCGCTACGCCCTGGGCGACAAGCCCACGGTGACATTGCGCGTCCCCGCCGCTTCCGCCCTGCGCTACCTCGTCAACGCGGACCTCGCGAAGCTGGGCGAGGCCTACGTCGAGGGCCATATCGACGTGGAAGGCCCGATCGGCGACGCGATGCGCGCGGCCGAAGGCCTGGCGCGCGGCTGGGGCCAGGCGAAAAAGGGGCGCGTGCCGACCGTGCTGCGCAACCTGCATTCGAAGAAGAAGGACGCCGAGGTGGTGCGCTACCACTACGACGTTTCCAACGATTTCTACGCGCTGTGGCTGGACGCGCGCATGGTGTACTCCTGCGCCTACTTCAGGACGGGCGACGAGTCGATCGAGCTCGCCCAGGAGCAGAAGCTCGACCACATCTGCAGGAAGCTGCGCCTCAAGCCCGGCGAGCGCTTCCTCGACATCGGCTGCGGCTGGGGCGCGCTCGTCATGCATGCGGCGAAGCGTTACGGCGTCAAGGCGCTCGGCATCACCCTGTCGAAGAACCAGCATGCGCTCGCCAACGAACGCATCAAGGCCGCCGGGCTCGCGGAGCGCTGCGAAGTGCGCCTGCAGGACTACCGCGACGTGCCAGGCGAGGGCGTGTTCGACAAGATCGCCTCCATCGGCATGTTCGAGCACGTCGGCCTGAAGAATCTGCAGCTGTACTTCAGCGCCATACGGCGCCTGCTCGTCGACGGCGGCGTGGCGCTCAACCACGGCATCACCTCGGTGGATCCTGAGAGCCGAGCGGTGGGCATGGGGGCGAGCGAGTTCATCGGCAAGTACGTCTTCCCGCACGGGGAGCTGCCGCATCTGTCGCTGGTGGTGAAAGAAATGGGCGGCGCGGGGCTGGAAGTGATGGACGTCGAGACCCTGCGGCTGCACTACGCGCGCACGCTGCACCGCTGGAGCGAGCGGCTCGAGGCGAACCTGGACAGGGCGCGCGCGCTTGCGGGCGAGAAGCGCGCGCGCATCTGGCGCACCTACCTCGCCGGCTGCGCGCACGCCTTCGAGCGCGGCTGGGTCTCCATCCAGCAGGTGCTGGCGGTGAAAAGCGGCGAGCCGAAGCGCAATCCGCTGCCCTGGTCGCGCGAGTACATGTACGGCGACTAGGCGAGGGCCCTCGCCACCAGCGTCCCGCCGGTGGCCAGCAGCACCACCGCCACGGCGCGCAGCAACTGCTCGCGCGAGATCCTGAGAAACATGCGCTGCGCGACGTAGATGCCGAGCAGCGACGCGGGAATCACTCCGATCGCCGCCAGCCACACTTGGGGTTCGAGCAGCAATCCGGTAAGGAGGAACGCGACGACGCGCAGCGAGATGCTGGTCAGCGTGGCGAACCCCATCGTCGCCCTGAACTGCTCCTTGGAGAGGCCGCGCTGCGACAGGTAGATCGCATACGGCGGCCCGCCGGCGCCGAACAGCGTGCTGGTGATGCCGCCTGCCAGGCCCGCGAGCCATGCCCACCCCGCAGCGATCACCTTCTTCGATTCGTGCCGCAACAGGCTGTAGACCGCGTAGCTCACCACGAACGCGCCGAGCGCGAACATCCCCGCCGCGCGCGGCAGATTCACCAGCAAGGTCACGCCCAGCGCCGTGCCGACCAGGATCATCGGCACGAGGCGCGTCCATTCGGCGCGCACCGCGTGCTTCGGGTTCTCGAAACCGATGCGAAACGCGCTGGTCAGGTCCGCCAGCGCGTAAAGCGCCAGCGCGAACTGCAGCGGCACGAAATGCGTGGCGAGCGGAATGGTGACCAGCGCCGAGCCGAAGCCGGTAAGCCCGAAGACCAGCGACCCCGCAAAGGCGATGGGGATGAGCGCGAGGTACTCGACGGGAATCACGCCGCCTCCGGTCCGATGAAAAGCTGCTGCGCATCGTACCGGTTCATGCGCTTCAGGCGCGGCACGTAGCGCGGATAAGGGATGCCGTAGCGCTTCTCCAGCGCGTGCGCGCGGCCGGCCAGCGCGTCCCAGGGAACCGAAGGCGGCGCACCCTTCAGCGCGATGACGATGACGTTCGGGTCGTGAAGCGCGGGCAGCGCCAGCACCGTGCCGCCGAAGGCGCGCTCGATGCGCTGCAGGCGCTCGTCCAGCTTCGGATCGTCGTCCATCAAATTCATCACCATCGCGCCCGGCTCCTCCAGCGCGAGCCAGGCCGCGTCGAAGAACGCCTGGCTCACCAGCGCCGCGGGCGGATGCTCGTCGGCAAAGGCGTCCAACACCAGCAGGTCGCAGCACTCCGGCGCGAGCGCCTGCGCCCCGTCGCCGAGCTCTACGGCAAGGCGCGCATCGTCCGGCGGCAGGTGGAACTGCTCGCGCGCCACCGCCACCACGCGCTCATCCAGCTCCACCACGCGCGTGCGCAGCCAGGGCAGCCGGCGCCAGAAGAACTTCACCAGCGACCCGCCGCCCAGGCCGATCTTGAGCGCGCGCCGCGGCCGCGGATGGAACAGGAAGAAGCTCGTCATGCAGCGTGTGTAGTCGAGCTCGAGCGCGAAAGGGTCGGACAGGCGCATCGAGCTCTGGATCGCCTCGCCGCCGACGTGCAGCGTGCGCACGCCGCGCTCCTCGCTCACGGTGAGCGCCGGGCGCCGGCTCACGCGGGAGAGCGGAAATGCGGCCGCAACGCCGCCGCGAGCCCTGCGCCGGCGAAGCACAGCGCCGCGCAGCCGAGGATCGAGGCATCGTAGCTGCCGAAGGCGTCGAAGCTCGCGCCGGCGAAGGTCGGGCCGATGAGAGTGGCGAGCCCCGCCGCGGTGTAGAGGGAACCCAGGATCGCGGAGAGACTGCGCGGACCGAAAAGATCCATGCTCAGCGTGGGCGCAAGCGCCACATAGCCGCCGTACAGCGTGCCGAAGCACACCGCGAACACTGCGAGCAGCCAGAAGCTCGTCGCCACCCACCACACGAGAAACATGAGACCGAGGCCCGCGCCGATCAGCACCAGCGAGCGCGCGTGCCCGAGGCGCTCGGCGACGCCGCCCATGGCGAAGCGCCCAAGCAGGCTCCCCAGGCCAAGCAGGCTCACGAGGCTCACCCCTTGCGCCTCGGTGAGGCCCACGTCCTGCGCGTAAGGCACGAGGTGCACCATCGGCACGAAGAAGCCGACGCAGATGAGGAACGCCACCGCATACATGAGCCAGAACAGGCGGCTCTTCGTCGCCGCACCCAGCGTCATGCCGGGCAGCGTCGCACCAGCCGCCGAGGCGCGCGTAGCGGCGCGCCCGCCCAGCAAGAGCGCCGCCGGCACCGCGGCGAGCAGCGCCAGCGTGGCCAGGCCGAGGTAGGCGCCGCGCCAGCCCCACAGCTCGATCCACCAGGCGGCGAGCGGCGGCACGAGCAGGTTCCCCGCGCCGATGCCGGAAACCGCGATGCCCCCGGCGAGGACCCGGTTCTGCACGAACCAGTGCTGGACCGCCGCGACCGAAGGCACGTAAATAAGGCCGATGCCGACGCCGATGCCGACGCTGTAGGTGACGTAGAGGATCTCCAGCGAGGGCGCGTGCGCGGCGGCCGCGAGGCCGCCGGCGATGGCGAGCGCGCCGGCGAGGCACACGCCGCGCGGCCCGAAGCGGTCCGCGAGCAGCCCGCCGGGCACGCCGAAGGAGAACCACAGCAGCGCGCAGAGGGAGAACACCAACGAGACGTGCGCGCGCGACGCGCCGAACTCTGCCTGGAACGCCTTGAAGAACGCGGCGAAGGAATAGGCCACGCCGAAGCCGACGAAAGTGAGGGTGAAGGCGCAGGCCACCACCACCCAGCCGTAGCGCTGCTGTTTCAGGTCAGTGCTCCACGGGCAGCGATCGGCCACAGCGCTTCCACCACCCCGCCGCGCACGCAAACATACCAGTCGTACAGGTTGATCGTCGGATCGCAGTGCCCCGGCACGAGCAGCAGCTTCTCCCCCAGCGTCGGCGTCGCCGCGCCGGAGGCGATGTCGATGAACCCGTGCTCGTCCGAGGCGAGCGCGTAGGTCAACCCCGGGCGCTGCCACACCGCGGGCATGCCCGAATCGACGCTGGAGGCCTTCAGGCCCGCATCCACGATGGCGCGCCCGGGCTGCGTGCGGCTCATCACAGAAGTGAGGACGAAGAGCGCGTGCTCGAAGCGCGGCAGCGGCGCTGCCCATTCGTTTTTCGCGTAGTCCGCGTCCATGAAGGCATACGAGCCCGGCTGGATCTCGTCCCAGGCGCCGGATTCCACCTCGAACATGAAGGTGCCGCTGCCCGCACCGGTGACGCTGGGGCAAGGGATGCCGTTCTGCTCCAGCAGCGCGCGCGTCGCGCGTACCGCGGCGGCGGCCTTGTCGATGAGCGCGCGCCGGTCCGCATTCGAGCGCACGTGCTGGGCGCGGCCGTTGTAGGCCTGCAGACCGGCAAAGCGCAGGCTGGCGCAGGCCGCCACCGCGCGCGCCAGCGCCAGCGCCGGCGCGCCCGGCGCGACGCCGCAGCGGCCCATGCCGACTTCGAGCTCCACGTACACGTCGAGCTTCACGCCGGCGGCGTGCGCCGCGGCGTCCAGGTCCGTCACGTTGCCGGCGTCGTCCACGCACACGCCGATCTTCGCGCGCCGCGCGAGGCCCGCCAGCCGCTCGAGCTTGGCCGCGCCGACCACTTCGTTGGAGACGAGCACGTCGGCGATGCCGCCCTCGACCATCGCCTCGGCCTCGGAGACCTTCTGGCAGCACACGCCGACCGCGCCGAGCGCCATCTGGCGCTTGCCCACCTCGGCGCACTTGCTCGTCTTGGCATGCGCGCGCACGCGCACCCGG
>Ga0137449_1000128_pt1 | contig 10634 bp, 9 predicted proteins | sample EasRivERMGT436_2_FD_104905 | JGI IMG/M metagenome (GOLD analysis project Ga0137449, IMG submission 104905) | Soil microbial communities from meander-bound floodplain in the East River, Colorado, USA - East River MetaG ERMGT436_2 | ecosystem: Environmental > Terrestrial > Soil > Floodplain ... | reverse complement strand
GCTCGAGAGGCGCTCGTAGACCGCAGCAGGCAGCGCGAACAGCGCGATCGAGGCAGCGAGCCCGAACAGGATCAGGGTCTTCACGCTGCGGCGCCAGAACAGGAACAGCAGGTTGACGAGGAGAAAGGCGCCGAAGGCGCCGCGCGAGAAAGTCAGCACCAGCGCCGTGACCATCAGCGCCATCGATGCCACGAGCGCCATCCTCAGTCCGGGTTCCTTCGCCTCGGCCCAGGTGAACAGCAGCAGCGCGTAGGCAAGCGCGTAGAAGCGGCCCTGGTCGTTGGCGTGCATGCCCAGCGTCGACAGGAAGGCGCGCGAATCGCTGCCGGCCAGCTGGTGCAGCGCGATGCCGGACTGGGCGACGTACGCGAGCACGCTCAGGCCGACGGCGCAGATCGAGATCAGCATCGGCACGAGGAACTTCTCCGGCTGCGCCGACCGCGACACGGCCGCGCCGACCAGCAGCGCGAAGAGCACCATCGACAGGGGCTTGACCACCATCTCGCGCAGGTATCCGGCAACGTCCTCGAATTCGACCAGGCCGTAGACATGGAATGCGGGCACGATCTCGCCGACGTGCTGTGCGCCGAGTGCCCCGGCGGCCAGGAGCGGCACGATCAACAGCCAGAGCAGCGGCCGCGGCAGGAAGCCGCGCAGGCTGCCGTCGGATAGCCCGCGCAGCAGGCAGGAGCCGAGCGTGCCGAGGAGCAACAGGTTCAGCGGATTGAGGCCCGTGATGCCGAGCATGGCGCGCGGCATCAGGGGGCTGGTCGAGAGCGGCATCATCAGGATCAGCAGCGCGACGCCGATGCGAAAGTCGTACAGGATGAAGGCGCAGCCGATCAGCGAAACGCACAGCAGCAGGGCGTTGAAATCCGCCACCGCAACCGCGGCTCCCCAGAACGCGCCGAGCAGGGCGATGCCCGCCAGCCCGGTGAATGCCTGTCGCGCCTGGGCGGCGGCCATTGCGCTCAGCCTGATCCGGTCAGATCGAGTTGAACACCGTGCCGACGACGCTGGTGCCCGTATCGCTCAGCACCCGGATGGTGCTGGCGGTGGCGGCGATGCCGGTGTGGTCCTTGCGCGCCAGCACGATCGCGCTGCCGGCGCGGAACGCCAGGCTCTGCGCGTCGGCGTACAGGCTCGCTGGCGGCGTGTCGAACAGCACGACGTCGAACTCGTTGCGCAGCTCGTCCAGCAAATTGGTCAGCACCGGCCGCAGCAGCAGTTCCTGCGGGTTGGGCGGGCAGGCGCCCGCCGGCAGCAGCGAGAGCGTGCCGAACTGCGGCAGCGACACCACCGCGCTGCGGTCGGCGCGGCCCGAAAGGACCGACGACAGGCCGACGCGGTCGGGAACGTCGAAGATCCGGTGCTGCCGCGGGTTGCGCAGGTCGGCGTCGATCAGGATCGTGCGCTGGCCGAGCTGCGAGAACACGACGGCGAGGTTGGCGGCGACATAGCTGCGCCCTTCGCCGGCGCCCGGGCTGACGATGGCCAGCATGCGGTGCCGGACCCTGGCGTTGGCCCAGCGGATCAGCAGCTGCGTGCGCAAGGCACGCAACTCCTCGGCGCGCTGGTGAAACGGCTCGTAGGCGGCGACCAGCTCGCGGCTGATGCTGCCGCTGCCGGGCAGCAGGTGCAGCAACCCGTATTGCCTGGCGATGGCGTCGCGCAGATCGTCCTGGGTGATGAGCCGCAGGCGCAGCGCTGCCTCGCCGAAGCGGATGCCGCGGGCGCGCTGGATTTCGAGTATCGGCTCGATGTCGCGGGCGCTGATCTTGCCGTCCGCGACCAGGATGTTGCCGAGCCTGCCGTCCTGGCGCGCCACCAGGCGGCCGAAGCCTTCGATTGGCAGGACGTTGTCGGAGTTGCTCATTGACTGTCCTCAGCCGGGATTGGGCAATGCACGGGTGGCCGACGCCGATTGGCCGAGAAGCCGGCTGGCGGGCTTCCAGGGCTTGAGCTCGCCGAGCAACGGCACATCCCATGCGTTCTCGAGGTCGTCCTGCGAGCGCACGCGCCGGTCTGTCATCTCCAGCAGCAGGACGATGCCGATGCCGAGCATCACGCCGACCACGGCCGACAAGGCGAGATTCAGGTCCATGCGCGGGCTGGCAGGCCTGTCCGGTGTAACCGCCGGGCTGAGCACGGCGACACTGGTCTGATTGACGCGGCTGTCCACCTGGCTGGTGACGGAGCGCTGCAAGGCGGCGTCATAGGCGCGTTCCGCCGATTCCACGTTGCGCCTGAGCACCGTGAGCTCGTTGCGGCCCTGCTTGAGGCCGAGCATGCGCTTCCTCTGCGCCTCCATCGCCTGCGCCAGCGCCGCCTCCCGGTCGCGGCTCTGGCGCGCCGAGCTGCCGACGCCGGCCACCACTTTCGCCATCTCGGCGTCGAGCTTCCTGCGCAGGCTCTGGTTCTCGGAAACCTGCCGCTCGATCTGCGGGTGATTGCGCCCGTACTGCGTCGCCATCTCCTGCAGCTTGGTTTCGCCGAGCAGCAGGTCGCCCTTGAGCCGCTGGATGAACGGGTTTTCGAGCACGTCCGGCAGCCGGTCGGGCGCAGCGCCCTGCCGCACGGCGTTGCGCGCCTGCTGCTCCCGGCTGTCCCACTGAAAGCTGCGCTCCTGCGCCCGGACGGATTCGTCCGACAGGGCCTGCAGCCGGGTGCTCTCGACATCCAGGCGCTCGTCAGCCGAGACGATCCCCCGCTGCTGGTAGTTCTCGGTGAGCTTGGCCTGGGCCTCCTCGAGGCTGCCGCGCAGGCGCGTGAGCTGTTCGTCGAACCACGCCGCCGCTTCGCGGGCCGGCTCGACGTGCAACTGCAGCAGCGTGCCGATATAGGCCCCGGCGAAGGCATTGGCAACGAGGGCTGCAGCCGCGGCGTCGGGCGACGCGTAGCTCACCCGGATGACGTTGCTCTGCGAGGTTTCCACTTTCAGCTTCTTCAGCACGGCGTCGACGACGCGATCCTCGAGCGGCGCTGCGCTGGGCGGCTCGTCTCCCAGGATCTCGCGCACCGCCGGCTCCTCGGCCAGCTTCAGGTCCTGCACCACCTTGCGCGCCACTTTCTTGCTGGTGATGATGTCCTTCTGCGTCTCGAGGAAGGCCAGCCTTTCCTGGGGGAGAATCAGCGGGCGCTGGGCGCTGCTCAGCGATTGCTCGTTCCTCGCGTCCATCAGCAGCGCCACCGTCGCCTTGTAGGATTTGGGCAGCATCAGGCTGGTGGCCGCCGCGGCCAGCATGGTGGCGGCCAGCACCAGCACGAACACTCCGAAGCGTGCGCGCAGCGCGCGCAGGAACTGCTGCAGGTTCACGATGGGCGCCGGCTAGAACAGGCTCTCGCGGACGAAGACGATGTCCTCCGCCTGAACCGGATCCGTGAGCTTGGCCTCGAGTTTCGTGAATCTGCCGTCGGGCATGCGCCGGTGAACGCCGATGCCGCGTTCGGTGGCGCGCAGCGTGAGCCCGCCGCCAAGCGCCAGCGCCTGCATCACGATCATGTTCGGCTCCAGCCGGTAGGCGCCGGCGCGCTGCACCTCGCCGTAGATGTAGAACACCGGCGCGCGCTCGACGAAAATGGTGTCGCCGTTCTCGATCTGGATGTTGTTCGTGGCGTCGCCGCCGCGGAAGATCGCCGGCAGGTCGATGGCCCGCGTTAACGCCTTGCCGTCGCGGTGCGTCAGCACCGTCACCGTGTCGGCGCCGGCGGCGCTGATGCCGCCCGCCAGCGTCAGGATGTCGGTCAGGCGCGCGCCGGTGTCTTCCAGCACGTAGTTGCCGGGGCGCTGCAGCTGCCCGAGTACGTGCACCTGCCTGCTGCGCACCTGCAGGATGGACACGGCGACCTGCGGCTTGACCATGAAGCCGCCGCGGCGCAGCTGATCGGCGATGCGGCTGCCCGCCTGCGCCGGCGTCAATCCGCCCAGTTCGATCTCGCCGACCAGCGGGAACACGATGGTGCCCCTGGGGGAGACGCGGGCGTCGGTCGTCAGGTCCGGATTCTGGAACACCGTGACGCGCACGCTGTCGCCCGCGCCGAGCGCTTCGTTCGAGCGGGAGGCATCGCGCGTCTGGGAATGCGCCGGCGTCGCGGCGATCAGCGCTGAGAACAGGATCCACGCCAGGTGGCGCACTGCATGGGCGGGCGCGAAGCGGTACTGCGGCATGGTTTGCATGGCGGACCTCGTTGCCCTGCAGCTTAGGCGCGCAACGTTCAGCAGGAACTAGCGGACTTGGTCCGGTCGGACTACGGAAGGTGCGGCCGCGCCCCTAGAACGCCAATCGGGCGCTGATATTGACCACCTGGACCGCGTAGTCGCCGAGATCGGCCGTCGACGTGCGCGTTTCGCGGCGCAACGCCATGTCCAGCCAGAGGGCGCGCAGGGGCTGATAGGTGAGGGCCAGCACCAGGTTGCGCAACCGGTCGGTGCGCGGCGGCACCGTGCCGAGCGTCTGTCCCGGATCGCCCAGGTATTGCCATTCGCTCAGGCTGAGGACGCCCGAGACGCTGAACTTCTCCGTTACCCGGTATACCGGGCGCAGCGCGATGCTTTGGTCGAGCACGAAGCTGACGTTGACGCCGGCGTTGACCTCGTCTGGCGCGCCGATGTCCCGTTGCGCCCTGGCAAACAGCGTGAACCTGCCGGTGGGCTTCCACTCGTAGACGGCGTGGAAGATGCCGGTCTCATAGTCGCGCTCCGGCAACTGCACATAGCTCCGGCGGACCATGCCGGCGCTCGCGATCAGGTGCGAGTGGCCGGACAGCGTCCAGTCGGTGACCAGCCTGACGCGGTACTGCCGGTAGGAGTTGTCGATCAGGCTGGCGCCGACCGGCTGCAGGTTGGGCAGGCTGGCGTCCTGCGCCTGCAATGCGAGTCCGACCTGGTTCCCGGCCGGCGAGATCCAGCGCAAATCCAGACCGACGCCGTCGCTCGTCATGTCGTTTACTGTAAGTGCGGCAACCGCGTTCGCTTGTTCCAGTCGGTTCACCTCGCCGCGCAGCCGCCATCGCGGCGTCAGCAGGACGGCGGCATCCAGGAATGCCTTGCGTGTGTGCAGGGCGTTGGGCGTGCCGAGCTGCACGCCGCCCTGGACGTTGGCGAGCGACGCCAGGGCGCGGTCGGTCGACGCTCCGATGCGGCCGTTGAAAGCGTCGCCGGCCTGCCAATGCCAGGCGGCACGCCCGTGGACTTCCGTGAAATCGAGGACGGTGAACTGGTCGTAGCGGTTGTCGTTGACCCACACGCCGCCCACGAAGCGCTGCCTGCCCGCCGGAACGTCGAAGTTCAGTCCGGCTGAAGCAGTACTGAAGGTATCGGCCGTCGAGGGCGTCCCCAGCACGCTTGCCGGATCGCTCTGCGCGGAGAGCCGGAAGACGTTGTCATCCCTGGTGAGGGTATACGACGCGAACGGCTCGAGCTGTCCGTCGGCCAGGGCGTGCGCATTGTCCGCCCAGACCAGAATTGCGGCCGCCATGGCCAGGCCGCGAAGCACCAGGCGGCCGCGTCCGCTGCAGATGTCCGTGTGCGCAAGCATGATCCAGTTCCCCCGATGCATCCCCCGCGAGCCGCCCGGCGGGACGGGCAACGCTCACGAGGAAAGATTGCGTCGCCTCGCCACGGCCCACACGCCGAGGAGCCCCGCCACCAGCAGTACCCCGGTGCCGGGTTCGGCGACCGCAGTGTCGGTGCGCTGTATCCATTGTGCTTGCTGGATGGCGGCGCGCGACGCGCTGCGGCGCTCCGTGCCCTCCGGCTTCGCAGCCGACCCGTTGACACTGACTAGCATAGGCTTGAAGTCGGTCGTTGCGCCAGTCCTGACAAGGTCCATGCCGCCGCCGCAGGAGATGCCCGCAATGCCGCCGCCAAGATCCGCGCCCTGGGCCGCGATGGCGTGCAGCGGCGCACAGAGCAGCAGCGACAAACCGCAAGCGGCGATCCTGTTCACGGTTGAGCGCCTCGCATCCGCAGTCAGTTCTTGAGCATGCGCAATTCCGCGGCCTTGCCGACGGCCTGGGCGCGGTTGACGACGTTCAGCTTGCGCAGGATCTTCTGCACGTGGTTCTTTACGGTCAGCGGGCTGATGCCGAGGATGGCGCCGATCTCGAAGTTGCTCTTGCCGAGCGCGACCCAGCGCAGGATCTCTTGCTCGCGCGTGGTGATCTTCCCGGCTTCCTCGCGTTGCGGCTGGTCGTTGCCCTTGGCGCGGCCGTTGACCTCGGTGCGCACCCAGGCGGCGTGCAGGAACGGCGTCACCAGGCGCGCCAGGTAGGCGTGCCGCGGGCCGAGCGTCCCCGGAGCGCAGACGAACGCGTAGAAGCCGCGCGCCTGCCCCTGCGCGTCGTGCGTGCCGTGCGCCAGGATCTGCGTGGCGCTGACGCGCCCGAGCTCCTGCGCGAACAGGCCGCGGCAGAACGGGCTGTCGGTGGCGTTGCAGATCAGCGGCCGGAAGCCGCGGTCTTCCCAGTCCTTGATCAGGCCCAGCGTGACCGACGTGTCGCGCTGGAACAGCTCGCCGAACAGCGCCTGCTGCGTGGCGATCATCGAGAAGCTGTCGGCGCGCAGCGTCGGCGGTTCGCCGCTGCGCACGGCGCAGACCATGACCTCATGCTTGATCAGGCTTTGCAGCAGGCCCTGCGTCCAGCTGAAGAAATGCTCGCGCTCGTACACCCTGAGGGAGGCGTCCAGATTGAGCATCAGGATCTCGACGTCGAGGTCGCTCAGCGCTTCCGGATTGCCGTTGGCGGCGATGGTCTCGCCGGCAAGGCTCGCGTAGTCCACGACGGCTTCCGCAATCCCGGATGGCGGGAGTTTCAGGCGATGCGGCGTCTGCGCTTGGCTGAGTTGCACGGCAATCCTGTCAATGAAACGCGTTCACGAGATCAACAAACGGACTGACAACTTGAGGCAGAGCCTAGCCTGTGCGCAAGACGCAGTATGTACGCTGTCGAACGAAGCTGCCGCGCTAGTCCGATGGAGCTATCGCGAAGTGCACGCCCCCGCGTCATCGTCGTGCCAGTCCTGCGCTAGTGTGACCTGCCGCAATCCTGCGATTGCGCATGCCATCCATGAGCTTGCTCCAGTTCCCGCAGACCCACCCACGCTTGCTGCCGAGCCAGGCCAGTCCGGCGGCATTGCTGCGGGCCGCGGTCGACCCGGTGGTGGCGGTCGGCTCGCTGCTGGCCTGCGCTTTGTGGTTCGACGGGCGCTTCGGCGGCACGCATCTGATCCTTGCGCTGCTCGTGTTCTCGATGACCTTCCCGGGCAGCCTCGCGCGCGATACGGCGAGTGCCGCAGCGCTGGCCCGGGACATCGCCGTCGAATGGCTGGCGATGGTCGCGCTGCTGCTGCTGCTCGGCTGGGCGTCGGGAACGCTGGCCAATTTCGATGCCCGCGGCATCCTCGCCTGGGTGAGCGCGACGCCGCTGGCCCTGTTCGCCGCCCACCGGCTGGTGCCAATGCTGCTGCCGTGGCTGCTGGCTGCAGAAGGCCTGCAACGGACCGCGGTCATCGCCGGCGCAAACGGGCTGGGCCGCGACCTCGGCGCGCATCTGCGCGAGCGTCCCTTGACGGGCATCCGCTTCGCCGGCTACTTCGATGACCGCGGCACGCCCCGGGGCGGCGATCCGGGCACGGGGAGGAACCTCGGCAACCTCGGCCAGCTGGCCGAGTACGTGCGCACGCAGCACATCGACATGATCTACATCACGCTGCCGATGACCGCCCAGCCGCGCATCCTCGCGCTGCTGGAGGCGCTGCACGACACCACGGCATCCATCTACTTCGCGCCGGACATCTTCCTGTGCGACCTGATGCAGGCGCGCGTGCAGACCATCGGCGGTTTGCCGGTGCTCGCGGTGCGCGAGTCGCCCTTCTACGGGATGGACGGGCTGGTGAAGCGCGCCAGCGACATCGTCCTCGCCTCGGCGATCCTGGTCCTGATCGCGCCGCTGATGCTGGCCATCGCGCTGGCGGTGAAGTCGGGCTCGCCCGGGCCGGTGCTGTTCAAGCAGCGCCGCTACGGGCTCGACGGCAGGGAGATCGTGGTCTACAAGTTCCGTTCCATGTCCACGCTGGAGGATGGCGGCGTGGTGACGCAGGCCACGCGCGGCGATCCGCGCGTGACGCCGCTGGGCGCTTTGCTGCGCAAGTACTCGCTCGACGAGCTGCCGCAGTTCATCAATGTCCTGCAGGGCCGCATGAGCGTGGTCGGTCCCAGGCCCCACGCCGTCGCCCACAACGAGATGTACCGCAAGCTGATCCGCAGCTACATGGTGCGGCACAAGGTGCGGCCCGGGATCACCGGCCTGGCGCAGGTCAACGGGCTGCGCGGCGAGACCGATACGCTTGACAAGATGCGTGCGCGCGTCGAGTGCGACCTTGCCTACCTGCGCAACTGGTCACTGCTGCTCGACCTGAAAATCGTGTTCATGACCGTGGTGGTGGTGCTGCGCAAGCAGAACGCCTACTGATCAGCAGGGCTCGGCCCGGAAGCGATAGCCGAGTCCGCGCACGGTCTCGATCGGCGCGTCGCAGCCGGCGGGCGCCAGCCCCTGGCGCAGGCGGCGGATGTGGACATCGACGGTGCGCTCCTCGACGCAGGCATCGTGGCCCCAGACCTCGTCGAGCAGCGTGGCGCGGCTGAAGATGCGGCCGGGATGCGTCATGAAGAAATGCAGCAGCCGGAACTCGGTCGTCCACAGCTCGATCTCGTGATTCCCGGCGCTGACGCGCCGCGCCGCGGGGTCCAGCTGCAGTCCGCCGCTCTCGATCACGCTGTCGGCGAGCTGGGGCGAGCGCCGGCGCATCACCGCCTTGATGCGGGCCAGCAACTCCCTGCAGGAATAGGGCTTGGTGACGTAGTCGTCCGCTCCGCCCTCCAGCGCGGCAACCTTGTCCTGCTCCGCCGCGCGGTCGCTGATCAGCACGATCGAGATGTCCTTGGTGCGCCGGTCGCCGCGCAGCCGCCGCGCGAACGGCAGCCCGGGAATTCCCGGCAGGATCCAGTTGAGCACCACCAGGTCGGGCCGCAGCGTGCGCATCATCGTTTCGGCCTGCGCCACATCCTCCGCGCAATGCACCTGGTAACCGGCGCTCTGCAGATTGCCGGCAAGCAGCTGCCGCACCGGTTCTTCGTCTTCGACCACCAACACTGAGCCAGCCATGTCTCTTACCCCTTTCACAGCCGGCAGAGTGCACCGTGACCCGCGGCACATCTGTTCGCTGTCGAACACTGTGCGGCTGGCGCGGGCGCGATGCTCGACTAGTCGGGCGCAGGCGACGGCGCCAGCGGCAGCGGAATGGAAAGCGCCACGGTGGTGCCGCGGCCGGGACTGCCGCGGATGCTGACCTCGCCGCCAAACAGCTGCGCCCGTTCCTGCATGCCCAGCAGCCCGAGGGACTCGCGCGCGTGCACCGCGCCCTCGGCGATGCCACTGCCGTCGTCGACGACTTCGAGCGTGAGGCGCTGCGCCGAGATCTGCAGCTGCACGCCGACGCTGCTGGCCTTGGCGTGGCGCGCGATGTTGGTGAGAATCTCCTGGAAGATGCGGAACACCGCCGTCGACAACGCGCTGCCCAGATCGGGGTGCGCCGCCGGCAACTCGACCCGGCAGCGGATGCCCATGCGCTTCTGGAACTCCTTCGCCTGCCAGCCGATCGCCGCCACCAGGCCCATGTCGTCGAGAATTTCCGGCCGCATGCCGGTCGCGATCCTGCGCACCACCTTGATGGTGGAGTCGATCAGCCGGCGCATCGCCTCGGTCTTGTCGAGCAGCGGCGCCTGGTCCTTGCGCAGGCGCTTGCGCAGCCAGGTCACGTCCATCTTCAGGCCGGTGAGGAACTGCCCCAGCTCATCGTGGATCTCGCGCGCGATACGCGCGCGCTCCTCCTCGCGGATGGAAATCAGGCGCGCCGCGAGCGCGCGCAGCTGCGCCTGCGCGCGGGCGAGTGCCGCGTTCTTGCGGTGCAGTTCGACGAACGCGGACACCTTGGCGCGCAGCACTTCCGGCACCACGGGCTTCATCAGGTAGTCCACCGCGCCGACTTCGTAGCCGCGAAACGCCGATGCCGTCTCCGTGGACACGCCGGTGAGGAAGATGATCGGAACGTGCCTGGAGCGCTCGCGGGCGCGGATGCGCCGCGCGGTTTCGAAACCATCCATGCCCGGCATGCGCACGTCGAGCACGATCACGCAGGGGTCGTGCTCGTGCACCAGCCGCAGCGCCTCCTCGCCGGAGCGCGCGCGCAGCACCGCCTGTCCCAGGGGCTCGAGCAGCGCTTGCAGGGCAAGCAGATTCCCCGCGTCGTCGTCCACCAGGAGAATTTCGCCCTGCCACTCGTTCATGCCGGCTAGCGTACCAGTTCATTCCGCCATGCGTGCCAGCACACAGACCGCGGGGCGCGCCGGGGCGAGCATCGCCGCTGCGAAGGGGCACGCCGCTGTCGGACGTTGCCACCCTGTCGCAGCGCCGGTGCTTGCGCCGGTTCCGAGTCAAACCACCATGAGGAAACCGCAATGAACTGGGATCGCATTGAAGGCAACTGGAAGCAGTTCAAGGGCAACGTCAAGCAGCAGTGGGGCAAGCTCACCGACGATCAGCTCGACGTGATCGCCGGCAAGCGCGAGCAGCTC
>Ga0137449_1000127_pt1 | contig 10635 bp, 6 predicted proteins | sample EasRivERMGT436_2_FD_104905 | JGI IMG/M metagenome (GOLD analysis project Ga0137449, IMG submission 104905) | Soil microbial communities from meander-bound floodplain in the East River, Colorado, USA - East River MetaG ERMGT436_2 | ecosystem: Environmental > Terrestrial > Soil > Floodplain ... | reverse complement strand
GGCGGCGATGCGAACGTCGGCGACGTGGTAACGCTGTCGGTGAACGGCGTGGCGTATACGGGGACGGTCGCGGCCGGCAACACCTTCTCGATCAACGTGGCGGGCGCGGACCTGGCGGCCGATGCGGACTTCACGCTCGACGCCTCGATCACGAAAGCCGACGCGGCGGGCAATGTGGGCGCGGGCGCGGATACCGAGACCTATGCGGTGGACGTAACGGTCGCGGCGCCGACGGTCGCCCCGCTGAGCACGCCCAACGTGCAGCCGGTGCTGAGCGGCAGCTTCGACGCGGCGGACACGGTGCAGCTCTCCGTCACGGTCGATGGCGTCACCTATGTGCAGGGCCATCCGGCCCTTGCGCTGAGCGGGAACGCCTGGAGCCTGGATCTCGCCCTCGCCGGCCAGACGCTTGCGGCCGGCACGTACAGCGTCGGCGTGAGCGCGACGGACGGCGTCGGCAACATGGTCAATAACGCGAGCGCGGGGCAGGTGACGATCGGCGCGCCGGCGACGGTCACTTCGCCGGCTGCGGAAACCGTGGTGGCGCCGTTCGGGCAGGGCAGCGGCGGCGTGGTATCGACGCCCCCGTCCGGGCAGGCGGGCGCCGGGTCCATGCCTGGCTTGGGCGACGCGCCGGCCGGTGCGGTGCCCGCCGGTACGCCGCTCGGCCTTCCGGTCGACCGCACCGTCGGGGCTTCGAGCATGGGTGTCAGGGCCGCGGCGGAACAGGTGCTCAGGCCGGCGGCGCAGGCTTTCGACCTGAACGCGCTGCCGCCGACGGCGGCGGGCGCGCTGGACCCGTTCGGCTTCCCGGTGGAGCGGATGTCGATGGACCGCGCGAACGAGCTGATCCGCAGCCGCGGCGGCCTGCCGCTGATCGGGCACTACCTGTTCGAATACCGCGGCATCGCCGATCTGGCCGCCGACGCTCGCGTGCCGCAGGACGCCTTCGCCCATACAGATCCTGCGGCGATCGTGCATCTCAGCGCGCGCCTGGCCGACGGCTCGCTGCTGCCGGCATGGCTGAGGATGGACGCGCGCGGCGTGTTCGTGGGGCTGCCGCCGGAAGGTCTCGAGGGCAAGCTCGAGGTCGAAGTCGTCGCGCGCGACACCGAGGGCCGCGAGGCGCGCACCACGTTCGGGCTGGAGCTCGACGCGCTGCGCGACGCGGCCATGGCGGCTGCTGCGGGACGCGATTTCGTGCTCGGCCTGGACGTCGACGCCGAGGAAGCGAAGAAGGCCAGGCTGGAGGCGGAGCGCAAGGCGCGCGAATCGGGCAAGGCCGAGAAACCGGCAGCCCGGGGCACGCAGCCGTTCAGCGAGCAGATGCGCGTCGCCAAGGCCAAGGCCGATCCGTTGCTTGACCGAATCTTGCAGGAAGGCCGCGACAAGCCCAGGCCGCCCCGCTGACCCCCCCGCAGACCTTGAAGAAGTCTCACTGAAGGGTTTTTGCGGGCGGGGTATGATGGCAATCCACGCCGTTTTCCGACCGGCGCCCAGAACTAAAACATGAGGTTATCGGGGCAACTTCGACTACTGTCGCAGTGTTGCGGTGCAGCATTCACGGTTGCATTGCTGATGCTGCTTGGCGGTTGCGCTACGACCGAGAAGCTCAGCGCTGAGGAGCGCGAGCAGCTTGCGGAGCGCTCGCGCCAGGAGATGTTCGAGGGCCAGGAGGCCATCGAGCGTCCGCTCACGCTCGCCGAGGCGACGGCGCGCGCGGTCAAGTACCAGGCTGACCACCGGCAGCGACGGATGGAGGAGGCGGCCGCGGCCGCGCAGCTGGATGTGGCGCGATTCGACCTGCTGCCGCGGGTCACCGCGAACGCGGGCTACAACTGGCGCAACAACGACAGCTTCGGCTTCGGCTTCACGCCCGACGGCACCATCTCCACCAATCCCACCGCTTCGGTCGAGCGCGTCTACAGCACCGGCGGCGTCGGCCTGGCGTGGAACGTGCTCGACTTCGGCGTCAGCTATTTCCGCGCGCGGCAGCTGTCCGACCAGAAGCTGATCACCGAGGAGCGCCGGCGCAAGGCGGTGCAGACCCTGATGCACGACGTGCGCGTCGCGTGGTGGCGCGCCGAGGCCGCGCAGCGGCTGCTGCCGGCCACCGACTCGCTGCTGGGCGAGATCGACCAGGCGATCGAGAAGACCCGCGTGATCGAGAACGGCAGGCTGCTGCCGCCGGTGCAGACCGCGACCCTGCGGCGCGCGCTGCTCGACCTGGCGCAGCAGATCGCGCTGCGGCGCCAGGACCTGGCGCAGTCGAGGATCGAGCTCGCGTCCCTGATCAACACCCCGCCGGGGGTCGAATACAAGCTGGTCAGCGCGCAGAGCAACGAGCGCGAGGTGCTCGACCTGACGGCCGACGTCGACGCGCTCGAGGCGCTCGCGCTGCGCACGCGGCCGGAGATCGCCGAGGAGGGCTACCGCGCCCGCATCTCGCGCGACGAGGCGCGCAAGGCGATGGTCTCGCTGATCCCGAACGTCAGCCTCGACGTCGGCCGCAACTTCGACAGCAACAAGTTCCTGCTCAACAACACCTGGACCTCGGTGGGCGTGCGCGTGGCGCTGAACCTCGTCAAGGTGTTCTCGATCCCGGCGATGCAGCGCTCGGAGGAGGCACAGAAGGCCGCCGACGACGCGCGCCGCCAGGCGATGGCGATGGCGGTGCTGGCGCAGACGCGCCTGGCCGCGGTGCGCTACACGCTGGTGGCCGACGAGTTCCTGATCTGGGACGAAGCGGTGCGCGACGACGACCTCATCGTCCAGCACCTCGGTTCCAGCGAGAAGGCCGGCGTCGACACCGAGCTGGAGCTGATCCGCGCCCGCGCCCGCGCGCTGGCGAGCCGCATCAACCGCGACCTGTCCTACGCCAACCTGCAGGCGGCCGTGGCGCGGCTGTACAACTCGGTCGGCTACGACGCCGTGCCGCGCGACGACGAGGGCAAGGCGGTCGCCGACCTGGCGCAGATGATCGAGGCGCGCTTCACCGAGCTGGAGGGCGCCAGCTTCACCAAGCGCCCGGCGGCAGCCAAGCCGAGGGTCGCGGTCGGCACCGTCAGCGGCGCCCAGCCCAGGATCAGCAAGCTGGTGGCGCAGGGGTTGAAGCGGGCGCTCGACACCGCGGGGCTCTCGGCGGAAGGCGAGGCCGAAGCCCAGCTCGACATGCGCATTTCGCTCGACGCGCCGAGGGACGGCGTGCGCACCGCGCGGGTAGCGGTCAGCGTGCTGCCGCGCGGCAGCTCGAACGCGACCCTGGCCCGGGAATTCCGCACCACGCTGAGCGATCCGGTCGACGACGAGCAGTGGCGCGCGCTCGGCGAAGGCGCGGTCTACCGGCTGGTCTCGGACCTTTCCGCGAAGCGGGTCACGCAGGCCAGCCTGCGCATGGCCGAGCGGTTGAGGTATCCCGCGCAGCGCGCGCCGGCCGGGTCCGCCGCGGCGCAGCCGGCACAGGCGGCCCCGCTGCCCTTGCGGCTGGACGCGTCCATCGACCCGGGCGCCTTGCCGGTGGAGGCCGGCCGATGAAGCGCTTCCTCGCATGGCTGGCGGCCGCCGCGGTTTTCGCGCTCGGCGTCTTCGCGGCCTGCTCGGATTCGCCGGCGCCCCCGCCCAGGGCCGAAGCACCGGCGCCGAAGGTCGAGGCTCCGGCGCCCAAGCCGGAGGCGCCCGCACCCAAACCCGAAGCCGCGCCGCCTAAGCCGGAAGCCGCGCCGCCCGGCGAGATCGCGGCGCTCATCCTGGCGAGCGAAGAGACCATCCTGTCGAGCCAGATGGCGGGCAGGATCCGGCGGGTCAACGTCGGCCTGGGCGATGAAGTCAAGAGCGGCGCACCCCTGATCGAGTTCGAATGCGGCGAGCAGCGCGCACAGCTCGATGCAGCCGAGGCGGACTACCGCGGCGCCCGCGAAACGCACGTTACGCGCCTCAAGCTGCAGGCGCTGGGCGCGGCTGGCGAGCTCGAGGTCACGGTGGCCGCTGCGATGGCCGACAAGGCCCGCAGCCAGGTCTCCCTGCGCCGCTCGCAGCTCGCGTACTGCAGCGTGGCTTCGCCGTTCCGCGGCCGGGTGGCGCGCCTGCGGGTCAAGAGCTCCGAGAGCGTGCAATCCGGCCAGCCGCTGATCGACGTCGTCAACCCGTCGCTGCTCAAGGCGCAGATCTTCGTGCCGGCGGCGTGGGTCGTCTGGCTGCGCCCCGGCACGGTGCTCACCATCGGCGCCAACGGGCAGAGCTTCGCGGCGAAAGTGTCCAAGCTGAACTCGCGCATCGACGGCGTCAGCCAGCAGCTCGAGCTGGAGGCGCGCATCGAGAACGGCGACGGGCTGGTGCCGGGAATGATCGGCGTCGCGGTCTTCAACCCGCCCAAGTGAGCGAGACGCCGAATCCGGCGCTGGCGCTGCTCGAGTTCGAGCGCCGCATCCAGTCGGCCACTTCCAACCGCGAGGTGGCGTTCCGCGCGGTCAACGACGGCTCGCAGGCGCTGCGCTTCGACCAGGCGATCCTCTGGCGCTGGGATGTCTTTTCCCGGCCGCTGATCGCGTCGGCCTCGGGCCTGGCCGACGTTTCCGCCGACAGCCCCTACCAGCAGTGGCTGGTGCGCCTGGTGCGCGGCATCACCCCCGAGCCCTTCGAGGCGGCGCAGGCGCTCGCCGCCGGCGACCTGCCCGAGGCGGTGGTCGCCGACGCGGAGGACTGGTGCCCGGCGCAGGTGCTGCACTGCCCGCTGCGCGGCCCGGCCGGCGAGGCGCTCGGCGGCATCCTGTTCTTCCGCGCCGAGCCGTTCTCCGAGGCCGAGCGCGCCCTGGCCGAGTGGATCGCGCGCTCGACCGGCTACGGCCTGTGGGCCTGGCGCAGCGACAAGCACTCGCTCAAGCGCTGGCTGAAGAACCCGTTCACCTGGCGCACGCTGGGAATAGGCGCCGCGGTGGTGGCGCTGGTCGCGCTGATCCCGGTGCGGCTGAGCGCGCTGGCGCCCGCCGAGATCACCCCGCTCAGGCCGATCCCGGTCACTTCGCCGATCGACGGCGTGGTGCGCGAGATCGTGGTCAAGCCGAACGAAGTCGTGAAGGCCGACCAGCTGCTCGCGGTGCTCGACGACACGTCGCTGCGCAACCGGCTCGAGCTCGCCACCAAGACCCTGGACATCGCGCGCGCCGACCTGCAGCGCGCGACCTTCAAGTCGTTCAGCGACGAGGCCAGCCGGCTCGAGCTGCAGGTGCTCAGCGCGCGCATGCAGGAGAAGGGCGCCGAGGTGACCTTCCTGCAGGAGCTGCTCGGCAAATCGAAGCTCTACGCGCCGCAGGGCGGCCTGGCGATCTTCTCCGGGCAGGACGAGTGGCGCGGCCGCCCGGTGCAGGTGGGCGAGCGCGTCATGCTGATCGCCGACCCCTCGGTGATCGACGTCACGATCTACCTGCCGCCCGAGGACGCGGTCGAGCTCGAGCCCGGCGCGGAAGTGAACCTGATCCTGCACGTCGACCCGCTGTCCTCGCTGGAGGCGACGATCGAGCGCGCGAGCTACGAGGCGAGCCTGGCGCCGGACGGCGCGCTCGCCTACGTCGTGCGCGCGCGCCTGCGCTCGGGCCAGGGCCTGCCGCGCATCGGCCTGCGCGGCACGGCCAAGATCTACGCCGGGCGCGTCACCCTCGGCTACTACCTGCTGCGCAAGCCGCTCGCCTTCGTCCGCCGCACGCTCGGCGTCTGAAGACGGCGGCCGGCGAACGTCATGCCGCCGATCCGCCCGCTGCTCGTCCTCGCCTGCGCGGCGCTGCTTGCCGCGGGGGTCATCGGCGGTCTGGAGGCGCAGCCGCGCGTCGAACGCGGTTTCACCACCGCGGTGTCCGACCGGCTGATCGAGCTCTACAGCCAGCGCTTCGGGCCGCTCGCCGCCGAGCGGCTGCATGCCTGGAAGCGCTATGCCCGCAGCCGGGGCGCGGCTCCCGGCAGCGAGCGAGAGCTGCTCGAAGAGGTCAACCGCGTGCTCAACCGCATTGCCTTCGTCGAGGACGCCGCGCACTGGGGCGAAGAGGACTACTGGGCGACGCCAGCCGAATCGGTCGGCAGCAACGGCGCCGACTGCGAGGACTACACCATCGCCAAGTACTTCCTGCTGAAGGAGCTCGGCGTGCCGATCGCGCGCCTGCGCATGACCTACGTCAAGTCGGTCAAGCTCAACCAGGCGCACATGGTGCTCGCCTATTACCCGCGGCCGGACGCCGAGCCCCTGGTACTCGACAACCTCGAGGACCGGGTGCGCCCGGCCTCGCAGCGCACCGACCTGATCCCGGTCTACAGCTTCAACGACGAGGAGGTGTGGGTCGAGATGCGCGGCCGCAGCGGCTCGCCTACACAGATCCGCAACTGGAGCGCGCTCATCGCCCGCCTCGAGCGGGAGCGGCGCACGTGAAGCGGCCGCGCCGCCCGCTGCCGCTCGGCCGGCAGGTCGCCTGGGTCGTCTCGGCGATCTTCTTCTTCGCCCTGGTCGGGGTGCAGGCGATCCACTTGCGCAGCACGCACGCCAGCCTGCAGCGCCAGCTGGAGTCCCTGGCGCAGGACGCCGCGACCTCGATCGGCCTGTCGCTCGGCGTGCTGCTGCGCGGCGGCGACGCGGCGCTCGCCGAGACGGTGATCAACCCGGCGTTCGACCGCGGCCACTACGGGAAGATCGAGTACCTCGGCACCAGCGGCGAGCGCCTGGTCAGCCGCAGCCTGGGCCCGGTGCAGGGCCGCTACCCGGAGTGGTTCGCGCGGCTGTTCCCGCTGCACGCGCCGACCGCGGAGTCGCTGGTGAGCGGCGGCTGGCGCCAGCTCGGCAAGGTGCAGGTGACCGTGCACCCGCGCTTCGCCTACGAGCAGCTGTGGAGCACGGCGCGCGACACCCTGATCTACCTGCTGTTCATCTACGCGGCCTCGCTCATCGCGCTGCGCATGTTCCTGCGCGACGTGCTGCGGCCGCTGGCGGCGGTGGAAAGCGCCGCGCTCGCCATCGCGGCGAAGAACTTCGTCACGCTGCGGCTGCGCCCCTCGACGCGGGAGCTGGCGCGCGTCGTCGAGGCGATGAACACGCTGTCGCGCAAGGTCAACGAAACGGTCGAGGCGGATGCGCGGCGCGCGGAACGGCTGCAGGACGCGGCGTACCGCGACCAGGTCACCGGGCTGCTCAACGCGCGCGGCTTCGCGGCGCGCTTCGAGAACCTCTACGCGGCGGAGAACGCGCCGTTTGCCGGCGTATTCGCGTTCGTCGAGCTGGCCGAGCTGGCCGCCGTCAACCGCCGGCTCGGCATCCAGCGCTGCGACGCGCTGCTGCGCGAGGTGTGCGGCGCGCTGCAGGAGGCTGCGGCCACCTCCGGCGGCTTCGCGGCGCGCTGGACCGGCGCGCTGACGGTGCTGGTGCTGCCCGGCCTGGGTGTCGACGCCGCCCGCGAAGCCCTGGCCAGGCTGCGCGGCGAGGCGCGCGCCGCGATGAAGCGGCTCGGGCTCGCGCGCAACGACAAGGTCTGCTGCGGCGGTGTCGAGATCCGCGGCGGCGCATCGCAGCTGCGCCATCTGGTGGCGGCTGCCGAAGCGGCTCTGCTGCAGGCGCGCGAGTCCGCCGACGGCGTCGTCCTGCTGCGCGCGGCGCCGCCGTCCGCGGCGAGCGCGAAGCCGGCGTCGGAGATGCTCGCCCTGGTGACCGAGGCGCTGGCCGGAAAGCGCATCAACCTGGCGGGGCAGGTGGCCTACCGCCTGAGTGATCACCGTGCCATGCACACCGAGGTCATGGCCCGCCTGCGCGACGGCTCCGGCCGCGAGCTGGCGGCCGCCGAGTTCCTGCCGGTCGTCGCCGCGCACGGCCTCGGCGAGCAGCTCGATCGCGCGGTGATCGAGCGCGTGCTGGAAGGCGCGCGCAGCCGGGAGGGCTGGATCAGCCTCAACCTTTCCATCCGCTCCCTCGAGGCGGAGCCGTTCAGGCAATGGCTGGAGCAGATCCTGCGCCGCGACCCGGCGCTGGCCGCGCGCCTGACCTTCGAAGTCTCCGAGCATGGCGTGACGCAGAACGAGGCCGCCGCGGCGGCATTCGCGCGCACGGTCAGCGCCGCCGGGGCGCGCTTCAGCCTCGACAACTTCGGCATTCGCCGCGACAGCCTGGGGCTGGCGCAGCGGCTGAAACCGGCCTACATCAAGCTTGCCGGGACGCACACCGCGACCATGCTGGCCAGCAGCGGCGCGCGCTTCTATGCGGAGTCGCTGGTGTCCGCCGCGCGCCAGCTCGACATCCCGGTGATCGCGCAACACGTCGAGGACGAGGCCATGTTCCACACCATCGCCGGGCTCGGCTTCTCCGGCTACCAGGGCAACCTCGGCGGCCGGCCGGTGCCCTGGCCGGGTTGAAGCAACCCGCAGTCGAAACACCAGTGATTCCCCTTTACGCAGGCGGGCGCGGCAGGCTAGATTCGCCGCTCCCATGGCGCCGTTCGAGCTGCTGCAGCCGTCATCCTTGCGCGAGGCGATCGCGCTGCTCGCCGCCGAGGCAGCGCACCCGCTCGCCGGCGGCACGGCGCTGATGCTGATGATGAAGGCGGGCGTGCTGCGCCCGCGGCGTCTCGTCAGCCTGGCGCGGCTCGGCCTCGACAGGATCGAGCTGGGCCCGCACGGCGAGCTGCGCGTGGGCGCGATGGTTTCCCTCAGGCAGCTGGAAAGGTCGGAGCTGGTGCGCCGCGGCTGGCCGGTCATGGTCCGCGCGCTGCTCACGCTCTCCAACGTGCGCGTGCGCAACGTCGCCCGGCTCGGCGGGCATCTCGCGCACGGCGACCCGCACACCGACCTGCCGCCGCTGCTGAGCGCGCTCGGCGCGACGGTGCAGATCCTCGGCCCGGGCGGCGAGCGCAGCGCCCCCCTCGAAGCGCTCTACACGGGCTACCTCGAGACCACCCTCGAGCGCGGCGAGCTGATCACGCGCGTCGACGTGCCCGCGCTCGGCAAGCGGCAGGCCGCGTACCTCAAATGCACGACCCGCTCGGCGGACGACTGGCCCGCGGTGGGCATCGCGGTCTGCCTCGGAGAAGAGACCCGCCTTTTTGTGAGCGCGGCGACCGACCGGCCGATCCGGCTCGCCTCGGTCGACGCGGTGGAGCAGCTGCATATCGAAAGCGATCTGCACGGCTCGGCGGCCTACAAGAAGCAGCTCATCCGTGTCTACCTGAAGCGGGCCATGCATGAAGCGCGCCACCCAGCCGGCTGAAACGGGGCAGGTCGGCCGCGCCCTGCCGCGCCTGGAGTCGTGGCTCAAGGTCACCGGCCGCGCCGAGTACGTGCACAACCTGCGCCTGCCCGGGATGCTCTACGGCAAGATCTTCCGCAGCACGGTATCGCACGGGCGCATCAAGCGCATCGACGTCTCCGCCGCCCAGGCCGTGGCCGGGGTTTACCGGGTGATTACTTCAAAAGAGATTCGCGAGCTGGTTCCCGAGCCCTACTACGGCCCCGCGTTCCACGACCAGCCCATCCTCGCCGTGGACAAGGTGCGCCACGTCGGCGAGCCGGTAGCGGTGGTGCTCGCCTCCGACCCGCATGTCGCGGAAGAGGCGGCGCACCTCATCGTCGCCGAGTACGAGCCGCTGCCCGCGGTGTACGACGAGGTCGAAGCGATGAGCTCGAAGGCCATCGTGCACGACGTGCTCAGGCCGGCCGGCACCTTCCCGGACCTGAAGCACCTCAAAGGCAAATCGAATACCAATATCGCCCTGGACTTCCACTTGCGGCGCGGGGACGCGGCGGGCGCGCTCAAGAGCGCGCACAGGGTGTTCGAGCACCGCTTCCGCACCCAGCAGGTGATGCACACGCCGCTCGAGCCGCTGGTGTCGGTGGCCGAGTGCACCGACCGCACGCTCACCATTCACACCGCATCGCAGAGCCCGTCGTTCGTGCGCATCGAGATCGCGCGGCTGCTCGGCTGGGAGGAGAACAGAGTGCGAGTGCGGGTGCCCTTTCTTGGCGGGGGCTTCGGCGCCAAGCTCTACATCAAGCTCGAGGCCTTGGTCGCTGTTTTGTCTTTGTTGGTAAAAAAACCAGTAAAAATTTCCCTGACCATGGAGGAGCAGTTCTTCACCATCACCAAGCACGCCACCACCTTTCGAATCAAAAGCGGAGTGGACAGGGCAGGGCGCATCGTGGCGCGCGAGTGCGAGGTGTGGTGGAACGGCGGCGCCTACGCCGACATCGGGCCGCGCGTGACGCAGAAATCCGGCTTCACCGCGCCCGGCCCGTACGACATCGAGCACGTGGCGGTGGATTCCTACTCCCTCTATACCAACCTGCCGCCGGCCGGCGCGCTGCGCGGCTTCGGCATCCCGCAGCTGGTCTGGGCCTACGAGAGCCATACCGACATGATGGCGCGCGAGCTGGGCGCCGATCCGGTCGAGTTCCGCAGGAAGAACCTGCTGCGCGAAGGCAGGCCGCAGGCCACCGGGACGCTGATGCGCGATGCGGCCATCGAGAAGGTGCTTGACCGTACCGAGCAACTGCTCGACTGGCGAAAGCCCTTCGACCGGGGAAGCGGCACGCTGCGCCGCGGCCGCGGCATCGCCATCGGCTTCAAGGCGTGCGTCGCCCCGACCACCTCGTTCGCCGCGGTGAGCGTCAACGCCGACG
>Ga0137449_1000125_pt1 | contig 10716 bp, 10 predicted proteins | sample EasRivERMGT436_2_FD_104905 | JGI IMG/M metagenome (GOLD analysis project Ga0137449, IMG submission 104905) | Soil microbial communities from meander-bound floodplain in the East River, Colorado, USA - East River MetaG ERMGT436_2 | ecosystem: Environmental > Terrestrial > Soil > Floodplain ... | reverse complement strand
TTCGGCCGGCGGCGGCGGCCGCGGGATGAGAGTCGCAACCAATCGCAAGGAGCTCATCGAGGGGCTCGTTTCGGCCAGGAGTGAGGCGAAAGCCGCATTCGGCGACGCTGCGGTTTTTCTTGAGCGCTACATCGAAAATCCCAAGCATATCGAAGTCCAGGTGCTCGGTGACATGCACGGCAACATCGTCCACTTCTATGAACGGGATTGCTCCATCCAGCGCCGCCATCAGAAAGTGGTGGAATTTGCTCCCTCCCTGTCGCTCTCGCCCGAGACTCGCGAGGAGCTCTGCGCGTCCGCAATCAGGATCGCGGCGCACGAGAGCTACCGCAACGCCGGGACGGTTGAATTCCTCCTCGACCAGGAGGGGAAGTTTTATTTTATCGAGATGAACCCCCGCATTCAGGTTGAGCACACGGTGACCGAGATGATAACCGGGCGGAACCTCGTCCAGGCCCAGATCCTCGTAGCCGAAGGGCGAAAACTCTCCGACCCGGAGATCAACATTCCCGGCCAGGCGGCCATCAACATGGGAGGGTACGCCATTCAGTGCCGCGTTACAACCGAAGACCCGGCAAACAACTTCGCCCCCGACTTCGGCACGATCACCAACTATCGCTCTTCCGCCGGTTTCGGTGTCCGTCTTGATGCGGGGAATGCCTATACCGGTTCGCACATCACCCCCCACTACGACTCGCTCCTGGTCAAGGTGACGAGCTGGGGGCTCACCTTTACCGCGGCAGCCCACATCATGCAGCGCTGCCTGATGGAATTCCGCGTCCGCGGCGTAAAAACCAACATCGGTTTCCTCGAAAACGTCATCAGCCATCCCGTGTTTCTTGCCGGGAAGTGCGACACATCCTTTATCGACAAGCACCCGAAGCTTCTCCAGGTGCGGGAGAAGAAGGACCGGGCGAACAAGGTCCTCGCCTTCATCGGCGATGTCATCGTCAACGGCTCGCCGGGGATCACCAAGCCTCTCAAATCGGCGGAGCTAATGGAGGCAAAGGTCCCGGAGGTGGATTACAGGAAGCGCCCCCCGGTCGGCTCCCGCGACATTTTCCGGGCTGAGGGAGCGGAGGGGCTCTGTGAATGGATTCGCGAGCAAAAACGAATTCTCATTACCGACACCACAATGCGCGATGCCCACCAGTCGCTTCTCGCCACGAGGGTACGAACCCACGATCTTTTGAAGATCGCCGAGCCGACCTCCTATCTCGGCGCCGACCTCTTTTCCCTCGAACTGTGGGGCGGCGCCACCTTCGATGTCTCGATGCGTTTCCTCAAGGAGGACCCCTGGGACCGTCTAGCCAAGCTTTCCAAGGCGATCCCTAATATCCTGTTCCAGATGCTTTTGCGCGGTTCCAACGCAGTCGGCTATACCAACTACCCGGACAACGTGGTAGAGCGTTTCGTAAAAGAGGCCGCAGATTCAGGAATCGATGTTTTCCGTGTCTTCGACTCCCTCAATTGGGCAAAGGGAATGACGGTGGCCATGGATGCGGTGCGCAAGAACGGCAAGATCTGCGAGGCGGCCATCTGTTATACGGGTGATATAACCGATCCCACGCGGGACAAGTATCCCCTCTCCTACTACGTGGCTCTGGCCAGAGAACTGGAGCAGATGGGCGCCCATATTCTCGCCATAAAAGATATGGCCGGGCTGTTAAAGCCGTTCGCCGCCTTCAAACTGGTCAAGGCCCTTAAAGAAGAGATCGGCATTCCGGTCCACCTTCACACCCACGATACCTCCGGCAATGGCGGCGCCACACTTCTCATGGCCTGCCAGGCGGGAGTCGACATTGTCGATGCGGCGCTTTCATCCATTTCCGGCCTGACCGCCCAGCCGAACCTGAATGCGCTGTCAGCCGCTCTCAAGGGGAGCGAATGGGACCCGCGGTTGAACGTGGAGGGGCTGCAAAAGGTTGCAGGTTACTGGGAGACGGTGCGCGACTACTATACGCCTTTCGAGTCGGGGCTGAAAAGCGGCACTGCCGAGGTCTATCGCCACGAAATCCCCGGCGGCCAGTACTCAAACTACAAGCCCCAGGTGGCGGGGCTCGGGCTTCTCGACCGCTGGGATGAGTGCAAGGAGATGTATCACAAGGTGAATATCCTCTTCGGAGACATCATCAAGGTCACACCCTCCTCCAAAATGGTGGGGGACATGGCGATGTTCCTCGTCAAGAACAACCTTGATGTGGCCGATGTCTTTACCAAGGGAGAAGAACTGACCTTCCCCGAGTCGGTGGTCGGGTTCTTCAAGGGGATGATCGGCCAGCCGTACCAGGGGTTCCCGGAGGAACTTCAGCGGATTATCCTCAAGGGTGAGAAACCGATCGCCTGTCGCCCCGGAGAGCTCCTGGAACCGGTCGATTTCGAGGCGGAGCGGGCAAAGGTGGAGGCAAAGGTGCATCATCCGGTGGATGACAAGCGGCTCATGTCGTATATCCTCTACCCGCATATCTACCCGGAGTTCGACAGCCATCTGCTAAAATATTCCGACACTTCGGTGATCCCCACTCCCATCTTCTTCTACGGCCTCGAACCGGGTCAGGAAACCTCCGTGGAAATCGAAAGGGGGAAGACCCTCATCATCAAGCTCAATGCCGTCGGCCGGGTCCACCCCGATGGAACGCGGCACATTTACTTCGAGCTGAACGGCTTTGCCCGGAGCGTGATTGTCCGCGACAACGCGGCAGTGACTACGGTGGTGGTGCGGGAGAAAGCGGATAAGGCGAACCCGAAACATATCGGCGCCCCCATGCCGGGGAAGGTCCTGAAAATGAACGTGAAGGCCGGCACAGAGGTGAAAGTGGGCGATATCCTCATCGTTACCGAGGCGATGAAGATGGAGACCAACATCAAGGCCAGGGAAGCCGGCAAGATCGCCAAGGTGAGATGCAAGGAAGGGGAAAGCGTGGAGAAGGAGGACCTGCTGATCGTTATGGAGTGAACAAGTTACACTCAACCCACATTGGAGCGCTGACGGTGTTCACTCGTCGCAAGCTTCCTCGATCTGCCCCGTGCGAATACAGTCTGGTTACCTGATCGGCTGCACATCCAGCTCGAATCCTTCAGGGAAGATGACGGTTATCTCCACCTTCTTCTTCACATCTTCATTTGTGATTGTTCCCAGGGGAATGGGGTCGGAGTACGCGGTCTGATTGATTCCTTTATCGGGACAATTCTTATTTGTCTGGGTCAACTTGACGTCTACAAAATATGCATCGTTTAATCCATCGCCTGACCCCGTGACCAATGCAACTCTCACAGACATTCCATATTTATTGCAATTATCCTGGAGTATATCTTTTGACAGCGTGATATTCACTCCTTTCACATTCTCGGCAGTTATAATCCGGGTGAAGTACGCCTTTTTCCCATCTTGCACCTTGAGGCCTGCGGCGAATGCTACGGAACAGAATGAAAGAACCGCGATGATGATGAGTGCCGACAGTACTGAACGTGTTGCCTGTGACGAGTGCAGCAGTGATTTGATCGATGATATTTTCATGATAGTTTCCTTTATATTTCGGAATTAAGGATCACTTGGGCATTTCGTAGATCTTCAAATCATCCAGTGCGCCGACATAACCGCCGTATCCCGCCAGCCAGGGAAAGATGCCATCTCTATTGCTTGCCCGCGCACAATATGAGTCTATTTGAGCGTCTGGCTGGTCGTTGATGTATATTCTGGTATATCCTTCAGCTTTGCTCCAGGCCACGGCGATATGCGTCCAGGCATCCAGCGGCACAGAAGACTTGGAAGTAACCACCGGCGGTTTGCCTCCGCCCCATTCCCACCCGCAGTTATTCACTATCTTGCCTTCGGGCGTTAGTGAAATTTCTCCGACATATCCCGATTCCGGCATCGGCCAATCGAACCAGTTGAACAAAACTATCTGCGAATTTTGTGGTGCTACAGGGTACTTCGCCGGTTTAATCCAGAATTCCACTGTCCCCTCTACCCAGTTCTTGCCGTCGGGAATGAATGTTAAAGCCGGTTCCCGAAAATAGGTTTTCCCATCAAAAAATATCGCCTCGCCGCGGTCGTGGCCCCGGACATAGGTTAACGGTACTCCGGGCAGCTTGACCACGGGATTTTCCCTGTCAAATGGATCGTACAAGGCAGCCTGTGGTTTGACACAACCGGCGCCGGCCGCTATAAAAATTGCGGCCGATAACGCCATCAAGAACATGCGATTTTTCATGACATTCTCCTCAGTTATTGAAAGTTTCCCGTCAGTACCGCACAGGTTGCTGCCTAATCGAGGTATCTCCATTTCCGGCTTTCAAAATCGTAGATCATCCTGCCGTAGGGTGGATTCTTGGTCCATAAAAGCTCGTACTTTCCCCCGGAGTTCCAGTACCGGAAATCGCTGGACGTCAAGGAGTACTTGGCCGGTGGAATAGTGCTAAAATACTTGGGCACGAGTTCGGCCAACTTGTCGGGATATTTCCCGGTGGCAGCGCGGAATTGCTCGCATGCCGCGATGATTCGCTCGGCGTTGGCGCTGGCGATCTTTGACTGCAGGGCGTTATTGCCGCCAACTATAGCCAACACAAGAACGGGAATCATAATTCTGGAAAGGCCAACTCCCCACCCCGGGCGCTTTTTGATCGCTTTTACAAGACTTACAAGGAACCAGATCGGGCAGACCCCCGCGGACATGAGGCTCCCGTATAAAGCATCAAAAGCCAGCAATACGAACGCGCCGATAAGACTTCCGCGAATCTGCCGAAGATAAGAAGCTTGGTTATCCGGCGTTATCATAGTATTTACCCTCCATTACAGGAAGTTGTGCTGGACCTCGCAGGCATGGCGCCCACTTACCCGTCACTTTGCAATTATTTCCGCTGGTGCTCCGAACCGCTGGCGCAGCGTGTCCACAAAAACCTGGTTTGCATGTTGAGAGAATACTTCCACCGGAGAGATCCCTTTTCCCCACGCCATGTAACCGCTATAAATGATTGCAATGGCGGTTATCGCAAAGTTCTGCCAGGAATTCAGCGGCCATTGCCCGGTCCAGACTAAATCCCATGAATGAGAAAACGGCATGAGATAAGGAATCGACCAGTATTGATCCGGGCCTTTCGATCCCACGAGATCGCAGAGCAGGTGGATATGAAACGCCAGGAAAACGGCAAAGCATGCCATGACTCTGCGGGTAGCAAGAAACCAGGCGCAGAAAACAATGGCAAGGCAAAAGGTGATATTGTGTCCGAGAACATGATGAAACCTGGCCCAGTAAACCAGGTCACCTCCTGATGCGTGGGACGCCGGCAAATCCCACAGCAGGCCGATGCCGTCAATATCGGGTATTGTTCCCGCCAGGGTCACCAGCATGCGGTCTCTTCTGCCTAGCGCAAAGGCGCTTCCGGTGGACCAGCTGATAAGAAAATGCGTGACTGGGCTCATCTGATTATCCTCAATGACCGATACTGTTGCCGGTCAGTCGGCACGATCAGCAAATTACTTGCTACCGGGATTATTCATCCTGCCCATGAACAGGATGCTGCCGCTTTCGTTGTCCCGGATGATGAAGAAAAATGGATGGTCCGCGCGAAACTCCGGATTGTAACGTATGGACTTCGTAGCAAACTCCACGGCCGTAGCGGCCGCTGCTTCCGTGCCTTCTTCGTTGACTTCTACAAAAGCCTTGTGCACCACTTGCGAGATCCAAAGATCTCCTTTCTTCCACCCCATGCCTCCAAAATCCGCCTTTCCTGGAGAAAAGGCATCCTTCATTCCCATGTTCTTAAGGGGTGATATCAGACCATACTTGGTTTCGAGCTTGAATTTTGGCAGAAAAAGCTCAATCTTTTGAGCCGGCTGACTGTCCAGCTTCGCCAGCCATTCCAAAAGGCTTTGCGAAGTTAATTGTTTTTCGAGCGCCGCCAAACCATCAATAGCCTGCGGAAGCAGGATGACCATTGACAGAGACTTTCCTTTGTACGGGATTGATATGGCCTTGAAATCCTTTTCAGTCAGAAGCTTGAAGTCGCTCTTCTGATACATCATGGAAACTGTCGCCTGGCTGCCTGTAGACACAGTAAAAGGAGCATCATGAGTGTTGCTTTTCTTGAATTGACTCTCCCAGATCCCTTTGAAGTAAATCGCGTTCAGAAGCACACAGACTGAATCTGGAGAAAGCTCCTCGAGTATCGTCTTGATCTTTCCCTCTGTCTTCTTATTGACCCAGCCGTTGATCTTGTTCAAATCTCCGGGGAAGATCTCGGCATCATAGTTGTTTTTCAGGATGGTCTTGAACTCGCCGCTCACATCACCTCCGGTAAGGACCAATGCGTTGGCGATGTTCAGTTTCTGCCCGGCTTTTTGGGCAGTGGCCGCCAGTTCCCTGTTTAGACTTTTGAATGCAGGATGCAGATCGGTTTTATCCATCTGGAAATGAAGGGCTTCCTTGATCTCTTTTTCCGTGTTCCCGAGTGCCCCGGCGTATGTCATGCCAAGAGCCGATGAGATGCTGTAAGGCGAGAAGAAGAGATTGCCTTGCGAGTCAAGTTCGCGATACAATTGCACGGCGAATGCATTGTTTCCTTTCACAAGGGTTTCGCGCAATGCCGGCCCCGAAGTGGATGCCTCAATTGATGTGGTAAATGACGTTGATAATACGACGCTCAACAGGATGGCTGTCAACACTAGTAATAACCGATGCATTTCTCTCCCCTTTCAAGTAAGTCATTCACATGCAGTTCTTCTCTGCAGCCGAAACCCCATGATCTCACCAGTTAGACAATTGCGGTTGCACGTTTGTTCCCGAAATCAATCTTTTCTGGGGAAAACAAAAAAACTCACCGGCGGTTTGCCGCCCAATCCGGAGGCAGCTACATGTGACGCCTCCCTTTTTTACTAACGTCACAGTATCACCATCGTAAGTGAGGGTTTTGTTTTCACCCTGTTGAGGGTTGACAGCTATCCTGTGATGAACTTTTAAGCAGCCGGGAAAAGAACCCGAACCAGTTTTCCCCCATGATCCCGGCGACCGCGGTGTCCGGATATCCCGCCTCTTCCAATAACCCTGCCAGCTTGGGGAAGCGGGTGTGATCCTCGAAGCCGGTGCAAGTTGTGCTGTAGCCGCCTAAATCGGAGCCTATGCCAACCCCTTCCGGGCCGTATTTCTGCACGAACCAGTCGATATGGCGAAAGAGAAGGGAAATATTTGCCCTTTCGTACTCGGAAAGAATGCCGGGGCAGGCGGCAATCCCCACGACTCCGCCGCGGGAGAGAATGGCCCTTATCTGCTCGTCGGAGAGGTTGCGGGGGGTGTCGTGGAAAGCGCGGAGCCCGGTATGGGTTGAGAGGAGTGGCCCGGAGAAGCTGTCAACTACATCCCAGAACCCGGGATCGGGGAGGTGGGCCGTATCAATGGCTAAACCGAGACGATCCAGCTCCCGCACCAGTTCCCGTCCCGCCGGGGTGAGACCGGCAGGATCAGGGACGGCGTTGCCGTCACAGAGCCGGTTAGCGCCGAAATGGGTCAGACCGACGGCCCGGAAACCCGCACGTTTCAGGGCTTGCGGCGGAAACTCCACAAGGGGGTCGGCGTTTTCCAGGAGAAGCAGCGCTCCCGGCGCCCCCGAACCATGGAAACAGGCCTCAAGCGCTTCCGCGGTGTGAATAACCTTTAGATTATTCAGGTAGCGTTCGCTGTAGTCAAGGAGATAACGGAGATTCTCAGCTGCCTGCGGGCCGTTATAGGCGTCTTTGCAATAGAAGGCCGAGACGATGACCCGCACGTTTCCTTCCGCGAGTTTCGGCGGACTTACCCAGGCATCGGGGATTTCCTCAAGCGGCTTGTCCGGATGCCGGCGGAGCAGGTCAAAGAGAAGATCGACATGACTGTCGATGGCGGGATAGACACTGTTTTGCGACGAATTGCCCATGGTATCTCCATAAATAGATTTGCTTGTCAGAATGCCATACACGCAAAGACAATTCCATCAAAAAGAGAAGTACTGACCGGATCGCGTATCAACGCCGTTGTCTTGCCATTATTGTTAATTTCCGCTAAATGCGATAAAATATATATAGTTAAGTGAAGATAAAAGGGCATGCATGGATTGCCCGGGGATTTCTATATGATGCAGATCGCCGGTTTTTATTCAACAGGTGCAAGAGGTGAGCGCAGGAAGGAGGATGACAAAAATGAGAATATTTGCAGCAGCTATATTTCTTACCGCGATGATGACAGGTTGCGCCCATGTGCAGTCACTCCCGGCGGAACAGCTTGTCGTGCAGAAGGTCGTAGAGGCTCCGGGAATATCGAAAGAGAGAATTATTGAAAAGTCGAAGGTATGGTTCGCCAGGACTTTCCGGCAGCCAATGTCCCCAATGTCCCGGTGGGTAGACCAAAACAACAGGAGAACAGTACTCCAGTATGAGAATGAGGGGAAAGGTCTGCTGATAGCCAACGGCGCCATCCTCTATCCGCATGAGGGACTTACCGCTGAATCATATAAGAGGGGGTGGGAAGTCAGGTTCACTCTGGAAGTGGAGGCCAAGGAGGGCAAAGCGAAGCTCACATTCAGCCACCTGACAATGTTCGTGCCGAGTATTATCTGCAGCGCCTACTACTCATCGGCGACAAGCAGCTATGAAACTCCACTGTATGCTGAGGAGCTGGAAAGGGCAAAGCCGATATTCCTGGATTTTGCGGACCAGTTCGGCGCATTCGTGAAGGCCCCGGAAGAAAAATGGTGACTATTCCTGCGCCTTGACAACGGTTACATAATACTCCGTTTCCCCGAAGCAGACGGTAGGGACCCCCTTATGCTGTTCATAGGAAAGGCTTACTCTTTTCCCCATGCTGCCGGTTATGCTTTGGGCCACCTTGTCATCCCGCACGCTGAAAAAGAACTTCTCCGGGATAGCACCGGGAACGGCCATCATTGTCAGTTCCCCTTCCCATGTTTTGCAAATCCAACCTTTATGGGAGAACTTCTGGACATAACCGGCGCGCTCTCCACTTGAGTAGCTCCAGTGCAGGGCAAGCCACACATACCCGGCAAAACCACCGGCTGATACAATGAGCAAAACAATGGACCAGACAAGAATCTTCGACTTCATGGAACCTCCAATAAATTAAAATACATGATGTCCCGCTGCCGGTTTCAAGGGAGATAAGGCACCCAAACACCAAAAGAATCCTCGTCGGGGAGCGGAAAGAGGTGGAGCTCCCTGACGTTTATCAACGGATAGACGTAATCCACACCTTTAAGCTGCTGCACCTTCTTGCCGGCCACTACCCCGGCAATACTCAACAGCCTGCTGGAGCGGCACATGGTAATGTTCAGCGAATCAGGCGTTAAGGCCAGGAAACGGCCGCGGGAAGCAATGGTTTCATCAGGCAGTTCCCGACCGTCAAGGTCGTGCTGTATTATTTCCAGCACGGTCCCCTCCGGTGTTTTCAGGGCCGCGCCAATTTTCCCCCCGAAAACGACGAATTTCCCGCTATAGGCATCGGGGTTTTCCAGCAGTTTATCGAAGGTAACGGTCCGATCAACCATCGCCAGCGACTTGTTACTGATATTGTGAGCACAGCCGGTAACGAGGAACAGAAATGATAGCGCAAGGATAAGAGAACTTTCCATGGTCTACCTCCCTGAACAATACAATATGAACCCCTTCACGTTGTCCTTCAGCGCCTGACGAGCGTTTTCTACCCCTTCGGTCTCTTGAAAATAGCGTGGTACTTGTTGGTGTCGCCGGCCATCCGGTGGGGGAGGAAAGCGATCAGCTCCCACCCGTCTCCGCCGAACTTGTTGAGCAGGTGCGCGCTTTCGTGGAGGCGTTTTTCATATTCATCTTCGTCCGCTTCTTCAACTCCGAAATAAACAATTTTGTATTCCCAATTCATGGTTCTATCCCCCTTGACGGTCCTGCGTTCGGCGTGTTGCGCACCTTGAGTGATGCGTCTCCACTGCCTTTGCCGTATACCAGTATGATAGCAGCAAATGGACCTTTGTCACCCCGGCTTTTCACTTTTCACGGCCATGCGGCTATGCCTTATCCCGTAATAGAAATAGATGATCAGGCCCGCCATCATCCAGCCGATAAACCTGACCCAGGTAATCTGCGGCAGGGAGAGCATCAGCCATACGCAGGAGAAGACCCCCAAAAGGGGAACCAGCGGCACCAGGGGGCAGCGGAATGTCCGCCGCAGTTCCGGATGGGTTTTCCTGAGCACCACCACTCCCCCGCAGACTATCGCGAACGCGAACAATGTCCCGATATTGCAGAGCTCCGCCGCAGTTCCGATATCGATGAAGCCGGCAAATCCCGCGACAACGATCCCGGTAAAAATTTGCGCGATATATGGTGTGCGGAAACGGGGATGAACCTTGCTTATCCATGGCCAGAGAAGCCCGTCCCTGGACATGGAGAAAAATATCCGGGGTTGCCCCATGAGCATCACCAGGAGTACGCTGGTAATCCCCGCCACCGCGCCTGCCGAGACAATGGCCGACCCCCAGCGGAATCCCACCAGGGTCATGGCATGCGCCACCGGAGCCGGTGTATTCAGATCCTTGTATGAAACCATTCCCGTCAGGACCGCGGCAACTATAATGTATAGCATGGTGCAGATGCCGAGGGAGAGGAGAATTCCAATCGGCATATCCCGCTGGGGGTTTTTGGTCTCTTCCGCCGCCGTGGATACCGCATCGAAACCGATATAGGCAAAAAAGACGATA
>Ga0137449_1000124_pt1 | contig 10735 bp, 10 predicted proteins | sample EasRivERMGT436_2_FD_104905 | JGI IMG/M metagenome (GOLD analysis project Ga0137449, IMG submission 104905) | Soil microbial communities from meander-bound floodplain in the East River, Colorado, USA - East River MetaG ERMGT436_2 | ecosystem: Environmental > Terrestrial > Soil > Floodplain ... | reverse complement strand
GGATTACTGGGATTACACCCACAGGATATTCGAATGGCCTGACGGCGGCTTCTCCAACATGATCCTTGACGACGGCGGTGACGCCACGCTCCTCCTGCATCTCGGGACAAAGGCGGAAAAGAACCCGGCGGTGCTTGCCAAGCCCGGCTCCGAGGAGGAGAAAATCCTTTTTGCCGCCATAAAGGCAAAGCTCAAGAAAGACCCTACCTGGTACTCAAGGCGTATCGGCCATATCAAGGGGGTGACCGAAGAGACCACTACCGGCGTGCACCGGCTCTACCAGATGCATGAGCGGGGGGAACTCCGCTTTCCGGCCATCAATGTCAACGACTCGGTTACCAAGAGCAAGTTCGACAACCTTTACGGCTGCCGCGAGTCGCTGGTGGACGGCATCAAGCGCGCCACCGACGTGATGGTGGCGGGGAAAGTGGCGGTGGTCTGCGGTTACGGCGACGTGGGGGAAGGCTCGACTCAGGCGCTAAAGGCGCTCTCCGCCCAGGTCTGGGTGACGGAGGTCGATCCGATCTGCGCCCTGCAGGCGGCAATGGAAGGGTACCGGGTGGTGACCATGGAGTACGCCTGCGACAAGGCCGACATATTCGTCACCTGCACCGGCAACTACAATGTCATCACTCATGCCCACATGAAAAAGATGAAGGACCAGGCCATCGTCTGCAACATCGGCCATTTCGATAACGAGATCGATGTGGCGTCCCTTGAAAAGTACCGGTGGGAGGAGATCAAGCCCCAGGTGGATCACGTCATCTTCCCGGACAAGAAAAGGATCATCCTCCTCGCCAAGGGGAGGCTGGTGAACCTGGGTTGCGCCACCGGGCACCCCAGCTACGTCATGTCATCGTCCTTCGCCAACCAGACCATCGCCCAGATCGAGATATTCACCAATCCGGGCAACTACCAGGTCGGGGTCTATACCCTTCCCAAGCACCTGGACGAAAAGGTGGCGCGGCTCCAGCTGAAAAAGCTGAACGCGGAACTGAGCACGCTCACTCCAAAACAGGCCGCATATATCGGCGTTCCGGTCGCGGGGCCGTATAAGACGGACCATTACCGTTATTAAGGTTCAGTTGATTCTTTGTACGGGATTGGTGTTGCAGGAGTTGACGGGCTGTTTGGCATGATTGCCGACAGCCCGTTTGCTTTTTTCTCTTGATCATTTCAATATCTGCATCAGATCGGAATAAATACCGTTATCAGCGACTGGAAAATAGTTTTTATCTGCCGGTTACTCCTGTCCGCTATTATCTGGGCCATCATGTCCTGGGCATTGATTATTTTCCCGAACAATCGCTCGAAACTGAGGTTTATTTCATTGCCATCGCCCGTACTCACGAGAAAGAGCTTATTGTTGCTATCGTATTTGGTGCGAATCATCCATGAGGCCAGCTCAATATTCCTGGCGCTGTTATAAAGCTTCTGTGCATCCAGCAAATTGGTAATATAGAAAGACCTGTGCCCGTCATAGGAACTCAGCGCCATGGTTTCCAGTCCGGCAACAAACGCCTTAACTCTGTCCCCATAGTATTTTTCGTCAAAAGTCAGGCGAATGCAATCAATGCTGTATTTCCCATTGACAGACGGAAACGGATCGGAAGAAAGAGCCACAACCGCTTCTTCAACTGATTTATAACCCTCTTTTTTCCACTCTCTGGGATTGCGCTTGTACAGTTTAACGGCCAGTTCCTTAAGTGCGGAAAAAACGACCCGTTGATGTGTTTCCGTCACCAGGTCAATATCGGTCTTTGCCAGGGAACTCATTTCAAACGATCGTCCCTTGACATCACATTGTGAACCGGCGCAGCCGGTCAAGATCGAAATAAAATAAACGCTGAGAATGGTCGGAGCAATTCTTCTTACAAGGAATATCACTCTGCGCCACTCTCATCATCCATGTGCTTTAACTCTTCCATGATTTTACTCTGCTGCTCAAAAATAAACTGGGAAAAAATCTGCCCGTTTTTCGCATCCATCTTCATTTGAAAAATGTGCCGCTTCAGGAAATCCTCTTCCTGACACTGTAGAAATACCCCCGGTATTTCAAGCCTGGCTTTCGGCAGCGACAGGCTGATTATCCCCCTTTCCTTCTTTTTCAAGGGCCTTTCCTGCGGCGCCAGGATCGCCACCCCACCGAATGAAATCTCCCGCACCGCGCCCGGCACATCCTGATGATCGCTATGGAAAGAGGCCTCAACCATCTCGGGCAGCTTCATTCTGACATAGTTTCGCCTCTCGGAGTAGTTGTCCTGGACATAGGTAAAGAGGGCGAGGTAGGCGAGATTGTTTTCTCTGTCTATCTTTAATACATTTGCCATTACCCAATGAGGCAAAAGATCGCTTTTTATGAAAGTCATTTTTTGCAGTTGCATTGACACGGCTTGAAAGCTATGCACCGACATGGCGACAATACCGCTATTAATGCCTTCAACGGCAGCGCCGAAACTGATCGGCATTCCATCGCAATAATTCAGCAATATCAGGTCATTCAGTAAAGTGTTGTACCTGATGACAGACAACGCCTTGATTATAGCTTCATTATCTTCAGGCGCGTTCTGCACAGTCAACAGCTGATAGTGATTTGGACTGGGACTATTTAAACCTGCATGGGAAAGAAGTTCTAGCATCGTCAAAGATTCCTCGCCTTGTAAAGAAAACCAATATGACTATATGAACTGTGCTCCAATTGATTGTGACGTGACTTCTCTAGCCTTGATTTGAATGAGAGCCGGTTAAGGCGCGCTTACCTGTATCATGGAGCTCTCCTCGCCGCCGGGGTTTATCACCTGGACCTTGATGTTTTTGAGGGTTGTGCTGTAGGGATAACGCTGATAGATAAGCTGGCCGCAGTTGACGAAAATCACTCTCTCATTCTCGGTGGCGTTCGCCGTTCCGCTGCGCAGTCGTTTAACGTCGCTAACGGGCTGTTTCATGCCGGTCAGCTCCAGGTCTCTCTCTTCAGTAATCACCACAGTGGAATCCTGCTGGAAATTTCTCCCGCCGATAATCAGGTTATAATAGTTGACGTACTCTTCACCGGCAGTGACGTTGTCAATCTCCGGCCGGGCATCGATTAACAGGCCCTGGGCTCCGGACAGGGTCCCTTCCGGGTTTCTGATCTGGACCTGATGGAGCCCGGCGACGACACGGGGGACCGTGAAGGAAAAGGTCTCCCGGGAAAGAAAGGTCCCCCTGATTGCCGCTCCGTCAAAGAGCAGTTGGGACTTCGACAGAAAATTGCGGCCGGAAACGACCACATCCCGGTCCGTACTGGCCGAGCAGGCATACATCGTGTCGGGTGAAATTGCATAAATATCGGGCTTTGGCGGCAGCAGGGTAAAATTGTAGGTCCTGCTTATTGTCCCGTCGCCTCTTCTCAGGTAAAGGGCGTAGAGACCGGGGGGCAAATTGGGGATGTCGAATGTCAGCTGCTTCGCATCGAGAACTTCGGTAGGCACTGCGGTGTTGCCGAGAAAGGCGGCGGTCTTGTCGGTGAAGCCGGAACCGGAAAGGGTGACGCTGGCGGCTGGTTCTCCCTGGGCCGGGATAATGCTGAGGATAGTGATGGGGACGGGTTGAACTTCTCTTGCCTGTTCGAGCCTCGCTTCGTCATTCGGACTTGCAGAAACGCCTGAAGATAGTGTTCCCGTCAGCAGGGTGAACAGAAAACAGGAGATTATGAAACTGACCGGCATAAATCTCATTGGATCAATACCTCACTTCTTCAATTCCGACTTTAACCCTTCCACCACAGCCTTGACCTCCGCAACCATCTCCGCGGCCTGGGGAGATTTTTCCATCTTCAGATAAGCCTCCAGCGACTTTATGGCGTCGCCGATATGTTCCTGATCCATGTAGAGACTGCCCAGGGTAAGGTAAGAAAGCGTAAACGCCGGGTCGAGGCGGATCGCTTCAAGACATTCCCGTTCGGCGTCCTTGAATTCTCCCAGATCGTAATAAAGCTCGCCCAGGTTAAAATGTGCCGTAGCGTCATTGGGGTCTATTTCAACGCCCTTCTTGAATGCGTCGATCGCCTTGTCCCGCTCGCCAAGGCCATACCAGGCGTCACCCAGTGCATTGTAGGCGAACACATTGTCCGGATCTAGAGCCAGTGCGGAATTATACGCCTTTATCGCGTCGTCGGCCCGCTCCATGCTGTTGTATACCAGGCCGATGTTGACATAACCGTCCGCTTCCTGCGGCGCTATTCCGGTTACTCTGCTGTAGGTCTTGAGGGCTTCCTTGTGCCGCCCCAGCTCGAAATAAATATCGCCCAGGGCTGTCAGCGCCTCGATATCATCGGGAGTGAGCTCCAGCCCCTTCAGATAGGCGGAGATCGCTTCCTCCGGCTTTTCATCGGCAGCCAGCGCATCGCCGAGGTTGAAGTAGCCTTCCGGGTTCTGCGGCTCGATCTCAGTGCATTTCTTGAATGCCGCGCTCCCCTTTTTATAATCTCCGGCTTCGAGAAGAGAAATCCCTTTTGCCAGTTGTTCATTAAATGTTTTGGCCATTTACCCCTCCATTGTCAATTCGCTGTTTAGTAAAATATATCAGAAAGATGGATCAATTGCCAGTATTACCCCCGGGCAACAATATTACGGAGGCAATTAAACATATCAATGGTAGGGGCTAGGCTTGCCTCGCCCAATCGGGGCGCGGCGCGCCGTGCCCCTACATAAGGATTGTGATGTTTAATTGCCGGAGTAATAAAATCAACCGGGCAAATCCTGATATCGGTATAAAACCGAAATCCGCGTAGCGAAAACATAAGGAAATTCCGAAATATCGCATTTTGATATTCGTGTTTGCTCTAATTTGCCACTTCCATTTTATCTTGAATAAACTATACTGTACACTGTTAATTCAGGTTGGAAAGGGGCGATGATGGTTGAAAAGCAGGGGAATACCCTGGGGTTGCGGACTTTGGAAGACATCAGCGGATTGATCCTTCATTCCCATGATCTGCATGAAACTCTGGATAATATAGTCAACCTGGTGGCGAAGCGGATGGGCGTCGATGTCTGCTCGATTTACCTTTTGGAGGACGACGGCGAAACGCTCCGCCTGAAGGCAAGCAAAGGGCTTTCACGGGGGTCGGTCGACAAGGTCTCCATGAAGACCTCGGAAGGTCTGACCGGTCTGGTGGTGGAACAAAAAGGGGTGCTGTCGATTGAAAACGCTCCGGACCACCCCCGCTATAAATATTTCCGGGAAACCCACGAGGAAAAGTTCCACTCCTTTCTGGGGATTCCCATGTTCGAGCGGAAGACACCGGTGGGGGTCATTGTCATCCAGACGAAGGAGACGCGCGTCTTTACCGCCGAAGAGATCAGCACCCTCGCCACCATTTCCTATCAGATCTCGAGCATCGTCATCAATGCCAAGCTGCTCGATTCGATCCGCTTGAAAGAAGAAGAGCGCGCGATCTTCGAGCGGGAACTGGAAAGGATGAAGAGCAGCGGAGCGGCCAGGGATGAAAGGGGCTTTGCCAGGATAAAGGAGAGAAGGCGGTCCCAGATGCTCGTCGGCACGCCGGTATTATCCGGTTTCTGCTGGGGGAAAATCTATCTTCTCAATCACCTGGACAGCCTGAACGGGATCGATCTTGAAGAGTCCCTTCCGCCGGATGAAGAGCGCAAACGATTTCTCGTTGCCCTGGAAAAGGCGAAGATACAAACGCTTTATATGGAAAAGCGGGTGGCCCAGACCCTCTCCAAGGAGGACGCCGCCATCTTCCACACCCACCTGATGATCCTGGAAGACCGCGGCTTCATCAACCGGATACTGGAGTTGATCGATAAGGAAAACGGCGCCGCGAAATCGATCAAGGAGGTGGTGGACCATTATAACGAAGCATTCGCGAGCATGGAAGATCCTTATCTGCGGCAGCGCTCCGCCGACATGAAGGATATCGGCCGCAGGATCATCGATTCGCTCGACGGCGGTGAGCGGAGCCGGGCGACGCTTCCGGAAAAACGGATAATCATCGCTTCTGAAATATTCCCTTCCGACCTCGCGAACCTCGACCATGACAAGATCCTCGGCATTCTCACCGAAAAGGGGGACGTGAACTCCCATGCGGGTATAATGGCCAGGTCGCTCGGGATACCGGCCATTCTCGGCATCGAAGGCCTGTTGAGGCAGATCGGCCTGCGTGACGAGGTATTGATCGACAGCAACACCGGCCATGTCTACATCAATCCGGATGACACGGTAAAAGCCGAATATGCAAGGCTTCAGAGTGATTTCACGGTAAAACAGCGTGAACTCGACAAGATCCGCGATCTGCCTGCTGTAACGCGTGACGGTCACCGGGTGCATCTACGGGCCAACATAGGCATACTTGCGGATATCGGGCCGGCGCTTGCCAAGGGCGCCGAAGGGGTCGGCCTCTATCGCACCGAATTCCCCTATATGTCGCGGCAGTCATTTCCCGACCGTACGGTGCAAACGAAAATCTATCGGAAAATCCTTGAAGGATTCGCCCCCCTCCCGGTAATTTTTCGCACCCTCGACATCGGCGGGGACAAGGGTCTTCCCTATTTTCCCCATCCCCGTGAGGACAACCCGTTCATGGGATGGCGTTCCATAAGGGTCTCCCTGGATCGGCAGGATATCTTCCGGGAACAGTTGGCAGCCATTCTCCTTGCCTCCCCTTACGGCAAAGCCAGTATCATGTTCCCCCTCATTTCCAGTGTGGACGAAATCAGGGAAGCAAAGGTCATCTTCAACAGAGTAAAGGAGGAGCTGGTCCGGGAAGGAAGGCCGTTCGCGGACGACATCCGGCTGGGTATCATGGTCGAACTGCCGGCGGCCGTTCAGATCGCCGCTACCCTTATCAGGGAAGTGGACTATTTCAGCATCGGCACCAATGACCTGATCCAGTACACCCTGGCCGCCGACCGCAACAACCCGAAGATGAAAAAATATTACGACCCGTTCCACCCGGCAGTGCTTCATTCCATCAAAAGGGTTGTCGATGTGGCCGGGGAGGCAAACAAGGAGATTTCCATCTGCGGCGAAATGGCCGCCGACCCGCTCAGCGCCGTGCTTCTGATGGGGATCGGGATCACCGAATTCAGTGTTTCCGCCCCCTCTATCCCGGTCATAAAACAGGCAATCCGCAAGGTATCCATGGCAACCGCCTGCGAGATCGCGGCGAAGGCCCTTGCCATGGATACCGGCAGCGAGATCAGAACGTACCTGGAGACGATGGGGAAGGAACTTGAATTGTGAAGAGTGAAGAGTGAAGGAAGAAAGTATGAATTATGAATTATGAATTATGAAGGATGAAAGTTAAAGACCTATACTGAAGACCTTTGGTCTTATTCCAGGAGGATATTATGGATTTGGAAATTCATGCGGTACGGATCGAAATCCCTGAAGGGAGCAACCTGATCCTCGGCCAGACCCATTTTATCAAGAGCGCCGAGGATCTGTACGAGATCATCGCGACAACCGTCCCCAAGGCGCGGTTCGGCGTCGCCTTCACCGAGGCGTCGGGCCCATGCCTGATCAGGACAGAAGGGAACGACGAAGAGCTGATTCGCGGCTGTGTTATCGCCCTGCAGGCGATCGGCGCCGGCCACGTCTTCTGCATCCTTCTGCGCGATGCATTCGCCATCAGCATCCTGAACCAGGTAAAGAACTGCCCGGAAGTATGCCGGATCTTCTGCGCCACGGCGAATCCGCTCCAGGTTGTGGTGGCGTCCAACAGCCAGGGATGGGGTGTCCTGGGTGTCATCGACGGCTCCCCCCCGAAAGGGGTGGAAACGGAGGACGACCGCCAGGAGCGCCGCGAGTTGCTGCGCAAGATCGGCTACAAGCGCTGAAATCCAGCATCTTGGCCGGCGAAAACCGTATGTAGAATTAATGCAAGCCAAGCCTCGATTTTCTTGTGACCCCATTCCTCCGAAAATGGTATAATAACTCCATAAGAAGTGGCGGAACAACCTCGATCCCAGAGAGAAACGGAAATGAAAGGAAAGGGGTTTGTTCCCTAACCTGAAATCCGGAAGAATGCACGCCGGCGCTATTGGAGCTTCAAGCGGCGGTTTGAGCGAAAGCGCATGCTTAATCAGATCGTCCTCATTTGCTTCGACAGGTAAGCGGTGGCAGCTTCCGGTGAACATAGCAAAGGAGATGATTGTTCATGGCAAGAGAATCGGCGTTAAGAAAGCCTGCGGAAATGGAGACGATGTGCGCGGTGTACCAGGAACTGGCGACTCCAGGCGCCCCCCACAAGCTGCTGGCGGAAATGGCCGGGAGCTGGAACGTTACGAGCAAGTGGTGGATGGATCCGGGCGAGCCTCCCATGGAATCAACAGGCTCATCCGAACAGAAGATGGCGCTCGGCGGACGCTTCCTGTGGCAGGAGTTTTCCGGTGATATGATGGGTGGGCCGTTTGCAGGCATCGGTTTCACCGGCTACAACAACCATACGGGGAATTTTGTTTCCACCTGGATGGATAGCATGGGGACCGGCATCTTTTTCTTTGAAGGGAGCGCCGGCGGCCCGGGAGGCAAGATCATTACCCAGACATGCAATTACGATGATCCGGTACGGGGCCCCTTGAAATGGCGTCACGTGACCCGGATCGTGGACCGCAACCACCTGGAATTCGAGATGTACACTACCGACAGCAGTGGCACAGAAGGAAAGATGGGAGAGATGACCTACACCAGGCAGTAATAAAACTGAAGGGCGGCCTTAGCGCCGCCCTTTTTTTGTGGGCGAACGCTCAGGTCGATGATACAAGTATATGTTTTCCAGGCCGGAAATTTGAAATTTGCAGTTGTGATCTTCTCTCTGATTATCCTTCCTCAAATATTTGTTTCCCTCGACAAAGGACGATGATATCTTTAACTGGCTAGACTGTCTAGGTTGCGGAGGTGTTATGAAAACAGACAAAAAAGACCGTTCCCGCCATGAACGTGAATGGCAGCTTCAGGAAGCCAAGAACCGGTTTAGCCAGGTGGTGGACTCAGCCCGTCATGACGGCCCGCAAACCATCACCTTGCGGGGCAAGCCGGCTGCGGTTGTAGTCTCTTTCGAGGAATTCAAGAAGCTGACCCAGCCACGAACCACCCTGTCGCAATTTTTCAGGCAATCGCCGCTTCACGCCACGGATCTTGATCTCGGTCGTAGCGACGAACTCTCCCGTGAGGTGGAGTTGTGAAATTTCTTCTCGCTACCTGCCTGATTTCCGAGCTTGTGAAAAAGAAACCGAATGCGGCGGTGCTGAAGTGGCTGGATGAGCGTGATGAGCATGGTCTCTTTCTGAGCGTTCTTACCCTGGGCGAACTGCAAAAGGGAATCAGCAGGCTTTCCACAGGTATCAGGAAAGACGACCTCCAGGCTTGGATCGAGCATGACCTCATCGAGAGATTCGAGGGTCGTATCCTTGATCTCGATCTGGAAACGGCGCTGATCTGGGGGAAACTTCAGGGGGATGCCGAACTGAAGGGTGAAAAACTGCCGGTTATGGATTCACTCATAGCGGCCACGGCCAATGCACATGGATTGGTTGTGGTCACGCGTAATGTAAAAGATATCGAGCGGTGCAGTGCCAGGGTTTTCAATCCATGGGTGGGGTAAGCTGATATCGTGATAACTCTTATTCAACCATGATGGTTGAGACGTGAGACCATAAAAAGTAATGCTTCGCTCAAGGTTTTAATTTCATAATTCATCCTTCATCCTTTGGAATAAGGTCTGGCGCGGTCGGAGAGGTTGTTTGCGGAGTTGTTGGGGGAAGGGTAGGGGGCAAGCCGATCCCACTTGTTCCTTGTATTTTGATGGCATTTCAGTATAATCCCACCATATCCGTATTTCTTCGCTAGGCGCCAGCTGCTTTGAAATATCACTATGCATAAGGAGATTTAAGGTGAGTCCCGCAATCATTGATGACAATGTTAAGCTTATGAAGTATGTGGTGTACCAGGAAGGGAAATATTATGTCTCCCAATGTCTGAATGTGGATGTTTCAAGCTTTGGTAAAACCATTGATGAAGCCGTTAAGAATCTGCAGGACGCCTTGGAGCTTTACTTTCGAGATGATGCACAAAAACTGGAATATCATCACATAGGGAATGCTCTGATCGGCGAGACCACTATTCATGCCTAGACTGTATTCGTCACGGCATATTATCAAGGTGCTTCTTGCACATGGTTTCAGCGAGGTAGACCAGACTGGAAGCCACAAGAAGTTTACCGACGGCGAGCGTGTTGTCATAGTTCCGGCGCCCCGTAAAGAAACCCCCCAAGGGACTTTCCACTCAATCCTCCGACAATCCGGCTTGAAGCGGACGGATTTTGAGTGATCCGGTCTTTTAATTTAAGACCAACATCTCAAGGTTCAAATTTCATAATTCATACTTCATACTTTGGAATTAGGTCTGGCGCGGTCGGAGAGGTTGTTTGCGCAGTTGTTCGGGAAGAGGTAGAGGTATTTTCACGTTTTGTGAATTGCGTATGCATTAGTAGTTCCCTTTTCGGGAACATTGTGGTATTTTTTTAGGTGACATGCAATGAATGTGGTTAAACGAAAGACCCTCATTGAGTATGGTAAGAAGTATGTTGATGCCAAGGGCCAATTGGACGCATGGTATCATGAAGCTGAAAAGTTCCGGTGGTCCGGACCCCAGGATATCAAGGAGCGTTATCCCAGTGCCAGCCTTCTTCGCAACAACGTAGTCGTCTTTAATATCAAGGGGAACCGTT
>Ga0137449_1000123_pt1 | contig 10738 bp, 10 predicted proteins | sample EasRivERMGT436_2_FD_104905 | JGI IMG/M metagenome (GOLD analysis project Ga0137449, IMG submission 104905) | Soil microbial communities from meander-bound floodplain in the East River, Colorado, USA - East River MetaG ERMGT436_2 | ecosystem: Environmental > Terrestrial > Soil > Floodplain ... | reverse complement strand
CGGCATCGCTTGCAGGCGCCTGGGCGAGAATCGCCCTGACGGCGGACGACTCTTTCCTGGCGATCGCCTCCTGAAGGAGCCTTTGCACAGGTGCAGCCAGGCCGGATGCCGCCATGATGGAACGGTAAAAATCTACCTGGCCGATGTCTAGCTTGAAATCGTCAAGACCGAGCCCCTGCAGCACCTCAACAGCCATCGCCACCATCTCGGCATCCGCCTCGGGAGAGTCGAGCCCGATCAACTCGACCCCGGCCTGGAAAATCTCGCGGCTTCTTCCCGACTGGAGCTCGGCATGGCGGAGCACCCTGCCGGTATAACAGAGCCGGTGGGGGAGCGGATAACCGTGCATCCTGGTGGCCACGATCCTTGCCACCTGCGGGGTAATATCGGGCGGAATGACCAGAAGCCTGCCGGTATGACGGTCGTCAAAACGAAAAGTTTTTTCCTTGAGATCTTCCCCCAGCCCCAGGGCCATGACGTCATGAAATTCGAGAGACGGCGGAATAATCCGCCTGAATCCCCAGAGTTCGAAAACCCGCGTGATCCGTCCCTCGATATAGCCGATCTTGTCGGCCTTCTCGGGGAGGAAATCGCTCACCCCTTTCGGCAGGGGAGCTTCTATGGGATCGGGATTGATCACGGCGGCGCTGCTTTCTGATGGGAGATATGAATCCGGCAGGTAATTCGCGGTTTATCCTGCGTCTAAACACTTATGGATCGGCCTTCGGCCGGCCCTTTCGGCAAAGCGGCAAAAGCTACCAAAGCTTTGAAATCGTAGCAATATACCATCGGAAAGTCAACGATTAAATCCCCTGGGAAAAGCACCGGGGTCGGGTAATAATCTATAATTCCGTAGCCCTTTTTATCCTTTAGTCAGTTAAATATGGTAAACTTGTGCCAAAAGCATATGCGGCACGGCAGAGGAGATATGCGCCGGTGAACTTGAACATTGCTCCCCCTCTTAACTTATGAATATTCCCAATACGATAACCGTTCTGCGGATAATGCTGGTTCCCGCGCTCGTCTGGTTCCTTCTCCATGGCGAGTACCGCGCGGCCATCTTGGTCCTGCTGGGGGCGGGCTTGAGCGATGTCCTGGACGGCTTTATCGCCAGGCGCTTCAACCTCCGCACCGAACTCGGCGCGGTGCTCGACCCGCTGGCCGACAAGACGCTCATCATCGCATCCGTGCTCGCCCTTGCCTGGGCGGGGCTCCTGCCATGGTGGCTGGCAGTTGTCAATGCCGGACGCGATCTGATCATTATCGGAGGCGCTACCATCTATTACCGGCGCGCCGGGCAGATAAAAATGAACCCGAGCATTCCCAGCAAGCTGAATACCTTTGTCCAGATCTGCGTGGTCATTCTGACCCTGGGGACCGCGGCGGGAATGATGAAAGCGTCCGGCTGGCTCCCCGCGCTGTTCGGCTGCGCCCTATTTACCACGGTTTTTTCGGGAATCCATTACATTGTGGTATGGGGACAAAAGGGGGCAAAAATAAGGATGAACTCCCTTTAGTCCTTTGCCCTTTATTTACTTCCCCGCGAGTTTCTCCAGCCGCGCCATGTCGAGAATGATCACCCGGCTTCCTTCCACGTTTAACACCCCTTCTTCCTTCAGTTTCTTGAAAGTGCGTGAGAGAGTTTCACTTGCCGTGCCGAGGCGGGAAGCGAGTTCCCCTTTTTTCATATCGAGGTCAAGGTAGGTCTTCCCCTGGAAGGATGTCGATTTTTTCGCCGCGCTTTCCACCAGGTATGCAGCCAGGCGAGCCGGAACCTCGGCAAAGGAGAGCTCTTCGATCTGCCTGGCAAAGCGGCGCAGGAGCAGGGAGAGGGAGACGATAAGATTGAGGGAGAAGCGCGGATTTCTTTCCAGGAGCCCCATAAACGCCTCGCGGGGGAAAAAGAGCGCCGCGCCTTTTTCCATTGCCCTGGACTCGGCCGGATATCTGCCGTCGCCGAAAAAGGCCGCCTCGGCAAAGGTCTCGGAAGGATGCACGAAATGGAGCACCTTTTCCTTGCCGTCGGGCGATACTTTGCAAAGCTTGATGCTCCCCGACGCCAGCAGGTAAAAGCCGGTGGCCGTTTCTCCCTCGTTGAAGAGAGTTTCCCCTTTATTAAACGTCCGTTTGACGGAGATTGCCGCAACCTCGGCAAGATATTCCTCATTGAGTCCGGAGAAGAGCAGCGATTTTTTCAGGATGGCAATATTTTCCATGAGTACTTTTCCTGTGCATAGGTTTTTGTCAGCCGCCCCGAAGATATCACACCTTTCCCTCGTGGGACAAGACAAGAGTTAAATTCCCCTCACTTGTTGCCTGCCGCCCTGTTGCTGCTAAACTTATCTTAGAGGAGATGTTTCCATGGCGGACAAACATGACATAGTGATCCTCGGCTCCGGCTCCACCGCCTTTGCCGCGGCGCTCAGGGCGCAGTCCCGGGGAGCGCGGGTGGTGATGATCGAAAAGAGCGTGCTGGGGGGGACCTGCGTCAACTGGGGATGCATCCCGAGCAAGACGCTGATCCATGCCGCCCGGTTCCGCCGTGATACCGGCCTGGGAGCCCGGGTGGGGCTGGGAGCAAGCGCAGGGGAGATCGACTTTGCCGCGCTCAGTGCGCATAAAGAGGAGGTGGTCCAGTACCTGCGCCAGTCCAAGTACCTCGACATCCTGCAAAACGTGCCGGGGCTGACTCTGATCAAGGGGACCGGCCGTTTTCTCGACGCAGATACCATAGAGGTCGGCGAGCGGCGCATAAGCGGAGAGCGGTTTCTCATCGCCACCGGCGGTTTTCCCCGCATCATAAACATCCCGGGACTCTCCGAGGTCGATTACCTGACCAGCCGTAGCGCGCTCCTTCTCAAAACGCTTCCCAGCTCCCTGATCGTAATCGGCGGCGGGGTGATCGCCCTTGAACTGGGTCAGATGTATCTGCGGCTTGGCTGCCGGGTAACCGTGCTGGAGCACGGCCCGCGGATACTCCCCGTTGTCGAGGCGGAGCCGGCCCTTGCGCTCGAACAGGCGCTCATTGGCGAGGGAATGCGGATCGAGGTCGGCGTCTCGGTTTGTTCAGTGCGCAAAGACGGCGAAGGCATCGTCGTGGAAACGGAGACCGGCGGTATCCGTGAGGAGTTTGCCGGTGAAAAGCTGCTCCTTGCGGTCGGCACAGCGCCTGCCTCCGGCGGTATCGGTCTGGAAAAGGCCGGGGTTGCGTTAGACCAGAAAGGATTTGTCCGGGTGGACGAGTTGATGCGGACTACCACGCCGGGAATCTGGGCGGCAGGGGATGTGATCGGCGGCATGATGATCGCAACTGTCGGGGCGCGGGAAGGGATTGCCGCTGTAGACAACATGTTCGATCCCGACTGCGGTTGCCGGATCGATTATCTGACGGCGCCGATGGCCATTTTTACCGACCCCGAAGTGGGGATGGTCGGGCATACCGGGGCATCCGCGGCGGCGGCGGGTTATGCTACAATTACCAACACCATCCCGGTTTCGGCCATTCCCAAGGCTCATGTCACAGGGCATACGGCGGGAGCCATCAAGATGGTAGCCGACCGGAAAACCCGCCGGTTATTGGGCGTTCACCTCTCCTGCGAGCGCGGGGCCGAGCTTATCAACGAGGCGGCCCTGGCGATCCGATTCAAGTTGACCATAGAAGAACTGGCAAACACCTTGCATGTTTATCCATCGATGGGTGAGGGTTTGCGGCTTTGTGCCCAGGGATTTTCACGGGATCTGAGCAAGCTCTCCTGCTGCGCGGAATAAAACCGCTGGGAAAACGCCCGTCTGCGCCGTTGCCTGCGTCGCTCCGCTGCTCACATACTGATGTATGCTGCGTTGCTCGTTCCTTGGCGCCTTGCATCCAGCCATTTTTGAGCGGTTTCACACCCGGAAAGTGCGTGACAATTAATGGAAGACAGCGCAAAAATTGTAAGCCCGGACCCGTTATTGTCACAGCGGCTCTTTCTGGCCCTGACCGCGGAAAAGGACGAGATCTTCCAGATAATCGCCGACCCGTCCATGGATGTGCTGCTGTCGGCGCTGAAAAATCCCCTTCTCGACAAAAATCACCTGCTGGCGCTGTTGAAACGGCGCGATCTTTCCGCAGAGCTGCTCAAGGCCATCGCAAAACACCCGATAGTTTCGGAAAACCATGAACTAAAGGTCGCCTTGGCCCATAATCCGGGCACTCCGGACCATCTCATCCTGACGCTCCTCCCTCATCTCTACCTGTTCGAACTGGTTGATATCTGCTATCTCCCGGGAGTGACCCCGGACCAGAAGGCCGCCGCCGAACGGGTCATCATCCAGCGGCTTCCCACTACTCCGCTGGGGTACAAAATAACCCTGGCGCGGCGCGGCACATCTGTCGTGGTCGAAGCGCTGATCAAAGAGGGGGACACGCGTTTCATGGAAGCCTGCCTCACCAATCCACATTTAAAAGAAGCCGCCATCTTTCAGTTCTTGAACGGGCCCAACGCCACTCCCGACAGCATTTCCGCGGTGGCGCGCCATCCGCGCTGGAAGGGGCGCGTCACCATACAATTGGCGATTCTCAAGAACCCGAAGAGTCCGGCTGTCTGGTTTACCCTCTTCCTGCCGCACCTGAGCGCCGTCGATCTCAACGGAGTCCTCGCTTCCCGCCGGATCAGCCCGGCCCAGAAAAAACTGGTCAACGATGAGTTTAAACGGCGCGGTCAGGGATAACTGCCGGAAACCATCTCCTGATGACAAAGCCCTTAACGCCCTGGTTAGCTGTCAACGGATAACTATCCAGCGGGACCCTGCTTTTAAGAATTTCGTTGAGCAACTCGCGAAGGGAGCGGACCCTGACTCCGCCCCTGTTCCCGTGACAGTCAAGGCGGCTTTCGATGACCCGATTGCGGTCGATGATTATCATGACGTGCCCTTGCCAGACGATCAGGTCGAGCGGCCCCACCAGCCGGATGATCCCTGCCGCGTCCAGTCCCTTTATCGGCACGGGCGCACCGTACGCGATCAAGGCAGAGGTGTTTCGCGGGGTATAGCCGCCGGTCGCTTCGTAAAGGAGACCGGAACAGTCCACCCCGGCCAGTTGCCAGAGGTCCGCGGTTGCCGAAGTGATGGGGAGACCGCTTGCAGGCGGGTAAATGGAGAGTAACCGGGGAATACCCGCACGCGCGTTCCCGCCCCAGACATATCTGCTCCCCTGGGCGGCGCGCAGGTTTTCGATCACCTTTTGCCGGGCAGGGAGGTTTCTCGGCCTGGGGGGAAAGGGATCGGCGGAGGTCCTTACGAAGCGGCTGTCGATGAAGTACCCTTTCGTGGTGGGATAGGGGTAGTCGTCGCTGGTCACCCGGTAGATAACCGCGCTGACGCGGTTGATGGTCTCTTCGATGCGGAACGCCGTGCCGGGGAGCGCCACGAACTCCGTTTCGCGGATCTGGCCGCAGCCGTCCAGGCGCAGCGTTTTACCATCCCGGCCGCCGAAGACGCCGGTGAAATCAGGGGTGTTCAATACCGGTGTGGGGATAACGGCCACGGCAAAGAGCGGCGCCGAAGGCTCTGCGGCGCAGGCGGTTGCGAGAACCAGGGAGATCATGAGTGCAAAAAGAAGAGTGGATATTTTCATGCGTGCCTCGGGTTAACGGACTATTCACCATCTTTCGTCACAATAGCAAATAAAAGGCGGCACATGCAAATGAGATCTGCGGGTAAGCCCTGTGTGCAGATATGGGAACCGTATATAACTCTCACAGACCAATTATATCTAGATCCGGGGGGTAACATATGCATCTCTCAATAATTATGGTTTCTGTCCTCCCCGGCGCCATTGTGCTGGGGCTGATCTTTTGGGCGGGTACGAATATCGTCCGTTCGGTGCTGAGGAAAGAGCCTGTGAAAGACAGTCATTGTGCCGTGCTGGCAGGCGGGTTGGTTATTGTTGACTTCGCAATATCTCTGGTTTTATCAGTAATGGCGTGGCTGAGTCATTCAGAAACAGAAAAGGATAGAGTGCCGATATACTGGCTGGTATTGTTTCTGCTCTTGGTTGTCTTTCCAACACTGGTGCTCTTGCGCTTGCGCAAACGGTCAACGGGTACCAAACAAAAACCGGGTTAAAAGCAAAATACGATTTACGCATTATGCATTGCACTCTTCAGCCTATCTACCTGAATGCCCACGGATTTTATTGACTTTTCCCAACAATCCGCGCATATTCGCCGAGAAATGGAACTACAGTATCTGAACTTTTTCTGTTCGATTATTCCGGGAATAATAGAGAATAGATTAAGGGTTGTGGCAACAGATTTCATTTTTGAAGTTTACGGGACTGCCCACCTTTTTCCCCCAAATCTATGCTCCGACTTTGTCGCGGTTTGACATACTGATTAAACTGGTGGCATTTGTCGCCGGAAATGGTGTATTATACACTGCCGATTCGCTTTAAAAAGCAGACTTTCCCCAACTCAGTTCAAGAATCCCATCTTGAAGCCTGTCCCAACACCCTTGTTCGCATTGACGTAGGATGTTAAATGTAATCCACTTGATATTTGATAGATATTGGAGGCAGTATGGCAAAACTGAAGAAGATCACTTCAAAATCATTCGCTGATTACAAACATGAAAATCATGCCTGGATTACATTAGCCTCTGGAGAGTATTATCCTGATATTCTTTCAGATGCTTGTGAACTCTACAAACCGGTACAGGTACTATTTGGCCAGTTACTGAAGTCTTCCGAGTCTTCAATCCGCTTGTTCATGGATATTTCCGAGGTTTCTCAATCATGGATGCGTGTTCAGCTTGCCCGAATATTCCGCAAATATGTCAGCCCAGAAACGCCGGTTGAGATGCTGAAGAAGAAGACCAAAGCCGCCGAAATTTGTCATCAGTTTGGCAGCGGGTTTAGACCCGTTCATGAGGTCCAAAAAGCATTTATGGCCCGTCCGATCCCTGATGAAGCGCTTTGTGCGATTTTGTGGGAATACAAAGACCGGGGCAAGAAAGGCTATGACCTTACGGATCGTTTTTTTAGCTTGTTCCGTTCGCATTTCCCTATGCTCGATATTCGCGGCCCGGAACGGGCCGGCAAGGATATCTTGATGAAGGAAGTTTTTCAGGATTACACTAAACCAGACCGTCCTGTGGATTTTGCGATTTATCAAGGAGATGAACTCCTTGCAATCGGCCTCGCACGCTATGACTCAGACAGGGGCGGCGCGCAGGAAGACGATCGCACCGGAGGGTATAAAAACTGTGTTGACGAGATTCTCACTTATGTCAAAAAGAAGGGGTTGAACACAAAAGTCATATTTCTTAACGATGGTCCAGGGCTTTTGCTTGGGTCCATGTGGGACGATTATGCTTGGCTTGAGAGAAGTTGGCCGAACAAAATCAAGGTAGTGACATTGCGCATGATTCCAGAACGCATAACTTTTGACTGGCTCACATCAAAATAGGGGTAATTTTAAATATGGCAACCGGAATTGCAAAGCGATACTGGAAAAACTCAGAGGAGTTATCTACCGAGTCGGTTACAAATGATAACCAGGATGTCCTCCTATCCTACCAAGGCAAAGAAGCTTTTAAGTCTGTTCTAGCCACACCTCCGGCTGAACTTTTGAAAGTGTGGCCCGACAATATTTTTACATCTCTGGAATTGCCCAATAGGCTCTATTTCGGAGATAATCTACAGATACTCGCGTCTCTTCTGAACGATCCCAATATACGTGGCAAGGTCCGATTGATCTATATCGACCCCCCCTTTGCCACTAGTGGAGTTTTTCAGACGCGCGGTCAGGCAGATGCATACTCTGATCTTCTGGCAGGCTCTCATTTTATTGAATTTATCCGTAAGCGCCTTATTCTCATGCGCGAACTCCTGGCAGATGATGGCTCTATTTATCTGCATCTTGATGACAATATGTCATTCCACATCAAAATAATAATGGATGAAGTCTTTGGTCAAAAGAATTTTCGGAACTGGATAACACGCAAAAAATGTAATCCTAAAAACTACACACGTAAGACCTATGGAAACGTTTCAGACTTCATACTGTTTTATTCAAAATCCGACAACTATGTCTGGCATCGCCCGGTTGAAGGGTGGACGAATGCACATGCGCTGAAAGAGTATCAGTATGTCGAAGTAGAGACCGGGCGACGATATAAAAAAGTTCCTGTACACGCCCCAGGTGTACGTAATGGGGAAACCGGCAAACCGTGGAAAGGTATGGAACCCCCACCTGGCAAACATTGGCAATACACTCCCGATAAGCTGGATGCAATGGATGCGCGGGGAGAGATTTACTGGTCATCAAACGGAAACCCGCGCCGGAAAATATATCTCGATGAAAGTGAGGGAATCCCCGTTCAGGATATTTGGCTGGATTTCCGTGACGCGCATAATCAGAATATAAAAATAACCGGTTATCCAACAGAGAAGAACAGGCATATGCTGGCAAGAATCATTGAAGCATCTTCAAATCCCGGCGATATTGTAATGGACTGTTTTTGCGGATCCGGTTCGTCACTTTCAACCGCTTCCGAACTGGGACGCAAATGGCTCGGCATTGACAGCAGCTTAGAAGCGATTGCGACAGTTCTAAATCGCTTTGCTTACGGGACTCAACCAATGGGTGATTTCGTAACTCAAAAAGAAAAAGTTCCTAAAATGCTCTCTCTTTTTGACTCACTCGAAGAAGTCATACATGAAAAACCAACACCAAGTAGTGTTGAACAAATAAAAGATTTTATGCTCTTTGCAGAAAAGTCAGTCGCTGAGAATTTGACCACTGTCTTATCGGACTGGTACCGGGCAGTTGGCCATGCTAGTATCATAAGATTTGTAAAAGAGAATGAAACGAATTATATGCCCAATAACATGCTATCAATCGCTACCTCGCATATTTCAGCCGTTGATCCGGTAATGGCCTCGTTAATTTCAAAAGTCGGCACATGCCGACTCTCTGCAAAGGCAGTCGGATTTGAAGCGCTGGCAGAGGCCATAATTAAACAGCAACTCTCACGGAAGGCCGCACAATCAATCTTTCTTAGGATTCTCAATTTAGCGGATAGCGAGCATATTAACCCCCAGTTATTAAAGAAATTGTCAGATAAGGAGCTTCAAGGATGCGGGGTATCCGAAAGGAAGATTTCCTATTTGCGGAGCTTGGAGCAGTTTGTTTCCGAGGGCAAGCTGAATTTCATGGAACTTGAGAAACAAAGCGACGAACAAGTTATCGACAATCTTACCCGAATAAAAGGTATTGGGAGATGGACCGCTGAAATGTATCTCATTTTTGTGCTGCTGCGGCCCGATGTCTTTCCAGAGGATGACGCGGCAATTCGTGGGGCATTATGCAAGCTATATGAAATTGATAATGATGATTATATTGATGCAGGAGTTAAGATTGCCGATACATGGCGGCCATACCGAAGTATTGGCTGTTGGTATCTTTGGGCCTATTTGAATGATAGTGGAAAGTGATTTGTAATTGGAGACCAACGATGCAAACCAAACTCACTCTTCGCCTTGAAAACCAATTAATTGAGCAGGCAAAATCTTACGCTGCGCATGCGGGGAAATCAGTATCACAAATTGTAGCTGATTACTTCAAATTGCTGACAGTCGAAAAGGGCAAATCTGTTTCACCTTCAACTCCTGTAACACAATCCCTGCGCGGGTTGCTGCGGCAATCAAAAGTTGTTGAAAAAGATTTCAAGAAATACCAGGAGGAAAAACACCTTTGAAAATTCGGCTCATCAGTAAAATATGAGGAACACAAAATGAACGACTGCCTGATAATAGTTGACCTTCAGAATGATTACTTCCCCGGCGGCAACATGGAACTTGTCGGCATCGTCGAAGCCGCGGCAAATGCGCAGATTCTTTTGCACAAGTTCAGAAAAGCGAAGTTACCCGTCATCCATATCCGGCACATTTCCGCTCGCCCCGGCGCGACTTTTTTCTTGCCCGGGACCGATGGGGCAGAAATAAGTCAAACGGTAACTCCCGCAGGAGATGAAATCGTTGTCGTAAAAAACTTTCCCAACAGCTTCCGCGGCACCGCGCTGCTGGAAATATTGGAAAAAACAAAGCCCGGCAATCTGGTTATCTGCGGTGCAATGAGCCACATGTGCATAGACGCGACAACGCGCGCTGCTTTCGATCTCGGTTTCAACTGCACTGTAGCCGAAGATGCCTGCGCCACAAGGGATCTGATCTTCAAGAACGAGACCATAAAGGCTGCGGATGTTCACGCATCGTTTATGGCGGCGTTATCCGTCCCATACGCCAAAGTGATTTCAACAAAAGAGATCATCGAAAACCAGGAGAAATCGGCCTGACCCGGCAGATAGACCGCGGGTTGAAAACAACGCTTTTCTGCGATATGGATTTGTGTTATTTTGTAACAGGTTAAAATTCCAGATTAAGGAGGTCGGGCATGAGAAAAGTAGTTGCGATATTGACAGCCGTTCTCTTCGTTGTCGTCGTTGCCGTCGGGCTTGCGTCGGCAAAAGACGAAGCGGCACAAACATTCAAGGCGGGCGACAAGGTTTTTGTCTGCGGCTGCGGGGTCGGCTGTGACTGCGACACGGTGAGCTTCAAGGCGGGCAAATGCGGTTGTAAAAAGGATATGGTTGGGGCAACCGTTACCAAGGTGGAAGATGGAAAAGTGTTTTATACTATCGACGGCAAGGAAATGTCCGTTCCGGCAACCGCCAAGTATGTCTGCAGTTGCGGACCGGG
>Ga0137449_1000122_pt1 | contig 10778 bp, 11 predicted proteins | sample EasRivERMGT436_2_FD_104905 | JGI IMG/M metagenome (GOLD analysis project Ga0137449, IMG submission 104905) | Soil microbial communities from meander-bound floodplain in the East River, Colorado, USA - East River MetaG ERMGT436_2 | ecosystem: Environmental > Terrestrial > Soil > Floodplain ... | reverse complement strand
GCGCTACAAAAATGTAAAAGCGGCAGAGGATGTAAAACTTGGTTTCAATCCTCACCCGCCATCGCTGGCGGGCGCTACGCATCGTCCCTGGGTGCCGGAGGAAGGCCACTCATGTTTCAATCCTCACCCGCCATCGCTGGCGGGCGCTACTGCCCCGGCGAGGGCGTGGAAGACGAACAGAAAAGGTTTCAATCCTCACCCGCCATCGCTGGCGGGCGCTACGCTTCCTAATTGCGTAATCGGCCCAACTGGACAGGTTTCAATCCTCACCCGCCATCGCTGGCGGGCGCTACCACCCAAAGAATTGTCCTGTCAACTATTTATTTGTGGTTTCAATCCTCACCCGCCATCGCTGGCGGGCGCTACAGGGTGCGACAAGTCCAACATCCTCCGCAGGCTAAGTTTCAATCCTCACCCGCCATCGCTGGCGGGCGCTACGTAAGTGATTGATAATGTTAAGGTTCAGAATAAGTTTCAATCCTCACCCGCCATCGCTGGCGGGCGCTACGATACGCACCCTGGAGATACGCACCCTGGAGATACGGTTTCAATCCTCACCCGCCATCGCTGGCGGGCGCTACCACCGGATGGATTAACAGCCGTCATGGCATCACTGTTTCAATCCTCACCCGCCATCGCTGGCGGGCGCTACGCCATAATTTATGGTTTATTAAGGGGATAATTAATGTTTCAATCCTCACCCGCCATCGCTGGCGGGCGCTACAGCCCCCTTCTGCGGGGCAATGACTTCGAATAGTTACATGCTACTTTCCGCGATTCTGGTATTTTTGATCTCCCAAGAAGCATTTTTTTACCACCACTCTCAAATTTCATATTCATTTCCATTATGTTGCACATCCGCGAATCCCCCCCCGTTTTCATCACCGCTACAGGTTCGCGCAAGATTTCTGTTAAACAATCAGCGGTTCATCGAAAAAGACCGTCCGGCTCATGCCGTAAGTCTCCACATGTTCATCCCTCGGCTCGGTCAGCCGGTAAAGCCGCAGATTGTCTTCCTCATTCTTGATCTCTTTTAACAGTTTTCGGCGCAGGTCTTCAAACTTCATTTCGTTCACCTGGCATTCAAACACGGACTTCTGTACCCGCTGGCCGTAATTCTTGCATACCTGGGCAACGCGGCGAAGCCTTCTCCTGCCCGGTTTGGTTTCGGTGCAGACATCATAGGCAACAATAATCCACATAAACCACCCTCACCCTAGCCCTCTCCCTTCTGAGGGAGAGGTAATGTGTTTATGAATACAACACCGGTGTATATGCCTCCATGTCACCACGCAGGTGCCGCGCCAGCAGCCGCGCTTGCACATGAGGGAGGAGCCCGAAAGATACCTTCTCATCCAGGATCGGATGATGGAATTCATCCTGTTTTCTCTTTTGATAAGCAACCACCACCGTCTTGCGGCCGTCGTCGTTCAGATAGGTGGCGCCCCCAGGCCGCACCTCGAAATCCCTGTCAGTCAGCTGTTTTCTATTTATGAGTGTAAGCGCTACTCTGTCGGCCAAAACCGAGCGGAACTCCTCCATCAGGTCCAACCCAAGCGACGGCCTTCCCGGCCGCAGGGCATGAAGGAAACCCATCTGTGAATCGAGCCCTACTCCTTCCGCAGCGGTGATGCAATCATTCAAAACGAGTGTATAGAGAAATGACAGGAGTCCGTTAATAGGATCGAGCGGCGGTCTCCGGTTGCGTCCGTTCATGGCGAATGTGGGGCGTTGCTCCGCCTTCACCATCCGGTCGAAAACCCGGAAATAGGCGCTTGCTGACTCCCCTTCGACGCCGCGCACCTGGTCGATGTCATATGTGTGCTTAAGCCGGAACAAGGCTGATGCAAGGGCATCGGCCGCCTTCTTCAGCGGTTCGGTCTCGGCGGCGTCGCTGCTTTCCCGCGCACCGCGCAGAAGCACCTGGCGGGTATTCTTCACTTTGCCGGCCACCATGTTCCGGGCGATGGCGGCCGAGCGTTCCCTGTCCCGCACGGCCTCATACTGGGCCTGGCGCAGCAGCACATTGCCGCTGGTCTTGCCCACTATACGGCACTTGAAACGGCCGTTCCGGTCCAGTATCACCAACCCCCGGCCGTCGTCGGCGCAGCGGCCCATGATGAACGGGCTCAACATGACATTCCCCATGGTGACAATAGCCCCAAGATGGTGTAGCGGCACCTGCATCTGCACCTTTCCTTCAACTTCGACCTTCACCGTCTCATGATCCAGACAGACATAAGCCCCCTGGGTCATGACGTAAAGCGTGTTAAGAAGTTGTTTCATGTAAATCCCCCTTTATCAAAGTTGGATTTCAAATAGTTCCCGCGCCGCCTTGCGGCACCGCTCCTTTTCTGCTACGACTGAAGGCATGCAAATATTTTTTAACGAGCACTCCGGGCAGCGTTGGTTATTGATCGGTGGCGGCAGGACTTCGGATAAAAGCAATTCGTGAATTGCGGTTGCGGTTACTTCAACCAGCTTACGCAATTCGGGGCTAAACTCCACCTCCCGACGATGTTGTGATTGTTTATGAAAAATCGCGCCCCGCTCTATGCTGATATTGAGCATCTCCTCCAGGCATAACGCCTGGGCAGCAAGTTGCAGATCATCATTGAGCCATTGCTTCCGGATGCCGTGCTTGTACTCCACCGGAAAAACTGTGCCGTCGGGATGGAACTCCACCACGTCACAGCGCCCCGAAAGCCCGAGACGCCTGGACCAGACCGGTAGGGCATACTCAAGACGCACACCTTCGGCGTCGCAGACGTGAAACGTCTGATCTGCCCGGTCATGTTCGGCGGTGCCTCGCTGGGTATGGATGTTGTCTTCGAACTCGTGATCCATGAAGATCAGGGCGCACCGACGAGGACAGTATGCATATTGGTTAAGCGCGGAGACAGCAATCGGCTCCGCGCCATCTGTCAGCAATTCGCTCATGGGGTCAGCAATTCCACGCCAGCAGGCAGCCGGTCGCGGTGGATAGTGACCTCGTAGTCAGAGAAACTACGAGGAGAATTAGCAGATTTTCTGACAATATCAACAATGGCCCCCTTATCCAGCAGCTTATGGGCAGGAGCGCAGCCGAGCATGGCTTGCTTGACCCGCTGGCTCAAGTCTGTGTCGGTGCCGACGTGCTTAAACACATAGAGTCCCCGGCACGACATCATCCCCTTGCTGGCGGATCGGTCGTGGTCGTACATATTCAGCAGCGCTTCCCAGAGTTTATTTAGGTCATCGTCGGAAAAACCGGTCCCTTTGGCTAGATTGGCGCTGATGAACCCTTTGGCAACATAAAGCCCGTACGGGATTAGAGCCTTTCGCCCCATGGTGCGAAGTTTGTCCTCTTCCTGTTCGTTTTCCCACTTCTCATAATCTGCGGCCGTCTTGGATCCACTGACTTTTTCAGCTACCGCCATACGAGTGATGGAAACATCCATCGGCAATATCGGATCAACCGAGCGGGCAAAAGAAAACTGCACCGGCCCGCGCACCTGACCGGCATTTGCACCGGTACTCATCACCGCACCGAAGGTACGGACATCGAAAAATGTTTTGCACATCCAGTCGCGGGCATCGCCAACCTGCTTACGATTGCCCCCGCCTTCAGGCTTGCCACTTGTCTCTTCGTGGGCCTTGGTGATGTATTTGTTTAGATTGGTGGCATGCTGCACATAGATGGCATTAGGGGCGGCAGCCGTTATGTCTGTGCCGATTTTTTCCTGAATAAAGTTCCGCACTCGACGTTTAAGCGCCACATCTGAGACAAGGCCGTGCATATCTTCCGGGTCGATGCGTGGGCTGTTGCCGGCATCCGGATCGCCGTTAGGGTTGCCATTTTCACAGTCAAAAAGGAAGAGGAATTCATAACGGTTCTGGATGCTCATTGTTTGTCTCCTTTGGTGTCGTTGGTGTCATTATTCTTACCCGCCCGATTGGCGGCAATCTGTTGATAATAGCCAAGTGCAAACAGGCTCTGCTGGTCAAGGTTGAGGATCGAAGGAATACGATCCTGTATCCGGCTCATGATTTCGGCAATTTGGCCCTCATACCAATAAGTAAGCCCGCCCTCCAGTTTGTTCAGATGATTCTTAGCATTGTTGAAAAGTCGCCCGAGAGTAAGCCCTGGCGTCTGACTGGCGGCAACATAATAACGCTGTACAACTCCGGCTCCCACATCTCCCAGGGCAGCACGTTGCAAGCCTGCCAGAACTGCCAAAAGTCGCCCGCATTGATACGCAGGTTCAGGATGTTCCTTGTTGAGATAAACACTCATCTGGTGATCTCCTCCTTTGCGAATGAAATATGCTTTGATTAGGCCCATACGGGCATGATTAAACGGTTTGTCTTCTATGAGGTCGGCGCGAAAACGAGCCATTGCTTGGGCGATGATTGATTGGGGAATTTGTAATCCAGCCAGGGCGACTCGCCAGAGTGTGGCTGCTGTGGGTGCCGGGAGGTCTTTCAGCTCCCGCACCATTGCACCACATACCGCCATAAATTTTGGTTCGGGTGCTGATTTTCCACCATCCCTGGCTACAATCTCCAGGTCGGAAAACCACTGTTCGATTCTGGAAACCAACTCCTCGAAACTCCCCTCCATCCAATCCCGCACCATAACGCGCCCGGAAGCTCCGGAAACCGTCATTGCGTAAAAACGGTTGTTGACGGGTACCGGCAGTTGCCCTTTTCGTAAAGCCGCAAGGATTTCACGCGCAGATTGTTGAGCTGCGCCTTCAGTCAGTTCCGGCGGTTCGGAGAGAAACCATAGGGGATCGTCTTCTTTCTGAATAGCTTCTTTGAACCAGTGGACGACTAAGGCGTTTGCCAGCTTGCGAGAATGGTTCTTGATCAAGTGATTGAGGGCGTCAACATATTCACGGGCTGACTTTTCTCCCATTGCAGCATTGTTTGCCTGCTCAAGACCAAATGAACAGAATGCTGATTTATCGAAACCGACCATGACATCACCGGTTCCCAACCCGCCAACTCCAGAAAGGCCGGTAATTTTCGGCTGTGTCTGCAATGGCTGTAGCGCTTCTCCTGAAAGAAAACAGACCATGTCACCGGTCGCTGAGTCCAAAATATTTTCGTCAACCTTTGTTCCTCGATTCTGCTTGTCTTCTCCCTTTCCCTTCCCTTGATCCGCTTCACGCCAAGTTCGCCACCAATCAAGTACTGCGGCTTCCTGGAGTGGATCTGTTCCGGCAATACGCCAGCGCAGCCAATCGGTCGGTTTTGCCTTGTTAGCTGCCAGACGAGTTCGTAACAGTTCTATTTGTTCGGCGTTTTTTAAAAAATGCCCAAGTGGCTGTAGCATCACAGCGGTAGCAGCTGCCTGATAAAGCATCTCAGTAAAGAACGACTGTTTTTCCCGAGAACCAGCAATCTTTTTCTCATCTTCATTCGGTTTGCAGAGCAAGATTACCGTCTGTAATGTCTCTACTAGAAAATGAGCGCGGCCACCGGCATTCATGTTATGCATCTCCGGGCATTTCGGCGTCTGCTCTCCTTTGTCGTCACCCAACGGCAGGACATTTATCAGCTGTCCATCAGAGGAAATGTCCGCAAGCCAACGTGCAGTCCGGGTAGTAAAGCCAGGTTCTGAATCAAGGCTTTTCCGGGCATAATCAACAAGCTCATTCAACATCAGAGTCGCCTCCTTTCCGGCTTCCGCACCTTCTCGTTATCGAAAGAAGGTACTTCCAGCACACCGCTAACCACCGTGGCATCAAAGAGCGTTATGAACGGTTTGTCATCACGCACAATGTCGCGCCTCAAATCGAAAACATCGTAAAGCATCCAACCGATATGCTGATCAAACGCAAACGGCTGCTTCTGTTCTTCGCCAAGCTGCACATACTCGAAAAATGCCGGAAACTCGCTGCACCCAAAAAACGGCTGTTGAAAGCATTTGCCTTGTTTCGCCCGCCGCTCAAACATGCTGTCGAACTTGTTGATCTGCTCCGGTGCCGAGAACTGTTGCTTGGGGATAATTCGGGCAGTCAGCCGGTATCTGACATTCTTCAAGGCCATGGTCTGCCGCTGGGTACGGCCCGTCGTAGCATCATCACTATCGGCCCATAGCGGTTCCGGTGTTTCGTCTCCGCGCATCCACCTGTTCAGCTTTGCAGTGCCGGGTACAGTGCCTTTCACCTCATTCCGCCGCAAAGCCAGATAGCGCGGCATCTCCAGCACTTCGATCCGCTCCACCTGCCAGTGAAAATAGGGTTTCATGCCATGGGTGTCACGTATTCCCTCCCAGTAGATGGCATCGAATATCCCCCGTGCAGCGGACGGCGTAATGACCGGATAGCTGAACCGCTCCACCTTCATTTCCGGCCTTGTAAAACACGCCAAGTCTCCCCAGACTTCCAGGGTGTGGGTTTTCTTGCTCACATTGATCCTCCTTTCGTCAGCCGATCATGATCAACTGCGACTGCGGCAATCGCAGCCCAATTACATTATCGTAAAGCTCTCCATCACAATCTTCGAGGATGAACCATTCGTCCGACACACCGTTGCCATAGCGAAGTTTGGCCGGTATCAATACACCCCAGGCGGGATGATCATTTTTCGGGCGAAAGACGCTCACTGCCAGACCTTGGGCCTTCCTAACCCATTGGGCATTTATCCCCTCCTCATCCTGTTGACGTTGCAGTACATCGAACAATTCCCGGTATTTTCCATAGGGAACCAGCACCTGGATTGCTGACTGATCAATCAGCCGGTACTCCTGTGCCACACGGACAAAGTCAGCATTCGTAATAGCGCTCGCTAATTCGGCGTTCTGGGATTCGGGATTGCTTAAACTGTACAGCGCCTGGTAATACTCCCGATAAACCTGCGGATCGTTCAGGTCAAGCCCATCCAACCCGGACCACCGCGCATTGGTCAGCATGCTCCGAGTTACTTCCGCCGCCTGAAAGTAAGCCCGCGTCGGAAAGCGTTTGCGGTAATCTCCAGCCACATCCGGCTCAAATACCCGCACCTCGCCCATCTTCCGGTTGCCGTTATCATCCATCAGCCGCCCTTCCCGATTGCAGCGCCCGGCGGCCTGGGCAATGGCGTCCAGCGGCGCAAGGGCGCGATAAACAACTGGAAAATCCACATCAACACCGGCCTCGATACATTGGGTGGATATCAGGCGGCAAGGAAGCTTATTCGTCAATCGACTGCGAACATCATCCAGCACCGCACGTCGATGCAACGCACAGAGGTTGGTGGAGAGATGAAATACCGCATCATCATTTGTCAGTTTATCCAGAATCGCCTGGGCATGGCTTTTGAGATTCACTACACAGAGCGCCTGTCCCTCATCGCGAATTTCCTCTGCAAGCCTCTGCCAATCCTTGGATTCGCCCTCATCAGGCCAATGGACCTCATATCTCCGTAACTTTTGATAGAGCCCGGCATGATCCGGCGCAACCTCCGCCGGACGCCATCCGCCAGCAACTTTTTCAGATACGGCATGGTCAAGCGTATCAAAAGCGGGCTGGGTCGCCGTGGCAAAGAGCACCGTTGACCGGTACGCCGTGGAAAGGTGCGACAACGCCGCCAAGGTGGGTACGGCAAGAGCCTGCGGCAACGTCTGGGCCTCGTCGAACATGATGACCGACTCCATCAGGTTGTGGAGTTTGCGGCAGGCCGATGGTCGGTTGGAAAATAGCGACTCCAGCAATTGAACATTCGTAGTGATGATGATCGGCGCATCCCAGTTTTCCGACAACAAACGACGAGCGCGTTCTGCAGCCGCTTCCGCATCATTCTTCGCCTCTTCGCTCCCCAAACCAGCCAGACTATGATGTTCAAGAACAAAGTTATGCGGAAAATTCTGAAAAACGGCTCTGTAGATTGTCGCTGTCTGCTCGATGATTGACAAGAAAGGCACCGCAAGAACAATTCGTTTAAGTCCATTTCGGGCTGCGTGCTCCAAGGCAAATTTAAGCATGGACAGCGTTTTGCCGCTACCGGTTGGCGCGGTCAGTGTCAGCAACCCAGGTGAACGATTCGCCGCTGTAGTTACCATATCCCAGAGAGAGTTCCTGGCGTCCAGTACGCTCTGATCGGCCTTCGATGTGGTGCGGACAGAATTATTCATGAAGTCGGTTAATGCCTGCAAGGCCTCATTCGCATGCAGCGATGGCCCTTTATCCCTGGCAATTCCTTCAAAATGAGCTGCCGTGTCGAGGAAATCAGCATCCGTAAGACAGGAGAACAGCATTCGTACATCGAGCATATCAGCAAGTTGCTGATTGAAAATAGCTGGAGGCGTGAATATACAATGCCCAGGCTCGGAAATACGAATTCCGTCTGTACTTGCGCGTAATTTTAGACGCTCAAGGTCTGCATCACTTAATTTCAGATGAGGAGGATGAGGTTCAGCCAGCTTCCGAAGGGATTGTTTATCGCCATGTTGCAAGCCGATATGATGCCCCTGAATGGCCAATGCAGCAGCAACAGCCTGATACTCGCTCAAGGCCACCCATGCCCCGGCAGACCAGTGATCAAGTCCGCTCTCCTCTCCCCTCAGACGCGCCTGAAATAAATCGGCATATTTACCAAGATCGTGCAGAAGGCCGGCCAACGTCGCTTCTTCACTCCATGATGACTTCCCTGCAAATTCAGTCGCAAGTCGTGCGGAATTAGCCAAATGCTCTTTGGCCAGATGCGTATCACCTTGTTTATTTGCACTATGGGCAAGATAGTTCATTACTCATTCCCCTTCCTCCAACCGCACAACCTTCCCGCACCACAACTTTCGCCGCGAATCCCCCTTCACCCCAATACTGCAAATACGCCGGAAAATCAATCATCCTTTTCCTTTCCCTCCCCCGCGATGTAGGGGCGGCCCTATGTGGCCGCCCTTTTTGTTCGGCAAAAACAAGAAACGGGCAACCACATAGGGTTGCCCCTACGGAATCGCGACATTCGGCACCTCATACATGTTCGGCAAAATCAAGAATCGGGCGGCCACGGGGGGCCGCCCCTACGGGATGTACGCCGGGTTCTCCTTATCCTCCGCCCATTTCATCGGATTATCAAGAATGTATTTCCGCGCCGCATTCAATTCCGCATCATTGCGGATGATCCGTTCGTAATAATTGCGTTGCCATAACCGGCCGGGAAACGGCGGCCAATTCGATTCTTTCACACCGTGCCGATAACGTGCGGTCGTCAATGATTTGAACCGATGCACGACATCAAACAATGACAACGTAGGGGCACCCCCCTGTGGGTGCCCTTGATCTTGTGGGTGCCCATTATCAGGGCGGCCACGGGGGGCCGCCCCTACGTTCACCGGATGTATATATTCAGGGCAGGCACGGGGGCCTGCCCCTACATCCAATATAATAATGCCATGAAAATGGTCCGGCATCACAACATGAACATCGATGAATACACCGGTGTAATGATGAGGCAATTCATTCCAAATCGCCTCCGCCATCCGCCCGGAATCATTCATGCGCATTTCCTCATCCGCAACCGAACCGAGGACTACGCTCCTCTTCCTCTTCGCAACCATTCTTACTACATTTTCCCATTCCCGACGCTATCAACTCCCCAAAATCCCGTTTCTCTTCTTTTGACACCCTGCACGACATATGGTAAATTAAGTTCACAATTATTATGAACAAGAATCAGATCATGAAACATGCAGCGGCAAAGAACTCCATTGATATACTTGACATAACAGACAACGGTATGCTTACCAAACATCGGAGGATTTTCAATGAGCGTTGAAGAACTACGAGCCGAAGCTCTCAAACTTACCCCGGAGTCCCGCGCCCATCTGGCCCGTGAACTCTTGGCCAGCCTGGATAGCATGAGTGACGCAGAAATCGAACAGCTTTGGGTTGATGAAGCAATTCGCCGCGACGAAGAGTTGGACAATGGCGCTGCTCAAGCATTTCCTGTCGAAGAGGTTCTTGCCCGCGCTCGGAATCGCAGAAAATGACGCCGTTTGTTAAAATCCACGAAGCTGGCATGGGAGAAGGTAAGTCTGCAATTCATCCTGAAACCGTCTTCGTGCAAATCAATTCATACTTTTCTTTACCCGCCATAGAACCGCGAAACAAAGCCTACCGCATAGATGTGACAGAATAAGTCACAAACTAAAAAACCGCCCCATCGGCATATCTGCCAATAAAGCGGCTTCTAATCACAAGCATCCTGCAAGGAAAACATCGTTCCCCTCCCGGAATACCGGAAAAACATTACGAAGTGAATTTCAAAATAGGCTTATAGATTCAGCAAGTCAAGCGCATAAGTGGGAAGACAAAAAGGCGCGGAGTCGAGACCCCGCGCCTTTCAGATGTTTCATGGATGTTGTTTGTGCGTCTACGCTCCCAGCGCCGCCTTCAGGTCCGCATCCACCGTGGTGATCGGGCCGATGTTGAAGTTCTCCACCAGGAAGTTGAGAACATTGGGGGTGATGTAGGCCGGCAGTGACGGGCCGAGCTTGATGTTTTTGATCCCCAGGGAGAGCAGCGAGAGAAGGATCACGTGGGCCTTCTGCTCGTACCAGGAGAGGATGAAGGAGAGCGGCAGTTCGTTTACCCCGCAGTTGAAGGCGCCGGCCAGGGCCAGGGCGATCTGCACGGCCGAATAGGCGTCGTTGCACTGGCCGATGTCGAGGAGCCGCGGAATGCCGCCGATATCGCCGAATTCCTCCTTGTTGAAGCGGAACTTGCCGCAGGCCAGGGTCAGGATCACTGTGTCCTTCGGGGTCTTTTCGGCGAACTCGGTATAGTAGTTGCGCCCGGTTTTAGCGCCGT
>Ga0137449_1000121_pt1 | contig 10797 bp, 11 predicted proteins | sample EasRivERMGT436_2_FD_104905 | JGI IMG/M metagenome (GOLD analysis project Ga0137449, IMG submission 104905) | Soil microbial communities from meander-bound floodplain in the East River, Colorado, USA - East River MetaG ERMGT436_2 | ecosystem: Environmental > Terrestrial > Soil > Floodplain ... | reverse complement strand
CGGAAGCCAGCGTGCCCGAGCGCTACAAGGAAGAGATCCTCAAGGCCGCGGCTTCCGATAGCGTCTACACGGACCTCTTCTCCGGTGTGCACGGCAACTACCTCAAGCACAGCGTGATCGCCGCCGGTTTCGATCCCCTCAACCTGCCGAAGTCGGATCCCAACAAGATGAATTTCGGCACCGCCGGCGGCGCCGAGAAGAAGGTGTGGCGCGACATCTGGAGCGCGGGGCAGGGCGTGGGCCAGATCGACAAGGTGATGCCGGTGCGCGAGGTGGTGCAGCAGCTCGCCGACGAGTACGCCGCCGCGCGCCGCCGGCTCGCCCTGTCGTGATGCTCGACATCGAGCGCAAGGGACCGGCGGCCTGGCTGTGGCTGAGCCGGCCGGAAGTGCGCAACGCGCTCAACGACGAGCTGATCGCCGCGCTCGAGACGGCGCTCGACGTAATGGAGAAGGACGCCGCCGCGCGCGTGCTGGTGCTCGCCGGCCGCGGGCCGGCTTTCTGCGCGGGCGGCGACCTCGCGCGCATGGAGAAGGCCGCGAAGATGACCAAGGCGCGCTCGCGCCGCGAGGCGAGCCGCTTCGCGAAACTCCTGTATCGCCTGCACAGCTATGCGAAACCGGTCGTGGCGCGCGTGCACGGGCCGGCGTTCGCGGGCGGCATGGGGCTGGTGGCTGCCTCCGATCTCGTCGTCGCCGCGGAGGAAGCCGAGTTCGCGCTGCCCGAGACGAGGATCGGCCTGGTGCCGGCGATGATCAGCCCCTACCTGGTGAAGGCCATGGGCGCGCAGCAGGCGCGGCGCTACATCCTCACCGGCGAGCGGCTTGGTGCGAGGGAAGCTCATCGCATCGGCTTCGTGCACGAGTGCGTGCCCCTGGCCGAGCTGGACGCGGCCGTCGCGAAGGCTTGCGAGAGGCTCGCGCTGGCCGGTCCCGAGGCGCTGGCGCGCTCGAAGAAGCTCCTGCTGCGCGTGCAGGACGCGGCAATCACCCCGCAACTAGCGAACGAGACCGCCGCGGCGCTGGCCGAGGCGCGCGCCAGTGGCGAGGCGCGCGAAGGCATCCGTTCGTTCCTCGAGAAGCGCAAGCCAACCTGGCAGTAGCTGCGCTAACATCGGATTCCTTTTTTGAGGGAATCCCCGCATGAACAAGCGCGTCGTCCTCGCCAGCTATCCCGAAGGCTGGGTCACCGAAGGAAATTTCCGCGTAGAGACTGCGCCGCTACCGAAGCCCGGGGAGGGCGAGGTGCTGATCAAGAACCTGTGGTTGTCGCTTGATCCGTACATGCGCGGGCGCATCAGCCAGCAGAAGAGCTACGTGAAGGGCGTCGAGATCGGCGAGGTGATGTCCGGTGAGACCGCGGGCGAGGTCGTCGAGTCGAAGGACCCGAAGTTCAAGCCCGGCGACAAGGTCACCGCACCCTCGGGCTGGCAGCTCTACTGGTCCGGCAAGGGCGATCTGCTGACGAAGGTGGATGCCTCCAGGGTGCCGCTGTCGTATTTCCTGGGCTGCCTCGGCATGCCCGGGCGCACCGCCTACTTCGGCATGAAGGACATCTGCGCGCCCAAGCCGGGCGAGACGGTCGTCGTGTCTGCCGCCTCCGGCGCGGTGGGCAGCGTCGTGGGGCAACTTGCCAAGGCGTGGGGCTGCCGCGCAGTCGGCATCGCGGGCGGCAAGGCGAAGTGCGATTACGTGGTGAAGGATCTGGGGTTCGACGCCTGCATCGACTACAAGGCGGGCAATCTCTACGACGCTCTGAAAGCGGCCTGCCCGAAGGGCGTGGACGCGAACTTCGAGAACGTCGGCGGCGAGATCCTCGACACGGTGCTCAGGCTGATGAACCTGCGCGGGCGGATCACGATCTGCGGCCTGATCTCCGACTACAACGCGAAGGAACCGTACGGGGTGAAGATGTTCCGCTCGATCCTCGTCAACCGCCTCAAGGTGCAGGGCATGATCGTGTTCGACTGGCTGGAGCGCTACCCGGAAGCGAACCAGGCGTTGCTCGATCTGGTGATCGGCGGCAAGCTGAAGACGCGCGAATCCGTCGTCAACGGCCTCGAGAACGCGCCCAAGGGCCTGGTCGGACTGCTCAAGGGCGAAAATTTCGGCAAACAACTGGTGAAACTCGCATGATCGACCTCTACACCTGGCCCACGCCCAACGGGCACAAGATCCACATCATGCTGGAGGAGACGGGCCTCCCGTACCGGGTGATCCCGGTGGACATCGGCGTGGGCGACCAGTTCAAGCCCGAGTTCCTCAAGATCTCGCCCAACAACAAGATGCCGGCAATGGTGGACAGCGACGGCCCGGGCGGCAAGCCGATGGCGCTCGCCGAGTCGGGCGCGATGCTCTTCTATCTCGCCTCCAAGACCGGCAGGTTCCTGCCCGAGGACATCCGCAAGCGCTGGCAGGTGATGCAGTGGGTGATGTTCCAGATGGGCCACATCGGCCCGATGTTCGGCCAGGCGCACCACTTCCTGGGCTATGCGCCGGAGAAGATCGAGTACGCCATGAACCGCTACCGCAACGAAGCGAATCGCCTGTACGGCGTGGTGGAGCGCCGCCTGAAGGAATCCAAGTTCCTCGCCTGCGACGAGTACACCATCGCCGACATGGCGGCGATGCCCTGGATGCGCTTTCCCGAGCGCCAGGGCGTGAACATCGAGGAGTATCCGAACGTAAAGCGCTGGCGCGACGGCATCGCCGCGCGGCCCGCGGTCGAGCGCGCGCTCAAGGTGCTCGCCGAGCGGCGCCGCCCGGAGATGACCAAGGAACAGAAGGAAATCCTGTTTGGAGCCACGCAATATGCCAAGCGCTGAACTGAAGGGGAAGGTCGCCTGGATCACGGGCGGGGGCTCGGGCATCGGCCTGGCTGGCGCGAAGGAACTCGCCGCGGCCGGCGCCCACGTCGTGATTTCGGGCCGCACGGCACGCACCAATGAGAGCGCGCTTGCGGAATTGAAAAGAATCGGCAACGCCGAGGCGCTGCTGCTCGACGTCGCCGACCAGAAGGCGGTGGTGCAGGCCGCCGCGGACATCGAGAAGCGCCGCGGCCGCATCGACATCCTCGTCACCAGCGCGGGCACCAACATCGGCGGCGGCAAGCGCAATTTCGCCAGCATGACGCTCGAGGGCTGGGACGACGTGGTGCGCATCAACCTTAACGGCCTGTTCTACTGTTGTCACGCCGTGATCCCGGGCATGCGCGCGAGGAAGGACGGCGTCATCATCAACATCTCGTCGTGGGCCGGGCGCTACGCGAGCGTGCTCACCGGACCGGCCTACAACGCCACCAAGCGCGCGGTGATCGCCGTGAGCGAGTCGATCAACATGGAGGAGTGCATGCACGGCATCCGCGCGACCTCCATCCTGCCGGGCGAGGTGGCCACGCCGATCCTGGAGAAGCGCCCGGTGCCGCCCTCGGCGGAGGAGCGCGCGCGCATGGCGCAGGCCGAGGACTTCGGCAAGGCGATCCTGTTTGTGGCGACGATGCCGGCGCGCACCTGCGTGAATGAAATGGTGATCGCGCCGACCTGGAACCGCTTCTACCTCGGCGGCCTGGAAGCGAAAAAATAGGGACAAGCCCTATTTTTCTTTTCTTCCGCGTCACCCTGCCGTTCCTGGCGGGATATTTCGTTTCCTACATCTACCGCTCGGTCAACGCGATCATCGGTCCGGAGATCGCGAGCGAGCTGGGCCTCTCGGCCGGCGGTCTGGGGCTGCTTTCCGGCATCTACTTCTTCGCTTTCGCCCTGTTCCAGCTGCCGCTCGGCGTGCTGCTCGACCGCTACGGGCCGCGGCGCGTCAACGCCACGCTGCTGCTGGTCGCGGCGGCGGGCGGCGCGTGGTTCGCGCTCGGCCAGACGGCGGCCGAGCTGACCGCGGCGCGCGCCCTCATCGGATTGGGTGTTTCCGGATGCCTGATGGCCTCGTTCTCTGCTTTCGTGCTGTGGTACCCGCCCGAGCGCATCGCCACCATGAACGGCATCGCCTTCGCGAGCGGCATGCTCGGCGCGCTGGCGGCCACCGTGCCCCTGGAATTGCTGCTGCGGGTGCTGCATTGGCGCGAGGTCTTCGGCGGCATCGTCGCGCTCACCGTCCTGGTGAGCCTGCTCATCTTCCTGGCGGTGCCGGAGCGCGCGGCGCACCGCGGCGAAGCCCTGGCGGAACAGTGGCGCGGCTTCGCGCGCATCGCGCGCGACCCCGGTTTCTGGCGCGTCGCGCTATGCATCGGCGCCAGCCAGCTGGTGGCGGTCTCGCTCGCCACCCTGTGGGTGGCGACCTGGCTGCGCGACGTCGCCGGCTACAGCCAGGCGCAGGTGGCGCGCGCCCTATTCGCCTTCGCGATCGCCATGTTCATGGGCTATCTCGGTTTCGGCCGCGCGGCCGACGTTCTGGCGCGCCGCGGGCGCAGCACGCTGCCGCTGCTCGCGGGCGGCGTGGCGGTGGCCTCCGTCTGCCTGGGGTTGCTCGCGCTCGGCGTGCGCACGGGCGCGCTCGCGCTGTGGAGCGTGTTCTTTGGCTGCGCCACCGCGGTGGTGCTCGCCTACTCGCTCTTCTCGCGCCGCTACCCGAAGGAGATGGCCGGACGTGTGAACACCGCGCTCAACACTTTCGTTTTCGTGGGGATGTTCAGCGGCCAGTGGGCGGTCGGCCTGATCCTTAACCTCTGGCCGCAGACCGCTACTGGATACGCGCCGCAGGCCTACGCATGGGCGCTCGGCGCGCTGTGGCTCACGCAGCTCGCGGGCCTCGCCTGGCTGTGGTCGGGCAGAAGGCTGCTCGCCGCGCCTACGCCGTGAGGTAGATGTCCTTGTAGGAGGCGTAGAGCGAGCCCGCGAACACCGGCCCGAGCGCCAGCCAGCCGAGCATCAACGGAATGCTGGCGAGGATCGACAGCACCAGGCCGATGAGGCCGTAGACCAGGAACGGCATGATGTTGCGCAGGCAGCCCGAGAAGCTTTCCTTCATCGCCTCCACGGCGCCCTTGTCCTGGAACACCACCAGCGCGGGCGCGAACCAGACCGCCATCACCACCGGCAGCATGAGCGCGAGCACCACCAGCGCGGCGAGCAGGCCGGTCATCAGCGCAGTGAACGAGGGGTCCGCGGCGCCGCTGAACGCGGCGAAGACGCTGACTCCGGCCACGAGCATCACCACCACCACGATCGCAATGGTGGCCGCCAGGTAGATCCCGCCGACCGCCGCCAGCGGCGCGAGCTTTTCCCTGAAGCCGGCGAACAGGTGGCCGATCTCCAGTTCGCCGCCGTCCTCGATCGCGCGACAGCCGATGAGCACGCCGGCGCCGAAGAAGATGGAGAGGAACGGCGTGAGGAAGTTGCCCAGCAGGGGAATGAACGCCAGCACCAGGAAGATCACGAACGCCACCAGCACCAGGGCGATCCACATGCCGGCCTGCCGCTTGAACAGGTCCCAGCCGGCGGTGATCCAGTCCCAGCCGCGGCCCGCCGCGACCGCCTGCCCGCCGGGAACGTAATTGCCGTGCGTCGCCGAAGCGGGATCGGAGACGTTGGCGGTGGGCGCGGAATACGGATTGGTGGCCATGCGTTGTTCTCCCCCTAGAGTTCCTTCTTGCGCACGCGCACGGTGCCGATGGCTTTCGCCACCAGCGAGCCGTCCGCGTTCTTCGCCTCCGCTTCCACGAAGGTCATGCTGCGTCCGTCCTTCAGCACGCGCGCCTCGGCGATCAGCGTGCCGCCGCTGCCGCCGCCGATGAACGAGGTGCTCATGTCGATGGTGACGACCCCGGTCGATTCCGGGTGCAGCGTGCGCGCCGCGGTGCACAGCGCCACGTCGAGCAGCGACATGATCACGCCGCCGTGCGCCGTGCCCAGGCTGTTGGTGAAGTGCTCGGGCAGCGCCATCGACAGGCGCGCCGTGCCTTGGCCGAGCGCCTCGGTGACGAGGCCCAGGTGCGCGACGAAGGGAATCTTCCTCTGGTAGTCGCGCGTGAACGCGATGCTGGCGTCGGCGCTCATATGATCGTCGCGCCCCCGTCCACCACGATGGCCTGGCCATTGATGTGGCGCGAGGCTTCCGAGGCGAGGAGCACGGTGAGGCCCTTCAGGTCCTCGTCGTTGCCGACGCGGCGCGTCGGCGTCGCGTCGATGATCGTCTGCAGGTCGGCGCCGAGGGTGGACTTGGTCATCTTCGACGGGAAGAACCCGGGGCAGATCGCATTCACCGTGATGCCGTGCACGCCCCATTCCGCGGCGAGCTGCCGCGTGAGGCCCACCACGCCGTGCTTGGTCGCTACGTAGGCCGCGGTGCGCACCAGGCGCGGGTCGTTCGCCTGGATGCCGTTGACCGAGGCGATGTTGATGATGCGGCCCCATTTGCCCGGAATCATCACCTTCCGGGCGAGGAGCTGGCTGAGGATGAAGGTCCCCGTCAGGTTCAGGTTGACCAGCTTGTCCCAGGCCTCCAGCGGGTGATCTTCTGCCGGGGCGCCCCAGGTGGCGCCGGCGTTGTTCACCAGGATGTCCACGCGGCCGAGCTTGGCGAGCATGCTCTCGACGGTCGGCGCGATCTGCTCGCGCTTGCCGAGGTCGCAGACCCAGGCCGTGGCTTCGATGCCCTGCGCCTTCAGGTGCGCCACCGCCTCGTCCAGCTCGTCCTTCTTGCGCGCGGTGAGGGCGAGGCGCGCGCCCATCTCGCCGAGCGCCTCGGCCATCTGCAGGCCGAGGCCGCGCGAGCCGCCGGTGACGAGCGCCACGCGCCCCTGCAGGTCGAACAGCTGCTTGACGTTCATGGGGTCGGATGTTGTTATCGTGGCGGCTATGCTAGCACCGGACTCCCGCGCGGCGTATACGCGCGCCGAACTCGCGCGCCTCATCGCGCCGCGCTCGGTCGCCATCGTCGGCGCCTCGCCGCGCGCCGGCTCCTTCGGCATGCGCACGCTGGAAAACCTCGTGCACTACGGCGGCGCGGTGTACCCGGTGAACGCTAAGTACGAGCGTATCGGCGAGCGCGCCTGCTACGCCTCGCTCGCTGCGCTGCCGCAGCCGCCGGATTGCGTGGTGCTGGTGGTGCCGCGCGAAGGCGTGGAGGCGGCGCTCCAGGAAGCCGCGGCGGCGCGCGCGGGCAGCGTCATCGTCTACGCCTCCGGCTACGGCGAGATGGCGCGCGAGGACGCGGGCCGCGCGCAGCGGCGCCTAGCCGAGATCGCGCGCGCCGCGAAGATGCCGATGCTCGGGCCCAACTGCATGGGCATCGTCAACCACGCGCTCGGCGCGGGGCTGTCCTTCATCCCCGAGTACGCGCGTGCGCCGCGCACGGACGGCGGCATTGCCGTGGTGAGCCAGTCGGGCGCGCTCGGCTATTCGCTCGCCCAGGCGTGGGACCGCGGACCCGGCATCCGCTACTTCTTTTCCTGCGGCAACTCAGCGGATATCGACGTCGCCGACCTCGTCGCGGCGATGGCCGAGGACCCGGACTGCAAGGCGATCGCGTGCCTGTTCGAGGGTGCGGCGAGCGCGGCGCGCATGCTGGAGGCCGGCGCGCGAGCGCGCCGCGCGGGCAAGCCGGTGATCGTCTACAAGCTCGGCACGAGCGAGGACGGGGCGGCGGCGGCGCGCTCGCACACCGGCTCGCTCGCGGGCTCTGCGGTGGCCTGGCGCGCGCTCTTCGAGCGCGCGGGATTCATCGCAGTCGAGGACTACGAGTCCCTCATCGAGTACGCGCGCTTCTTCGCCGCGTCGGGCAAGCCGCTTGCGCGCGGCGTGGCGGTGATCTCGGGCTCGGGCGGCGCGGGCGTAATGGCGGCGGACATGGCGGCGCGGCACGGCGTGCCGATGCCGCAGCCGCTCGAGGCCACGGGCGCCGCCCTGCGCGCGCTGGTGCCGGAATTCGGCGCGGCGCGCAATCCCTGCGATCCCACGGGGCAGGTGCTCAACAATCCGGAATCATTCGGCGCGTGCTGCCGCGCGCTGCTCGCGGATCCGCAGTACGGCGTGCTGGTGGTGCCCGGCACGGTGGCGGTCGCCGAGACGGCGAAGGACCGCGTGCCGAAAATGGCGGCGCTTGCGCGCGAGCAGCCCAAACCCGTGGCGCTCGTCTGGCTCTCCGAATGGCTGCAGGGGCCGGGCTCGGGCGACTACGAGGCCGACGAGAAGATTCCGCTGTTCCGCTCGATGGATCGTTGCCTTGCCGCGATCGCTGCGTGGCACGCGTTCGCGGAGAGACAGGACGGGCCGGCGCCGCGGCGCTCGCCGCCGGGCGCGGCGCAGGCGGCGAAAGCCCTGCTCGCGGCGGCCGGCGAGACGCTTGCCGAGCGCGAAGCGAAGCGCGTGCTGGCTGCCTATGGCGTGCCCGTGGTCGAGGAGCGGCTCGCGCGCAGCGTAGATGAAGCCGCCGCCGCCGCGCGCGCGCTCGGCTACCCGGTCGTGCTGAAGGCGGAAGCGCCGACCATCCTGCACAAGACCGAGCTCGACGTGGTGCGCCTGGGCATCGCCAACGAGGCGGAGCTGCGGCCCGCCTTTGCGGAGATCGTCGCGGCCGCCCGCGGCCACGAGCTGCACGGCGTTCTGGTGCAACCGATGGTTCCCGGCGTGGAGGTGATCGTCGGCGCGCGCGTCGATCCGGCGGTCGGTCCGGTGGTGGTGGTGGGCTCTGGCGGCGTGCTCGTGGAGCTGATCCACGACACGGTGGCGGCGCTCGCACCGGTGACGGTCGTGCAAGCGCGCGCCATGCTCGCGCGCCTGCGGGGCTACCGGCTGCTCACGGGGTTCCGCGGCGGCACGGTGGCCGATCTGGACGCGATTGCCGACGCCATCGCGCGCGTCTCCGAGCTGGCGGCGGACCTGGCCGCGGAGATCTCCGAGCTGGACGTCAACCCGCTGCGCTGCGGGCCGCAACGCGCGGTGGCGGTCGACGCGCTGATCACGAAGCGGGGAAAGCCGTGAACGACGCGAGAGGGCTGGCGGTATCGGGAGCAAACGCGAAGAGCCTGGAAACCTACGAGCGGGCGCTGCGCGCGCTCAATATCTACCGCGGCGATCCGGTGGCGATCATCGACGAGGCGCTCGCCAACGACCCCGGATTCGCCATGGGGCACGTCCTGCGCGCTCAGGTGCAGGTCACGATGTGGGAGCGCAGCGTGCTGCCGGGCATTCGCGAGAGCCTCGCGCGGTTGGAGGCGCTGCAAGGCGCGATGAACGATCGCGAGCGGCGCCACGCGGGCGCGCTCAAGGCCTGGGCGGCGGGCGACTGGCAAAGACACCGCGACGAGCTCGGCAGCCTGCTCGTCGAATATCCGCGCGACCTGCTCGCGCTGCAGGTGGCGCACGTCGCCGACTTCTTCCACGCCGACCGCGAGAGCCTGCGCGACCGCGTCGCGCGCGCCATGCCCGGCTGGAAGCGCGACGACGAGGGCTACGGATTGCTCCTCGGCATGTACGCCTTCGGCCTGGAGGAGAACGGCGCCTATCCCAAGGCCGAGGAGACCGGCCACACGGCGCTGCACTACGACGCCGAGGACTGCTGGGCGCAGCACGCGGTGGCGCACGTGCTGGAGATGCAGTCGCGCCAGTCCGAGGGCATCCAGTTCATGGAGTTGCGCACCAGAAGCTGGGCTCAAGCCGACAACGGCTTCGCCTTCCACAACTGGTGGCACACGGCGCTCTACCACCTCGACCAGGGCAGGCCGCAGCGCGCCCTGGAGATCTACGACGCCGGCATCCGGCCGCAGCCGAGCGAGATCCGCGTGATGATGCTCGATGCGGCGGCGCTGCTCTGGCGCATGCACCTGCGCGGCTTCGAGGTGGGCAAGCGCTGGGAGGAGCTCGCCGAGGCCTACCGCAAGGGCGACGAGAACGGCTTCTACGCCTTCAACGACATGCACGCCATGATGGCGTTCGTCGCCACCGGCCGCAGCCAGGAGTCGGCGGCGCTGCTCAAGGCAACCGAATCATCCGCCCGGGAACGCAACACGAACGGACGCATGACGCAGGTCGCGGGACTTGCGATCGTGCGCGCCATCGAGGCCTTCGGGCGCGGAAAGTACGCCGAGGTGGTGAGTCTGCTGGCGCCAGTGCGCGAGACCGCGCGCATCTTCGGCGGCAGCAACGCGCAGCGCGACGTGGTGAGCCGCACGCTGCTGGAGGCGGCCCTGCGCGCGGGCGACAAGGCGCTCGCGCGCTCACTCGCCGAGGAGCGCGTCGCGCAGAAGCCCCGCTGCCGCTTCAGCCAGGAGCTGCGCAGCCGCGCTATGCAGTGACCAGCTTCAGGCCGACGATGCCGGCGACGATCAGGCCGACGAAGAACAGGCGCGCGAGCGTGGCGGGTTCCTGGAACAGCACGATGCCGAGCAGCACCGCGCCCGCGGTGCCGATCCCGGTCCACACCGCGTAGGCGGTGCCGAGGGGGAGCGTGCGCACGGCGAGCGCGAGCAGCACCACGCTGCCGATCATCGCCACGAGGGTCGCCGCGGTGGGCCAGGGACGCGTGAAGCCGTCGGTGTACTTGAGCCCCACCGCCCAGGCGACCTCCAGCAGTCCCGCGAGGAAGAGCAGCGCCCAGGCCACGGCTCAGCCCTTCAACTGCAGGCTCTTGAACTCGAGGAATTCCTCGAGCCCGTAGACGCCCGCCTCGCGGCCGTGGCCGGACTGCTTGAAGCCGCCGAAGGGCGCGTTCATGTTGAAGGCCCCGCCGTTCACGTCCACCTGGCCGGCGCGGATGCGGCGCGCCACCTGCTGCGCGTGCGCTTCGTCCTTCGACCACACCGCGCCCGCGAGGCCATAGGGCGTGTCGTTGGCGATGCGCACCGCCTCTT
>Ga0137449_1000120_pt1 | contig 10834 bp, 8 predicted proteins | sample EasRivERMGT436_2_FD_104905 | JGI IMG/M metagenome (GOLD analysis project Ga0137449, IMG submission 104905) | Soil microbial communities from meander-bound floodplain in the East River, Colorado, USA - East River MetaG ERMGT436_2 | ecosystem: Environmental > Terrestrial > Soil > Floodplain ... | reverse complement strand
TCGACAAATGCATTTCCGGCATCATATTGGAAAGCATACTCAGGGAGCAGAACGAGCATCTGCGCAAACTCTCCCGCGCCGTGGAACAGAGCCCGAGCATGGCGATGATTACCGATGTGCGCGAAACCATCGAGTATGTGAATCCCATATTCACCGAGATCACCGGTTACCAGGCGGATGAACTGATCGGCCGGAGCCCGCGGATATTTAAAACCGGCATGACATCGCCCGAGACGTACAGGGAACTCTGGAGTACTATTTCCTCAGGCCGTGTGTGGCGCGGCGAATTTCTCAACCGGAAGAAGAATGGGGAATTTTATTGGGAGTCCGCCTCCATTGCCCCTGTTTTCGATGAAGCGGGAATCATTACCCATTTCGTGGCGGTAAAGGAGGACATAACAAACCGCAAACAGGCGGAAGAGGAAATAGAGGGGCTGAATGCCAACCTGGAGTCGCGGGCGCGCGAGCTGGAAGAAATCAACCGCAGGCTGGATGCGGCTTTCCACGATCTGGAGGCCGCCAACCATAAACTTGAATTGTCTAACAGTGAACTGGAGGCTTTCAATTATACGGTTTCCCACGACCTGAAACAGCCATTGACGAACATAAACGGTTATTGTCAGGTTATCCTGAAACTCTTCGCTGCACAACTTGATGGGCAGAGCAGCGACTTTATACGGAAGATCCATTTGGACACCCTGCGGATGAGCAATCTCATCGACTCATTACTGACATTTTCGCGCCTGTCGAACTGCGAAATGGTCGGGAAAAAGGTCGATCTCAGCAGAACAGCAACCGAAATCGCTATAGAACTCAGGCATACGACACCTGAACGCAGGATGAAGTTCGTGATTGCCGAGGGGGTAACGGTCTACGGAGACGCCAATCTGCTCAGGATCGCGATGGGAAACATCATGGGGAACGCCAGCAAGTATAGCTCAAAAAAAGAAGAAGCTGTCATCGAATTCGGCTCGAAGGATCATGACGGCAAGCAGGTTCATTTCATTTGTGACAACGGGGTCGGCTTTGACATGAGGGCGATAGACGGACTATTCACCCCTTTCAGAACTCTGCATGACAGAAAAGATTTTGCCGGTTACGGCATCGGTCTAGCAACCGTGCAAAGGATCATTAATCGCCACGGGGGCAGGATCTGGGCCGAAGGGAACCCGGGGAAAGGCGCGACCTTTTTCTTCACTCTCCCAGAGTCTGTCTGAAATGGATTATTTCAAATACCCGAACTTCTTCATCCGATAGCGAAAGGCATCTATCCCCAGATTCAGCATCTTTGCCGCCTTGGACTGGTTCCAGTCACTGCTTTCAAGTGCCTGACGAATGAGCTCTTTTTCCACCTGTTCGATGTCCACACCCTCGGGCGGGAGTTTCAGAGAAGTGACCGGTGGGGCGTGAGACGAGCTTTTCGCGATTATCTCCAGGGGGAGATGCTCAAGCAGAAGTGTATCCTCATTGCCGAGAATGATGGCCCGCTCGATAACGTTTTTCAGTTCGCGTATATTTCCCGGCCACTGATATTCGCTCAGCATTTTTTCGGCCATGCCGGAAATTCCATTTACATGTTTGTTGAATTCTTTATTAAATGTCTCGATAAAATGGTTCGCCAGAGAAATTATGTCTTCTTTCCGGTCCCGAAGGGGCGGCAGAAAGATGGGAATGACCTGAAGCCTGTAATAGAGGTCGTTCCGGAAGCTTTTTTCCTCAATTGCCTTCAAAAGATCCTTATTTGTGGCGGAAATTATGCGGATATCCACCGTGATGATTTTTGCCCCCCCTATCCTTCTGAAGGTCTTGTCTTCGAGAAATCTCAGCAGCTTCGCCTGCATCCCGATTTCCATATCCCCGATTTCGTCAAGGAAAATCGTGCCGCCGTCGGCAAGTTCAAATAGCCCTTTCTTGGCGTTCTTGGCGTCGGTAAATGCCCCCTTTTCGTGGCCGAAGAGCTCACTTTCGAGAAGCGTGGCGGGAACAGCCGCGCAGTTGATGGCAACGAAAGGCCTCTCGGCGCGGCTCGACTTGTAATGGATCCATTTAGCCACCAGTTCCTTGCCTGTTCCCGATTCCCCCTGGACAAGCACAGTTGAAGCTTCACTCCTGGCAACCTTGTCCATCATTGCGAGGACATTTCTCATATGCTTGCTCGCACCGACAATGTTCGGGGGACCGACCTTTTTGTGTTCACTGCGCAGCCCCGCCACTTCACGACGCAGATATGACGTCTCAAGGGCTTTTCTGATTACAATAGCCAGTTCATCCAGGTTGAACGGCTTGTTAACGTAATCGTAAGCCCCCATCCGCATGGCGTTGACGGCAGTCTCCAGACTTCCCTGGGCCGTGACCATTATAATCACGATATCTTCATCGGTTTCCTTTACCTTCTCCAGCACTTCCAGGCCATTTATGCCGGGCATCTGAATATCGAGAAGGATAAGCTCGGGCTGCTCCTCATGCACCAGTTTCAGCGCTTCTTCGCCATTGCTGGCGGTGAGCACCTCATATCCCTGTTTTTTCAAATTCTGCTCAAGTGACCAGCGGATCAGATGCTCGTCATCAACGACCAGTATTTTCGTTTTTCTCATGGCTGCTCCTGTAATCCGGAAAATCGACGCTCGAATTAATTCCCTTCTCCTTCGAATTTGGAAACTACATTTCCTGCATCCGGGAAATTCCGTAAACCGGTAAATCTATGGTGAAGGCCGTTCCTTTTCCGTCTTCACTAGTGACATTTATACGTCCGCCATGCTGTGTCACCAGCTTGTGGCAGATAGCCAGACCAAGACCTGTCCCCTGTGCTTTGGTGGTAAAGAACGGAGTAAATATCTTTGAAAGAATCGGTTCCGGGATCCCCGCGCCGGTATCCGCAATGGAAACCCTGGCCCACTGCTTGCCGTCAAACTCCACCAGTGATGTTCCGACAGTCAACATCCCCCCGTTCTGCATTGCCTGAAAGGCGTTAAGAATGAGATTGAGAAACACCTGCTGGATCTGTTTGGGGTCAACATAAACCGCCGGCAGGGTTTCGTCGAGTTCGAGTCTTTTCTCGATTTCCTTGCCGCTTCGATGTTGAGAAGCAAACATAAGGGTTTTTTCCACCAGGCTGTTGATATTGGTGAAGGTCGGTTCCGGTTGCGACGGCTTGCCGAAGAAGAGGAGATCATTTACCGTCTTGTCGAGGCGTGTGATCTGTTCCAGGATTTCATTGATTATTTCCGTGCGCGTATCGTCCGGATCAAAGTCGTCTTTAATAATGGTAATCGCGGCGGCGATGCCGGTCAACGGGTTCTTGATCTCGTGGGCGATGCCTGCCGCCATCTCACCCACGGAGGCAAGCCGGTCGGCCCTTTCCATCTGTTGAAAGTGGTACTGATCAAGCTCTTTTTTCGCTGAATCGAGCTTGCCGACCATTGAATCGAAACTGGAAATCAACCGCCCGACCTCATCCTTCCTGACCTCCTTCATCCTGACCGAGAGGTCGCCTGCCTCGACACGCGCCATGTTTTCCATGATCAGATTCAGCGGCTTTTTGACAAATTTGAGCATGATCAGGGATATCGAGCCTGCAAGGAAGAGAACAATGGCAATGGTCGAAAAGACAAAGAGCTTGGTTGCTTCCACAATCCTCTGCCTGGTTTCCACAAGGGAATAATTGACGTTCAGCACGCCTATAATGCGCACCTTGTGACCATGGCACGTATAGCAGGGCTCATCGTTATAGATCGGTTTCTGCATCTTGAGAACTTCGCCATGCCTCTCTACCTTGAATATCCCTTCTTTCCGGTTGTTGATGAACAATTGGTAGTCGTTGTCATTGACCGGTTTCCCCACCTCTTCCGGGTGCGATGATTTAAGGACGATGCCATGGGGATGAAAAATGCGGACCCCGAGCAAATTTCGGTTCTGCCCGACCATCTCCAGAATGATCTGAGTATCCTCGGTATTGCCGATCCGCATCGAGTTGTAGATGCTTCTTTCAATTGTCTGCAAAAGGAGATCGGTGCTCTCGCGAGCGGAATTGATCAGCTGGGTCTGCTCTCTTTTCAGGTTCAGATAAGTATATATGCTGATGCCGAAAGCCAGGAGACTTATGGATATGAAAATTACCCTGGTTGTCAGGCTTTTGAATACCAACCTGCCTCCTTGAATTTAACGTAGCGGTTCAACATTATATGCAATGCAAATACAGCATGGCTGATTGCAGCACTGCTTATTCACTGGACCTTCTTTATCCCGGAGACAGGAATCTTCCCCGGCACAGCCTGTTGGCCGGCAGGCTGATAGACAAACTGCCACTCCTTGTATTTACTCTTCCCCTCGAAATTCTTGAACATGGTTATAAGGTAGTTGTCACGCTGCGGGTCCAGAGGGTAGAACATCTCCAGGAAGTTCTTCTGCTTGAGCGGCGTCTCCTCGCTCGTGCTCGCCACCCCGATAATTCCCCCCCGGGCATTGTCGCGGATCACTTCCCACTCCTTGCCGGTAATCGGGTCGTTATAAGATGTTTTGGGGTCCTTGCGGAGGTAGCGCACCTTCGAAAGGCTAAGTGGATCCTTTAGGAGAAAACTCAGGTCATCGAGGGAGCGCGAAGGACGTGATGTCACCCCGACCTGTCCCGTGGGGTTCTGCCAGCGGGCAATGGCGTCCACTATCTGCTTCCCCCGAAACAGCAACTCGGCTTCCCGCTCCCGCTTCATGACCATGGTCCAGCTCTGTGCGGCGACGCCAAGCATGATTTCCATGATCACAACCAGCATCAGGGCGGCGATGTATGTGAACCCCTTTGATGACTTAAGAATTTGAAGTTTCACTTTCTTACTCGCAGAGAAGGATTGCAACCAGCCGCAAGTCGCCTGCTATTTGCCTTTCCTGGCCAGAACCTCTCTGGCCGCCTCCACCAGGTTTTCAGGGAGAAGGCCGAAATATTTCATCAGTTCTTCCGCTTTTCCCGAGGTACCGAACCGGTCCCTGATTCCGACCCTTTTGATCGGCACAGGATGTGATTCACCAAGAAATTCGGACACGGCCCCGCCGAGCCCCCCTATCACGGAGTGTTCCTCCGCGGTGACAATGGCGCCTGTCTCCATGGCCGCATCGAGGATTATGTCCTGGTCCAGCGGCTTGATGGTTGATATATGCACCACCCGGGCCGAGATCCCTTCCTTGTGCAGGAGACCGGCCGCAACCAGCGCCTGGGCGGTCATGAGGCCGGTGGCGACAAAGGTAAGATCGGAGCCGGCGGCCACCTCGCATCCTTTTCCTATCTCAAACCTGTAATCATCGCCGAAAATAGTCGGGACCTTGTTGCGTCCCAGGCGGATATAGAACGGCCCCTTATGGGCGGCCGCGGCCCTGATCGCCGCCCTTGTCTCAACTCCGTCCGCAGGGACGATTACCGTCATGTTGGGAATGGCCCTCACTATTGCGATGTCCTCCACGGACTGATGGGACCCGCCGTCCTCGCCGACAGTAATCCCGCCATGGGTCGCCACTATTTTGACATTGGCCTTTGGATAGGCAACCGACTGGCGCATCTGTTCCCAGGCCCTCCCCACCGCGAAAACGGCAAAGGTGGAAAGGAACGGGATCTTGCCTGCGGCCGCCAGGCCGGCGGCGGTCCCCATCATATTGGCTTCGGCAATCCCCATGTTAAAGAAGCGTTCAGGATATTTTTTCGCGAACAACGATGTCTTGGTGGAGCCTGAGAGGTCTGCGTCCAGCGCCACGATATCCCCGTTCTCCCCCCCCAGTTCGGCCAGGGTCTCACCATAGGCATCTCTGGTTGCAATCATATTGCTGCTCATATGTGAAATTCCTTTCTTTGCTTACTACAGAGTGCGTGAAAACTCCTGCCTGAACGCAGCAGGTCCTCAATCCAGACACCCCAGACACTCCAGCGCCCTGGGCAGCTCATCATCACTGGGGGGCACGCCGTGATATGACGCCTTGTTCTCAAAGAATGAAACCCCCTTCCCCTTGACAGTATTCGCAACGATCACTGTCGGTTGTCCCTTGATGGTCTCGGCGTGCTCCAAAGCTGCCAAGATGGCGGACATGTCGTGACCGTCAATTTCCAGGGGATGCCAGCCGAACGCCTTGAATTTGGCGGCGATCGGCGCAACAGCCATCACCTTGGCCACCTCTCCGTCAATCTGCAGCGAATTGGCGTCAACCAGGGCGCAGAGGTTGTCTATTTTGTAGTGGGCTGCGGCCATGGCCGCCTCCCAGACTTGTCCTTCCTGCAATTCTCCGTCTCCCAGAAGCGCATAGACTCTGCCCGGTCTGTTGTCGAGCCTGAGACCCAGGGCCATGCCGTTAGCCATGGAAAGCCCCTGCCCCAAAGAACCGGTGCAGACCTCCACACCCGGAGTCGATTTGCTGTCCGGATGCCCCTGCAGATGGCTTCCAAGACGGCGCAGCATCATCAGGTCCTCCCTGGGGAAATAGCCGGCATGGGCAAGGGCCACATATAGCGCCGGAGCCGCATGTCCCTTGGAGAGGACAAAACGGTCCCGCTCCGGCCAGTCGGGGTTTTCGGGGTCGTGACGCATCTTGTGGAAATAGAGCGCGGTAACCATGTCGATGGCGGACAGAGAACCGCCGGTATGACCGGACTGTGATTTGTGCAGCGTCCGGACGATGGCGACGCGCAGTTCTCTGGCCTTATCTTCCAGATTGGCGATAGTTTCTTTCACGAAAAACCTTTCCTCTCAGTGTAATACCGCTATTCAGTATCACCGGCAACGAGATAATCGAGTATTATTTCATCGAGACTCTGCGGATGTTTGGGAGCGCGCTCGGATTCCGGAGCTGAAGAACCGTCCGGCGCGTCAGACTGGGGTGGTGTCGACGTTTTGCTCTTCTCAGCTATTTCCTGCGGAAGGGAAGATGCCTGGCCGAACGCCCTCTCATCGAAATCACCCGACTTGAGCCGGCGCAGCATCTCTTTATGCTGGTCCTTCATGAGGTCTTCGACCACCTTTTCAAGATTATCAACCTTGATAATATCTGCATAGCTGGTCTTTTTTGAAGATATGATAGTGCCGCCGCGATAGAGGAGTGTAATGATGTGGGGTGTTTCAACTCCGCTGTCCTCGGTCTGAATATGGAAAATTTCTCCCTTGTATTGAATATTGTGGTTGAAGCCTAGAACCATATCCGTTCCTTGTCCGCCAAATGACATATTTTAATTAAAATATCACACAAATCAAATAGTTGCAACCACTAAAAAACAGGTAAAGGTAAAGGTTGAGGTGGAGAGGAGAACCTCTAGCTGCTCTATTTCCCGAGAAGAGCCTTGATCTTTGCAACGGCCTCCATTGCGTCTTTAGCATAGAGATCGGCGCTGATCTCGTCGGCATAATCCTGTGTTACCACGGCGCCGCCGATCATGGTAAAGGTCTTAACCCCTTGCGCCTTTAATTTATCTATGACATTTCGCATCTCGGCCATGGTAGTAGTCATCAGAGCCGAAAGCCCGACTGCGTCAACCTCATGCTTCAGTGCCTCGGCGATAATCCGCTCGGCGGCCACGTTTTTCCCAAGGTCGATCACTTCGAACCCATGGCTCTCAAGCAATGTGCAGACAATATTCTTGCCGATATCATGGATGTCACCCTCCACGGTGGCCATCAGGATCTTGCCGAGAGAAGCGAACCCCTCCCCTTTCATTTCGCTCTTGAGGCGGGTAAAGGCGGCCTGCATGGTATCCGCGGAAAGCATCACCTGGGGGAGGAAAAAGCGGTTGCATTCAAAACGCCGGCCCACCTCTTCCAGGCCGGGGAGTAGCGCCTCGTTACTTATCTGCAGGGGAGTAAGCCCTTCCCTGAGAGCTTCTTCCACCAGCCCGACAATGTTTTCCCTGTCTCCGTTTATGATCGCCCGGGAAACACATCCCCTCGCATCAAGCGGTTGCTCTTCGGAAGGAGTCTGCCCGGATGGCGCATCAACAGCGGCTTTATAGGCATCTATATAGGCGGCCGCATGCGGGTCCCTGTTCAAAAGGACCATCGCGGCGCGAAAAGCGCTCATCATCGCCTCTTCCTTTGGATTGATAATTGCCGCATCAAGGCCGGCCTCCATGGCCATTGCGAAAAAGGCGCCTGAAATCAGGGGCCGGCAGGGGAGTCCAAAGGAGATATTGCTTACACCTAGCGCCGTATTCAGACCAAGCCGCTCCTTTACCAGCCTTATTGCGATAAGGGTCTCCATGGCCCTTTTCTGCTCGGCGCTGACCGTCAGGGTCAGACAGTCGATAATGACGTCCCTGGCGGCAATCCGCTCTTCCTTTGCCGCATCCAGGATCCTTGAGGCAACGGCGAAGCGCGCCTCCCCGCTCTCCGGTATCCCTTTTTCGTCCAGGGTCAACCCGATGACAGCCGCGCCATATTTCCTGACCAGCGGAAGAACCCTTGCCAGGCTCTTTTCCTCACCGGAGACAGAATTGACCAGCACCTTGCCGTCCGCTGCCTTGAGGCCGCGCTCCAGCGCTTCCGGATTGGACGAATCGAGGACCAGCGGCACGGCAGTAGTTCCGGTCACGCAGAAAACTGCCCGCTCCATCGCCTCGGGCTCGTCGATACCTGGCGCACCGACATTCACATCCAGAAGCGTCGCGCCCGCCTCTGTCTGCTCCATGGCTTCACGGCGTATGTAGGAAACCTTTTTCTCCCTGAGCTCAGCGGCAAACCCTTTTTTCCCGGTGGGGTTTATCCTTTCACCGATGATAGCCACCGGGTTGCCGGGGCCTATTGCCGTGAAACCGCCGCGGCTGGAAAGGAAAGTCACATTCTCGGGCGGGCCGGTTGTGGGAAACGATCTTTCATGACCGGCGAGAGCCTCCCGGATCGCCCTGATATGGGCCGGGGTGGTTCCGCAGCAACCGCCGATGATCCTGACCCCCAGTTCCAGCATCCGCTCATGATATGCGGTCATCTCCCCGGGAGTGCCGGGGAATATGGTCTTTCCGTCCCTAAGATACGGGAGGCCGGCATTGGCCTGGGAGATGAGGGGCAAGCGGGTCACGCGCCGCATGGCAGTGAGTATCCCGTAGATCCCGTCCACGCCGAGACCGCAATTGGAGCCGACGACGTTTGCCCCCACCGCTTCCAGGGTTATGGCGGCAGCTTCCGGCGGTGTGCCGAGCACGCTGCGCCCGTTGTCGTCAAAGGTCATCATGGCGATTACAGGTATGTCGGAGGATATCTCGCGGATGGCGATCACGGCGGCCCGCGCCTCCTTGATATCGAGGAACGTCTCCAGGGTGATGAGGTCCGCCCCCGCCTCGATGAGAGGTTGGGCCTGTTCACGAAAGATGGCTGTCATCTCGTCGAAGGGACAATCTCCAACAGGCTCGACAAACCTTCCGGTCGGCCCCATGGATGCAGCCACATAAGCGTCCCCGCCCGCGACCTTACGCGCTATCGCCACGCCCTGCGCATTGATTTCGTACAGTTTTTCCTCAAGGCCATAGTGGGAGAGTTTAGCCGAACTCCCGCCAAAAGTGTTGGTTACGAGAATATCGGCCCCCGCTTCCAGATACTCCCGATGCACACCCGCGACCACCTCGGGCATGGTGAGGTTCATCTCTTCCGGCGACCGGCCGGATTGCAGTCCGCGCTCCTGTAGCATGGTCCCCATGGCGCCGTCCAGCACCAGCACCCGTTCATATATGGCCTGCAGAAATGTTTTTTTCATATGGAATCCCTCTTAATCAGGTTAAAGGCAAAGGAGTCTTGGGTTTATACCTTCAGTCTTCTGCCTTCTGCCTTCAGCCTGATTCATTTCTTTTCCAATGTAAAATTCGGCGCCAGCGGCTCACGCAGATCAAGATGCCCTTCCACTGTTTCAACATCCTTGCCGTTGAACATCAGCTTCACCAGCTTGATCCGGGGGAAATTAACAGCAATCGTGTTAACGATCGAATAGACAGCCGTCATTTCGGAGTTACTCCCTCCCGGAAGAGCTTTTACCAGTTCATCGCCCAGATCGAGAAAGGCCACATCGCCAACTATCCGGACAGTGCGAATCGGGGTCGAGGTGGGGAGTGTGGGCGCCAGGTTCCCCAGGGGGCCGTTGATAAGTTCAGCGACCACCGCATGCACACATTCCGCGGGCTCGCCGCAGGAGTCGATCTCACGCCCTTCCCGGACCAGACCGGCGCCATCCGGCGAGGCAAAGAAGAGCGTAACAAGGCGAATTCCCTGCTGGTGGGGCTGCGCGGGGAGAGGAGGCTGGTGATGTCGCGTCTCGTACTTTTTCAGCATCAGTGCGCCAAACACAACAGCGCAGATGAAGAATGCGATAAAAAGGACCGTCCGGTCCCGGCGAGGCAGTTTACTCTTTTTCAACCCCATGCTCCTCACCCATGGCCGCGTCCTCCAGATTTACCTGGTATACGTCGCCCAGTCGCCCGCCGAGAAAGCGGTTTCCGACCCTGATAAACCCTGCCGGAATATCGGTCACGAAAAAATGGTGGTTTCCCTTTTCCGAGGAAGGGCGCAAGATATCTCCGGCGCCCAGGGTTTCGGCCACTGTGCGGGCCGTCTCCTCCGCGGAGTCCACCAGCTCGACTCCATCCCCCATGACCTCGGCGATTATCCCTTTCAATAGGGGATAATGGGTGCAGCCGAGCACCAGGGTGTCCACCCCCTCATCTTTCAGTCCCTGGAGATAGTTCCGTGCCGTCAAGCGCGCCACTTCATTATCCACCCATCCCTCTTCCGCCAGCGGGACGAAGAGCGGACAGGCGCGGGTCACCACTTCGATTCCCCGGTCAATCTTCTTGATGGCCTTGGAATAAGCGCTGCTCTGGATGGTCGCCGTC
>Ga0137449_1000119_pt1 | contig 10858 bp, 12 predicted proteins | sample EasRivERMGT436_2_FD_104905 | JGI IMG/M metagenome (GOLD analysis project Ga0137449, IMG submission 104905) | Soil microbial communities from meander-bound floodplain in the East River, Colorado, USA - East River MetaG ERMGT436_2 | ecosystem: Environmental > Terrestrial > Soil > Floodplain ... | reverse complement strand
TATGGAAATACTGTTCATTACACCTAGGACAGTAGGAATCTGCAATCACCTTAAACAGTCCGTTATCACTAGTTGGTGACAATGTCCAATAATCATTGCTTGCGTAATACCCACCATCATCTAAAAGAAAATCCATTATATAATAACCTGAGACTAGAGAAACACGGTTTAAATGTGTTGTATATATTGCATAGCCTGGAGATGACATATTCAAGATTATTGCAATCGATAGAGTGCATTTCAGGATTGATTTTATAAACATCTCCAGACAGGTCATTTTTTATTCCTTTCATTCTAAGTAGAATGCACAACTGTTACGATAGTTGTGCCCAATCCTTGTGCCGAAGAAAGGGGTTTTGGAGGTATTTCTTCGGCAACCCGGCTGTCCGCTAATGCGGACCCTTTAGTGCCTGTCAGGCCCATAGGCTTTGCGTCGCCGGGTTACCCCGGTTTTACTATTATCGGGAAATAATTTTATTTACAGATTCAGATTTGAGATGGTCTGCGAGGTGTCAGGTGCGGGGTTAAAGTAGTCATAATTAAAAGAATTTGTCAATAAGCTTTTTCCTGATTATTAGTAAGGTTTTCCCTTAGTGTTCAGAATAGCCCCAGCCCTTTGGCTTCGGTGTCCCAGTAATCCACCAGGCCGATTGTGGAGAACGGCAGCTTGTCGATTGCTGTTTTGCTGAATTTGAGTAGCGGCATTTGACCCCCCATGATTCGTACCTTATGAGTTATAGGTACGATATAGGTACGATGAATATTAAAAAACCCGCTTAATCTGTCTTAAAGATCAGCGGGTACTAGGTACGATGTTAAGGACTAAGTTGTCTATATTTCGATATATTTCATGCTTAATAATAATCATTCCAAAACCTCAAACTCAGATGATCTTGTTGAGCGGATATTCGATGATCCCCTCCGCTCCCAGCTTGATAAGTTGCGGCACTATCTGACGGACTTCCTTTTCGTGGAGGACGCTTTCGATGGAGACCCAATCGGAGTTGTAAAGATGGGAAACCGTCGGATTGTTGAGGCTCGGCAGGATTTTGGTGATTGCTTCCACTTTGTCGTTCGGGGCGTTCATCTTTAAACCGACCATGTTTTCCGCGGTGAGCGCGGCCTTGAGGAGGGTGGCGATGGTCTCGATTTTGGCCCGCTTCCACGGGTCGGCCCAGGATGCCTTGTTGGCGATCAGCACCGGCACCGATTCCATGAGGTCGCAGACGATGCGCAGGCCGTTGGCCCGGATGGTGGAACCGGTCTCGGTAACCTCGACGATGGCGTCGCAGAGGCCGTCCACAACCTTGGCCTCGGTTGCGCCCCAGGAAAACTCGACGGTGACCGGAATGTTTCGCTCAGCAAAGTAGCGTTTGGTGAAACCGACCAGTTCCGTGGAGATGGTGGCGTTATGGAGGTCTTCCGGTTTCTGCACCTTTGACTCCTGGGTAACCACCAGGACCCAGCGGGCGGGGCGGCGCGAGACCTTGGAATAGACCATCTCACAGACCTCGACTACGTCGGAGTCGTTTTCTCGCACCCAGTCGCGCCCGGCGATCCCGGCGTCGATTGTGCCGCGTTCCACGTATTTCCCCATCTCCTGGGGACGGATCAGTTTGCAGTTCATTTCTTCGTCGTCCACGCCGGGGAAATAGCTCCGCGATGAGATGCTGATGTTCCACCCCGCCTTTTTGAACAGCTCGACCGTGGCGTTTTCCAGGCTCCCCTTGGGGATACCCAGATTAAGTATGTTTGACATGATATATACGTTCCTTCCTTATTTTTTGTAAACTTCTTTCGGATCAAACAACGGGTTGGAGTGCTCCACCCATTGGCCGTTTTCCCATTTCACGTAAAAGCAGCTCCTGTTGCCGGTATGGCAGGCGGCCGGGCCGTTTTGCTTCACTTTAATCACCACGGTGTCGGCATCGCAGTCGGTAAGAATTTCCTTCACGTCCTGGGTGTTGCCGGACTCCTCACCCTTCATCCAGTATTTGTTGCGGGTGCGGCTGAAGAACCATGTTTTGCCGCTCTCTAAGGTAAGATTCAGGGTTTTTTCATCCATGAACGCAACCATGAGGACTTCCCCGGATTCGAAATCCTGGATAACGGCAGGGATCAACCCGCCCATCTTGGTAAAATCAAGTTTGATCATTAACTTCTCCCATGAAAAAATTTCGACCTACTTTAATACACTGCCTGACCAGCGGGTGTCAACCATATAAACCGTTCTACGTTCTATGTTCTATGTTCAACATGCGAGTACAGTTCAGGGCTCACGTTTTCAACCTTGAACCTTGAACCCGTTTGTTCCCATATCTGCAATTCTAATCCCGGTAGCGTTTCAACAAATCGGCGTAGGCGTCTATGCGCCGGTCGCGGAGGAACGGCCAGATGCGCCGCACGGTTTCGCCGCGCTCCTTGTCGATCTCGACGATCAGCACCTCTTCATTTACTCCCGCCTGGGCGAGCAACTCCCCTTGCGGACCGGCGACAAAACTCCCTCCCCAGAAATCTATACCTCCCCCAACGCCCGCCGGATCAGCCTCGAAACCGGCGCGATTGACACTTGCCACCGGGATGCCGTTGGCAACCGCGTGGGAGCGCTGGATGGTGAGCCAGGCGTCTTTCTGGCGGAATTTCTCGCCATCATCGTCATTCGGCTCCCAGCCGATGGCGGTCGGGTAAATTAACAGCTCCGCCCCGGCAAGGGCCATCAGGCGGGCCGCTTCCGGATACCACTGATCCCAGCAGACCAGCACTCCGAGCCTGCCGGCCGAGGTGTCGATCGGCAGAAAGCCCGGATCGCCCGGGGTGAAGTAAAACTTCTCGTAAAACGCGGGATCATCGGGGATGTGCATTTTGCGGTATGTTCCGGCGATTGAGCCGTCCTTCTCAAAAACCACCGCGGTGTTGTGGTAGAGCCCAGGCGCCCGCCGTTCAAACAGGGAGGTGACAAGCACCACCCCGAATTCTTTGGCCACGTCGCTGAAGATGCCGGTGGCCGGTCCCGGTATACTCTCGGCTTGGTCAAAATAAGCAGGGTCTTCGCACTGGCAAAAGTAAAGTCCGGCATGAAGCTCCTGCAGCACCACCAGTTGGGCTCCCATGGCGCCGGCCTTGCGGATGCTCTCGATGCTCTTGGCCAGATTCACATCCCTGTTTTCAACACAACTCTGCTGCACGAGACCAATGGTCAGCTTATTCACGAATCACTCCTTTATTGTCCCCTTCGGCAGTTGCATGGTTACGCAGTGCAACGATCCGTGCTGGAGGATCAGCGGCAGGGAGTCGACACCAATCACTCTGCGCCCGGGAAACGCCTGCCCGACGGCGCTCAGGGCCATTTCATCATTCATGTCCCGGTAGGCCGGAACGAGCACCGCGCCATTGATGACCAGGAAATTCGCGTAGGTTGCCGGCAGCCGCCGGCCGTCCTCATCGAACCTGGCCTGCGGCCATGGCAGCGGAATGAGCCGGTACGGATCGCCTTCCCTGGTGCGAAAACTCCGCAGTTCCTTTACCATGGCGCTGATCGCCGGGTAATGCTCGTCATACGGGTCGTTGCAGGTCACGTGGAGTATGGTGTTGTCGGGACAGAGGCGGGCCAGGGTATCAACGTGGGAATCGGTATCGTCTCCCGCCAGATAGCCGTTTTCCAGCCAGAGAAAGTGGTCGGCGCCGAGCAGCGCGGCCAGTTCGGTTTGCAAAGCTTCCCGGCAAAGGTGGGGATTGCGGTTTGGGCTCAATAGACAAGCACTGGTGGTCAGGAGAGTACCGGCGCCGTCGCTCTCGATGCTCCCCCCCTCCATGATCAGGCCGATGGTTCTGAGCGGGGCGCTGAATGCCCCGGCTTCCGCCAGGCGGCGGCTGATGAGATTGTCCAGGCCGGCGGCGAATTTGAGCCCCCAGCCGTTGAAACCGAAGTCGAGAAGAACCGGTTCCCCGTTTTCCAGCACGGCAACCGGGCCGAAATCCCTGGCCCAGGTATCGTTCCCGTCGATGCGGAAAATTTTTACCTTCTCCAGCGACACCCCTGCGCCGGCCAACTTCTCCCGCACTGCTGCCGGGTCCGGGGCTGTAATGAGAGCGGTTTCAAACCGGCTAATCTCCTTCACGAGCTCGATGAAAACCGGCTCCACCACTTCAAGCTGAGTTTGCCAGTCGCTCCCCTCATGGGGCCAGGCCAGCAAAACGCCGTCCTGTTCTTCCCATTCGGCGGGCAATCTTATCTTCATCAGTTAACTCCGATCTATAATAAAAACAGTGTTAAATCCTATAGAAAAGCCGCTAAAATTGCAATTCCGTTTTTTATGCTTGCCGGAGCCGGGAAATAGGGGTAATTTTTATCCAGTTCCGGTGGGCAAGAATTGACAATAACATTAATCGGAGGCAATATGCTGATCCTTTCCGCTATCTACCGTCTCGCAGTCACCTTCTGGGTCGGCGGGGTCGCCATTTTCACCTTTGTGCTGACACCGATCATCTTTAAGGCGAATGACCGCGACACCGCCGGCAGGATAGTCGGCGCCCTCTTTCCCGGTTATTTCCGCTGGGGACTTGCGTGCGGGGCAGTGGCCCTCGTCACCCTTGCTATCCAGCGGGGAAAATGCTCGGTTGTATCCCTCGTTTTATTAATCGTTATGCTCACACTCACCGCCTTCCAGGGGTTTTACATCGAACCGCGGGTAGCGGCCCTGAAAAAAGAGATACCATCTTTCGTGACCACCCCCAAAGACCATCCCCTGCGTAAAGAGTTTTCCCGGCTCCATGGCATCTCCGCCGTCTGCAATCTGACGGTGTTTGCCGGCGGGGTAGCGCTGGTTGTCCTCTTCTAAGCATATCAATAAAGGCGTTGAATATTTGGGGAGAGGTGAAAATGCCAGCGGAGCGCGGGAATGCAGTTCAATGACGGGGTGATACCTATTGCGGAGAGATAGAGATGACTGCCCTGCCGTTCTTCAAGAAAATATGGAAGCTCACTTTGTTATAAGTCAGCATAAATTTCTCTGGTGGAGGAATGCTTTCCCAATCCACATTATCCTTCAAAACGCCGCGAAGTTCCGGGTTATCGGCCGCAACGGATAAATCTACCACATCCCCGGCTTTATACGTTGCCGTGACTGTTGCAGCGCCACCTTCAAATATTTGCCGTTCATCGACAGGCAAAATACCTTCCACCATATTCTTTATGGCCATCGCAGTGAAATCAAAATAGTGCCGGGTTCTCATCACCATGGCTTGCATGCGGGATGCATTCGCAAAAGCCCGGCTTATATCCGATGCCTGATCGGAATTGTCGGGGTCCGTGCTTTTCGCTGAAGGCTCTGCTTGCGCTGTTTTTTGCCCGATTAAAGCGGGCTTTGGCGCTGATTCTCTCTCTTTCGGCTGGCGGGTTATTACCGGCTCATGTGCAGGTGCAGGGGGTGTATCCTGGAAAGATGAGGCTGTCAGGTCGATGAACATTGCCGGCAATGATTTGACGATTGTTTTGTTTGCGGGAATAAGAAAACAGAGCAAAAGAAAGACCATCGCATGAAGAGTCATGGATGCTATGATTGAAGTATTTATCATGGCTTAATTCCGAAAAAAAGCGGCGAGAGAATGGCCCTCGCCGCCCGGTCGCCGATCAGTCGTTGTTCGGCTGCAACATGAGCTTGATGACGGCATCTTTTTCCGCATCGGTTGCCGCGGTTCCGCCACTCTTCACTGCAATAATTTTACTTTTTATTATCGCCAGAAGGGCGATGAAATCCGCTGCGGCCTGCATTCTCATTTCTTGCGTAGGCTGATTCCCGTTGTCCCATATGGAATTTCTCGTCATGTCCGCAATCTGCACATCCTGCTGAATTCCGAGGTATGCATTGAAGGCCGGAGACGGGGTCATGAAAGTTTGACGTTGCGCTGTCCATGTGCCGCCGTTACCTGTGCAGCTTAACTGATCCCAGTATTGATTTTTGCTGCAGACGCCCATCCATTGTTGCATCATGGCGGGAATCGGAGTTGTGTCACGCGTATAGCTAATGCTGCCACCAGTCTTGATGAGACCTACCAGCCAGTTGACCATAACCACCTGCGGCACCGGCCAGTTTGTCGGGGTTTGGTTTCCGTTGTAGTTTTTCCCGAAATCCGGGGGAAGCATCATGCCAGGGAACGCGGCAATAACGGAAGTTTTCAAGGCGGCGATATCTGCATCACTCGCAGCAATGGCCGTCTGAAATGTGTTCCAGGCATCCTGGTAGAGGGCATCGATTGAAGCTCTGACGGTATTGGAGTCGGTGCCTGGATGTGCAGCTATATAGGCAGCCGGGTCTTTGAAGTAATTGCCGTATTGAGAGTCAATCGCCGCGGTAGCTGTGGACATTCCCGTGGCCGCTGCAATGAACGTATCGACCTGGGCTCCGGACGCATTGAGAGCATTCAATGCTTTGGTGTATTCAGTGACCATTTTCACCATTCCGATTTTCTTATGGAAGGCGGACATTGACTGGTCTATTGAGGTAAGGACATTCGCGGAAATGGCGCCAGGGCCTGACATGAGGCCGGAGGCATCAGCGCCATTGCCGGCAGCTTCATGGGCGTTTGTTATGTAGCCGAGATCAATATTCGCGCAGGCGGCCGCATCCATGAATACATCGGCCATCAATCCGCCGGCCTTCTGAGTCTCACTCGTTTCAGTGGCGGCGTCACCGCTCTCGACCGCGGTGAAGAAGCCTTTAGTGAAGTCCCTGAGGGTTTTCTTGCTGCTGTCTGCATTATAGATCAGGCATTTTTGCAGGTTGGTAAATTGAGTCGGAGAAACATGGGCGTGCATGTATCCCTCGAAACCGCCATTCCCTGTGATCGCCATTTTCCCGAGGGTGGCGATTTTTGTTATATCCGAGTCGGTAATGTTCGGCGAGCGAAGGATTACCAGCAGGTAGGCCGCAAGAATCGGGTCGTCCGTTCCGGCAAGGGCTGCTGCTTTGATAAATGTCGCCGCCTGGGTTGTCGCCAGATCGTTAATTCCTATCTGGTTAGTATCGCCGGCAGGCGGAGCAGGGGCTACTCCTTGACGAACGACTACGCCGTTTGCATCTTTGATCGTAAAAGCGATGAAGTTTACTTCAGTTTTCGTCGGCAAGGTGTTAAGTGAGAATGAAAGCTTCCCGTTTGCGTCCGTTGTCGCGGGAACCGTTTCAATATCGGTTAGTGTTCCATTGCTGTTGAATTTGCTGGTGGTGATCGTGTATTGCGTATTTCCAGTAAGTGCAGTGAGGGCATGGGCATTGCTTGTGAGTGCGGCAACCAGCAAAACGGCTGCCAGAAACATTGTAGATAAGGTCTTCATAAATCCTCTTTCATGTAGGGTGAATTTCTATTTCGCGCTTACCTGGACGGTACCGGTTGTCGTTACGCTGTTGGCCGGAGTTCCCGACCCGCCGCTGCATCCGGCGATCATCACCAATGAAAGCGATAGACCTATTATCGCCATTATCAGTTTGCTCATGATAAACTCCCTTTCTGCCTCGGTTGTCCGCAGGCTGTTGATTGATATTGCCACTTTAATGGCGCATAAATGTTATTTCGGTATTATTCGAAATAACTTTAGAGAAGACAGGTCTACACAAAAGCAAAACCAGCCGGTCATTTTCGGCTGTTACCAGCTTGTGCATTATCCGTGCCTATTTTGATAGCCATGTTTTTGCAGACCTATTTACTAATGAGTTAGACTTCTGACTGTGCAGATTAAGTACCGAGGTGGTAAAATTTTGAACAGCGGCTTTGGCTCCCGGTTTTTGTGTCCTGTTTCCCTGATGCCCTTATACTTATTATTTGTTATAATAACTTGCAGAGGAGAGCTTAATGCCAATTCCGCGCTACCCTGAAAGCCGGCCCCTTCAACTAGATGACAAACAGCTTCTGGACCCTATCTTCGCCCGGCTTCAGCCGCGCCTGTCGGAGTTCGCATTCGCCAACCTCTATCTCTTCAGGCTGGCCCATGACTACAGCCTTACGATGGTCGGTAATGCGCTCGTGCTCCTCGGCCGGGGGTATGGGAGCGAGCCATATTTTCTTCCCCCTCTGACCGGCGATGTTGAAGGTGCGCTTGCCAGGCTCTTTGCTGAAGGATTGACCCTTTATGGTGCTGACGAGCCATTTGTAAACAACTATCTGCGGAACAAGGGAATGGAGATTACCGAGGATCGCGACAATTTCGACTATCTCTACCTCAGGCGCGAATTGGCCGAGCTGCCCGGCAACCGTTTTCACAGGAAGAAAAACCGGATCAGCTATTTCACCGGCCGGCATTCCTATTCGGTTAATTTCTATGAGGAAAGGTATCTTGATGGATGCCTGGAACTCCTGGCCGAATGGCGGCGGATCAATGTGGATGCGGAAAGCAGTTCCGTCGCGTTTGAAGCGGACGCGACCGGGGAGGCCCTGCGGATGACGGCTGATCTGGGCCTGGAAGGAGTGGTGGTGCTGGTGGAGGAAAAAGTAAAGGCGTTTGCTCTCGGCGAGAGGCTGAACAGCGAAACCTCGGTCTGCCATTTCGAAAAGGGAGATCCCTTTCTCGACGGCATCTACCAGCTTGTTGACCGCGAATTCAGCCGGCTTCTCTTCACCGGCTGCACCTATATCAACCGTGAGCAGGACCTGGGCATGATGAACCTGAGGGGGTCGAAACTCTCCTATCATCCCGTGGAAATGGTAAAAAAGTTCCGCGCGCGGCGGTTGGAAAAGTAAAAACAACAGTTGTGGCCCGAAAGTAAATGTATTACTCTGCAATCCGACTCACATATTACAGCGAGGGTAACGGCTCATGGCAAAGAAACGCATCTACAAGATTATTTTCACCAACCAGGGGAAGGTTTTCGAGATATACGCAAGGCAGGTGATTTCCGGCGAGCTATACGGGTTTGTCGAGGCCCAGGGGCTGCTCTTCGGTGAACGGACGACGCTTGTTGTGGACCCCTCGGAGGAACAGCTGAAGCTCGAATTCAACGGCGTGAACAAGACCTATATCCCCTTCCATGCGATAGTCCGGATCGACGAGGTCGAGAAGGAGGGGCCGGGGAAAATACTCCAGCTCAACTCTTCCGAAAAAAGCGGCTTTCAACTGCCGAACCCTTCTTTTGTTCCGGGCAAGGGACCGGACCAGGCATAATCATGCCGTGGGACCCGGGCCAATACGATAAATTCAAGGAAGAGAGGTTTGCCCCCTTCGAAGATCTCTTTGCCCTGACCAAGGTCCGCGCCGGGATGTCGGCGGTCGATCTCGGCTGCGGGACCGGCGATCTCACCCGGCGTCTCGCCGACCGGTTGCCCGGAAGCTCTGTTACGGGGATCGACAACTCGCCGCGGATGTTGGAAAAGGCCCTGGCGCTACAGTGTACCGGACTCGCCTTCACCTTAGGTGATATCTCGGCCTTGAATGGCCAATGGGACCTGGTCTTTTCCCACGCCGCCATTCATTGGCTCGACAACCACGCCGCGCTCATCCCGCGCCTGATGACGCATGTCAACACGGGCGGCCGGCTAGCCGTGCAAGTCCCCTCCAACCACCGCCATCCATCGCATACCCTGATTGTCGAGACGGCCGGTGAGGAGCCATTCCGTACGGCTCTGGACGGCTGGGTCAGGCAGTCGCCCGTACTGGATATCGACCGGTATGCCGAACTGCTCCATGCAAGCGGCGGGACGGAGATCACGGTCTTCGAAAAGGTTTATCCCCACCTTCTCGATGATGCAGAAGCCATTGTTGAATGGACCTCCGGCACTACCCTCATCCCATACCTGGAGCGGCTTCCAGTCGAACTGCATGCCGGATTCCTCGACAGCTACCGGAAGAAGCTCCTCAACATATGGCCTCGGGGCCCTGTTTTTTATACTTTCCGCCGGATTCTCATGGCGGCTACGCGGGGGGAATAATTGGTGCACGCATGAATTTCCTTGCCCATCTCTTTCTCTCCGGCGAAGACCCGGAAATCCTTGTGGGGAATCTCCTCGGAGACTTCGTCAAGGGGAGGCTCGACGGTCATTTCCCCGCCGGCATCGAACGCGGGATATGGCTGCATCGGCGGATCGATTCCTTTGCCGGAGGAAACCCGCATTTTCTTCGGAGCAAAAGGAGGCTTGACGCGTCCTTCGGCCATTACCGAGGGGTACTGGTCGATCTCTTCTATGACCACTTCCTGGCCGTGCTGTGGGATGAGTATGCGGAGGCGCCGCTTAATACCTTTTTATCCGGCGCACGCCGGATTGTGCTGGATTATGAAGAGATCCTCCCGGAAAGGCTGGCCCGCGTGGCGCCGGTTATCTTCGCCGAGCTGCTGCCGTCGTACCTGGAGATAAATGGGATAGAGCGTGCCTTGCAGCGGATGTCGGTCCGGATTAAGAGACCCAACCGGCTGGGAGAAGGGGGAACGGCATTGCGCAGGCATTATGACGGGCTTTGCGGGGATTTCCGGGAGTTCATGCCGGAGTTGCAAGGGTTCGTCCGGGAGACAACTAAGTTAGGTTGACGTTTTTAATCGTCTATGTTTTACTACACAACCCGAACGGTTAAAGGTTATTTTCCAGTAACCGATATGTTATCTGAGAAGGAGTAATTAATAAGGTTCCCCGATGAAGATGGAGAAATGGCGTAATGAATAAGAAAGCCCCGATAACCGACAAATTCCTCTTTTGTGATGAGAGGCGATCGACTGAAGCGGTACCGGAAGAAACCGGGGCGTGGAAAGTGATGATCGTGGATGATGAGAAAGCAGTCCACGCAGTCACGCGAATGCTCCTGGCCGATTTTGTATTTGCGGGGAAAGGGCTCGAATTATTTAGCGCGTACTCGGTTGAGGAGGCGAAATTACTCCTGGGG
>Ga0137449_1000117_pt1 | contig 10886 bp, 6 predicted proteins | sample EasRivERMGT436_2_FD_104905 | JGI IMG/M metagenome (GOLD analysis project Ga0137449, IMG submission 104905) | Soil microbial communities from meander-bound floodplain in the East River, Colorado, USA - East River MetaG ERMGT436_2 | ecosystem: Environmental > Terrestrial > Soil > Floodplain ... | reverse complement strand
CTTCTTGATGTTCTCCAGAAGCTCCATCCCCCACGTTTCCATCTGGTCCGCTACCAGCTTTGCCTCCAGGGCCCGCGTCGCGATGCGGCCTAAGACGCTCATGAGGACCTGGGGTTTGCCGGCCTGACCGAGCGCGGCCAGGGTGCTGTCAGTAATCTTCTTCACGGCGGGGTCACCGGCGGCATAGGCCACCAGCATGCGGGACAGGGCGCCCACTTCCATCGGCTGGCCGCCTAAACGGGGGGCTTTTGCCCAGGTGTATTTGTTGTCGGCATCGTAGCCGGTATATTCGGGGTCGGTGACGCCGACGACCGGATTGAGGGGCTTGCCGGCCTTGTACCAGCCGTGGGACGAATGCTCGAGAATGTCTTCGGGCTTGGCGTCGTGCACCTTCGGGAAGTCGGAGCCAAAAAGCGCGCCGCGCGGCAGGAAGCGTTTCTTCGGATCGTACGATTCGTCCTCGAACACGCCCCAGGAGAGGTAATTTCCCGGACCCTTGCCGATTCCGGCATGGTCGAGGTAATAGGGTGCGATGGCCATGACATCGGGGATAAATACGTTGTCGATCCAGCTCTGGAGCTCTTTTACGCGGTACAGGTAGTTTTTCATGTCGTCAACGGACGGCACATGGGTGACGCCGCCCGGAGGGCTGGTCATGATCATCGGCTCCCTGCCGGCGAAGAGGGCGCAGATCTGGGCGGCCTTCGCCTGCATCTGGAGGGCCTCCAGGTAATGGGCTACGGCGAGGAGGTTGACATCAGGCGGCAGCTTGTATGTGGGATGTCCCCAGTAGGCATTGGCGAAGGGGCCGAGCTGGCCGGAATCGACAAACGCCTTGAGCTTGGCCTTGACTGCCTTGAGTGAAGCTTCCTTAGGCTCCGCCCTGAGTGCGGAGACGACATCGACGTAGTCGAGAGCGTTCAGGTGGTAGAACCAGAGGATGTGGGAGTGGAGGAACTGTCCCCCCTCTATCATGTTTCTGATGAGCCTGCCGTTGGCGGGAGGCTGGACCTTGAAGGCGTCGTCCATGCTCATGGAAGAGGCATGGCCGTGGGAAACGGGACAGACGCCGCAGATGCGCTGGACGATGTGCCAGGCGTCCCTGGGGTCCCTGTTCTGCAAGATGATCTCGAAACCGCGGAAGAGCGTGCCGGTTACCCAGGCGTCTTTTACCTGGCCCCCCTCTATCTCGACATCTACCTTCATGTGTCCTTCAATTCTGGTAATCGGGTCAATAGTAATCCTGGCCATTATTTGTCACCTCCGTCATCGTGTCCTTTAAATCTGCCAACAGCATTTGTGCACGCTGCATGCACCGCTACACCGGCGACAGTTGCGACAGCCGCTACCGCGCCGAGCGTGTCGGCGCCGAATTCAACTCCCTTAAGACCTGGAATCTTTACACCGGGAAGCGGCTCGTAGAACCCGGCAAACTTGTCTACCCAGTTGCGCTCGGCGCAGCCGATACATGGGCCGCCGGCCTTTACGCACCAGCTTGTGCGGTCGTTGTATTGTATCTTCGGGCATAACGAATTGGTCATCGGCCCTTTGCACCCCATCTTGTAGAGGCAATACTGGAGGCCTTCTTCCTTGGAGCCGAATATCTCCACGAAGCGGCCTGCGTCGAAATGCGCGCGGCGCTCGCAGTTGTCGTGAATACTCTGGCCGTAGTACATGACCGGTCTCCCCAGGCTGTCAAGTTCGGGGATCTTATCAAGGAGGAGATAATTGACGATCACGCCGACCAGGTATTCCGGGTTGACTGGGCAAAGATCAAGATTGACGAGGGGCTTGTCGATGCCGAGCTTCTTCATCGCCGCGCCGGTGCCGATAATCTGGGCCGGATTCGGGTTCCCCGCGGGGACGCCGCCGTCGGTTGCGCAGCTGCCGACCGCCAGAATAAATTTGGCCGGGCCTGTCATCTCATGGAAGATATCCATCATCTCTTTGCCGCCGATTGTGCCGTACCCTTTTTTGGTCGGGAGGCCCCCTTCGATGATCAGGATGTAACCGCCGGCCTTTTTCGAATCTTCGAGTATTTCTTCGACCTGCTTGCCGTTGGCGGCCTGAAGGGTTTCGTTATAATCGAGGCTGACGATATCAAGGAGGATTTCGGCCGGACCCGGATAAGTCGCCTTGATGAATGCCTCAGTGCAGCCCGTGTCAGCCGCGAAGTTGAGCCATACGACCGGCGGTCTTTTGGAGGCTTTCTCCAGGGCCGCGGCGATCTTGGGGATGTGGAGCTCTGAGAGGCCGAGTATGGCGGCGGTTGCGCCGCAATACTTCAAAAAATCCCTTCTTTTGACACCACGGAACTCTAAAGCATCAAGAAACTGGTTACTTACTTCGTCTTTCTTTCCCATAAGCGGCCTCCTTTAAGATTAACTGCTCAATGCTGACTTGCGTAACTGCGGCAGTTTACGTTATACCTTGAGAAGTTCCCGGCGCCCCTAAACATTGGATAGTTTTGACCGTGTAACATGATGCAGAATGATTGTCAAATAGATAATTTTTCATGATAATATGTCAAAAGCGGCCAATTTATTAAAAAGAGCCAAGTAATATGTTCCGGTTGCAAGAATGTTTATACAATGCCATTTAGACAATTCTGGCGAATGATGACCTTCATTGAAAAGAAGAAATATCAGGAAGCGTTATATAGCACATTATACATCACTAAAGCAAGTGAATTTTCATGAACTATTTGTAGTGTATACTTCATGTTGATAAATTATATATTTAGTTATAGCCACAGAGTATTAAAATAAAATTATTATAAATAATAAATTTGCGCAAAAATAATTGTTTTTAGTGGGGATGTCAAATTAAAAATATTAATGTCACAAATGAGCTTGATCGCTTATATAAATACTGGTGGGGAGGCATGGCTCTTGACTATCCGGTTCTTCGATCTTTGCTTGACGGAGAACGGATGTGAGACGGCTTGAAGTATGGATTCGGTATTTCCAGGTAGTTAGGACATGCAATGTTTTGGAGATGCTATTGAAGGATCTTTTCCGGATGTGGTTGAGGGACGCCGGTTCCCATTTCACCAGAAAGGCATGAGAGCCTCGTTTTTTATGTACTGCCTGACTGCGTTCATATCTTCCAGCGATATATCGATGAATTGCAGCCCCATTCCGGCAGGGAGGTTAGGGTTGGCCAGTAACTCGGGGTGATTTACCCAGGCCACTCGCCCCTTGCAACCGATAGTCCTCTCGTTTTGCGGAAGAAATAATTCTATATTCACTGTCGTATCAACCGGTAGATAATCGATGGTTTCAATAAAGAGCCCGCCGGTGCTCAGGTTAATGGAGTAGTCGGTGAGGAGTTTCTCCGGATTTCCGCCGTAGCAGATGCGCAGCCTGGCGATGAAGCGGGGGGTTGTTCTGAAGCGTATATTCAGATATTTTTTTGTAATGGCCAGGAAGTAATGGCGATTGATCGGTTTGACGATGATGTCGTCGCAACCCGATTGCCAACTCCGTTCGAAATCCTCTTCATTTACTCCCTTGGTTACAATGATCACGGGAATCTTACGCAAATCCTCATCCGACTTGATTATGCGGCAACATTTATCGCCATCCATTTCAGGCATGTAAAGATCCATGAAGACAAGGTCAGGCCGCTCTTCCCTGATGATCCTGAGCGCTTCTTTGCCGTTGTCGGCCACCAGCAATTCGAATTGACCACGATTAAAAAAAGATTTTTCTTGTTCCAGGAAAAGTTGGACATCGTCCACCAGCAATATCTTCTTTTTCTCCAAGGTCAAGCCTCCGTAGGAACCTGATAACTGTCGAATATGTCGGCAAACTGTGTAGCAGATTCTTTGAATGTGCGCAAAATGTCCGGATCGAAATGCTCCGGCTTGGTCCGGCCGTCCCCCTGGGTAATTATGCGATATGCCGTCTCATGATCGAAGGGGGGCTTATACGGCCTGGGACTGCGCAGTGCATCGTACTGGTCCGCCAGCATGACGATTCTTCCTTCAAGCGGGATATCCGCTCCTGACAGGCCGTTGGGATAACCGCTGCCGTCCCATCTTTCGTGATGATTCAGGGCTATCGAAGCGGCCATTTTTAGTACGGGAAAGGTGGTCCCCTTGAGAATCTTCTCACCTATCGAGGTATGGGTTTTTATGATGTCGAATTCATTGGCGGTGAGGGCGCCCGGTTTTAAAAGAATGGCGTCGGGAATTCCTATCTTCCCCACGTCGTGCATGGTGCCGGCCGTTGTCAGCGTTTCCGCGAAATCCTCGGGCATGCCGAGCGTTCTGGCGATCATCCCCGAATACCTCCCGATCCGGGCGATATGCATCCCGGTATCTTCGTCGCGCAACTCCGCAGCGGCTGTCAGCCGCTCGATAACCACGTTGCTCATGTCTTTGACGATCTCCAGGGCGTGGGTCAGCTCGCGCGTCCTTTGCTCGACCATCTTTTCCAGTTCGGATTTGTAATCTTTCTCCAGCTGGCGCACTCGCTTGAATTGGACCGCCTTGGTAAGCGCATGAACCAGATAATTTAGGTTGAAAGGTTTGATGATAAATTCAAATGCCCCTTTGTTAACGGCATCCACCGCCATATTGAGATCGGCATAGCCGGTGGTCAGAATGACCGGAATCTCCGTATCAATGGCGCGGATTTTCTCAAGGAGTTCAATGCCGGTTATCTTCGGCATTTTTATGTCGGTCAGCACCACATCTACAGGCTCTTCAAGTAATTTACCGAGAGCGTCATAACCGTTGCTGAAGGGATAAACCGTAAAACCTTCTTCGCCCAATAGCTCGGAAACGCTTTCCAGCAGATCGACGTCATCATCCACATAAATAATTTTTCCCTGGGTCATTTGTCAAGAACCTCTCTTATTTTTGCCAGCAGGTCCCGCGGCGAAACGGGTTTTGCCATGTAATTCAACTGTTCTTCCAGAAGTTCCGCGGTTGCCGCCGCGGAATATCCGCTGATAAATATTACTTTAACGTTTTCTTTTATCTTCTTTATCTCATCATATGCCTCTTTGCCGTTTTTCTTGGGCATCATGACGTCTGTAAGGAGGAGCGTAATTTCGTTCTGGCGCTCCAGGAACTTATCCACTCCATCCTTGCCGTCAACCGCTTCGATGACGTTATAGCCGAAGCTCCCCAGCATCTCTTTTAACAGCCCCCTGACATCTTTGTCGTCCTCAATCAGAAGAATGGTTTCCTTGCCCCCTTGTTGCGGCCGGATATCCGGATGGTTTTTTTCTTTCCAGTCCGGAGCGAGCAAAGGCAGATAAATCGTGAATGAAGTCCCCTTGCCGGGCTCGCTGGAGACGTTGATAAAGCCTTCATGCTGCCTGATGATACCGTAAACCATGGCAAGCCCGAGGCCGCTCCCCTTGCCGACTTCTTTGGTGGTAAAAAAAGGCTCGAAGACCCTTTCCCTGGTTATCGCGTCCATGCCGGCGCCGCTATCGGCAACGGTCAGGATGGCGTAATTGCCCGGTTTCCTGAAACCGTCGGCATCGTGGAATTCCAGATGGGCGGCCAGCTCGGTCTTTATAAGGAGATTCCCGCCTGCTGGCATTGCATCAACGCTATTGGCGGCGAGATTCAGCAGCACCTGTTCTATCTGTCCGCTATCCGCCATGATGATCAGGTCTGCGTCCGCAAGAGATGTGTTGAATTCTATATTTTCCGGAATGAGTCTGGCCAGCAGTTTGTTTATATTCTCAATTATCTGATTCAAATTGTTGGGAACCGGCTTGCTGATCTGTTTTCTGCTGTAGGCAAGGATGCTCTGGGTGAGCGAGGTGGCCCGCTCGCAAGCGTTAAAAATCCGGTCCAGTTGGCGGCGCAGCGGGCTTGTTTCGTCAATATTCCTTTGCATGAGGCTTGCACTGGCAATGATGGCCGTAAGTATATTGTTGAAGTCATGGGCAATCCCGCCAGCCAGGGTGCCGACCGCTTCCAGCTTTTGCGCCTGGCGCAGCTGTCTTTCGATACTACGGTGTTCTTCCTCCGCATGCCTGCGCTGGAGTAATTCCGCGCGCAGATCTTCGTTGGCTTTCTGCAATTCCCGGAGTAATTGCTCTTTTGACTTGTCTTCATCTTTCATCGTTAACCCCGGGTTTTTTGTTGCCGGCCGATAGATTCTAAGTAATAAGTATCGGTATTCTTCTGAGTAATTGTCAATCTTTTTTATCCCAAAATTGCAAATGAACGCCATTTTCTGTATAGAATAGAGCCGTACGCCGGATGATTCTCATTTAATGTCCTGGCATTGAAGAGAGTACAGCTTTTCAAAAAAACGTCAAGCCGGCAGTTTTTTCTTAGAAACCTGTGAAACATCTGGTATACTTTACCAGTTTTGTGGAGATAAACGGGACCAGCTTGCGGGATTACACCGGTTAGGGATAGTAAAGCCGCGCGTGGCGTGCTTTGCCGGCGGCTGAAAATACAACAGGGTTGATGGACTGCAGGGGGCATTTGCGATAGATCTTTTGTAAAGTATCGGTGCAAGGGGCCGATATGTATACAAATGAAGAGGATTTTCGCCAGGTACATGGGATTTGTCGCAAGGTGTACGAAGCTCCCCTGTCTGTCCCCGCAAAGGACTGATAATGTCGAAAAAGATGCTGATTAATGCCGTGCATCCTGAAGAGGCGCGGGTGGCGATCGTCAAGGACGGACGCCTTGTCGAACTGGATATCGAGATTGCGGGAAGTGAACAGACCCGTGGCAACATTTACAAAGGAGTGGTCGTTCGGGTTGAACCCGGTCTGCAAGCAGCCTTCGTGGATATCGGGCTGAAGAAGCTCGGTTTTCTCCAGATGGGAGAGCTTCATCCCGACTTCTGGCAGTGGCGCGACGATACCCCGGAAGATGCGCGCAAGCGCCGGCCGCGTATCCAGGAAGTGCTGCGGCGCGGCCAGGAGTTGATCGTCCAGGTGGAGAAGGGGGAGCGCGACATGAAAGGGGCTGCGTTGACCACCTACCTTTCGCTCCCCGGACGTTACATGGTTGCCATGCCGGGAAGCGACTCCTCCGGGATCTCACGCAAGGTGGAAAGTGAGGCCGACCGGAAGATTCTCAAGGAACTGGCTGCGGAACTGAAAATTCCCGAGGGGATCGGTTACATCATGCGGACCGAGGCGCTCGGGAAAAAAAAGACGGAGCTAAACAAGGACCTCCAGTCCCTTATCAAGCTCCACCGGGAGATCCGCGCAAAGTGCGCCAAGGCAAAGGCCCCCGCCCTCATCTATCAGGAGTCCGACCTGGTGATCCGGACCATCCGCGACTATTTTACCGCCGAGATCGACGAGGTGATCGTTGACAACCCCGAGGTCTACAAGCAGGCCCTGGAGTTTTTCAAGCGCACCATGCCCAAATATGAGAGTCTCGTCAAGCTCCACCAGGAAAAGCGCCCGATTTTTTCCAGGTATCAACTCGAAGAACAGATCGACCAGATCTACGAAAAGAAAGTGCTGCTGAAATCGGGGGGGTCCCTGGTCATCGAACCTACCGAGGCGCTGGTTTCCATTGACGTCAATTCCGGAAAGTCGACAGGTGAGCGGGGGGTGGAGGAGACTGCCTTCAAAACCAACATGGAAGCGGCGGAGGAAGCGGCCAGGCAGCTCAGGCTGCGCGACCTCGGGGGGCTCATTGTACTCGATTTTATAGACATGCGCGATAAAAAGCATATGAGCGAAGTGGAAAAGACGCTCAAGCTTGCCCTGAAGGCCGACAAGGCGCGGGTCACGGTGGGAAAGATATCGCAGTTCGGCATGCTGGAGATGTCGCGCCAGCGAATCAAACAGAACCTGGACCAGGCAAGCGTCCTCTCTTGTCCCCATTGCGAGGGGCGAGGCAAGGTAAAATCGGTGGAAAATATGGCGATTTCCTTTTTACGCAAGGTCCACGCCGCAGCGGCAAAGGGGACGGTGGCCGAGGTGCGCGGAGCTCTTCCCCTGGAGGTGGCATATTTTTTATTGAACCGCAAAAAGCGGGAACTGGTGCGGATTGAAACCGACTACGAGATTGAAGTGACTGTAAAGGGGAAACCCTCTTTTCTGATGAACCAGCTGGAACTGGAAACGATCAGGCGGGAGCGGCCATTTTCCCATGACGCCCTGCCTGAAGAATCTGTCGAAGCGCCGGCGGAAGCTGCCGAGATGGAACCGGCGCCGGTTGAAAGTCATGAGGCAGCCTCCACAGTTGCCGAAGGCGCGGAAATCAAAAAGAAAAAGCGGCGCAGGAAGAAAAAGGCCAAGGGGGATGCGGAACAGCACGCAGGTGGGGAAGCCGCGGCAATAGAAGTCGAGCATTCCGGCGCTGAAACAATAACGGAAGAGGCGGCGGAAGAGGCCGGAGAGGATGAGGCCGGCATTGTTGACGAACTGAAGCCTGTGGAACATAAGAAGAAGCGGCGGCGCAGGAGACGGCGCGGCAAGGGGGGAGCAGGCGAAGGAGAAGTGGCTGCCGATGCGGCGTCCGCACCGGGCCAGACTTCAGAAGCGGAACCTGAACTGGAACCTCAACCTGAGCTTCAACCGGAACTAAAAGCGGAGCCCGTGAAAAAGCCGCGTAAAAAGCCCGCGCCGCGTAAAAAGAAGACGCCTGTCGATAAGGCGGATGAAGTTGACGGTAAATCCGGCGAATAATCAGGAGGATTCTCATGAAAAATGTGAAATTGCTGACGGTTATAATGCTGTTCCTGGCTTCCCCGGCTTTTGCCGGTCAATCCGGCCCGGTCGAGGAATGGTCGATCCTTTTTCCTTCTTTCCAGTATTTTTCCTGGGAGGAGTTCAAACCTTCCGGACCCAGGATTCTCAAGGAGGAAGGACTTCTGGTCGGCGCAGGCGGGACGGCGCGGCTCAACCTGTACGACAAGAAACTGATGCTGAAGCTGAAGGGTGAGCTTTTCGGCGGTGAAGTGCATTATAACGGCCATACCCAGACAGATCCGAACCCGGTGATAAGTGAACGGCCGGTCAAGACCGATGTGATCTATTTCGGCACAAAGGCGGAGAGCGATCTGGGGTGGCGCTCACCCATCGGTTCAGTTGCCATCGAGCCGTTCGCGGGGCTTGGCTACCGCTGGTGGTTGAGATCACTGCAAAGTTCCACAGCACTGGACGCCAACGGCAATCTTCTCAATGTGGGAGGGTCTGACGAGGTCTGGATGAGCTTTTACAGCAGGTTCGGGGCCCGCGCCTCCTGGACTGCCACAAAAGATTTAACCCTCTTTGCTGAAGGTGGCGGGAAATATCCATTTTACAACGAAAACAGGGCCGATATACCGGGAGGGGGAACAGCGACGGTCAGGCCGGGGAGCGAATGGTCGGCGTTCGGCGAAATAGGGGTCACCTATAAGATGTTCCGGCCGACGCTCTATTACGAAGGGTTCAGGTTTTCCCAATCCAGTGTAGTTCCCATCGGCAACAATACAGGTGTTTTCCAGCCGAAGTCCGACTCGGATATTTTCGGCTTCAATCTCAACTGGGTGTTCTGATTAAGGCCGCCGCCAGCAGCCAGTAGTTGGCCGCTGGCGGCGGCCCTTGCTTAATCCCTTCTCTTTCTGTACTCTGCAACTATAATTATCTATAAAGTCTTGAAACATGCCACTTCTCTGATATACTTTTAGCCATTCCCATGCAAACCCCATCTTTCCCAGCCATGAAGCACGAGGTCCGGGCATGAGCTTTACAGGCAACGTCACCCCGCAATGGATCGAGGCCCACTACTTACTCTGGCGCGGCGCCCCGGATCAGGTGGGAGAGGAGTGGCGCGCCTTTTTTGCGGGATTCGAGCTGGGAGGGGCCGCTCTCGCCGTTGAGCCGGAGCCGGCACTCAAGCAGGCGGCTGTCCAGTCGCTTATTCACCGTTTCCGCGATATCGGACATCTCCTGGCATGCACCGACCCCCTTTCCCCTTGTAAGATCGACCATCCTCTGCTCACACTCTCCGCATTCGGACTTGAAACCGGCGACTTGGAACGGACCTTCTATGTCAAGCGGTGCGAGCACACTTTTCCCGATGCACACGTCAATCCTGATTGTATCACCACGGAGCGGCAGGCCGCGACTCTTGGGGAAATATTGGCGATCATGCGCGAAACCTACTGCCGCTCCATAGGTGCGGAATTCATGCACATCCAGGAACCCACGGAACGGCAGTGGCTGATCAAGCGGATGGAGCCGATCCGCAACCGCCCCGACTTCTCCGTGGCGGAGAGACTTGAAATCCTGGGTAAACTCAGGGAGGCGGCGCTCTTCGAGGGGTTCCTCAACAGGAAATTCATGGGACAGACCCGCTTCTCCCTGGAAGGGGGGGAGGTTCTGGTTCCCCAACTCGATGACCTGGTCATTCAGGCTGCGCGCCTGGGGGTGACCGACTTGATACTCGGCATGCCTCACCGGGGAAGATTGAATGTGCTGGCGAACGTTTTTCGCCGGCCCCTGGAAAACATATTCGCCGAATTTAGAGATAATATCGAGTTGGGAGTGGTGGGAGTGGGGGACGTCAAGTACCACAGGGGGTTTTCGGTGGACCGGGAGCTTCCGGAAGGCTCCCGCATTCATCTGACGATGTCTGTCAATCCCAGTCATCTGGAGGCGATCGATCCGGTGGTTGAAGGGAAGTGTCGCGCGCGTCAGGACCGTTACGGCGACGGCGCTGCAAGAAAGGTCCTGCCGGTGCTGATCCACGGCGATGCCGCTTTTGCCGGTCAGGGAGTGGTGGCCGAAACCTTCAATCTCTCCCAGCTCTCTGGCTACCGGACAGGAGGCACACTGCACATCGTCCTTAACAATCAGATCGGCTTCACCACTTTGCCGGTCGATGCACGTTCCTCCTGCTATGCCACGGATGTCGCAAAAATAGTCATGGCTCCCGTTTTTCATGTCCATGG
>Ga0137449_1000116_pt1 | contig 10912 bp, 7 predicted proteins | sample EasRivERMGT436_2_FD_104905 | JGI IMG/M metagenome (GOLD analysis project Ga0137449, IMG submission 104905) | Soil microbial communities from meander-bound floodplain in the East River, Colorado, USA - East River MetaG ERMGT436_2 | ecosystem: Environmental > Terrestrial > Soil > Floodplain ... | reverse complement strand
TCTTGGTGATGGATGGGGCGGTGCTGCCGGGAGCAACCAGCCACACCTTCACTGGCGTTACCGGCAACCATTACATCAACGCCTATTTCGCCGCGACACCGTAAGCGCAGGATCTGAGGCTATCGCCATGGGGATGACCTTTCGGTCATCCCCATTTTTCAAGGAGGTGGAATAATATGCCTATTTTCACACACACTGCACGTTTGTTTGCCTTTACGGCTTTAATAACACTTCTTTCTGCAGGCGCAAGCCACGCCACTCAAAAGTGGACAGGGCCGGACGCCGCCTCTCTCCCCGCCATCAAGGTTTCATTCAAGCTGGACCCCCGGCTCACCCGGAGCATGTACATGGGAGAACGCTGGGTTTCCCCACCCACCTATACCGGTGTCCGTGATGGTAAAGAAATTACCGTGGATGCCAGGGCAGAAGTTATTTCTGCCAGGGGAAAGTCGGAAGGCATAGGCCCAAAATGGATACCGTCAGATCCCGATATGGTGACGGTGACGCCCGCTCAAGGTAAAGAAGTCAAGATAACCGTGCGGCGCGCCGGCGAGAGCAGCCTGAAAGTGGCCGCACCAGGGTTTTCAAGGGAGCTCTTTATCAAGGCTACGTTACAGGGGAGCGCCATCCAGGTGAATATAACCCAGAAACCGTAATCATCAACGCAACAATTCCCCATTCAGCAGAGAGGGATGTAAAGGAGCTAATTGAACATGTATAATACGATGCAGCAGATCCGCTCGACCCCCGTTCGCAAGTGTTCAACGGTGCTAGCGCTCCTGAGGCGATTGATTCCGGTTGTCCTGGTGGCCGCTCTTGGTCCGTCCGTGGTATGGAGCGCGGAACCGGAAATTGTAGCACGGGTAAACGGAGAGCCGGTAACCCGGGTCGAATTGCAGCGGATGCTGACCGATCCCAGGTCGCAATACCCAATTCAGCAGGAACTAGGCAGTAAAGAAGCGGACAACAAAGAGTTGGACAGGCTGAGTTTGCTGAAGCTGATCCAGCAACGCCTACTCCTTCAGGAGGCCGGCCGGCGAAACCTGACGGTAACTGAGCAAGAACTCGACCAGGCCATCGCCGCTTTGCGAAGCAGGTTCAAAGATCTCAAGGATTTTGGAGCATGGATGCATGAACGGAGCCTTAACGACCAATCACTGTTTGAGGCCGTCCGAGCCGAGATGCTGACAGTCCGTGTCAGGGCGGCGCTTGTGGAAGAGGTGCGTGTCACAGGTGAACAGGTTGAGGAGTATTATGAGGTTCACAAAAAAGAGCTGAAAACAGCCGGGGAGGTCCGGCTTCGGATCATCGCCGTCAGGGACAAGGCGACTGCTGAACAGATCCTGGCGGAGTTGAAGAAAGGTGGAAATTTCACGGCGCTGGCCCGGAAGCGGTCTGTGGGGATGCGAGCCGCACAGGGGGGCGACACCGGCTGGGTCAAGCCGCACTCTCTCCCGCCACCGCTGCGCAATGCCGTGGATGCCTTGAAAGCCGGCGAGGTCGTCGGCCCACTGCAGAAAGATGCTGAGTTCCTCATCGTGGGTTTGGCGGGGCGGCGGGGCGCGCAAACTAAAAGCCTGACCGAGGCGCGTCCCGAGATCGAGAAACGCCTTCTGGCTGGAAAGCAGCAGGAAACAATTCGGGCATGGCTGACAGAACTGGAAAAGAATTCGAAAATCGAGCTTTCTCTCAACTCGAATAATTCGCAAACAGGGGCTGAGCACAGGCCTTAGAGAAACATGAGGCCAGTTTTTGGAAATGACGCGAAACCGCTTTATAACGATGGGCATCACCAACATAACCCGTTTGCTCACCCTTGCGGTTTCAATAACACGGCTCTTCCGGCGGCCGGCGTCACCAACGCCTCCCGTGGAGCAGCAGCCCCGGATATTTTGCACTGCTCCAGTGCCATGCAGCAATATGTCACCTGGCGCTTTCCAGGAAGATATCGCCATAATACGCGCTCACCTCATCGCCGGTGTCATCGGTGTCGGTCATGATCGCCACCGCGCCGAGTTTCGGCGGTTCTTCCCCGAACAGCTTCCGGTAGTCTTCGTAATAGTTGCGCTCTTCGCTTACCCACTGCCCGGCTTTCTCATCTCCCGATTCGACCGCGACTATCATGGCCTTTGCCGTGTAGGGACTGGGAACGGACTCCCCTTTCGCCAGCTTTGCTGCCCACACATAGTTGATGGCCCTGGTCTGCCAGAAAAATGTCCGGGGAAACACCACATAAATCCTGGCGGCGAAATCGTCGCCGCTCTTGCGCGCCGCATCCTCCTTTTTCAGGGTATGCTCCACCTTCCAAGACCATCTGAGGACCGGGTATTCACGGCTATCGAGCTTCACCTTCTTGAGAAGCCCTGACGCCCCTTTATTGCTATGGGCCTTGAGCACGGTTTTGCCATCCTCCTTGACCAGCGAGTAGGCGGTTTTACCCTTGAAAATCTCGTCCTTCCAGCCGGTCAGCTCGTCAGCGCTGAATCTGCCCAGATGCATTTCGGGGCCGGCCATGCAAGGTATTGCCAGAAGAAGGATGAGGGCAAGAGGAGGAACTATCGCGGTGATTTTCACATAAAACTCCAAAAGGAAATATTTCCGGTTTAAGGATGGAACCGACCCGGTATGGTAGAATATACCTGATGAATTGAAAATCGCAAGCGTTCCCGGGGAGGAATCATGACGAAAGAGGCAAGTGCCCGCGACTGGAATGAGCGGCTGGCAGGATTGCTGGAGATCGACATGGAAGGATTGCCGCCGGACGGCGGGGAACGATTCAACCGGCTGATTTTCGCGACCAGCCCCTATCTTCTGCAACATGCGGAAAACCCGGTGGATTGGTACCCATGGGGAGAGGAGGCGTTCGCCAGAGCCCGGGAAGATGATAAGCCGGTCTTTCTCTCTATCGGCTACGCCACCTGCCACTGGTGTCACGTCATGGAAGCGGAGTCGTTCGAGAATCACGAGGTTGCCGAGGTCCTCAACCGGCTGTTCGTGGCGATAAAGGTGGACCGGGAAGAGCGGCCCGATATCGACGAGCGGTACATGAGCGTGGCGCAGATGATGACCGGCAGTGGCGGCTGGCCCCTCAACATCATCATGACCCCGGACAAGCGCCCTTTCTTCGCCGCCACCTACCTTCCGGTCACTCCAGGCATGGGGATGCCGGGAATAATCCCGCTCCTTGAGAAGCTGGCGGGAATCTGGCGCACCGAGCGGGGGAAGGTAGAAGCAAACTGTGCCGCTGTCATGGCCGAATTGCAGAGAATTGCCCGGCCCGGCTCCGGCGCACCGGCCGGTGGGGAAATATTCCGGAAAGCGCTGGAACCGCTTGCCGCCATGTACGATCCCGAATGGGGGGGCTTCGGCCGCGTTCCAAAGTTCCCCATCCCACAGAATCTCATATTTCTTCTTCGCTTATGGAAAAGGACCGGTCTCCCCGATCTGCTCGCCATGACCGAGAAGACCCTGCGGATGATGCGCCGCGGCGGGATTTACGACCAGCTCGGTTTCGGCATTCACCGCTACGCCACGGACCGGCAGTGGCTTATACCCCACTTCGAAAAGATGCTTTACGACCAGGCCCTGGTTGCAACGGCTTACCTGGAGACCTTTCAGGCGACCGGCGAGCCATTTTACCGGGAGACGGCGGAAGAGATCCTTGCCTACGTACTCCGCGAGATGACCTCCCCGGAAGGGGGGTTTTATGCCGGACAGGATGCCGACACCGAGGGCGAGGAGGGGAGGTATTACGTTTGGACGGAAAAGGAAATACGGGAAATCCTCGGCGAACAGGGCGCTCCCTTTTGCCGGCTATTCGGAGTGACTGATCAGGGGAACTTCGAGGGGAAGAACATTCTTCATCTGCCGCTGGCAATCGACCAATTCGCGGCGTTGGAGGGCATTACTCCGGAACTCCTGCAAGTGAACCTGGAGCGCTCACGAGAGCTGTTGCTGGCGGCGCGGGAGAAGCGGACCCGGCCGTTCAGGGACGAGAAGATCCTGACCGCCTGGAACGGCCTGATGATTGCCGCTTTTGCCAAGGGTTTCGCCGTGACCGGCGATAAACGCTATCTGGCGGCGGCGGAAGGAGCGGCGAGATTTATCCGGGAGCGCCTGCTGACCCCATCGGGAAGGCTGTTACGCAGCTTTCACCGGGGCGTGGGGAGCGTCCCGGCGTTTCTTGAGGATTACGCCTTTTATGTCAACGGCCTTATTGCCCTCTATGAGGCGACTTTTGACCGGGCATGGCTTGCCGAAGCGCTCCGCTTTAACGGCGACATGCTTCACCTGTTCGGGGACGCGGAGGGGGGGTTATATGATACCGGCTCAGATGCCGAAGTGGTTCTTGCCAGGAAGAAGAGCGCTGACGATGTAGCGACCCCATCCGGCAATTCGATGGCGGCCATGAATCTCCTGCGGCTCGGCCGGATCACCGCGGACGATGCGCTCACAGGCGAAGGGGAGCGAATCCTGGGCGCCTTCACTGGAAACGTAATGCAGCAGCCGGCGGGATATCTCTATTACCTCTCAGCCCTCGACTCTTTCACCGCCCCGGGAGTGGAGATCACCCTGGCCGGACGGCTCGACGATGCGGAGACCATTGCCATGCTCCATGTTATCGGGCGGCGCTTTATCCCTGACCTGGTACTGCGCCAGGCAGGAGAAGAGGAAGAGCCTAAGGACTCCGGCGGGAAGAGCACCGCCCGGCTCTGCGCGGCAGGGGCGTGCCGGCCGCCGGTGACGGATGCGCCTGCGCTGGCAAGGCTTCTGGACGAGGTATTGCGATAACGGCAGGAGGGAACAAAACCACCCGGATTATTACGGAGGCAATTAAACATATCAATGGTAGGGGCTAGGCTTGCCTCGCCCAATCGGGGCACGGCGCGCCGTGCCCCGACATAAGGGTTGTGATGTTTAATTGCCGGAGTAATAATAGTAGTAAATCTATATCGAGAAGATTGACAACGTTACCGGAAATACTATATGATCGCAATAAATCTGCATATCGCTTTATGTTCAAGAACAATGCCGGAATATCCGGTTATGCGAAGCCGCCGTTCCTCGGAAAAGATAGCCGGGTTGCCGGACTGCACGAGCTTCATCCTATGCATGTTGTGCTGTGAGTATGTTTGGCGAGCGCCCATTTTCACTGAAGATGGGCGCTCTATTTATCTGATTAACGAAAAATGCCGGAGGTAGCACCCGCAAATGAGAGATTATCGGCTTTCCGATCTCCTTGATATGTCCATTGTCCAAAGGCTCGCCGACTCGAACTTCCGCGCCAGTGGCCTGCCGATGAGCATCATTGACGCCATGGACGGGTCAATCCTCGTTCAGGCGGGGTGGCAGGATGTCTGCGCCATGTTTCACCGCGCGAATCCGCAATCGGCGGAGCGCTGCCGGGAGAGCGACACAGCCGTGACGGACCGCCTTACGGAAGGGGAGTTCTGCCGGTATAAATGCAAAAACGGGCTCAGCTACTTTGCCACCCCCATCATCGTTAGGGGCAGGCATCTGGCAACGATGTTCCTGACCCAGTTCTTCTTTGAGGGAGAGTCGCCGGACCGGGATTACTTTATCCGCCAGGCACGTGAATTCGGCTATGATATCGAGAGCTATCTTGCGGCGATTGACAGGCTGCCTTTTTTCAGCGTCGAGAAAGTCAATAATATCCTTGCTTATGACAAGGCGCTCGTCCGTTTTATAACCGATCTGGCGGAGCGGTCTCTCCGGGTGACCGAGGTTGCCGCCGAGCGGAACAAGTTGCAGGATGAGCAGCAAAGCGCCATTGAAGAACTGGAAATACGGGTCAGGGAACGGATCGCCGATCTCGAGGACGCCAATGATTTCCTGGAGGTGCTTATCAATGCGATACCGAGTCCGGTCTTCTATAAAGACGCAAATGGAGTTTACCAGGGGTGCAACCATGCGTTTGAAGAATACCTGGGACGCGCCAGGGAGCAGATAATCGGCAAGACCGATTATGATCTGGCGTCCGCGGAAGTTGCCGGAGAATATCATGACATGGATCTGGCGCTGTTTGAAAAACCCGGGATTCAGGATTATGAGACCGCTTTTACCGATGCCGACAGTGTGCGGCATGATGTAATCATTATCAAGGCCCCTTATTATAAAACCGAAGGAACGGTCGGAGGAGTTATCGGCATCATGGTTGATGTCACCGATCGGCGCAAGTACGAAGAAGAACGGATCAAGATGGATAAGCTGGAGTCGCTCGGCGTACTCGCCGGCGGGATTGCCCATGACTTCAACAACATCATCACCGGCATCCTGGGGAACATTTCGCTGGCGCGCATCTATCTCGACAAATCGCACAAGGCGTGCAAGCCCCTGGGGGCGGCCGAGAAGGCGTCGCAGCGGGCAGCCGAGCTGGCCCATCAATTGCTCACGTTCGCCAAAGGAGGGGTCCCGATCAAGAAAACGATCACTTTGCAACATATTATTAATGAGTGTGTTTCGTTTATCCTGCGGGGCTCCAACGTCCAGGGGGTTGTCGATATTTCTGATTCGCTCCACGCCGTTGAAGCGGATGAAGGACAGATAAACCAGGCATTCGGCAACATCATCATAAACGGCGTACAGGCTATGCCTGGCGGTGGAACATTGAATATCCGGGGTGAAAACGTCACGCTCGGGAGCAAGAACTGGATGATGCTTCCGCCCGGAAATTATGTAAAGATAGACTTCGCGGACAAGGGATGCGGCATAGCGCTTGAAACCCGGGAAAAAATATTCGACCCCTATTTCACCACCAAAGCGAAAGGGACCGGACTCGGCCTCTCTTCGGCATACTCCATCATCGTCAGGCATGGCGGCTGCATCGATTTGCAGTCGGTGGTGGGCGAGGGGACGACCTTCAGCTGCTATCTTCCATCGACAGGCGAAATATTCCCGGAACAGAGAGCCGACCGGGAGAGTCCGGTCATCGGCGCTCCGCAGGGGGGAGCGGTTCTGGTGATGGATGATGAAGAGATGATCCGGGAGATTGCCGCTGAAATTCTCGATTATCTCGGTTATAAGGCAACCACCTGCACCAGGGGAGAAGAGGCCGTGGCGCTGTACAAGAGCGCCTGGGAGTCGGGCGCGCCCTTTTTTGCCGCGATCATGGACCTGACCATTCCGGGAGGAATGGGCGGGAAGTTAGCCGCGGAGAAAATTCTTGAGTTCGACCCAGACGCCCGCCTTATAGTCTCAAGCGGCTATTCGGTTGATCCGGTCATGGCTCAGTACAAAAGCTTCGGCTTCTGCGGGGCAGTGGGAAAACCTTATGAAGCAAAGGAAATTGCCCAGGTATTGAGCAAGATCGCAAGAAAATAGACCCCCCACTAAACAACTTCCTCACAATCACGTTCAGTCTCAGGCTAAGAAAAAAACAGAGCCCGAACTTCATCCGAATCTTTACTGAGCCTGGCAAAACCCTGATTCACAGCTCCTCCGCTAGAAATTAATCCGCATAATCGCGTTGCAAGTCAACTGCTGTCAGCCGATGCAAGCGGTAATACATTCATATCCCTCGGTTTTTTCAAAATAATTCAATCAACCGGTTGTTGCAGTCTTGGAATTAAGTGGTATTTATGACTAGAGATGGATCGGGATTCCTGAGCCTTCTCACATGTTGGCGTTGCAGTTCAATGAAGGTCTAAAGTTCTTTGGCCAGGGTCGGGAGCTGTTATGCAAAAGAACGGCAAGGTGCTGGTTGTTGACGATACGCGCTTAAGCATGGAGTTCATGGCGGATTGCCTGTGCCGCGCCGGATATGATGTCGTAAAGGCATATAGCGGTGAAGAGGCGCTCGAAATAGTTGAGGCGGCCTTGCCCGATCTCATCCTGCTGGATATCATTCTCCCGGGTATCGATGGCTATACGGTAACGGAGAGACTCAAGAATAACGAGAAGACGCGGATTATCCCGATCGTTCTGGTAACTTCCCTCGATAAGCTTGAAGATAAGGTAAAAGGGCTTGAAGCGGGAGCAGATGATTTTCTGACTAAACCGGTTAACCAGGCGGAGCTTACCGCGCGCATCCGGTCACTGATCAAACTGAAAAGACTCCAGGAAGGAATACTGGAAAACGCCCTCAAGGAAGAAAAAGATTTTACCGGCAATCTGATCCATAATGCAACCGTCCCCATTTTTGTTCTTGACGCAAATCACGAAATCATCATCTGGAATAAGGCTTGTGAAGAACTTACCGGCTTCACCGCGGCTGACATGATCGGCACCAGCCGGCAGTGGCAGCCCTTTTACGACCAAAAGCGGCCCACCTTGTCCGATATAGTCATAGACGGAAATCTGGAGATTGCCGCTCAATTTTATCCGCACTACTCACAGTCAATTATAAATCCGCACTGCCTGCAGAGCGAAGGATGGTTTACGAGCCTGGGCGGCAAAGCGCGGTATCTCTTTTTCGACGCCGCACCCATCTATAACTCCGCGGGGAAGCTGGTCGCCGTTATCGAAACGCTCCGGGACATGACCATGCGGGCAAAAGCTGAAGTGGAGCTGCGCAAAAGCCGCGCCGAGCTTCTTGATAAGCATGAACAGTTGCAAAGCCTGTTTCTCCTGGTTGAGGGGGCGAAGACGGAATGGGAAAACACCATGGACTGTATCGGGGACATTGTGATCCTGACCGATACCGGGGAGAGGATAAAAAGGTGCAACAAGGCCTTGCAGACGTTTACGGGGATAGCGTACGGGGAACTTCTGGGGAGGAACTGGCAGGAACTTCTCTCCCTGAACGGCCTCCATACGCCGTCTCCCTGCGCGCCGGGCGCGGAGCTGTTCCATGAGCCTTCCGGAAGGTGGTTTGTTTTCAATTCCTACCCTTTTATGAATAGTTCGAGTCACCTGGTCTCCGGCGCGGTCATCACCCTCCACAACAATACCGAAGTGAAGCGGTTTACCAGTGAACTGGAAAAGGCGTATTCAGAACTGCAGCTCACCCAGGCAAAGGTTATCCAGCAGGAGAAGATGGCGTCCATCGGCCAGCTGGCCGCGGGGGTAGCGCATGAAATCAACAACCCGATGGGATTTATATCCAGTAATCTCAACTCTCTGGTGAAGTACATGGAACGGTTGACCGACTTCATTCATACCCAGTCAAAAGCGATAGAGTCGCTTGAAGGGGAGAAGCTTGCCCAGGAACTCCTGGATAAAAGGAAAGCCCTGAAAATAGATTATGTGATCAATGACACCCGGGAGTTGATCAGGGAGTCGATGGACGGGGCCGAGCGGGTGCGGACGATTGTCCAGAACCTGAAGAGCTTCTCGCGGGTGGATGACGCGGAGAGCAAGCCGGCCGACATCAACGAATGCATAACCAGCACCATCAATATCGTTTGGAACGAGTTGAAGTACAAGGCAAGCCTGGTCAGGGAACTCGGCGCCATTCCTCTTACCAGGTGCCACCCGCAACAGATAAACCAGGTATTTATGAACCTGTTGGTCAATGCCGCGCAGTCCATTGATAAACAGGGCGAGATCATTGTCAGGACCTGGCATGAAAACGGTTCTATCTATGCCCAGGTGACGGACACCGGCAGCGGCATGCCCCCCACCGTCCTCAAACAGATTTTCGAGCCCTTTTTCACAACCAAGGAAATAGGGAAGGGGACCGGTCTGGGGCTTTCCATAACCTACGATATTGTCAAGAAACATAACGGTGAGATCACCGCGACTAGTGAAGTGGGGAAGGGGACGACCTTTACGGTACGGCTGCCCGTGCTGTAAGAGTCATACGCAACATGGCGAGTAATATTATGACGGAAACGGTTTTATTCGTTGATGATGAAGAGAATGTACTGAATGCCGTTGAGCGGATATTTACCGGCAGCGCCTGGCGCATTATCCGGGCCGCCAGCGCCGAGGAGGCTCTGCTCATAATCGGCAGGGAGGAGGTCGCCGTGCTGGTTTCAGATAATTTGATGCCGGGGATCAAGGGTGTCGAGCTGCTGAGCCGGGTAAAATCCATTTGTCCCGATACCGTCAAGATATTGATGACCGGCCATGCCGATATTCCGACCGCCATCGAGGCGATCAACAAGGGGGAGGTATTCCGTTTTGTCGAGAAGCCGTGGGACAACGATGTTCTGATCAATACCGTGAAGGAAGGAATGGAACGTTACCGGCTCTTGAGATCGTTGCGCATAAATGATGAAGCGGTTACGCGCTCACTTGCCCAGACCATAGAATTGAAGGACCCCTACACCCGGGGGCATTGCGACAGGGTGGCCGAATATGCGCTTTTATTGGCAAAGTCGTTGCGTCTTTCCGGTGAAATGCAAAAAGGGATAATGTATGGCAGCTGGCTCCATGATTGCGGGAAAATAGGCGTTCCCGAGACAATCCTCAACAGCCCGGAAACCCTTACGGAAAAGGAATGGCTGACGATAAAACAACACCCGGCCTGGGGCGCCGAGGTCGCCAGGCAGGCGGAGCTGTCGCCAGTCGTAATAAATATCATCCAATTTCACCACGAGAGATGGGACGGCAAAGGTTATCCGGCGGGCGTCGCCGGCGCGGATATCCCGCTGGAGGCGAGGGTTGTGACAATTGCCGACGTATTTGACGCAATGACGAGCGAACGGCCGTACCGCAAGGCATTCACGCAGGCGGAGGCGAGAAAGATAATGGCTTCCATCTCGGGAACAATCCTTGACCCGGAGATTACGGAGCTATTTTTGTCAATGCCGACTGAAACGGGGTTCGCATGATCGAATTCGATGAGCTGGAGCAGAGGATGGTCCTGAAACTGGTCTACTACGGGCCGGCATTGTCCGGCAAAACGACCAATCTCCTCCAATTGCACGATCTCCTTGTCCGGGAGGGGAGGGGCGACCTGATGATGCTGGACACCACGGATGACAGGACCATCTTCTTCGATCTGCTG
>Ga0137449_1000115_pt1 | contig 10934 bp, 16 predicted proteins | sample EasRivERMGT436_2_FD_104905 | JGI IMG/M metagenome (GOLD analysis project Ga0137449, IMG submission 104905) | Soil microbial communities from meander-bound floodplain in the East River, Colorado, USA - East River MetaG ERMGT436_2 | ecosystem: Environmental > Terrestrial > Soil > Floodplain ... | reverse complement strand
CTGTCGTTTAACAGGGAAGCTTACGGTCATGTAAGGTTCATTATCCCTGAAGACGAAATTTATGTGGTCCATGATTTGAGTGGAAAGCGCGTATGTTTTTCTCATGGTCATATCTCTGGATCAGGTAGTTCGCCTCAGCTAAGACAGAAGGATTGGTGGAAGAATCAAATTTTTGGTGACACTCCTGCCGGTCAGGCTGACTATTTGTTTACAGCACATTATCATCATTTTTCGATTAATGAGCACAACGCTAGCAGAATTCATTTCCAGTGTCCGTCATTAGAGTCGGAAAGCACATGGTGGGTGAACCTAAAGGGTGAAAAATCACCGCCCGGAATTTTGACAGTGTTGATAACTGAAGATGGTCACCAAGATATTCAGGTGGTGTAATGGCTGGAAAAACTATTTTTGGTGTGACTCCAACATTCTATTGCGATTTGAAGTGCAAAAGATGTGGCGGGAGAGTGATTGAAGATGAAATTTACTATGAGAATGGTAAAGCTTATCAAGACCTTGAATGCCTATTATGTTCAGAGCATTTTTATCTTACATTAGTTGAGTGGAGCAGACAAAAACAAAAGATGGAAAATATTTTAAAGGTGAGAGCATTGGAGCGCAAGAATGGGAAACAAAATTCTATCGAAGATAGAGCGAGCGAAATTCTACCTAGCTCCTAGCGGTGTTCTTGTTAGAACTCTGAGGGTCGATGAAAAACATAATCGTGTTATCTTCAGAAGGTATGATGAATTTGTGAATGATGTTCTTGATCTTGATTTGGCACAGCAAATATGGACTCCTATGTTCAAGATTGCTGATACTGCTAGTATCGTATCAAGAAAGCCTGGAACTTTAAGAAAATATGAGAGACAGGGGATCATTCCTAAAGCCCGCCAATTTGATCTAAACGCGGCGGGGACAAAAAAATTGCGACTCTACTCGTGGCATGATATACTTGATCTAGTGGAGAGCATCAATAGGATAAGGCCACCGGGGCGACCGAGTAAATTTAACGTCCCCGCAAAATTAAATGAAGATCATATAAAGAAAAGATTGTCAAGAAGGTTTGACGAATTTAATCAGGAGCGCATATGAAGCGATTTTGGGATAAAGTAAATAAAACTGACGATTGCTGGATATGGACAGCAGCTATTGATGACGGTGGATATGGTCATTTTTGGTTGAATAACAAAATTGAAAAGGCACACCGTGTATCGTGGATTATTCATAATGGGCCTATACAAGATGATAAGTTACGTGTTTGTCATAAGTGTGACAATCCGCCTTGTGTAAGACCTGATCATTTGTTCCTGGGAACGGATAAAGATAATTCTAGAGACTGTATAGATAAAGGAAGAAGGCTGCATTTAATCGGGGAAAATGCGACGAACGTAAAATTAACAGATCAGGAAGTAGAAAAAATAAGAAATATGTATTTAACAAAACAATATACACAACGAGAATTGGGTTCATTATTTGGTGTATCTCAATCTCAAATATATATGATTGTAAATAATAAAAGCAGATAGGATATAAATATGGCAAAGATTGCAGCAGGAAATGTTATTTGGGTTAGTGTTGGCATCACAAAGAACCTAGGGAATTATGAGTCCTTCAGGATTGATGGTGGTGTTAGTGCAGAGGTTGATGATATCAATGATGAAGAAGCGTGGACTAGGCTTTGGAATCTTGTTGATGCTCAGCTAGAAGAACAGTTGAGGGATGGCGGTTTGAAGAGTGCTAAGCCCGAGTGAGTTAGTAGAGTTTTTTGAGAGTGAGTCTGAAAAGAATGGTAAGCTCTTTGTGCCTGATCCTCCCCGTGAGGAAAAGGTTGCAAAGAGCCTTATTACTTATGCAGCCAATCATTCTACCGAAGAAATCTTATTGAAAAGCGTTCAGCTTTTTATTGAGAGTAGGACAGAGGCAGTTCTGGTTTTTGATTATGCTTTAGAAGCTAGATCATTCCGTGAAAAAGTTGAAATTGAGATTGCATCAAGAGAAAAGTTTCAAAAAACTATCGAAGCAACAAAAAAAAGGCATGAACAGAAAACAAAGGAGAAAATAGTTGAATCATGAAATAGCATTACTAAATAAGATACTTCAGACAGGGGATTTAAAGACTTGTTTCGATAATGATGTTGGCTTTATCTTTAAAGAGTATGGCGATGTATGGAATTATATTGTTGAATTCAATGAAGATTATGGCACAATGCCGGGGAGAGATGCAGTAAAGAATAATTTCAAAACATTTGAATTTCTAAAGACAGACTCGCCGCTAGAGTACTACATTGACGACGCAAGAAGAAAAAATATTGGTTCACTTGTAAGATCAACATTGTTTGATGCTTCACAGAAGCTTAAAGATGGCATTGATCCTTCCGATGTTTTGCAACATATTTCCGCAAAATCAATTGATATTATGAGAAGCACAGGAACGTTCAATGATACTAATATTGTTGAGTGGCAAGATCGTGCCTCAGTATTGAGAGAAAGAATCGAAAATCCGAATTCATCATCATTGGGAATTCCAACAGGGATTGACATTATTGACGAGAATTTCGGCGGGTGGCAAGGTGGAGATTTCATTGTCGTTATAGGCTGGACAGGAGCAAACAAGTCTTTCTTCACCCGTCTATTGGCGGTGGAAGCATGGAGAAGAGGCTACAGTCCTCTAGTTATCTCACTTGAGATGGACAAGATTCAAGAGCAATATCGTATTGATACTCTTTTGAATGAGGGGAAAGTGTTTCTCAACTCTCAGCTTATGCATGGACGTGATGTTGATCCCGATGATTATGAGCAATGGGCTGAAGAAGAATTTGAAGGCAAGCAGGCTTTTCATCTTGTAACATCAGAAGGAATTGAGCAAGCGGATCAGTATTTTGTGCAGGCTAAAATTCAGCAGTATAAACCTGACCTTGTAATCCTAGATTACCATACTCTTTTTGAGGATGGTAAAAATGGGGGAACAGAAACTGAAAGAGCAAAGAATCTTTCAAAAGATTTCAAGAGGATTGCGTTAAGAAATTCAATTCCTATTATTGACGTGGCTGGCGTAACAATGTCAGAAGGTCATGGTGAGCGTCCTCCTGAGCTACAGGAGATTGCTTGGTCAAAGCAGTTGTCCTATGATGCTGATATGGTGCTTGCTGTTCATAGAGCAGCGGGGTCAGAGTATTTTCAGGCTATTAGTAGAAAGGTTAGGCGAGGACAAGACTTCGCTTTCTATCTTAAGTGGAACCTTGACACAGGAGCTTGGGAGCCTCATTTTGACATAATGGAGTAATAATGACTTATATTGATGGAACAGCTAAAGATCAGGAAACACTTTTAAGAATCATGCCTCAGATTGATGAGCATGTAGGAGAAGGGTATATTCGACAGGGTACTACATGGAATTATGTAGGACAAGTATTAGAGTTTAGGATTAATTATGTCAAGAGTGACACTAGAAAAACTTAAAGATTGGGGAGTAAAGGTAGCGTATGAAAACGCTAATGAAGTGCTCTGTTTTTGCCCATTTCATTCTAATTCCGTGTCGCCTGCGTTCTCTATTAGCAAAAATACTGGATTATGGTGTTGTTTTAACGAATCTTGTGGGAAAAGAGGAAATCTTCGTGACCTTTCAAGAGAGCTTGGTTTTAAGTTAGGGAGTTTCGCAAGAGAAATTTCTGATGATGAAATTCAGCAGGCATTAGAAGAGGATGAAGAGGAAGCAGTTTTCCCACAGAGCGCTTTAGATAGAATTACAGTTGATTATTCAAATGATGACGAACTAAAGAAGGTTCAATATTTAATTGACAGAGGTTTCTCGCCATCCGTGCTTCAGCATTTTGAGGTCGGGTTTAGCGAGAAGAAGGAAAGGATAGTTATCCCTGCTAGAGATGAGAACTATAAGCTTCTAGGCTTTATTGGAAGAGCTACAAAGGATGATCAGAAGCCGAAATACCTTTACACAAAGGGTTTTGGCAGAGCGCATACATTGTGGAATCTAAATAATGCTAAGCATTACAATGAAGTGATAGTTGTAGAAGGAAGTCTTGATGCTATTAAAGTTCATCAGGCAGGCTTTCCTAACGTTGTATCAACCTTAGGAGCCGCAGTTACCGATTATCATGTGGATTTACTACACAGGCATTTTTACAAAATAATCATATTTTCTGACGACGATGACGCCGGAAAAGCGGCACGGGATGGTATAATAGATAGAGTACCCGACAGGGATTTGTGGGTGGTAGAGTATCCAGAAAGAGATGCAAAGGACCCTGGCGACTTGTCTGAAGACGAGATTCGTGAGGCGATTAGAACCTCCCATGATTACCTAACTTGGGTATTTTCACAAGAATAACTATGTTATCAAAAGGAGATAATAAAATATGAAAACTCTAGATGAGTTAAGAAAGAAAGCAGAAGTAAAGAGAAATACCAAGGGGAATAGATACTTCTCTTTGGCAGATGGCGAAAGCCATACCATTTGGTTCCTTCAGGAGCTAACTGAAGATGCTGACAATTTTGATGATGAAATTGGCACAGCAGAAGTAATGGAAGTTGTAACTAGTCCAGCAGACTTTAAGAAGTCAGCACAGGCTACACAGTCACTTGAGCAGTTTGGTGGCGATTCTTGGACAGTAGCTAGAGAAGGCGTTGATAGAGGATGGCGTCCAAAGACTCACCTTCTAATCAATATTGCCGTTGAAAATGATGATGGCGCTTGGGAAGCAAGAGTGCTTGATCAGAAGCCTAATGCTTCGGCTCACATTGGTTCAGATATGATTGAGTATGCTGATGCATACGGAACACTTTTGGACCGTCCTTACAAGATTTCTCGTAAGGGTAAGGGACCTGACACTCAGTACTCCCTAATTCCTCTTCCTGAGGTAGATAAGCCTGAAAGTTTGACCGGAGTTGAACTTCATGAGCTTAGTGAGCATTATCCTTTAGTTCCTCCTGATCAGCAGGAGGCTTTCTACCTTGGTCTTAACGAGGGTAGCGAGACAGACGAAAAGGGCTGGTAAGAAAAGGAAGTAAGAAAAAATGGATATAGCCGTAGACCTAGACGGTATAATCGCTAATCCATATCCCATACTGGCGGATAGGGTTATAAATCAGCTTGGTGCTGTTCTTCCATTCGATAAATGGCATGATCCTGTTTTTGAAAATCTATTCCCTACGTTAGATAGAGGCTGGATCGGAAGACAATTTTCCGATCCAGCCTTTTGGGAAAGCGTTGATGTTTTCCCTGAGAGTTTGGATTGGCTAGAGGGTCATAGGATAAAGAATACAGTTCATATTGTTACTGCCCGCCCGAAAAATACGGCGAAGGCAACAAAATTGTGGCTAAGAAAGAAAGGCGTTCCTTATCATCACATTCATCATGTGCCTAGAGAAGATAAGCATGAGATGCTGCATATTATCAGGGCTAAGTTCATGGTGGAAGATGATCCTAGAAATGCGTTGAAAATATCGCAATCTGGTATAAAATGCTATATAATGACAATGCCATATAATTTGCATCATGATATCGGCAAATCAATTCGCATTGATTCGTTGAGAGAAATTGAGGAATAATGACTATTTATTATGCAGTTGTAGAAGAACATAGGGAAGTAGAGTTTACCTTTTCTGATGAAGAATTGGAAGATTCTAATTGTGATGACGAATATGAGTTTGCTAATCGCTGTGCACAGCATGAACTTGCGTTGGCTAAAGAGCCTATGAGATATATCAATGTGTTCAAGCTTGATGAGGGCGTGGAGTAATGTTAACTGATGATGAAAAAGAGTTTATAAATTTAGTAGCTGAATTGTGGAACTGCTTTGTTAAAATCAATGGCAATAACAAAATGGTTGCTGAAGGAGATACGTCAGAATTTATATTCCATATCCATGCATTGCAGAACATGGCCTTAGCACAGTCAGCAGCAAGAGTTTATCCTGATAGATATAGATTATTAGGGGAGGCATGTGGATGAAAGGCCCGGAGCTAGGAAGTGAGAATCTAAGAGTGTTGGTGTGTGGTGATAGAAAGTACCAACATTACATGATAATCAATGTGATGCTTGATGGCTTTTTATTAAATTATCCTAATATGGTGCTAATTGAGGGTTATGCTAATGGTGCCGATATGATAGCACATGAATGGGGTGTCGCTAATTTGGATGAAAAAAATCATTTGACATTCCCCGCCGATTGGGGCAGGTACGGAAAAGCGGCGGGGCCAATAAGGAATCAACAAATGTTGGTAGAGGGGAAGCCTGAAATTGTATTAGCATTTCATAATAATATTAATCTCTCTAAAGGCACAAAGCATATGATTGACCTTGCAACAGAGAAAGGCGTTTTTGTTCATCTTGTTGCAAAGCAAATGCCAAAACAAAGCATGGTCGTGCCACCTAAGCTGACTAGCACTACGTCGCTCAAGGTACCTCAAGACTTTAAAACTGGGGGGGTGATTCTATAATGAATGATGGAAAGGGATTGTCTTATCCTCCCGGCTCTGATATTAAAATTATCAAGCCAGATGGGACCATTGAATGGGTGATATCAAAAAAGAAATTTGTAAAGAATTATGGAGAAGTTAAATTTTCCGGGGAGAAAGAATAGTGGTAAGAAAGGACAACGATGAGCAAAGTTAGTATATTTTTTGAAGTACAAGGATTGGTGAAGATAGATATTGAGTCCGAAGACCCTAAGGATATTGATGTTAAAAGCTGGACCAGTTTTGCTGAACTTATAAAGAGTTTGCCAGATAATGTTTCGTTCAGCGAAGCAAATATCAAATACATTAACAATCCAGAATTGAATAAAGTAATAGATGGAATGAAAGTTTTTGCTGAATTGCCTAAGGAAGTTGCTGAAGAACTTCCGGGCGTGTATTTATAATCGTACAAGAGTCAGGACAATGGGCCTGATAAGGAGAAAATATGACAGATTTTTGTCACTTACATGTGCACAGTGAATATTCACCATTAGATGGATTATCTAAGCCTGAAGAAATTATTGATCGTGCTTTGGAGCATGGACAGAGAGCTATTGCTCTTACGGATCACGGGCAAATGGGTGGGTATATTAGATTTAAGGAGGCGGCGGAAGGTAAGCCTGTCCGTCCTATTTATGGAGTAGAGGCGTACTTTGTTGACGACGTGAATAAAGATACAAAGGACAACAAGAAGGAAAGGTATCACCTCACTCTTCTAGCCATGAATGAACAGGGGCTAAAGAATCTTTTCAAGATTCATACTATTGCGTGGAACAAAAACTTCTATATGAAGCCACGGGTAGATTTTACATTACTAGAAGGTTTGAATGATGGAATTATTGCTCTTTCAGGTTGTCTCGGCGGTGCTATATCGCAGGCTATTATTGATGGCGAAGATCAGCGTGTTGACGATCTTGTTACACGGTTTAAATCTATTTTTTCTGATAGGTTCTATCTTGAAGTACAACCTTGGACGGATTCAGAACAGAAGAAAGTCAACGCCAGGATTAAAGAGATTTCCTCGGTTTACAATATTCCTATCGTTGGTACGATTGATTGTCATTACCCTGATAGTAAGGATAGAGGGTTTGAAGACGTATTTTTGGCAATTGGACAGTCAAGTAGCTTCACCGGAAACCAGCAAGCTGAAGCAAGAGAAAAGAGCATAGCAGCTAATAATATTCCTGACTTGTGTGACAGGATGGACCATCTATGGCCTGACCGTAGATTGACGTTCAAAGATATCCAAGTTTATATAATGGATAATCAGGAAACTGAAAAGGCTTTTTGGGCTGCCGGGTTTGATGAAAGTCCGCTTGAGGTCGCTTGTGATATAGCTGACAGATGCGTGGCTGAATATAAGTTCCAGTCTGATCTTCTTCCCTCTTATGTGAAGCATGAGAAGATTTCTATGGGGTCTAAAGAGTACCTTGCCGAGATTGCTTGGCAGAGAATGAAGGATATGGGGTTCGATGGCAATAAGGAATATGAAGATCGTCTTAAAATGGAGCTGGAGATTATTCTCAGTAAAGGATTCGCTGACTATTTTTTGATTCTTCATGATATTTGTGCTCATGCGCGCCGTATGAAGATTGGAATGGGGCCAGCTAGAGGGTCTAGTGGGTCATCACTACTATCATACTTACTTATGATTACTTCAATTGATCCTATTAAGCATGATTTGCTGTTCTTCCGTTTCTTAACCCCCGAAAGAAATGATATGCCTGATATCGACCTTGACTTCGAGGATCGCAGGCGTGAGGAAATTAAGCAGTATATTCGTGATAAGTGGGGAGAAGATTATGTTGCCTCAGTTTCAGCTTATGGTCAGTTGCATGGTAAGTCAACGATCAAAGATATTTCTAGAGTGCTTGGCGTTCCCTATAAGGAAACAAATAGCGTAACGAGTAAGTTTAATGACTTAGATCAGTTTGAGAAGAAATGGGAGCTATCAGAATTTAGGGGTAAGTATCCTGATATGATTAAGATTGCTAGAAGGCTGGACGGATTGATTCGTAATCCGTCGCTTCATGCTGCCGGTATGGTGGTTTCTAGTGTTCCTCTTCATGAGATTGTTCCTGTTGAGTCTCGTGCTGATAAGGCAAATGATCGTCGTGTGCCAGCATTAGCTTTCGACAAGGATGAAGTAGAAAAAGCCGGTTTGATCAAGATGGATATTCTTGGTGTCAAGATGGTGTCAGTTATCGAAGACGCTTTGAATAAGATCAAGGCAGAAAAAGGGGAGGATGTAAGGAAGGATTCCCTAGACATTGATACTCCTGATGAGAGAATCTATAAAGAGATTTCAGCAGGTAAGACGGCGGGCATATTCCAGATTGAGGGTGGAGCCTTCACAAACATTACCCGCAATATGGAATTTAGAACATTTGATGACATTGTAGTTGCAAATGCTCTCATCCGCCCCGGCTCTTTCAATACTCAGGGCGCAAAGTATTTAGCATGTAGGGACGGAAAGCAGCAGGCTAAATATCCTCACCCTCTAGTAGAGCCTTATCTTAATAAGACTTACGGGACTTGGATTTTTGAAGAGCAGCTTATGCAGTCTCTTGTTTATCTTGCTGGATTCAGTTGGGGGCAGGCTGATAAATTCCGTAAGATTATTTCTAAGAAACTATCTGTCAGAGAATTTGCGCCGTATAAGAAGGAGTTTATTGACGGTGTTACTAAGCATATTACTCAGGATGAAGCTGACGCAATGTGGGAGGACATTCTTAAAGCTTCCTCATATATGTTCAACAAGGCTCATTCAGTTGCATACGCGCTTCTTGCGTATCAAACAGCGTGGTTGAAGATTAATTATCCCACAGAATATATTTGGGCGCTGTTAAAGAATGAGGATGATCTTAGTAAGATTACAACATATTTGTTTGAAGCGAGAAGGCTGGGAGTAGAGGTACTTCCTCCTAGTGTTAATGAGTCTGATCTTTCATTCTCATTAAATGGTGGGGATATTCAGTTTGGTCTTTCTAACGTTTCTGGTGTTGGTCCTTCAGCGTGTAAGGAGATTTTAAATCTTCGTCCATTCAATTCGTTTGAAGATTTTACAAATAGATGCAGCAAGGTAAGGGTCAAGGCTCATATGATTGAGAATCTTGAAAAGGTTGGTGCTTTTGAATGTATAAATCATGAATCTGGTTATGAATATTCAAAATATTATGCAAGCCTTTTGAACTACCCAGTATTCTTTGACAATACAGACTTCAAAGAAATTCTTGACAATATTGGCGATTTTGATGCTGATGAGCCAGGAATGCATCTTATCAGGGGTATTGTTCTTGACGCAAAGAAGACAGACAGATACAATAGGATTACTATTGAGGATGAGACTGGAAAATGTTCAGTATTCGCCAGTATGGATATTGATATAGAAAAGCGTCAGTCAATCTATGCTCTTGTTGGTGACGTTGCTTTGCATCATTTTATTGATGCTGCTGATGTTAAAGAAGCATGGTGGTTAAAGGACTATGAGAAAATAAAGAATGAAACTATGTGGCATAATTATGGTGATCTTGCTGCTAAATTTGATGTTTGGAATAAGCTGGTGGGGGTCGGAAGACATAAAGAGAAGACTTTAGGCTATCTCATTAGCTCATCTTCTTTCGTTACAAAAAAGGGGCAGACAATGGGAGCAGCATATATTTGGACAGAAGAAGGAGGCTTTGAGCAGATTGTTTGTTTTTCCACTCAATACGCTCAGAAAAAGCATCTGCTGAAAGAAACGGGAAAATGGTACCTATTCCAAACTAATATCACCAGGGATGGGTCTTTCGCATTATCAAATATGATTGCCGCTGACGAGTATATTGCAATGCATTCATGATATAATAGAGTAAAGAGACAGTGTGGCCTGTCCAAAATAAAAGCCGAAAAAATTATCAACAATAATATTAATAACAAAGGAGAAAATTATGTTGAAAGTTAAAGGCGGGGAACCGCTTCCGAAAGAGGATATTATCGCTACGCCCTCATTTGGATTGAATTACACGTTAGGTGGCGGATTGTGGACTAGTAGGTACCACGTTCTTTGGGGTGAACCCAAGGGAGGAAAATCTACATTGGCGCTTTATACTGCGGCTGAGGCTCAGAGAAGAGGATATGAGGCACACCTGATTGATACTGAAGGATCGTTGACAGATTCCTGGCAGGAAAAGTGTGGTATTGACTTGAATCATAGAGTAGCCATTAAAAGTTCAATACATGAAGAGATATTGAACTATATGAGAGATGAATTAAGGCGTCCAGGGAAGAAATTCTTTCTTATTGACTCTGTAAACCCGATTATTCCTGAATCAGAATACTTTGCTACTTCAGACGACAAGGGGCAGAGAATGGGGATGGGTGCTTCATCACAAAAATTGTTTATTCAAAGAATCAATGATTGGGTCATACAAAATACTGATATTATTGTCATGTTCATTGTTCAAATGAGCATGGGCAAT
>Ga0137449_1000114_pt1 | contig 10942 bp, 11 predicted proteins | sample EasRivERMGT436_2_FD_104905 | JGI IMG/M metagenome (GOLD analysis project Ga0137449, IMG submission 104905) | Soil microbial communities from meander-bound floodplain in the East River, Colorado, USA - East River MetaG ERMGT436_2 | ecosystem: Environmental > Terrestrial > Soil > Floodplain ... | reverse complement strand
CGCGGGCGGGAAGGGCACGATCAGCTTGAGCGGGCGGTTCGGGTACTGGGCAAGCGCTGGATGGCACAAGGCGAGCAGCAGCAGCGCAGCGACGAGCTTCATGGCCGTTCCTGTATATACGTTCAGTGCGGCACTCTACCGCAAAAGCTGCGCGAACTGCCAGGCGGCGAAGCCGAGGATCGTGAGTCCGGAGACCAGGTTGATGGCGCGCAGCAGTCGCGCGCCGAGCCGCTCGCGCAGCGCGCCGCCGGCAAAGGCGAGCACCACCCACCAGGAGGCCGAACCGAGGAACACCGCGAGCGTCACCAGGGCAGCCGCCCTGTAGTCGGCGCTCGCGGCAAGGCCCAGGCCGGCGAAGATCGCCGCGAAGGCGAGGATGGTGGGTGGGTTGGCGAGCGTCAGGCCGAGTGTGGAAAGGAACGCCTGCGCGAGGCTGGCGGGTTTCGCCGCCGCCTCGCTTGCCGCTGGCTTCTGCAGCGCCGGGCCGATCGAATGCGTGCTGGAGGTCGCCATCAAGAGCGTATATCCGTCGGGCGCGCTCTTCGCCACGAGGTCCGAGCCGATCGAGCCGCCGGCGCCGGGCTTGTTCTCCACCACCACCGACTGGCCCATCTGCTCGCCGAGCTTCTGCGCGACGATGCGCCCGACGATGTCGGTGGCGCCCGCGGGCGGGAAGGGCACGACGAGCTTCACCGCGCGGTTCGGGTACTGGGCGAGGGCGGGGTGGGACAAAGCAAGAAGCAGCAGCGCGGCGGCGAGCCTCATGGACAATCCTGTATATACGTTCAGTGCGGCAACTTTACCGCAAAAGCTGCGCGCATTGCCACGCCGCGAAGCCGAGGATCGCCACGCCCGACACGACGTTGATCGCGCGCTGCGCGCGCGCGCCGAGCCGCCCGCGCAGCGCGCCGCCCGCCGCGGCGAGCACCACCCACCAGGCGGCCGAACCGAGGAACACGGCGAGCGTCACCAGCGCGGCCGCCGTGTAATCGGCGCTCGCGGCAAGGCCCAGTCCGGCGAAGATCGCCGCGAAGGCGAGGATGGTGGGCGGGTTGGCGAGCGTGAGGCCCAGAGTGGAAAGGAAAGCCTGGGCAAGTCCCGCCGGCTGCGGCGTGACCCCGTCTGCGGCAGGTTTCGACAGCAAGGTCTTCACGCCGAGGGTGACGAGGAAGATCCCGCCCACGAGGCCGATCCAGAAGCTGTGCGCGAGAAGCAGGCCCGAGACCGCCGTCAGGCCGAAGGCCGCCACAGCGCCGTACAGGCCGTCGGCCACCGCGATGCCCATACCCGAGACGAAGCCGGTGAGTGCGCCATAGGCTACCGTGCGCCGGAAGCACAGCACCCACATCGGCCCTACGGTGGCGGCGAGCACGAAGCCGAACGCCAGGCCCTTCAGGAACAGCGCCGTCACCCGAGCGGAATGTGCTTCGGCTGCGAGCGCACGCGCCCGAGCCAGGCGCGCAGCGCCGGATAACGCGCGAGGTCGAAGCCGCCGTCGGCGGCGCAATGCGTGTAGGCGTAGAGCGCGATGTCGGCGACCGAATAGCCCCCGCCCGCGAAGTATGGCGCGCCGGCCAGGTGCTGCTCCATGACAGCCAGCGCCTGGTGGCCGCGCTCGTGCAGCCGCGGCAGCTCCGCGCGGCGCGCGTGGCCGGCCGGCAGGTAGCGCAGGATGAAGCGCGCCACCGCGATGTACGGCTCGTGGCTGTACTGCTCGAAGAACATCCACTGCAGGGCGCGCGCGCGTCCGAGCTTGTCCGCGGGCAGGAGCGGCGTGCCCTCGGCGAGGTAGTAGAGGATGGCGTTCGATTCGGGCAGGTAGGTGCCGTCCTCGAGCTGCAGCGTCGGCACCCTGCCGTTCGGGTTCATGGCGAGGAACTGTTGCGTGCGCGTCCCGCCTTTCGTCGAATCCACCTCCACCCAGCGATAGGGCTTGCCGAGCTGCTCGAGAGCGAGCTTCACTTTGTAGCAGTTGCCCGAGTCCGCCATGCCATAGATCGTGAACATCGTCAGCTCCAGTTCTTGCGCAGCCATTTCGCCGCGGCGGTGATGTCAATCTGCTCGGCGAAGGCGACTATCTCCGGGATGCGGTCCACGCAATCCAGCGGAAAGGCCTCCCCGGGCGCGAAGGCGGGTGCAAGGCGGTGGTAGCGGCTGTCGAGCAGCTGGCGGCACTGGTAGTCCGCGATGCCGACGGTGCCGTCGAACATCACGCCGAGCAGCGCCTGCGCCCATTGCGCGTAGCCCCAGTCGTGCTTCGATCCCCGGATGTAGATGAGCGAGCTGCCCGTGCCGAGCGAGAGCAGGGCGACCTCATCCAGCGCCGCGGTGCGCCCGATGCGCGCATCCTGGGTCTGCGCGAGCGCGCACATCGAGGGGTTGTTGGCGAACACGCCGCCGTCCACGAAGCCGTCCACGCTGGGGAAATAAGTGGGCGCGGCGCAGGTGTACAGGCCCACCTTCCAGGCGAGCGTCGCGCCGTCGCTGTCCGCGCCCGGGAAATTGTGGAACAGCTTCGGCTTCCAGCTGCGCTTCTCGGGTCTGGGGTGCTGGTTGTCCAGGTCGAAAGCGGTGATCAGCACGCGTTTCTTCAGGTCGCGCAGGCGCGCCTTGCCCAGCATGCGCTGCAGGTGGCGTTTCAGGCCGTCGCTGTGGTACTGCGCGCCGAGGAGCGTGCCGACGTCCTTCACGTTGTCGAGCCAGGAGTCGTCGAAGATGTCGCGCGAGGTGTCGTGGTAGAGGGCGCGGATTTCCTCCAGGCCGAGGCCTTTGGCGAGGCACAGCGCGATGAGCGCGCCGGTGGAGGTGCCGGCGAGCAGGTCCGCGCGCTCAAGCCATCCCTCGAGCCCCTTCTCGCGGTCCAGCCGTATCAGCAGCATGGCCGTGATGAGGCCGCGGATGCCGCCGCCGTCGAGCGAGAGGATGCGGTAGCGTGCCATGGCGCAAGTCTAAAGCGCCGCCTGCATCAGCTGGGCGGCGGACAGGTTGTGGATGCGGCCGAAGCCCGCGACGAAGCGCGCGTCGCGCGGCGCAATGCGCCAGAAGGAAAAATCGGTCAGCTCGAAGTTGATCGCCTGCGCCGGGAAGCGGGCGAGCCATTTCGCCTTCAGCTCGCCCCCGTCCGCGGCCTGGGTCGCCTCGCCGCGCAGAGTGACCCGCATCAGGGTGAAGGGATCGGCGCGCCGGTCGTCCGTTTGGGCGATGGACAGCGCGACGCGCGGATCGCGCTGCATGTCCTGCGTGTGCCAGGCGAGCCGGCTGACGTGCACATAGAAGGCGCCGAAGTCCTCCGCCGCGAGGAAGAGAGTCATCGAAGCCATCGGCGCGCGCTCGCGCAGCGTGGCGAGGTGCGCGATGCGCTCGGCGCGCACCAGGCTCGCCAGCAGCCGGGAAGTTTCCGCGTCCATTCAAGGCATTGTAGTATCCTCGGGCTCCCGTGCGATACGAGCTCCTCGTCGGCCTGCGCTATACGCGCGCCAAGCGCCGCAACCATTTCATCAGCTTCATCTCGCTCATTTCGATGGCCGGGATCGCCCTCGGCGTCGCCGCGCTGATCGTCGTGCTCTCCGTGATGAATGGCTTCCAGACGGAGATTCGCACGCGCATTCTCGGCGTTGCGTCGCATGTCCAGATCGCCGACGCGCGCGGCGGTCTCGCCGACTGGCAGGCTACGGCGCGCGGGGCGGCGGCGCACCCCCGCGTACTCGCAGCGGCGCCGTATGTCACTGGCCAGGGCATGCTGAGCTTCGGGCGCTACGCGCGCGGCGCGCTGGTGCGGGGCATCCTGCCGGCGGAGGAGGCCCGCGTCACCGACATCGGCACGCACATGACCTCCGGCCGGCTCGAGGCGCTCCGCGAGGGGGAGTTCGGCATCGTGCTGGGGACGGACCTCGCGCGCGCGCTGGGGGCCTTCACCGGCGACAAGGTGGCGCTGATCATCCCGCAAGGCAGCGTCACGCCGGCCGGCGTGATTCCGCGCCTGAAGCAGTTCACCGTGGTCGGCATCTTCAACGTCGGCTACAGCGAGGCCGACAGCGGACTCGCGCTCATGCACCTCGCGGACGCACAGCGCCTCTACCAGATCGGCGGCGCGGTGTCCGGCGTGCGCTTGAAGCTCGACGACCTGTTCGAGGCACGCACGGTCGCGCGCGAGGTCATGGCGAAACTCGGGCCCGACATCTACGCTTCCGACTGGACGCGCACCAACCCCAACCTGTTCCGCGCGATCCAGATCGAGAAGCGCATGATGTTCATCATCATGGTGCTGATCATCACCGTCGCGGCGTTCAACGTGGTATCGACGCTGGTCATGCTGGTCACGGACAAGCAGGCCGACATCGCCATCCTGCGCACGCTCGGCGCTGCGCCGGGGTCGGTGATGCAGATCTTCATGGTGCAGGGCGCGGTGATCGGGGTGATCGGCACGCTGCTCGGCGTGGCCGGCGGCGTGGCGCTGGCGCTCAACATCGAGACCGTGGTGCCGGCGCTGGAGTCCGCGCTGGGCTTCAAGTTCCTGTCCAAGGACGTCTACATGATCCCCGACCTGCCCTCGCAGGTGGAGTGGGCGGACGTCAGCGTGATCACCGTCGTGTCGCTATTGCTGTCATTCTTCGCGACGCTCTACCCGAGCTGGCGCGCGGCGCGCGTCAATCCGGCCGAGGCGCTGCGTTATGAGTGAGATGATCCGTGAGGCGGTTCTCGCCTGCCGGGGGCTCGCCAAGACCTACCACGGGCCGCAGCCGGTGCGCGTGCTGAGCGGGGTGGACTTCTCCGTGCGCGCGCGCGAGCGCGTGGCGATCATGGGCAAGTCGGGCTCCGGCAAGAGCACGCTGCTGCACCTGCTCGGCGGGCTGGATGCGCCCAGCGCGGGGACGGTCGAAGTGCAGGGCAGGGCCTTCAGCGCGATGGGCGAGGCCGAGCGCGGCCGCGTGCGCAACGCCACGCTGGGCTTCGTCTACCAGTTCCACCACCTGCTGCCCGAGTTCACCGCGCTCGAGAACGTCGCCATGCCGCTTTACATCCGGCGCATGGAGAAGGCCAGCGCGCACGCGCGGGCGCGCGCCGCGCTGAGCGAGATCGGCCTCGGCGAGCGGCTCGAGCACCTGCCGGGCGAGCTCTCCGGCGGCGAGCGCCAGCGCGCGGCCTTCGCGCGCGCGCTGGTCACCGAGCCCGCCTGCGTGCTGGCCGACGAGCCCACCGGCAACCTCGACGCGCACACCGCGGACGAAGTGTTCGAGGCGATGGTAAAGCTCTCCGCCGCGCGTGGCACCGCGTTCATCATCGTCACGCACGACAGCACGCTCGCCGCGCGCGCCGAGCGGGTGCTGGAACTGCGCGACGGCGTGCTGCACCCGAAACGCTAGGCCGCGATGGCGCTATTGCAGCTGCTGCTGTTCCTGCTGCTGTGCGCGCTGGTGCTGGGGTGGCTGTCGCGGCGCGTCAACGTCGCCTACCCGATCGCGCTGGTGGTCGGCGGCAGCCTGCTCGGCTTCGTGCCGGGCCTGCCGCAGCTCGCGTTCGACCCGCAGTTCCTCCTGGTGCTGGTGCTGCCGCCGATCCTCTACCAGGCGGCGCTGCTCACTTCCTGGCGCGATTTCAAGGCGAACATCAAGCCCATCGGCCTGCTCGCCATCGGCCTGGTGATCGCCACCACGCTGGCGGTGGGCGCGGCGTTGAAGCTCCTGTTTCCCGAAATGCCCTGGGCGGTCGCTTTCGTGTTCGGCGCCATCGTCTCGCCGCCCGACGCGGTGGCGGCGACCGCGGTGCTGTCGCGCTACAACATCCCGCACCGGGTGGTGGTGGTGCTGGAGGGCGAGAGCCTGGTGAACGACGCCTCGGGGCTGGTGCTGTACAAGTTCGCCGTCGCGGCGGTGCTCACCGGCGCCTTCTCGCTCACGGAGGCGAGCGTGCAGTTCCTGCTCGTGGCGGCGGGCGGTACCGCCATCGGCATGCTGATCGCCTGGGTGTTCGTGCAGCTGCACCGGCACATCGGCGACCCGTTCATCGAAGTGCTGGTGTCGATGTCGATCCCGTTTACCGCCTACATCGCGGCGGAATCCGTGCACCTGTCGGGCGTGCTGGCGGTGGTGGCGGCGGGCCTGTTCCGCGGCCGCTACGCGCCGAAGATGGTATCGGCGGAGATGCGCATCCTCGCGCGCTCGGCCTGGAACATCCTGGTGTTCCTGCTCAACAGCCTGATCTTCATCCTCATCGGCCTGCAGCTCTCGGGCATCACGGCGCGGCTGGGCAACTACCCGGCGGACCAGCTCGCGCTCGCCTCGGTCACCGTGAGCGCGGTGGCGATCCTGGTGCGCTTCCTGTGGGTCTATCCCGCCGCCCTGCTGCCGCGCCTCGCCGGCAGCGCGCCGCCGCCGCAGGGGCAGATATTCATCGTCAGCTGGTGCGGCATGCGCGGCATCGTGTCGCTCGCCGCGGCGCTCGCGCTGCCGCTCGAGACCCACGGCGGCGAGGGCTTTCCCTACCGCGACCTGCTGATCTTCCTGACCTTCGTGGTGATCTTCGTCACGCTGGTGGGGCAGGGCCTGACGCTCGCGCCGCTGATCCGCCGGCTGGGCCTGGGCTCCGAGGCGGGGCTGCGCGACGAGCAGATGCGCGCGCGCTCCGACATGGGCCGCGCGGCGCTCGAGGCGATCGAGCGTTACGTCGCGCAACACGGCGTGGATGGCGCCCTCGCGGCCCGCGTGCGCGCCGAGTTCGAGGAGAAGATCGCGCGCGACACGCCCGCCGGGTTGGCCCTGCCGGAGGAGGCGGAGGCCGCGCGGCAGGTGCGCCTCGCCGCGCTGCGCGCCGAGCGCGCGGAACTTATCCGCGTCTGGCAGTCGAACCACATCAGCGACGACGTGCTGCACCACCTCGAGGAAGAGCTCGACTACCAGGAATCGCGGCTTTGAAGAAATAGGGACAGACCCCATTTATCGCATCCTGAAATCCTGCTGCTGTTTGGTCCTCCTGCTGGCGGCGATGGCCGCGCAGGCGGCGCCGGTGCGCACCGAGCAGGTCGAGGCCGAACTGGTGGCCGAGCGCAGCACGCCCGAGCCGGGCAAGCCTTTCACGGTGGCGCTGCGCCTCAAAGCGATCGATGGCTGGCACACCTACTGGCGCAACCCCGGCGACTCCGGCCAGCCCACCTCCATCCAGTGGCAGCTGCCGCCCGGCTACCGCGCCGGGCCGCTGCAATGGCCGGTGCCCGAGAAGCTGCCCATCGGCCCGCTTGCCAACTACGGCTACGAGGGCGAGGTGCTGCTGCTCACCGACATCGCCGTGCCCTCCGGCGCCAGGGCGCCGGCGCGCATTGCCGCGCATGCGAAGTGGCTGGTCTGCAACCCCGAGCGCTGCATTCCACAGGAGGCGGACCTGGTGCTGGATCCGGGCGGGGCGCCGCGCGCGCAGCAGATCGCCTTCACGCGCGAGGCTCTTCCGGAATCCGCACGCACGGGCTGGAGCTTGACGGCAAGCGGTGCGGCCGGCGGGGTAGGGCTGGAGATCGCGCCGCCCGCGGATTTCCGCGCGAAGACGTTGCACTACTTCCCCTACGACGAAGGCAAGGTGCAGCACGCCGCGGCGCAGCGGCTCGAGCAGCGCGACGCTGGCTTGCGCCTTTTCATCCCCGCGGCCGCGCAGCCCCTGGGCGCGTTCGACCGCCTGCACGGGCTGCTCGTCGCCGACGGCGTGCGCGGCTTCGAGATCGACGTGCCGGTGAGGGGCGCCGTCGTCGCCGCGCCCGCAGGCGCGGCCGGCGCTTCACTCGGTTTCATTGCCGCACTTGCACTCGCCTTCGCCGGGGGACTGATCCTCAACCTCATGCCCTGCGTGCTGCCGGTGCTCTCGATCAAGGTGCTCAGCTTCGCGCGCGGCCGGGACGCGCGCGCCATGCGCGTGCATGGCCTGTTCTACGGCGCGGGCGTGCTGGCGTCGTTCCTCGCGCTCGCCGGACTGCTCATTGGGCTGAAAGCCGCGGGCACCGCTGTGGGCTGGGGATTCCAGCTGCAATCCCCGGTCTTTGTCGCGCTGCTCGCGGTGCTGTTTCTCGCGCTCGCGCTCAACCTCTCGGGCGCCTTCGAGTTCGCGAGCCTGGTGCCCGCGCGGCTGGCGAACGCCAGCGCCGCGTATCCGCATGCCGACGCCTTCCTCACGGGCGTGCTCGCGGTGGTGGTGGCCTCGCCCTGCACGGTGCCCTTCATGGGCGCGGCGATCGGCTATGCGCTCACCGAGAGCGCGCTGGTGGCGCTGGCGGTCTTTGCGGCGCTCGGCATTGGAATGGCCGTGCCCTACGTGCTGTTAGCGTTCGAGCCCCGATGGCTGCGACGCCTGCCCAAGCCCGGTCCCTGGATGGTGAGCCTCAAGCGCTGGCTCGCGCTGCCGCTGTATGCGACGGTGGGCTGGCTTGTCTGGGTGCTGAGCATCCAGGTGGGCTTCGCGGGCGCGCCGGCGGCGAAGAGCCTCTGGCAGCCTTATTCGGAGGCGCGCGTCGCCGAGCTGGTGGCGCAGGGCAAGCCCGTGTTCGTCGATTTCACCGCGGCCTGGTGCGTGACCTGCCAGGTGAACAAGCAATTGGTGCTCTCGCGCCCCGAGACCGAGCGCGCGTTCGCCGAGCGCGGCGTGCGGCTGCTGCGCGCCGACTGGACGCGCCAGGATCCCGAGATCACGCGCGCGCTCGCCGCGCTCGGGCGCAACGGCGTGCCGGTGTACGTGCTCTATCGCCCGGGGCGCGAGCCGCGCCTGCTGCCCGAGATCCTCACGCGCGAGGCGGTGCAAGCCGCGCTCGCGGAACTTTCCACCTGAAGGAGATGCCATGAAGATTCTTCTTGCCGCCTTGCTCTTCGCCGCCGGCAGCGCGCTCGCCGGCACCGTAGGCCAGCCCGCGCCCGAGTTCACGCTCGCCGATGTCTCCGGCAAGCCGGTGAAGCTCTCCGACTTCCGCGGCCGCTACGTGGTGCTCGAGTGGGTGAACCCCGAGTGCCCGTACGTGGAGAAGCACTACGGCAGCGCCAACATGCAGGGGCTGCAGAAGGAATTCACCTCGAAGAACAGCGTGTGGCTCGCGATCAACTCGACGCGCGAGGGCCACTACGAGTACTACCCGCCGCAGAAGATGGCGGGGTGGATGAAAGAAGTGGGCGGGGCGCCGAGCGCGACGCTGCTCGATCCCACCGGCAAGGTGGGCCGCGCCTACCAGGCGCGCACCACGCCGCACATGTACATCGTCGATCCCAAGGGCGTGCTGGTGTACGCGGGCGGCATCGACGACAAGCGCTCCACCAGCAAGGCGGACGTGAAGACGGCGAAGAACTACGTGCGCGCCGCGATGGGCGAGGCGCTTGCCGGCAAGCCCATCAGCGCCGCCAGCACTGCCCCCTACGGCTGCTCCATCAAGTACTGAGAATCGGGCGCACAGCCCGATTCACCGACGGGACTTCTTGCGCCGCCGCCAGGCGAGCACCACGTAGCAGCGCCAGCCGAGCTGCACCGCCCAGTAGCCGACGAAGGCCAGCGTGAGCCCGAGCGCGACGAGCCCGACGAAGAGCGGCTTGCCGAGCGCCAGCGTCCAGTCGAGCAGCCGCCCCAGCGAGTCGAACAGGTTGCCCCAGTCCATCTCGAAATGCTGCACCGTCGGCGGCTGCTGGTTCATGCCGAGCAGCAGGCTGCCGTAGCCGTAGGCAAGCAGGTACAGCGGCACGATGGTGAAGGGGTTGGTGTAGAGCGTCATCAGCAGCGCCACCGGCAGGTTGCGCCGCAGCGGGATGGCGAGGATGAGCGCGGTCAGCATCTGCAGAGGACCCGGCACCAGCCCCGAGAACAGGCCGATGGCTACGGCGCCGGCGACCGAGTCGCGGTTCAGGTGCCACAGGTTCGGGTGATGCAGCAGCGTGCCGAACATCGCCACCCAGCGGTTGCCGCGCACGCTCTCGGCGGAGGGGAGGTACTTGCGGAAGAGCTTGCGCGGCATCGGGTCATCCGGCGCGGGGCCGGCGCGTTGATTCTAGATGACTGGCGCGGCGCTCGCGTTCGCTGGCGGCGTTCTCCTGCTGCAGCAGCAGGCGGCGCTGCCTCAGGCGCCGTGGCTGGTTCTGATTCCGGTCTGCGCCGCGCTCGCCGCCTGGCGCCGGGTCCTGCTCGTTCCCGCGGCGTTCGCCGTAGGCTTCCTCTGGGCGGCGGGCGCGGCGCATCTTCGCCTCGCCGAGCGCCTCGCGCCGGAGCTCGAAGGCAGGGACCTCGAGGTCGTCGGCGTCGTCTCGAGCCTTCCCGCTGCGACCGAGCGCGGCCTGCGCTTCGAGTTCGAGATCGACACCAGATCGCCAGGCCTGCCGCGCCGCGTGCTGTTGTCGTGGTACCGCACGCCGCTCGCCGACGAAGCGCCCGCGTTGCTCGCCGGCGCGGTGCATCCGGGCGAGCGCTGGTTGTTCACCGTGCGGCTGCGCCAGCCGCACGGCCAATTGAACCCGCACGGCTTCGACTACGAGGCCTGGCTCACCGAGCGCGGCATCGGCGCCACCGGCTACGTGCGAAGCCGCGGCGCGCAGCGCCTGCTCGGGCGGCGCGCGGGCCTTGCGGACCGAATCGCGGGCGCACGCGAGGAGGTACGCGACCGCTTCAAGCGCGTGCTGGGCGAAACGCCCTCGGCGGGCATCCTCGCCGCGCTCGCGGTGGGCGACCAGCGCGCCATCGCCAACGAGGAGTGGCGCCTGTTCAGCCGTACCGGCGTTACGCACCTGATGAGCATCTCCGGTCTGCACGTGACGCTCGTCTCGGGCCTGTGCGCGTGGCTCGCCGCGGCGCTGTGGCGGCGCGTGCCGCGCCTCGCGCTGCGCCTGCCGGCGCGCAAGGCCGGCGCGCTGGCGGCGATCGCAGGGGCGCTCGCCTACACGCTGCTCGCCGGCTTCGCGGTGCCCGCACAGCGCACCTTCTACATGGTCACGGTGGT
>Ga0137449_1000113_pt1 | contig 11021 bp, 7 predicted proteins | sample EasRivERMGT436_2_FD_104905 | JGI IMG/M metagenome (GOLD analysis project Ga0137449, IMG submission 104905) | Soil microbial communities from meander-bound floodplain in the East River, Colorado, USA - East River MetaG ERMGT436_2 | ecosystem: Environmental > Terrestrial > Soil > Floodplain ... | reverse complement strand
GATGGTGTCGCTGCTGCGCCACGAGGAGATCAAGACCACCCTGCCCAAGGCGAAGGCGCTGCGGCGCGTGGTGGAGCCGATGATCACCCTGGGCAAGGCGCCCAGCCTCGCCCACCGGCGCCTCGCATTCGACCGCCTGCGCGACCGCGACATCGTCGGCAAGCTGTTTGAGGAGCTTGGCCCGCGTTACGCCAAGAGGAACGGCGGCTATCTGCGCATCCTGAAGTTCGGCGTGCGCAAAGGCGACAACGCGCCGATGGCGCTGGTCACGCTGCTGGACCGGCCGGAGCCGCAGGCGGAAACGAAGAAGCCCGTTGAGGAAAAGAAGGCGGCGTAGGCCGGCGCGAGCGCAGGTGGGCAGGGAAGAAGGCCGGGAGATCCCCGGCCTTTTTGCTGCCCGGGTTCCCCGGGCGCTTGACTGACCGCCCATTTCGGACACACTGCGCTGCATGACGCGACTCACCGGCCGCAGCGCGTTCCTGCGCCTGCTCATCGACGAAGGCGTCACCCACCTGTTCGGCAATCCGGGCACCACCGAACTGCCGATCATGGAGGTCATCCCCGACTACCCGCAATTGAAATTCGTCCTCGGGCTGCACGAGTCGGTCGTCGTTGGCATGGCCGACGGCTACGCGCGCGCCTCCAACCGCCTTGCCGCGGCAAACGTGCACGTGGCCCCGGGCCTGGGCAACGCCATGGGCGCGCTGTACAACGCCAACTTCTCGGGCTCGCCGATCATCCTCACCGCCGGCCAGCAGGAGCAGGGCCACGGCCTGCTCGAGCCGCTGCTCTACGCACCGCTCGTCCCGGTGGCGCGGCCCTTCGTGAAATGGGCGGTGGAAGTCACGCGCGCCGCGGATCTGCCGCTGATCCTGCGCCGCGCGGCGAAGGTCGCGCTCACCCCCCCCACCGGGCCGGTATTCATTTCGCTTCCCGGCGACGTGCTCGAGGAGGAAACGGACCTCGAGCTCGGCGCATCGACCCGGGTCGACGCGCGCATGCGCCCGCCGGACGCGACGCTCGCGCTGCTTGCCAGGCGGCTGCTCGCCGCGAGGAACCCGGTGATCCTCGCCGGGCACGAACTGGGCTTGCACGACGCGTTCGCCGAGGCGGTGGAGCTCGCCGAGCTGCTCGGCGCGGGCGTGTTTCACCAGACCGTGCCCTACGCGGCGCAGTTTCCGAGCGAGCACCCGGCCTGTCTCGGCGCGCTGACGCGCAACCAGAAGGCGGTGCGCGCAGCGCTCGAACCTTTCGACTTGCTGGTGTGCCTCGGCGCGGACCTGCTGCGCATGTCGGTGTACAGCCCGATCGATCCGCTGCCTCCGGGGATGCCCGTGGTGCACGTGAGCGAGCGTGAATGGGAGCTGGGCAAGAACCACCCGACCGCCGTCGCGCTGCAGGCCAATGTGAAGGAAACGCTCGCGGCCCTGCTGCCGCTGCTGCGCGTCCAGCGCAGCCCCAGCGCCGCCGCACAGGCCGCACAACGGCTCGCGGCGTTCGCGCCGCGCAACTGGAGCGCCCAGCAGGGCCGCGCGCGCCTCGCTGCGCTCGAAGCCGCCGAGGAAACGCCGATCGATCCGCGGTTTCTGATGCTGCGCGTCGCCGAGGCCTTGCCGCGCGACGCCGTCGTCCTCGAGGAAGCGCTCACCTCGTCGCTCACGCTGCCCGCGCTGGTGCCGCAGCGCGATCCCAAGTCCTACTTCGGCCTTGCGAGTGGCGGCCTGGGCTTCGCGCTGCCGGGGGCGATCGGCGCAGCGCTGGCGCTCCCCGGTCGCCCGGTCACGGCCGTCGTTGGCGACGGCGCGGCGCTCTACGGCGTCCAGGCGTTGTGGACCGCAGCACACCTGAAGCTGCCGATCACCTACGTGATCGCGAACAACCGCAGCTACCGGATCCTCAAGGAGCGCCTAGTATCGATGCGCAAGAGCGCGCGCTTCGTCGGCATGGACCTGCGCGACCCGGAGATCGACTTCGTCGCGCTCGCGCAGTCGATGGGCGTCGCTGCCCGGCGCGTCGTCGATCCGCAGGATGTCGCGCCGGCGTTGCGCGAAGCGATGCGCCACGGCGGCCCGCAGCTCGTCGAAGTCATGGTCGCCGACGGTTTCGGGGACCGGCGATGAGGTGCGCTGCATGAACTGGTTCTGGATCACCGGCATCGTCGTCAATGTTGCCCTCACGGCGCTCGCCATCGTCTGGGTCGTCCGCCAGGGCAAACCGAAGCGCGGCGCAGCGCCGGATGACGAAGATTCGCCTTCCTGAGCGATCATGGCGACAGCCCCCGGAGGTGTCAAAGCAGGCGGCGGCGTCTCAGCGGAACAGAAGCGTGCTGGCTGTGACAGAATTCTGGAACGAAAGGGGGGGCTATGCCTTTTGCGAGATCCTCGGTAACTGCGCTGTTGTTGTCCTTGGGGATCTTTGCAGGATGCTCCAACACCGTCCTGGTCCACGTTCCGCCGCGGATGGATATGAAGGCGTACGAAACCACGGGCATCATCGACTTCGCCTCCAACGCCGATGCGACGATCAACCAATACGCGACGCAGCAGTTCCAGCAGCACCTGCAGGCGGCCCAACCCGGTACCCGCTTCATCGAGCTGGGAGCCCGAGAGTCGGTCCTGGCGGCGGTCGGCGCGACACAGCTCAACGCGGATGCCATCAGGAAAATCGGGCAGAAGTACGCCGTGACGGCGATCTTCCACGGCAGTATCACTTACTCCGAGCCGACCACGGACATCCGGGTGACCGACCTGAGCAAGCTGCAAGGCGGCGTGAAGCAGGAGATCAAGGGAGACATTTTCGGCCGGCTGTTTGAGACCACGACGGGAGCCAGCATCTGGAGCAGTTCGGCCTGGGCCAAGAAACCGCTTGGCGGCGTGGTGTCGAAGGACCAGGGGGTCAGCGTGGCGCTGAAGACCTCGAACCCGCGCTACGAAATGGTTCCCGCGCTGGTCTATCATCTGACCAATGATTTCCGGGTGTCCACCGTCCGGCGGAAGGTAAATTAACCGGTGCTCGGCAATTTGCCGGCGCTCTCGCCCGTGCTCGTGGTTGGGTGGATGATGGTGCGGCACGCACTGATCCTGGGTGAAGACCAATGACTGGACGCCGATGAGCCGCCTCGTCGACAAGCTCAAGCAGGCCGAGCGCGAGCGCAGCGCGCGCGTCAGCGACGCCCGTCGCGTGCGATCCGAGAGGGACACGCGCACCTTGTTGCAGGAGACCGAGGAGATACGCGCGCGCATCGAGACCGAGCGCGATGTCGAACAATCCCATCGGGCGCGCCTCACCAAGGACATGCGCGGTCTGGACCTGGCGCGAGAGCGCCAGACTGCCGAGGCCGAGCTGCGACGCATCGCGCATTCGCGCGCCGAGGCGGAGACCAAGGCGGCGCGGCTGGTCGCCGATCGCGAGCGCGCCGAGGCACATGCGCTCTCGGAAGCACGCGCACGCGAGCAGGCCGAGCGGCGCGCCAACGAGCTCGCCGAGGCGCGCCGGCGCCAGGAGGAGGCTGCGGAACAGCACGCGCGCGAGCGCGCCGCCGCCGAAGCTCAGGCCGCCGTGCTGATGCGCGAGCGCCTGGCTGCTGAGGTGCAGGCCCGGCGCAGCGTCGGGGGTCGCGTCGAGGCCGAGCGCCAGGCGCTCGATGCCGCGCGCGAACGCAAGGCGGCGGAAGAAAGCCACAAGCGCGAAGTGGAGGCGCGCGCCGCAGCCGAGGCAGACGCGCTCAAGCTCGTCGAGGAGCGCAGGGCGACCGAGAGTGCGTCGCTTGAAAAGGCGCGCGCCAGCAGCGAGACCGAACGCATCGCCACCGCGCTTGCCGAGGAACGGCGCGCGCTGGAAGCCGCTGCGGCGAAGCTTGCCGCGGAACGCGCGCAGGCGGAAGCGCACGCCCTCAAGGCGGCCGGGACGCGAGCGGCAAAGGATGCCGAAGCACGCAGCGCTGCCCAGGCGCGTGCAGAGACTGAAGCCAAGGCGGCAGCTCTGGCGCGCGAGCACGAACAAGCGGCCGCGCGCGCGCAGGCGGAAGCGCTGGCGCGCGCGCAGAGCGAGCGCGCTCTCCAGGCGCAGGCGGCCGAGCGCATCGAGGCCGAGCGAGCGCTGAGCGCGCGAGCCCAGGCGCAGGCCGCGGCGGAAGCCGATGCGATCAGGTCAGCCGGGGAGCGCGCCGAGGTGCAAGCCGAAGCCCGGCGCATGGCCGAAGAGCGCGCGCAGTACGAGCAGGAGGCTGCGCGGCTCGCTGAAGAACGCATGCAGGCCGAGCAAGCCGCTGCATCGGAATTGCGGGCGCGCGCCGAACAGGAGCAGCAGGCGGCGCTGGCAGCCGAGGCGCGCCGCAAGGCCGACGCGGACGCAGGCGAACAAGCCGAAGCGCGTGCCGCGGCGGAGCGCGCAGCTGACGCGGCGGGCGCGGCGCGGGCCGCCGAGGAGCGCAGTGCCGCCGAGGCGGCGCAGGCGCGTGGTGACGCGGAAACGAAGGCGGCACGCGCCGCGGCGGAACGGGTTGAAACGGAGCGCAGGCTTACCGCGGCGGGCGAGCAGCGCGCGGTGGCGGAAGCCGCGCTGATCGAGGCCGCGCAGGCGCGCCAGCTCTCGGAACTCGAATTGGAGCGTGCGGCGCAGCGGCGCGTCGGCGCCGAAGAGAAGTCCGCGCGCCAGGCGCATGCGCGCGTGCGAGCCGAAGAGCGCGCCGTTGCTGCGACGCGCGCCCGTGTCGAGGTCGAACGCCGCATCGCGGAGCTTGCGGCGGCGAGGCTTGCCGCTGCCGAGCGAACCGGGCGGCTGACCGTCGAGCACGAGGCACTCGGCGCGGAGCTTGCGCGCTTGAAGGAGCAGCGGCGCGTGCGCCTGACGCCTCTGGTCATTGGCGCTGCGCTGGCGGTCGCATTCGCCGCGGGTGCCCTGCTCGGAGCGCTGGGCGGCACGCGCGCGCCAGAGCCTGTGCCGGTGGCCGAGCGCAGCGTAGCCCCGCTCCTACCCTCCGGCGAGGGCGTTCTCAGCTTGCGGCTCGAGCGCGACGTACAGTCCTTCGGGGCTCGCCTCGCGGCAAGTGCAGGCGGCAAGGTCGAGGAGAAACGCCGGACTGAGTAGGCTTGAGAGTCCGTTCGGCCCATGTCAAGTGCCTCTGGGCGTCACCGATCCTGACGGATTTGTGGGAATAACATCGATGCATGTTCGAGCCAGGTCGCCTGTGTTCTCCATCCCCGGGTTCGGCGATCCCCTGAGCGCCGCGACGCATCTGGCAGGGGCGTTCGTCTTCGCCCGGCTGGGTGTTTCGCTTGTACGTCAAAAGGGAGGTGATTTACTGCGCACGATGTCGCTGGTCGTGTTCGCCTCTTCCTGCGTCCTGCTGTTGTCGATGAGCGGGTTGTACCACTTGTGGTCGCCGGAGGACGCGTTCCGCGGAGTTCTGCGACGACTGGACCACGCTGCCATCTTCGTGCTGATTGCGGGCAGCTTCACGCCGGTGCACGCCATTTTGTTCCGCGGTCCATGGCGATGGGGCATGCTTGCGGGCATCTGGGCGGTGGCGATCGCGGGCCTCACGTTCAAGACCCTCTACTTCACCGCCATACCCGAAGGGTTCGGGCTGGCGTTGTACCTGGGTTTCGGCTGGCTGGGGCTGGCTACCTGGATCGCGCTCGTACGCCGCTTTGGTTTCCAGTTTGCGCGCCCCGTGCTGTGGGGGGCTCTGGCCTACACCTTCGGCGCCCTGACGGACTTCCTGCGCTGGCCGGTGCTGGTGCCGGGGATCGTCGGCCCGCACGAACTTTTTCACTTGGCCGTGCTGGCCGGGATTGCCTTTCACTGGAAGTTCATCCACGGCTTCGCTTCTCGCGAGATTCCGATATCGAGCAGGGGCGGGCTTACGGGCTACTCACCGCCCGTCGCGACGGCCTAGTTCCCGCTTGCTTTGCCGGCAGGCGCCGTGAGGCCGCGGACGTCCATACGGATCATGGCGCCGCGCAAAAACGTCTTACAGATAACCGAGACTATCCCCAAGAATGTGGAAGGAGCGGTTATGTGCGAAGCATGTCATGAGTGCTTGAATAGTCGCCCCGGATGCAGTCCAGGGGACCTGACGTGACGCGCGTCGCGGCCTTGCTGCTGGCGGGCATGCTGGTTTCCTGCGGCGGCGGGGGCGGTGACGGCAGCAGTAGCAGTAGCAGCACCAGCAGTAGCAGTAGCAGTAGCAGTAGCAGTAGCAGCAGCAGTAGCATCACGCCCGCATCGGTGCCGGGGCGCTACGAGGAATCACATGCGGCGGTAAGCTTGAGTTCCGGTTGGACGCAGAGCGACGCCGGTTCGTTTGCGTGGAGCGGGGGGGCCGCCGTGCAATCCACAGTGCCGAGGGCGCAAGCTAACTTCACCTTCACCGGGACCTCGGTCACGTGGATAGGCACCCGCAATGTCAGCAGCGGAATCGCCCTCGTCAAAGTGGACGGGGGTTCAGGCACCGAGGTGGATCTATTCGCGCGCCCGGAAGTCATCCACACGCCCATCATTACGGTGAACGGCCTGAGCCCCGGCAGCCACACGCTGACGATCGAAGTGACGGGCCGCCAGAACGCGGACGCCCTGTCAAACATCGTTCAGGTGGATGCCTTCGAGGTGCAAGCGCCGGTGGTCTCGCATTTGCAGGAGACGGACCCGGACGTAATCTTCACCGCCGGTTGGGTCCAGGCCGATAGCAATCTCGCATGGAGCGGCGGTGGGGTCTTCACGTTCCCCGACCCGCCAGTGGGGGGCGCGAGGGTCACCGAAACCCCGGGCGCGAAAGTCACGTTGACGTTCCGCGGGACATCGATCAACTGGAGCGGCTATCGCGGCCCCGACGCCGGCATCGCCCGCGTGTCCCTTGATGGCGTTGTCAGCGAGGTCGACACGTACTCTCCGACGAACAGGATCCAGGCCATCGTGTTCACGGCGACAGGACTGGCCGACACCAGCCATACGCTGACGATCGAAGCGACGGGCGAAAGAAATGGCGCGTCGACCGGGGCCAAGATCGTGGTGGACGCCTTCGACGTGACGACGCCGGGAAGGCGCTACCAGGAGCGGGATGCGGCAGTCACTTACAGCGGCGCCTGGTTGCACGGCAACGTGAACAGAACCTGGAGCGAGGGGGCCGCCTCCACATCGGCTGCGGCGGGCGCGAGCGTCACGTTCACCTTCACCGGGACCTCGGTCAGTTGGATCGGCTGCCGCAAGCTCTCCACCGGGAGAGCTAAGATAACCTTGGACGGAGTCGTTAGTGAGATCGATACGTATCTAGAGGCCCCGATCGAGGGATACCAGCACTCGGTGTTCAGAGCGGATGGGCTCGCCAATGGCACTCACACGCTGACGATCGAGGGTTTGAGCGATGGTGCCTTCATTGTGGTGGATGCTTTTGATGTCCGCCCATGAAACCTAAGCGATCAGGATCGCACGATAGTCGTTAACGTTGGTGCGGGTGGGACCGGTGACCACCAGGTCGCCGAGCGCGGAAAAGAAGCGATAGCTGTCGTTCGCGGCAAGCATTTTCGCCGCGTCGATGCCCTTCGCTGCCGCGCGCGCCAGCGTGTCCGGCGCTAGCAGCGCGCCCGCGTTGTCTTCCGATCCGTCGATGCCATCGGTGTCCGCGGCGATTGCGTGAACCCCCGCGGCGCCCCGCAGCTCGATGGCGAGCGCCAGCAGGAATTCGGCGCAGCGCCCGCCGCGACCGCCTGTGCCGCGCACGGTGACCGTGCATTCGCCGCCGGAAATCAGGACCGCCGGCCGGCGCGCAGCGCGCGCCTGGACAGCCATCGACTGCGCGACCTGCCTGGCTTCGCCGGTGATGTCGTCGCCGAGGATTGTCGGCGCGATGCCTTGCGCCGCGAACATTGCGGCGGCAGCCTCTAGCGAACGTCGCGCCGTGGCGATGACGCGGTTCTCGACGCGCGCGAACAGCGGGTCGCCCGGCTTGGGCGTCTCGGAGAACGGGCCGGGCGCGGCGATGCCGTACTTGCGCAGCACCGCCTGCGCGTCGGCCACGGTGGTCGGATCGGGCGCGCAAGGTCCGGAGGCGATGTGCGTAGGATCGTCCCCGGTGACGTCCGAGATCACGAGCGCCAGCACGGGCGCGCGGCAGGCGGCAGCGAGGCGCCCTCCCTGGATCGCCGAAAGATGCTTGCGGGCCGTATTGATTTCCTGGATCGGCGCGCCGCAGCGCAACAGTTCGCGCGTCATCGTCTGCAGGCCGTCCATCGTCACGCCTGCTGCAGGGAGCGAAAGCAGGCTCGAGCCTCCGCCGGAGACGAGTACCAGCAGGAGGTCATCGGGCCGCAACGCGCGCACTTTTTCGAGCAGCGCGCGCGCGCCGGCCTCGCCGGCCGCGTCGGGAACCGGGTGACCGGCTTCGATCACGCGGATGCGCTCGGTCGGCAGGCCGTGCGCGTAGCGCGTGATGGCGAGGCCCTCGAGGGGCGCCCCGCGCGGCCAGTGCCGCTCCACTGCCAGCGCCATCGAGGCCGCCGCCTTTCCCGCGGCGGCGACGAAGGTGCGGCCGCGCGGCGGCCGCGGGAGGTGCGCTGGAAGGATTTTCAGGGGATCCGCCGCGGCAACCGCCGCGCGGAAACTCTTTTCTAGCAAGGTGCGCATCGGCTGCAGTTTACTGGTGGGAGCGGCGCGTGTTGGCGACGTCGTACGCAGCGTCCGCGACACGCTGTCGGTCGCTGGCGACAATCTGACCATATATTGATCAATAAGTTAGTTCCTACCGCCGAAACTGCGTCGCAGCGTGGCGACATTCCGAATATTTGTAAATCAACAGTTTGATCCTGTGCCGGCGAAACCGTGTACCACGATGGCGACACACACTTGCAGCAATCAGAGAATCCAATCGAACCAGAGGCACCTTGATTATTGTCAATACTTCCGGCGCGCGGCTCGACAAGATCAACGCGGGGCGCAATCAGGAATATTGGAGATCCAGATGAACCTGCAATTTGTGGCACGACTGCAGCAACAGGCCGGTACCGCCATTGCCTCTGTTTGCCTGCTGACCATCGGCGTCATTGCCGGCTGTGGCGGTGGGGGTGATGGCGGCGTCAGTGCAAGTAGTCCCGGTGCTGCGGTTTCCTCCCAGGTTGTAAAGGGTGTCGCTGCCACGGGTTCGCCCTTGGTCGGACAGGTGACTCTCAGGGAATCTTCGTCTGCGCGAAAGGACAAGGTTACCGTTATCGCCAACGATGGTTCGTTCTCCATCGACGTCGCGGATATGCAGGCGCCTTACGTGTTGAAGGCGACCGGGACCGCGGATGGAACAAGACACACGTTGTATTCCTTCGCCGATCAGCCCGGCACCGCCAACATCAATCCGCTCACCAGCGTCGCGCTCGCTCATGCTGCGGGCGCCGATGATCCGGCAGCGGTATTTGACAAGCCGGATGCCGCTACGCTGGACAAGATCAGGTCCAGGATGCCGGGTTCCATCGCTGCGCTCCAGACGCAACTGATGCCCTTGCTCGATGTCTTCAGGGCTGGAAGTAGAAATCCAGCCAGGGATTCCTACGCGGCGGACCACGATGGCCTTGACGCCATGTTCGACAGCGTGAGGGTCGTCCTGTCCAATGGCACCGTCACGATCTTCAACGTGACCTCGGGCGCTGTCCTTTTCACTGCCCGGGTCAAAGAAGTTGAACACGGGCACTTCAGCGATAACCATGAGCACCTGCCCAAGCGTGGTCCCCGTCTGACTGCTCCGACCGGGGTGAAAGCTGTGGGCGGCGATGCTCAGGTGACAATCTCCTGGAACCCGGTCGCGAACGCGACTTCGTATGACCTGTTCTATATGACCCGATCCGGGGTCGCTGCAAGGGACGATGACGATGACGACGACGAGCACGAGTTCGAAGACGAAGACGAACACGGCAATGCAAGATGGCTGAGGAATGTCACGAGTCCGTATGTCCTGAGGGGTCTTGCTGCAAATACCACTTATACTTTCATGGTCAGGGCGCGTGACAACCCCCGCAGAGGCGCTGCCTCCGCCAAGGTTTCGGCGACCACGACTGGCGCGACACTTCCGCCGGCAGTGCCTGCCGCACCCGCGGGGGTATCCGCCACCGGCGGCACCAATCAGGTGAGCGTCTCCTGGGCTGCGGTCACCGGCGCGACGTCGTACAACCTGTACTGGTCCAACGTGACCGGCGTTACGCCCGCCAACGGTACCAGGATCAGCGGGGTGACCAGTCCCACCGTTGGTACCGGGTTGCCTGCCAGCACCACCTTTTATTACGTCGTCACGGCGGTAAACGGCGCCGGCGAAAGTGCTGCCTCCGTTCAGGTTGCAGCGACCACCCTTGGCGCCACTCCTCCGCCAACGACCGCTCCCGCCGCGCCAACCGGCGTTTCCGCTGTGGGTGGCGCTTTGCAGGTGACGGTCTCCTGGCCCGCAGTTACGGGCGCGGCCTCGTACAACGTTTATTGGTCGACCGCAACCGGGGTTACAACCTCGACAGGAACGAGGATCGCCGGCGTAAGCAGCCCCTTTGTGCATACCGGACGCATCGCCAGCACCGCATACTTCTATATCGTCACTGCGGTAAACAGCGCCGGTGAAAGCGGTCCTTCCGGCCAGACCACCGCGACCACCAGCGCACCGCCTCTGGCCGTTCCTCCTGCGCCAACCGGGGTAACCGCAATCGGCGGCAACAAGCAGGTGAGCATTTCCTGGAATGCGGCTTCAGGCGCGACGTCGTACAACCTGTACTGGTCCAACGTGACCGGCGTTACGACCGCCAACGGTACCAGGATCAGCGGGGTGACCAGTCCCAACGTTGGTACGGGGTTGCCTGACAACACCACTTACTATTACGTCGTCACGGCGGTAAACAGCGTCGGCGAGAGCGTCGCCTCGTCCCAGGCCACTGCAACCACTAACGCTGCGCCGCCTCCGGTGGTTGACGGTGCAACACTCTATACGACGTACTGCAGCGGCTGCCACAATCCGCTGCCCGGGGAATTCCAGGGGGCAAGCGCGGCGACGATATCGGATG
>Ga0137449_1000112_pt1 | contig 11064 bp, 12 predicted proteins | sample EasRivERMGT436_2_FD_104905 | JGI IMG/M metagenome (GOLD analysis project Ga0137449, IMG submission 104905) | Soil microbial communities from meander-bound floodplain in the East River, Colorado, USA - East River MetaG ERMGT436_2 | ecosystem: Environmental > Terrestrial > Soil > Floodplain ... | reverse complement strand
TGGAAAAGGTCTCCATCGATTTTTACAAGCGGATGACGCAGGGTTGCGCCGGGGCGCCCATGGCCCCCCTGTTCGAGCGGCTGCTGGCGGATGAAAGCCGGCATTTGCAGGCTTTGGAGGATATGTACGAGGAGCACTACCTCCCCGAGAATTGACGAATTCGCAAATATTTCATTGCCTGATCAGGACCAAGCTTCCGTCAGATTTTACCCCCCTTTCTCAAAGGGGGACTTGATCGAATCCTCTCCTTGCGGAAAATTGGTATTAATTTCGATACATTTCGATTGCAAACAAAAAAAGGGAGACAGTTACCCGTCTCCCTTTTCTCATTCGTAACATTGATTATCTGCGATCAGCCTATTTCCACCAGCTTTATTTCAAAAGTGAGGTCTCTACCCGCCAGGGGGTGATTGGCGTCAAGCGTCACATGGGTATCCGTGACATTGGTGATAACCACCGGGAACTCCTGGCCGTCCTCCTGGGTAACTTCCAGCCGCATCCCCACTGCCGGGGTCATGTCCTCCGGGACATGGCTCCGCTCCACCTCCACCACCATCTCATCATTCCGCATGCCGTAGGCGTCCTCGACCGGGATGGTGAAGGTCTTCGCCTCCCCCTCGCTCATCCCGACAACCGCCTTTTCGAAACCGGGGATCACTTCTCCTTCACCGATGGTAAACTCCAGCGGGCCGGCATCGCAGCCGCATTCCTGCTCTGCGCATTCGGAAGAATCGAATACCTCTCCCCCCTCAAGCCTTCCCGTATAATGGACCTTTACCTTATCCCCTTCTTTTGCCTGTGCCATTTATCCATCCGCCTTTCGCTTTTTGTTTTGCAATGAGGAATGACTATAGCAGAATGGCGGTAAATATTCCATCCAAATATCTCGCAAGTTAAAAATCACCAACCAAGCCCGCCGGCCCCGAGGAGCAGGTGACGCCGTTCTATGGGCAAATGCCCTGCGGAGCAGGCAAATCGACCATCGTATCGGTGCAGATTACTTATGGCATCTTAGCTTTATTTGTCGGCGGGCCACGGCGCCTGCTGCGGATATTGGGCCAGGGCCTCAGCCTCGGCCTTACAGTCCCGCGCAGGTTTCAATCCTTTGGCGCGTACCGCCGCCAATTCACTCCCGGCGAGATCCAATTCGGCACGAAACACCGGATCGGCATGCAGCCGGGCAACCGTGGCGGCGCCCATGAAACGCCCCTCGATCACATCGCTCTGCCAGTGAGCGTTGCATATCACCCGGCTCTGGCCAAACGCCCGGCCCCTGGCAAGGATAGCATCCGCCTGTTCCGGGGAAATCTCGGTAAGGATAAGCGCCCATGCCCAGCCGGCAGTGCTATGACCGGAAGGGTAAGAGCCGTTCTTTTTCAGGAATTGTTCGTCATTCGGTGAACATGTGCCTTCCTTGTTTTCGACGAAAGGTCGCGTGCGCATGTATTTGTTTTTGGCCTTGGAGGTGGCCAGACTCGTATCGGTGAGGACCCGGCGCAACAGGATATAGAGGTGCGGCGTATCCTGCTCGGTGATCGGAGCGTTCAGGGCACAGGTGAAGGCGCCGGCCGCGTTGGGAAAAGTCAATTCGGCATCCATGGCTGCCAGCGCCCAGCGCGGCGAATCCCGCAGGGGGAGGCTATTGCGGCTGATATCATGATCGAGCGCCAGCGCGGTCGAACCGGCAGCGGGAGGCGGCGTAAGAAGGGCCTCACTGTTGGGAGCCGTGACGGACGTCAAATACCCCGGAAGTCTGTCAGGGACCAGGGCAGGCTTGCTTGTGCTCGCGCAACCCGCGGTGATCGCTATGCACGATGCAACAATCAAGATGTTACGCAGCGCGGTAATTCTCATATTCCTCAGCATTTCTGTTTCCTCCTTTTTTGTCCTGAATAAAAGGGCGCCGGAATCGTTCACAAGTTTTTAGAAGGATATCATGGAAACGATACCGATCCTAGCCGTCAGAGAAAAAAACATGAAGAGAATTGCCGCAGGGCTACCCAACGGAGTAACTCAGTGCCAAAATATGGGGCGTCAAGCCGTAATAGACGCGGGAAGATCTCTGCAGCGCCACAACCCGAGCCTCTTGTCGGCGTATATGCCGCCGGTGTGGTGACAACGCTCGTCGACGAGTTCGAGTGGCGGCGGAAACGAGAACGGCGGTTGCTGCATGTTGAGCGGACGCCACTCTCCATTGGCGATGTCCGGATTGGTGCGGTCGCCGATGAAGGTCGTGAGAATCAGATATTCCGCCCCGGTGCGGCGGAAATTGGCGAGCGCCGCCAGGGCGTCCGCGTTGCCGAGGTGGACCAACCCGTCGCGGGAGAGGACCAGATCCGCCGCGGGCAGCCGCTGGCGGACCATGTCGCGGCAGAGGAACCGGCGAGACGGCGATGACCAAAGCTGCTGGTTCGCCGTGATCAGCGCCGGAACAACGTCGATGCCGATGTAGTCGCTAACGGAGTCGGCCAGGGGTCCGACCCAATTGAAATCACCACACGGCGCGTCGATGAGAGTGTCGATGCGGAGCCATCGCACCAGATCGATAAGCTCAGGAAGAAAGGCGCCCGCGCGTTCGCGGGTCGAGCCCGGACCAGAGACGGACTCGCATTCACCCCAGGATCTTGCGGTGTGGATGGCAGTAAAGATTCGCCGCATCTCACGGCTCTTCCTGGACAAAAATGCGAAATCGAAAACAGTCATTCTGACTCCAAATCTACTTTCCGGCGTGTCCCTGGAACCCCATCGACTGTTCCCATTCTTTCAAACTCATTGTTTCAAGCACGGCAAAATCGCCGCCGGGGAGGGCCTTTTTTGCCAGTGTCACATAGGGTGCTACTGTAAGCGCCGTTCCGACCTGCCCCGGTTTCATCATTACATATGCGTAGGCCATATAGGTGCGGTCATAGAGCACGCTCTGGTTTCTGCCGCAGTCAATGATCGATTTTGCCACGCTCTTCTGATGTTCCTTGAGAAATCTGACCAGATCATCTTCACTGGCGTTTTTCGTCCATGTTCCCACGTCTTCGATGAACAGGCTTGCCGCCCTGGAACGGTCCCTGGCTATGGAAATGCTCAAATAGCACCAGACGCCATATGCTTCCCCCTTGTCCGGATTCGGGCTCCCCTTTGCGGGCCGGTAGGAAACGGCGCTTTTATTGGCGCATATTATCTGCCCGCCCGGCGCAGGCGGAAAGCGGCGCGCCTTTTCCGTCCCGAACAGCGCCTGTCCCGCCTTGAGAAGCGGATCCGCAGCGAATACCGGCAAGGATGAGCCGTCATACTGTTTCATGGTGAACAACGGTTTTTGGCTGTTGTTCCTGATTTCCTCGGCAACAGCCAGGTCATACCCCCAGATGCTCCCGATCAGGCCGTTGAAAGAAGAGGCGGTAATCATGTTTATCTGCCCGATATAGGCATCGGTAGCTTCGGCCTTGTCATAGGTGACGATGCCGTCAAGGAGCATGTCATCGGACTTCTCTGCGACGCCGGTGGAAACCTTGAGCACCGAGACATAGCCCTGCCCCTTCGCGCCGGGCATGCCATACCCGTCACAGTAGTCGTCAAACGGGCTTACGGCGGTTTTATCGTATTTCGGCGTTTCAGCAAAAACGGCTGAAAATGTTGCCGCACAGCCAAGAACTAACGCCAATGTTATTGCAACAATCCGTTTCATAAAACCTCCCGTGAGTAGTTAACGACAGCGCCTTGTCGAGGGCAGATTACTTTTTCTCCTCAAACCTGGCACTAAAGACTTTCGTTAGTATTTGCGTTGATGAAGAGCCATACAGGCCAGAGGATAAGAACAAAAAGGAACAAATTATCTTGAATTACCCCATAAGGGACGATAAAGCTTGAGCGTTCCAGTTTCCTTGCAAATTTGGTCGTATCCGTAATGGCGTAGATGATGATTCCAACAATGAAATAGATGACAGCAAAGAGTACGAGAAGGGTTTGCATATATGACTCCTTATTGTTGAGAGTGCGGCCTAACGTGGCCGGTCCTGGCATCAGTTGGAAATTTATCTCTCTTTCTCAATTAATTGAAAAAATGTGGTAGCAGCGTAGCAGGGGGACGTTGTTTGCTTGAGCGTAGCAGCGTAGCAGGCAGCGTAGCAGGGGGACGTTGTTTGCTTGTTCATCAGCGTCCCAATACTTTCTCTTTTATCACCGGATTCCGCTGCACTAAGACCTCCCCACGCCTGGCTCCGCCGCAATCCACCACCAACCAGATCATTCCGGCGGCCTTGCGCTACTCCTTCTTCCACAAAAACCCGGTATTTTACCCGAGCCGTTGAAACCTTTTTCCCGAAAAGGCTCAACACAGTTTCTATTGCCTGCCCTTCCATTTTCTGGTTTCCCAATATGGCCGCATGGCCTTCTCAACGTCCCCTTCAGCCTCTCCCATTACTGGCTGAAACTTATCTGCGAAAGTTGATTGATTATAGAATGTCCCCTTCAAGCATTCTTGGGAAGAGCAGTTATTTTTGTAACGTCGGTTGCAGCAAAATTTAGCCGACCCGCTTCAATATAAAGTTATTGCAATAATCAGGAGAATCCCAAAACCGCTCTCCCACCTGCATTTGATGTATATCTGATTTGAATTCCGAGATAGGTACGAGGCGGGAGCGCTGAACGAAAAACCCGTCGTAAGAGTGGTCCCTAAAGAAATCAAGAACCGTACCGATGTTTCCTTCTGACATATGTCGTGACTCGCACTCGCATACAATCAACGGCGCGTGCTTTGCTAATACCATTGTGGCCCCTTGTAATACCGATAGTTCATGCCCCTCAACATCAATCTTGAGAGCGCCGATTCTTGCTTTTTCTGACGCGAAGTATTCATCAAGAGAATATACTTGGACTTCAATCGTTCGGCAGCTCTCTCGACTTCTTACTGCCAGCTCGAATGAAGCGCAGGGCGAATCCCCTTCGCCAGGGATGGCCAGTGTCATGTTTCCATTTTGTTCAGAGACACCAGCATTCTCAACAACTACGTTTCTTAAACCTGTAGCAATGCAGGCACGGCTCAGGTAATCAGCCAGACGTGGCTGTGGCTCGAAAGCAATCACGCGGCCATTGGGAACCGCTCGGCTTAGCGACCACAAATAACTCCCTTTGTTAGCACCAACATCCACTGCGATGTTGTCCGGTCTTAGGGCACCAATAAGCGCGGCTAATTCACATCGGTCGTCCCGATAGCGGGCTTTCAGACCACGGTAGACAAACCGTAAGTTCATTTCTTACCTCCAATGCTAACACCAAGTGATTAAGTCGCAGTGAATTTACCACAATCTGGGGGGATATAAGTATCAAGCGTAGCAAAGGGACGTTGTTTGCTTGTTCATCAGCGTCCCAATACTTTCTCTTTTATCACCGGATTCCGCTGCACTAAGACCTCCCCACGCCTGGCTGCGATACAAACTCCAGACCTATTCATGTTCAATACTTGTCCTACGGCCACTCCACTATATCCAATTTCCCGTACAGCCAGAAAACATATTGCCCCTCTTGCTTCAACTATTTGCGCCAAGCGACTACGTCTTTTAAGTGCACTAGACTCGACTCCAAAGAACTCCGCCACTCTCACTATCAACTTATTCAATGAGATGGTCAACGGCAGTTTATCATATAATTCCTTATCCTGACGCAAATGTTCCACAAATTCCCCGCTGCCCAGGACGCGATCATCAAAGCTCTCTATTTCGCCTGCGTCCACTGCCATTCCCTGGCTGCGCCGTAATCCACCACCGACCAGATCATTCCGTCGGCCTTGCGCTACTCCTTCTTCCACGAAAACCCGGTATTTTACCCGAGCCGTTGGAACCTTTTTCCCGAAAAGGCTCAACACAGTTTCTATTGCTTGCCCTTCGATTTTCTGGTTTCCCAATATGGCCGCATGTCCGCTCCATGGATAATTATCCAGCGCTCCCATTGTCTTTACCAGTTTGGCCCGCAGAGGATTTAGATGTATATAGCGCACCAACTCCAGAAGATAAGGATCTTCTTCACATATGATGGATTTATAGCGATTTTGAAACAGATGGCCTGCACGTTTGTGTCGTTTATTGAAGTTGATTGCATAACCGGTCAACAGACGTCTCATGAATGTCGGCAAACCTGTGCCGCCGGAACGCAGGAGAAGATGGAAATGATTGGTCATAAGCGACCATGCAAGACACTCTGTTTGTGTTGTCACCAGCAGATCAGAGAGTCGCTTGACAAACGTCTCCCGATCAACGTCATCGAGGAATATTTTTCGTTTCTCGATTCCGCGCACTATTACGTGCTGTAAAACTCCTTGAGCGTCTAATCTTGCATTGCGTGGCATGGTGAAAATATAGTAGAAAATCCCCTGTTAGTCAACAAGCAAACAACGTCCCCTTAGCTTCCTCCTTCCCCTATTGTTCGCAGTTTTTCTCCACTGTACTTATGGCAAAGATACATGCCCGCTTGCCTTGCCAGCTTTTTATCGTTGCCTAAAACCGTATTTACCGCAGTCAGTATCTCATCCAACGAAGGTCCGGTTGAGAATTGACGCAACGCCGGGAGATCTCTGTCCGCCTCTCTCGCTGTTATATGTGTTGCCGTGATCGTTTCTATGAACCCGGCCGTCCCAAGTATTGCTGTGCCATATGTGTTCTTCAAGGGGCTTTCGTATTCCTCCCCGAGCAACTCTTCGACAAAAGCACGATAATTTTTCATTGCGTCCGTAGCTCTTTTCCCAAAGTAGCCGAAAATGAACTCCCGCTTCAGCCATTCCGGAGCGTTGTCTCGCCCGATATAACTACGATAGCTGGACCATGGATAGTCTACGGGGTTGCCTGCAATTCCCGCTCGCACCGGGTTCAGGTGGATATAGCGGGATAGCTCTGTTGCATATTCGTCGGCCTCGACCAGTATCGCTTTGAACCTTCCCTGGAACAGGTGACCGGCTCTCTTCCTCTTGATGTTGAAGTACGTCGTGTAGGCGCTGTTTATGTGCTGCATGATCTGTGACAGGTTGCATCCCGGTGTTTCCAGCAGCAGGTGATAATGATTGCTCATCAGGCAATATGCATGAATCAATGCCCCATAGCGTGCTGTTGCCGATGCAAGATATTCTAAAAACTTTTCCCGATCCCTACGGCTTTTGAATACGTCCTTCTTTTCATTCCCTCTCGACGTGACATGGTAAAATGCTCCGGGATACGTAATCCTTAATGGTCTTGCCACACCTTCCTCCTTTGATCGATAAGATTCTATCTTACCATTTCAAAAGAATACCATATTTTTGTAATCTGTAGGTCTGACCCTTTTATGTCCTTTTAATCTGGATTCCAATAATCCTCAATACCTAGATCGTACTTTCCTATCTCTAGCTTGTGATCTATTTCAAAGCTGCAACACTCACATCTAACCTTATCGATCCAGTTGAATTGTATATCCTTCCCCGTCTCAGCATCTTCATAGAAGTCACTTTCCTCATACAAGACGAGTGACTTTACGCCACACACAGGGCATAATTTTATTTTAAAAAATTCTTTTTCCGCTTCATGTTCTGCTATCTTACGGGCTTTTTCAATGTAAGGAGCGTCAATCTGATTCGCAACTCTGTAGCTGATATCTGTAGCTCCTTTTGAAATGAGCAAACGCTTCGGGATTTCCTCGCCACGAGTTTCCAACTCGGCAATCTCTTTTTCTATTTTGACAATTCGTTCATTCATCCTCTTTATAATGGTTGATTTATCGATTAAAGGATTGCTGTACGCTGCCCGTCCCATTTCCTTCAAAAGAGCAATTTTGCCAGATGAAGGAATTTTGCTGGCGTCGTATCCTGCTATGATAGTATCAATCGGATCTAGGCTGCAATGGACACTTTTGTATTTCCAGGTTTTTACAGATGCATAGAGCGGAAGTTCTAAGGTCAATTTTACGATTGGCAATACATATCTCCCTACGAACTGGTCTAACGTCGTATAAGAAAGGAAATAAGCACCCCTGTGCCACACTCTATTCCGCAACCGGTTCAACTCCTCAAGGGAGCTTCTGTTATCAACTATATATTTAAATCGATGGCTGTCTCGAAGTTGGTTATCTTTTAAGAGACTGCATATTGTCTTTAGCGCATCACTGAATTCGATTGATTGGAGATTATTGTCTTCATCTGAAGTGAGGTGTTCACCATGTAAAATTTTGTGTAAAATTATTGGGTCTGAGGATATTCTAGATGCTAGTAAAGCATGGTCTCCCCGTAAAATGTGCTTAATTATAAGCTCAAAAAAATGTTGAAAATGGACAATTGTTTCCGCATAGGCCTCATAGTAGAGAATATTTTCCTCCATACTCTCATCGAGTTTAGGTTCTACAGGGTCAAAGTCGCCTTTACATGCTTTATAAGTTGAAAAATAACCTTTCAATGCTATTCGCAAAGACAAAAAAGCAAGTTGTATATCTGTATCACCAGGGAGTTTGAAGCCTTGTGTGGCAAGGCGTTGTACCTCATTCATTGATGTTCTCCAGAGCTTTGCAAATTACCACGCTCAAATTTTCTTCTTTCCGCCTAATTTCAATTTTCGTCCAACGGGGCCGGGGATGTGCGGGGCCGCGTTGAAGGCGGCCTCCGACACCAGCCCCTGGTTAGCTGCCCTTTCTAGGCCACCCACTCCTCAACAGGGACGTCGATCACAATTGACTGAACGGGCGATTCAGAAGTGAGTGTCTTGGTCTGGTCAGCTTCCAGCGAGAAATGGATAACTGCAAAGAGATTTGAAGACTGGCTCCGATTCGCTTTGTTCACCCAACCGGTGACTTCCAATTTATAACGGCCAACTGACCAGGTAGGAATTGAAGCATTAATAGGCGTCTGGACAAACTCTGCGAGAAGTAGCTGGCTGCTCTTGCCTACAACAGACAAAGGAATGGGGTTCCCAGAAGGTTGTACATTGAGCGTTCCAGGAATGTAGGAGAAAAACAGATTCCACTCGTAGCGGTGTCGCACGTTTGCAGGAGTCGTAATGCAAGCCTCAAGGCGATGAAGTGTGCCCGCCTTGACTGCGTGATTGATCAGGCTGCCACGAAGATGGAATTTAGTGCATCCGCCACCCGCTGACAACACCAATCCGACCCGGTCACCGGGGAACAGCCGAATATTTGCACGTTCAAAAAACGATTTGTAGAACGTATACACGGCCGTGATAAAAGCAACAACGGCAACGATGATCTGGAAAGGACTTTGTTCTCCGAAAAACTGAGCGAAGCACATCATCTCACCTCGTACCGAATTTTGACAGCTAACGGCTGAATTCACCGGCCTGGGGCGGCTTGCCGCGCCAGGTCCGGTGGAATGATGGGTTGGGCCTCAGGGCTAACAAAGCTAGAGGGTGACCAGCTCCGCGAGCTTGGCCGCGACGTCTGCCATCGGCATTTCTGCAGTTTCCAGGCCGTTTCGTGAGGCGAGCATGGGGCTGACTTCGCGGAGAGCTTCGTACGTTGTGTTATGTACGATGGGAACGAGCTGATCACGCGCTAGAAGTACCGAAAGCTCCTTGTCTGCGACGCCCGCTGCGGGAAGGCGCTTCAGCAGCGCAGGGGTCACCAGCACGATCCCGATCCGCGACTTCGCCAAGCCCTTGTCTATAGCGCGGAGAAACGGCTCGCCGAGGCCAATGTCATTCTCGCTGAACCAGACTGAAACATCGCGTGCCACGAGCAGATCGTACAGCTCCTTGGCGACCCCCTGCCGGTCATCCCACGCGTGGCACAGAAAGATGTGCCGAAGGTCAGGCAGGGACGCTCGCTTCTCGACGGTGTCGCGAATTGGCGTGAGCGCCCGCACTTCCTCAGGCGTGTACAGCTGAGACGAACCGGCTCCCGACCAGCGCGCCCTTACGCTTCTGCCGGACCCACCGCCGCTGCTCCGGCCGCCCCCGCTCCCCCCCGACGAGGAGTAGGACGGATAGGACGGGTACGATGGGGACGACCCGTAGCTGCTGTAACCGCTGTAGCGGCCATAGCTGCCCCCGCATGCAGGGCAGGCCGCTCGACCGCTCGCTGTGCGATGTCCATATACTGGTGCTGTGCATCTAGCCATGTCGTAATCCTCCCATTTTGTAATCGCTATTTCATCTACTCTTCTAGCCCAACGGTTTGGCGGCTGACCAGCGGAACGAAGTGGGGGCTGGTCTAGCCGTCTTGTTGGGCATCCAGCTCTGTTCGGGGCATTTCATTGTCTGTAGCGGGAATGCTAGGGACCAAACCTTCGTCGAGAGGCGAACCAGTAAAAATGCATGCGCCTCTTCGGCTGATGTGAAATCCCTGCTTAATTCGCGCAAGTGCATACTCATTGGCTCCGCGGGGGAATCTTATTTTGAAGTTGATCGATCCAAGCTGATCGACGAAATCTACCAGGTCCTCAACAGTGAAATGCGTTGTAATAATTTCTTTTTTCCTGATTCTCGTAACGTTTATCCTATTCTTGGGATCTTTTTGTGACCAACTCCACATGCCATGAACCAGAGCATTCCTATACTCAATTAGGGACACGATGCGTTCATACTGTTGCTGCAAAACTTTGGCACTTTTGATTTTTGCTTTGTCAACAACTCGCGATTTCCAGAGCCTTAAAACTTCTGTGAACTTGAAGTTATTCATTTCCTTTGGAAGGACTACATTACCCTCCTCCGCATCGTCAAAGCTAATAAGAGTCTGATTGAATATTTCATGTTCGAGAGCCCCCCATTGCGCAAGTATATTGCCTATCAAACAGGCTTCCTTAGCAGTTAGCTCTGCATCAAACCTGAAGAAATCATCTCGCTTTTTGGCATCAGGTACATCAGGGACAGTCTTCATCATTTTTTCCTATCGCTCAACGATGTTATTGACCGGTTAGAGTTGGGTTTATATATCTATAAGCTTGTTTATAGATGTATAAGCAAGTTTATACATTTATAAACCTGATAGGTTTCTACATATATAAACTTTTCCTACTTTGTCCCACCACTTGAGGTTTCTACTACTATAAGCTTTTCCAGCCTTGTGCCGGCAATGCATCCGAACCGAATCAGAACCGAATCAGGAACCGAG
>Ga0137449_1000111_pt1 | contig 11070 bp, 9 predicted proteins | sample EasRivERMGT436_2_FD_104905 | JGI IMG/M metagenome (GOLD analysis project Ga0137449, IMG submission 104905) | Soil microbial communities from meander-bound floodplain in the East River, Colorado, USA - East River MetaG ERMGT436_2 | ecosystem: Environmental > Terrestrial > Soil > Floodplain ... | reverse complement strand
GGCGGCAGCGCCGGTACCCTGCTGGCCGGCTGGAGCTGGGGAGCGCTCGGTCCGGAGCTCAGTTTTTCGCTCAGCTCGCTGGCCGCAGTGTTGGCTACCGCACTCGTCATCTGGCGGGTGCGCGTGTAGGCTTGCGGCATGACATGGCGCTACGCATTGTTCGCATCGCTGGCCATTGTCGCCGGCTGCCAGACGGTGCAGACGACCCAGTCGGGGGTGGTGGGCGTCGACCGCAAGCAGTCGATGATGGTGTCCTCGGCAGACATGGACAAGGGCGCTGCGGCCGCCTACCAGAAGATCACCACAGAGGCCGGCAAGAAGGGCCAGCTCAACCACGACGCGGCGCAGACCGAGCGCGTGCGCCGCATTGCGCAGCGCCTGATTCCGCAGACCGCGGCGTTTCGCGCCGACGCCCCCGCCTGGAAATGGGAGGTGAGCGTCATCACCTCCAAGGAAGTCAACGCCTGGTGCATGCCCGGCGGCAAGATCGCGGTCTACACGGGACTGATCGAGAGGCTCAAGGCGACGGATGACGAAATCGCCGCCGTCATGGGGCACGAAATCGCCCATGCGTTGCGCGAGCACGGCCGCGAGCGCGCCTCCCAGGCCCAGGCGCAGGGCATTCTCATCGGCGTGATCGGCGCCGTCGCCGGCGTGCCGCAGGGCACCCTGGACCTGACGCAGCTGGCCGTCGACCTGACGTTCAACCTGCCCAATTCGCGCGAGCACGAGATGGAGGCCGACCGCATCGGGGTCGAGCTCGCGGCGCGCGCGGGCTACGACCCGCGCGGCGCGATCAGCCTGTGGGAGAAGATGGGCAAGCTCGGCGGCGGACAGCCGCCGGAGTTCCTGTCCACGCATCCGTCACACGCGACCCGCATCGACGATCTCAAAGTGTATTCGGCGAAGGTGCTGCCGCTTTACGAAACGGCCCGCGCCAAGCGCTGACCGGCGCGCGATTCGCGCGCATTGCTTGTGCCATAATCCTCGGTTTGCGCACTGCGGCAATCGCTCGGGATAGTCATGGGACAGACGCTTTACGACAAGCTTTGGGACAGTCACCTGGTGCACGCCGAGGAAGACGGCACCGCGCTGATCTACATCGACCGCCACCTGGTGCACGAAGTGACCAGCCCGCAGGCCTTCGAAGGCCTGAAGATCGCCGGCCGCAAGCCCTGGCGCATGGCGTCGGTCGTCGCCACCGCCGACCACAATACGCCGACCACGGGCTGGGAGCGCGGCATCGCCGGCATCGTCGACCTGACCTCCCGCACCCAGGTGGAAACGCTCGACGCCAACATGCGCAACTACATCCCCAAGGCCTACTTTCCGTTCCTGGACGCGCGCCAAGGCATCGTGCACGTGATCGGGCCGGAGCAGGGCGCAACGCTGCCCGGCATGACCGTGGTGTGCGGCGATTCGCACACCAGCACACACGGCGCGTTCGCCTGCCTTGCGCACGGCATCGGCACCTCGGAAGTCGAGCACGTGCTCGCCACCCAGTGCCTGGTGGGCAGGAAGATGAAGAACATGCGCGTCAGCGTGGAAGGGACGCTCGCGCGCGGGGTCACGGGCAAGGACATCGTGCTGGCGATCATCGGTCGCATCAGCACCGCGGGCGGCAGCGGCCACGCCATCGAGTTCGCTGGCAGCGCAATTCGCGGTCTGTCCATGGAAGGGCGCATGACGGTGTGCAACATGGCCATCGAGGCCGGCGCGCGCGCCGGCATGGTGGCGGTGGACGACACCACCATCGAGTATCTGCAGGGGCGGCCGTTTTCACCCACGGGACCCGACTGGGACGCCGCGGTGGCCTATTGGAGGACGCTGAAGTCCGACGCGAACGCGAAATTCGACCGCGAGGTGGCGCTGCGGGCAGAGGACATCCGGCCCCAGGTGTCCTGGGGTACGTCCCCGGAGATGGTGGTGGCGGTGGACGCCGAGGTGCCCGACCCGGAACGCGAGAAGGACGCCATCAAGCGCGAAGGCATGGAGCGCGCGCTGCAGTACATGGGTCTGAAGCCGCGCATGCGCATCACCGACATCCAGCTGGACAAGATTTTCATCGGTTCCTGCACCAATTCGCGTATCGAGGACCTGCGCATCGCCGCCGCGGTGGTGAAGGGCCGGCACGTGGCGCCCAACGTGCGCCTGGCCATGGTGGTGCCCGGGTCGGGGCTGGTGAAGGCGCAGGCCGAGCGCGAAGGCCTGGACAGGATCTTCAAGGAAGCGGGCTTCGATTGGCGCCAGCCGGGATGCTCGATGTGCCTGGCGATGAATGCCGATCGCCTGGAGCCCGGCGAGCGCTGCGCCTCCACCTCGAACCGCAATTTCGAGGGCCGGCAGGGCGACGGCGGACGCACACACCTCGTCAGCCCCGCGATGGCGGCGGCGGCGGCGATCGCCGGCCATTTCGTCGACATCCGGCAGTGGCGGTGAGCGCCATGGAGAAATTCGCCGTGCATACCGGGATCGTGGTGCCGCTGGACCGCGGCAACGTCGATACCGACCAGATCATCCCGAAGCAATTCCTCAAGTCGATCAAGAAGACGGGCTATGGCCCGAACCTGTTCGACGCCTGGCGCTACATGGATCACGGCGAGCCGGGCATGGACCACGCTGCGCGGCCGCGCAATCCGAACTTCGTGCTGAACGATCCGCGCTACAAGGGCGCCACGATCCTGCTGGCGCGCAAGAACTTCGGCTGCGGCAGCTCGCGCGAGCACGCCCCCTGGGCGCTGCTCGACTACGGCTTTCGCTGCGTGATCGCGCCCTCGTTCGGCGACATCTTCTACCAGAACAGTTTCAAGAACGGCTTCCTGCCGGTCGTGCTGCAGGAAGCGGAGGTCGACCGGTTGTTCTACGAGTGCGCGGCGTTTCCGGGATTCCGGCTTGCGGTGGACCTCGACGCGCAGACCGTGTCCACGGTGGATCGAACGCAGGTGATGCGGTTCGAGATCGATCCCTTCCGCAAGCATTGCCTGTTGAACGGACTGGACGAGATCGGCCTGACGCTGCGCCAGGCGGACAAGATCCGGGCGTTCGAAGCCAAGCGCATCGCGCAGTATCCCTGGCTGTTCCGGTAACGCCATGAAGATCGCGGTGCTGCCCGGGGACGGGATCGGCAAGGAGATCGTCGCCCAGGCGGTGAACGTCTTGCGCCGGCTGGCGCTGCCACTGGACCTGCAGGAGGCGCCCGTCGGCGGCGCGGGCTACGAGGCGGCGGGCGATCCCCTGCCGGAGGCGACGCTCAGGCTGGCGCGCGAAGCTGACGCCATCCTGTTCGGCGCCATCGGCGGGCCGAAGTACGACGCGTTGCCGCGCGACAAGCGCCCCGAGCGCGGTCTGCTGCGCCTGCGCAAGGAACTGGGTCTGTTCGCCAACCTGCGCCCGGCGCTCGTCTACGAGGAGCTGGCGCAAGCCTCGACGCTCAAGCCCGAAGTGGTCAGCGGGCTGGACATCCTCATCGTGCGCGAACTGACGGGCGACATCTACTTCGGCGAGCCGCGCGGCATCTCCACCCTCGCCGGCGGCGAGCGCGAGGGCGTGAACACGATGCGCTATCGCGAGAGCGAGATCCGCCGCATCGCGCGCGTGGCCTTCGAGGCGGCGCGCAAGCGCGCGAAGAAGCTCTGCTCGGTGGACAAGGCGAACGTGCTGGAAACCACCGAGCTCTGGAAGCAGGTGGTGACGGAGGAGGCCAAGGCCTACCCCGACGTGCAGCTCTCGCACATGTACGTCGACAACTGCGCGATGCAGCTGGTGCGCAACCCGAAACAGTTCGATGTGATCGTCACCGGCAATCTGTTCGGCGACATCCTGTCGGACGAGGCGTCGATGCTGACCGGCTCGATCGGCATGCTGCCCTCGGCGTCGATGGACGCGGAGGGGAAGGGCCTGTACGAGCCGATCCACGGCTCGGCGCCCGACATCGCCGGCAAGGGGGTAGCCAACCCACTGGCGGCCATCCTTTCAGCGGCCATGATGCTGCGCTACTCGCTCGGCCGCGCCGCCGAGGCCGGCCGCATCGAATCCGCGGTGCGCAAGGTGCTCCAAAGTGGCCTGCGCACGGCGGACATCTATACTGACGGTCTGAAGAAAGTCGGGACCGCCGAAATGGGCCAAGCGGTGGTCTCCGCGCTATAGGGAAGCTGCAATGCTGAGAGTCGGAATCGTCGGATGGCGGGGCATGGTGGGGTCCGTCCTGGTGCAGCGCATGCGCGAGGAGCGGGACTTCGACCACGTCGAGCCGGTGTTCTTCTCGACCTCCCAGGCCGGCGGCAAGGGCCCCGCGATCGGCAAGGAAACCGGCCCGGTGCAGGACGCCCACGACATCGCCGCGCTAAAGGCGCTGCCGGTGCTCATCGCCTGCCAGGGCGGCGACTATACGAACGAGGTCTATCCGAAGCTGCGCGCCGCCGGCTGGAAGGGCTACTGGATCGACGCCGCGAGCGCGCTGCGCATGAAGGACGACGCGGTGATCATCCTCGACCCGGTCAATATGCCCGTGATCGAGAAGGCGCTGGCCTCCGGCGTGCGCGACTACATCGGGGGCAACTGCACGGTCAGCCTGATGATGATGGGCCTGGCGGGGTTGTTCCGCAGCGACCTCATCGAGTGGATGACGAGCATGACCTACCAGGCCGCCTCTGGCGCCGGCGCCGCCAACATGCGCGAGCTGGCGCAGCAGATGGCGCAGGTCGGCGACGCCGCGAAGCCCGCGCTCGCCGATCCCGCCGCGAGCGCGCTCGACATTGACCGTCGCGTCACGGACGCGCTGCGCAACGGCGTGCTGTCCAAGGAGCACTTCGGCTATCCGCTGGCCGCCAGCCTGCTGCCCTGGGTGGACAAGGATCTCGGCACCGGCCAGAGCCGGGAAGAGTGGAAAGGGCAGGCCGAGACCAACAAGATTCTGGGGCGCAGCGAACGGCCGATCCCCGTGGACGGCATCTGCGTGCGTGTGGGCGCGATGCGCTGCCACAGTCAGGCGATGACCATCAAGCTGCGCAAGGACGTGCCGCTGGACGAGATCGAGGGCATCATTGCTGAGGGCAATGATTGGGTGCGCGTCGTGCCGAACCGCAAGGAAGAGACGCTGGCCGAGCTGACGCCCGCTGCCGTGACGGGAAAGCTCTCGGTTCCCGTAGGTCGGCTGCGCAAGCTGCCGATGGGTGGGGACTATCTGGCTGCTTTCACTGTCGGGGACCAGCTGCTTTGGGGGGCGGCGGAGCCGCTGCGCCGCATGCTGCGCATCCTTTTGGACGCTGGTGTTCGGCAGTGAAAACTCCTTGCCGCGTCAGGCGGGATGCGCGAGAAACCGAGAAAAAGTCTCAGCTTGCAGGCCTAACGTCATGATGTTATGGTACTCAGTCCGATAAGAACGACTCAGGGTGGTACGGGGTGATTAGACCGGTCGCGTTCCTTCGACTCGTTTTGGCGGCGGCCCTCGCGGTGCCGCTGTTTGCGCAGGCAGCGGGTCTCGGACGGCTGACCGTGCAGTCCTTCCTCGGGCAGCCGCTGCGAGCCGAGATCGAAGTCGTTTCGCTGCTGCCGGGCGAGGAATCCTCGCTCGAAGCGCGCCTCGCCACGGGCAACGCGTTCGCGCAGGCCGGAATCGAGTTCAACCCCGCGCTGGCCGGCGTGCGGTTCGCGATCGAGAAGCGCGACGCGAGGACCGTGTTGCGCGTCACCACGCGCCAGTCGGTGAACGAGCCTTTCCTCGACATGCTGGTGGAATTGCGCTGGGCCACGGGCCTGCTGGTGCGCGAGTACACCGTGTTGCTCGACCCTCCCGATTACAACGCGCCCAAGCCGATGGCCGTGGCGCCAGTGCCTGCGGTCCCCGCCAGTGTGGCGCCGATGGCAACAGCGCCGGCGACGCCTGCGGCAGCGCCTTCCGCTGAGGCGCCTCCCGCTGCAACGCCTGCGGCAGCGCCCACTGCTGAAACGCCTGCGGCAGCGCCCGCTGCGGAGACCGCCCCCGCAGCGCCGGTCGCGGAGGCGGCCAAGCCCGCGGAGCGCATCGAGGAGCGGCCCATCGCCGCCGTGCCGCCGCCGGCGGAAGTCAAGGCGGAGACCTACGAGGTGAAGAAGGGCGACACGCTCGGCGCGATCGCGCGCCAGTACCGCCCGGAGGGCGTGTCGTTCAACCAGATGTTGATCGCCCTGCAGCGCGCGAACGAGGACGCTTTCATCCGCAATAACGTCAACCTCGTGCGCGCCGGACGCATCCTGAACATTCCCGATCGCGACACCATCGCGGCGGTGGAGCCGGCGGACGCGAACCGGCTGATTTCCGCGCAGATGGCCGACTTCGCTGATTACCGCAGCAGGCTGGCCGCCACCGTGGCGGCCTCGCCGACACAGGCCGCGCCGGCGGAGCGCGCCGCTGCCGGCACGATCACGCCGAAACCGGCGGAACCGAAGCCCGCAGAGCCGAAAGACCAGCTCAAGCTGTCCAAGGCCGATCCGAAGAAGCCCGCCGCTCCCGCCGCCAAGGCTGCGCGCGAGGATGATCTCGTGGCGCGCGAGCGCGCGCTGCAGGAAGCGCAGTCCAGGGTGACTGACCTGGAGAAGAACGTCGCGGACCTGCAGAAGCTGATGGAGCTCAAGAACCAGCAGCTCGCGGAACTCGAAAGGAAAGCAGCCAAGCCCGCCGCCGCGGCACCAGCCCCGGTAGCCAAGGCCCCCGAACCCCCAAAGCCCGCGCCGGCGCCGCAAGCGGCAAAGGCGCCGGAGGCTAAACCCGCCGCGCAAGTCCCGGTTTCCCCGGCCGCCGAGCCCGCGCAGCCAACTGCCCCACCGCCTGCCGTGGAGGCCGCGAAGCCTGCGGCCAAGCCGGCCCCGGTGAAACCGAGACCCGCTGCCGCGCCGCCGCCCGAGCCGAGCCTGGTCGATGAATTCCTCGACAACCCGGTTGCGCTGGCGGGTCTGGGCGGCGTCGTCTTGCTGCTGGCCGGATACGGCGCCTGGGCCTGGCAGCGTAAAAAAAAATCCGTAAATAAATTCCAGGACAGCGTTCTCGGCGCCGCGTCGAGCGCGCCGGTGGCCGCTGCCGCCGCGGTTGCCGCAGCTGCGCCTGCGAGCGTCTCGCAGACGTCCGTGAGCCAGGGCGCTGTGGGCGGAATGGATACGGACGACGTCGATCCGATCGCGGAAGCCGACGTGTACATGGCCTATGGCCGCGATGCGCAGGCCGAGGAGATCCTGAAGGAGGCCCTGCAAAAGGATGCCAGGCGCATTCCGGTGCACGCCAAGCTCCTCGAGATCTATGCCAACCGGCGCGATGCGAAGTCCTTCGAGCAGATCGCGCTCAAGCTGAAGGGGCTCACCGGCGGCGCCGGAGCAGACTGGGACAAGGCGGCGGCGCTCGGACGATCGTTTGACGCGGGCAACGGGCTGTACGGCGGGTCAGGTGGCGACATCGCTGCTGCTCCCGCACCGGCCCCGGCCGCGGCGCCGGCACCCAATGTGGACTTCGACATCGGCGGTGGCCAGGGCGGCGGCGAGTCTGCGGCGCTGGCGCCCACGCTGGATCTTGATCTTGGCGGCGCGTCCGTGCCCAGCCAGGAGAAAAGCGATTTTTCGCCCGGCGGCACGCTGATCATCGACGCCGAAGAGACCAAGGCGGCCTCCGGCGGGCTCGATTTCGACTTGGGCGGCGCGGGCGACAAACGGTCCGATACGACCGTCGGATTGAACTTCGAGCTGCCCGCTTCTGCACCCGCGGCCGCGCAGGCGCCTGTGCCCGCGCCAAGCGCCGCGCCTTCGAGTGGCGGGCTCGATTTCGATCTGAACCTGGGCGGTACCGCGTCCAATGTGGACAGCACTTCGCCGTCGGTCTCGGTGGACTTGTCCGAGATCAGCCTGGATCTCGGCATGCCGGGCGAGGCGCCCGCTGCCGGGGCCAGCGCGGACCCGAAGTGGCAGGAGGTGGCGACCAAGCTGGACCTCGCCAAGGCCTACGAGGAAATGGGCGACAAGGACGGCGCGCGGGAACTGCTGAATGAAGTGGCGCGGGAAGGCGACGCCGCGCAGCAGGGGCAGGCGAATCAGATGCTCGCCAGGCTGGGCTAGAGGCCGCATCGCACCCCGGAGCCACGGCCGCGGCGCGCAATGCGCCGTGCACCGTGGCTCGGTCATTTCAAGAGCATGAGAATCGCGCTCGCATTGGAGTACGACGGCAGCCGCTTCCTCGGCTGGCAGACGCAGCCGGGCGGTGGGACTGTGCAGGATGCGCTGCAGGCGGCGCTCACCACGATCGCCGGCGAACCCATCGAGGTGACCTGCGCCGGCCGCACCGACCGGGGCGTGCATGCGCTCGAGCAGGTCGTGCACTTCGATGTCGGCGTGCAGCGGCCGGAAAGCGCCTGGGTGCGCGGTGTGAACGCCTTGCTGCCAGACTCGGTCGCCGTGCAGTGGGCTCGGGCGGTGCCGGCGGAGTTCCACGCGCGCTACGGCGCCCGCGTGCGCACCTACCGCTATGTGCTGCTCAATCGCGCGGTGCGGCCGGCCCTTGCCGCGCGCCACGCCGGATGGTTCCACCAGCCGCTCGACGTGCCGGCGATGCGCACGGCCGCGCGTCTTCTGCTGGGCGAGCATGATTTCACCGCGTTCCGCTCCGCCGAGTGCCAGGCGAGCACGCCGGTGCGCACGCTGCTGGCGCTGGAAGTCGAGGCGCACGGCGAGCGCATCGACTTCCTGCTGCGCGCCAATGCGTTCCTGCATCACATGGTGCGCAACATCGTCGGCACGCTGGTGTACGTCGGCAAGGGCAAGCATCCGCCAGGCTGGGTCGGCGAGGTGCTCGAGTCGCGCGATCGCGCGCGCGCGGCGCCGACCTTCGGCGCCGCGGGCCTGTACCTCGAGCGGGTGGAATACGAAGCGCGCTGGGACCTGCCGCGGCAGGAACGCCCCGAGCTGAGAATCCCGGTGATGCCATGAGGACGCGCATCAAGATCTGCGGCATTACACGGGCGCAGGATGGCGTCGCGGCGGCGCAGGCCGGCGCCGACGCCATCGGCCTGGTGTTCTACCCGCCGAGCCCGCGGTTCCTGAACGTGGAGCGCGCGCGGGAGATCCGCGATGCGCTGCCGCCATTCGTGCAGACAGCGGCCCTGCTCGTGAATCCGGACGCGGCACAGGTGGCGCAGGTGATCGGCCGGGTGCAACCGGCGCTCCTGCAGTTTCATGGCGAAGAGACGCCCGCATTTTGCGCGCAGTTCGGCTTGCCGTACGTCAAGGCCTGCCGCGTGGCGCCGGGGGTCGATTTGCTAAAATACCTGCAGGCGTTCTCCACGGCCAGCGGCTGGTTGCTGGACGCCCATGTCGAGGAGTACGGCGGCGTGGGCGCGAGCTTCGACTGGTCGCTGGTGCCGACGCGACTGGAACGGCCGCTGGTTCTGTCGGGCGGCCTGACGCGGGACAACGTCGCCACTGCGGTGCGCCGCGTGAAGCCCTGGGCGGTGGACGTGTCGAGCGGCGTGGAATCGGCGAAAGGCATCAAGGACGCGGCGAAGATCGCGGCGTTCATCGCGGAGGTCAGGAATGCGGATGCATGACTTGCCCGACGCGCGCGGGCACTTCGGCCCCTACGGCGGCGTGTTCGTCGCCGAGACGCTGACGCACGCGCTCGAGCAGCTGCTCGCCGCTTACCAGGAGGCGCGCCGCGATCCGGCTTTCGACGCCGAGTTCCGCTACGACCTGAAGCACTACGTCGGGCGCCCGAGCCCGGTGTACCACGCCAAGCGCTGGTCGCAGTTGCTGGGCGGGGCGCAGATCTACCTCAAGCGCGAGGACCTCAACCACACCGGCGCGCACAAGATCAACAACACCATCGGCCAGGCGCTGCTTGCGCGCCGCATGGGCAAACCGCGCGTCATCGCCGAGACCGGCGCCGGCATGCACGGGGTGGCGACGGCCACCGTCGCCGCGCGTTACGGCATGCAGTGCGTGGTGTACATGGGCGCGGAGGACATCAAGCGCCAGGCGCAGAACGTCTACCGCATGAAGCTGCTCGGGGCGACAGTAGTGCCGGTGGAATCCGGGTCCAAGACGCTCAAGGACGCGCTCAACGAGGCGATGCGCGACTGGGTCACCAACATCGACAATACGTTTTACATCATCGGCACGGTCGCCGGGCCGCATCCCTATCCGATGATGGTGCGCAACTTCCAGTCGGTGATTGGCGAGGAATGCAAGCAGCAGATGCCCGAGCTCGCCGGGCGCCAGCCCGACGCCGTGATCGCCTGCGTCGGGGGCGGCTCGAACGCGATGGGAATCTTCTATCCGTACCTGGAGATGGAGGCTGTGCGCCTGATCGGTGTCGAAGCGGCGGGCGAGGGGCTCGCCACCGGCAAGCATGCGGCCTCCCTGTGCGCGGGCAGGCCCGGCGTGCTGCACGGCAACCGCACCTACCTGCTGCAGGATGCCAACGGCCAGATCATCGAGACGCATTCCGTCTCGGCCGGCCTCGACTATCCCGGCGTGGGGCCTGAGCACGCGTGGCTGAAGGACGCGGGGCGCGCCGAGTACGTCGCGGTGACGGACGCCGACGCGCTGCGCGCTTTCAGCGACCTGTGCCACTACGAGGGCATCATCCCGGCGCTGGAATCGGCCCACGCGGTGGCCTATGCGGCGCAGATTGCACCGGCAATGGCGCAGGATCGAATCCTCCTCGTCAACCTGTCCGGCCGCGGCGACAAGGACATGCACACCGTCGCCGAGCGCGCGGGATTGCAGCTCTAGCCGTGTCGCGCATCCAGGCCCGCTTCGAGGTGCTGCGCAAGGCGAAGCGCAAAGCCCTGATTCCCTACATCACGGCCGGCGATCCGTCGCCGGCGCTGACGTTGCCTTTAATGCGCGGGCTGGTCGAGGCGGGATGCGACATCCTCGAGCTGGGCGTGCCGTTCTCCGATCCGATGGCCGACGGGCCGGTGGTCCAGCGCTCCTCCGAACGGGCGCTCAAGCAGGGCGTTGGCCTGAGAGATGTGCTGGGCATGGTGCGCGACTTCCGCCACCAGAACTCGCACACGCCGCTGGTGCTGATGGGCTACGCCAATCCCATCGAGG
>Ga0137449_1000110_pt1 | contig 11087 bp, 9 predicted proteins | sample EasRivERMGT436_2_FD_104905 | JGI IMG/M metagenome (GOLD analysis project Ga0137449, IMG submission 104905) | Soil microbial communities from meander-bound floodplain in the East River, Colorado, USA - East River MetaG ERMGT436_2 | ecosystem: Environmental > Terrestrial > Soil > Floodplain ... | reverse complement strand
CGACTTGATCACCACCACCCCGGTGCGCGAGATGCGCTGGTCGCCGCGTTGCAGCAGCCGCTGCTTCACCTCCTCCGGCAGGGAGGAGGCGCGGATGTCGAAGCGCAGGTGGACCGCGTTGGAAACCTTGTTGACGTTCTGGCCGCCCGCGCCTTGCGCGCGCACGGCTTGCAGCTCAACTTCGTGCTCGGGGATCGTGGGAACGGCCCCCGCCATGCGCTAGCGCTTCTTGTACATCGGCCGGCGCTGGGCCATCTGCACCGGGTTCTCGTCCTTGTGGCGGAAGCTGATGCGCCCGCGCGTCAGGTCGTAGGGCGAGATTTCCATCGTCACCCGGTCCCCGGCGAGGATGCGGATGCGGTTCTTGCGCACCTTGCCGCCCGCGTAGGCGAGAACTTTGGCGCCGTTGGTGAGCTCAACGCGGAACTGGGTGCTGGGCAGCACCTCGAGCACCACGCCTTCCATCTCCAGCATTTCTTCCTTGGCCATCCAGTGTTTCCGGGCAGTTTCGAAGGCGCGAAGTATACGCCTACCAGCCGCTGCCACCGCCTCCGCCGCCGCCCCCGCCCGAGGAGCCTCCGCCCCCGCCGCCGGAGGCGCCGCCCGAGCTCGAGCCCGGCGCAGTGGCGGCGGAACTGATGGTGCCGTCCATCCCGGAGATCGAGCTCGCCAGCCCGCTGCCGCCGAACAGCCCGCCGCCGGAGTCCGAGCTGTAGTAGCTCGCCACCGCTGCGGTCACCGCCGCCGCGCCGAGAATCGTGGTGAAGCGGTCGGCCCAGGTCTCCTCCACGTCGAGCGCCACCGCGTAGGGCAGCAGGCGCGCGAATTCCTGCGGCGTCTGCGGCGGCGCCTTCATGCGCGCGAGGTCGTCCTTTTCCGCCACGCTCATGTACTGGCGCAGGCCCTGGATGGCGTCCTGGAGCTTGCGTCCCTGTACGCTGTAGGCGGGCAGCAGGCGCACGAAGACGACGAGGACGAGAATCATCGGGACAACGACGGCGAACACCACCGCCGCAGGCGGTTGCAGCATGAACATCGCGACGGCGGAGACGACGGCGATCAGGACGCCGGTGATCCACGATCCCCTGTTGCGCGAGAACAGCTTGCCGTCGTAGTGCAGCGCGAGCTCGCGCTCGAGCAGGCCGCGCACCGTCTGCACCGCCGGGTCGTGCGTCTTGCCGATGGTCTTCACGCCCGCCGGCTTCGGCACCAGCGCCGCGAGCGCCTGCTCGCCCGGCAACAGCGCCACCTCGGTGCCGGTGCGCTCGATGCGATAGCCGTCGGCTTCCTGCCGGATGCGCAGCATGCCGCGCGCGCCGAGGCCGAGCAGCCCGCAGGCGAAGCAGCGGTCGTCGAAACCCATCTTGTCCACGTAGCGCACGGCCGCCGGCCCCATGCCCTGGGGCGCGTCGTAGCGCGGGAACGTGGGTCCCGCGCGCGGGTCGCGCCCGACGAGATTCCAGCGCCACCAGAGGAAAAGGAGCAGCACGACCAGGCCGGCCGCGCCCGGCAGCACGGCTTTGTTGTCGCCGATCCACCAGAGCGCGCGCTCGAGGGACGTCGGCTCCCGCACGATGCCCTTCGGGAACATCACGACGATGGTGAGTCCCTGGTTGCGCCCGAGCTGCCGCGTGGTTGCGAAGCTCGCGCCGCCGGCGCGCGCCTCGGCGCGGTAGTCGCGCCCCCGGGCGCCCTGCTCGCCGGTATAAGCCTCGACGCGGATCTGCGCGGCGGGCACCTCCGCGGGCAGCCTCACGTCCGCCGCGATGCGGTCCATGGCGAAGCTCCAGCCGTTGCCGTTCACGTTCCAGTACAGCTCGTCGTGCTCCTTGAAGAAGCCGAGCTGGCGCGAAGTGCGGTAAGTGATCTCGTAGACGTGCTTGCCGCGCGGCAGCATCACCGCGGCGTTGCCGATGCGGATGCGCACGCCGTTCGCCATCTCGCCCACGGACCACGTCTCGGTGGCGCCGTTGCGGCTCACCGCGATGACCTGGAACGGCACGCGCACGCGCGCGCCGGTGCGGTCGCGATAGTCGGTGGGAAAATCGCGCAGGATGCCGCGCTTGATCTCGAGCCCTTCCACCTGGACCTCGATCCTCTCGGTGACGGTGAGGCCGCCGTCCGCTTCGACGCGGATGTCGCTGTGGAAATGGAGCACGCGCTCCTGCGCCGCCGCGGGCGCAGCGGCAAAGAGCAGGGCAAGCAGCAGGCGCCTCACCAGGCCACCTTCACCGGCTCGCGATCGTCGGTCTCGAAGAACGGCAGCGGCTGGAAGCGGAACAGGCGCGCCACGATCACGTCGGGAAAGCTCTCCAGGCGCGTGACGTACTGCTTGACCGCGCCGTTGTAGAAGCGGCGCGCGTACTGCAGGTGGTCCTCCACCTCCACGAGCTTCGCCGAGAGGTCGCGGAAATTGGCGTCCGCCTTCAGCTGCGGGTAGTTCTCCTGCAGCAGAACCAGCTGCTGCAGCCGCTCGCCGAGTTGTTTCTCCAGCGCGAAGCGCGGCGCGCCGCCCTGCGCGGCGAGCGCGTTCGCGCGCAGCTCGGTGACCGTGGTGAGGAGCGCCTTCTCGTAGCCGGCGTAGCCTTTCACCGCTTCCACCAGCTGCGGCACGAGGTCCGCGCGGCGCTTCAGCTGCACGTCGATGTCGGCGTAGCCCTGGCGCGCCTGGTTGCGATCGGCGATGAGGCGGTTGTAGAGCACGATCCCGGCCACGGCGAGCGCGCCGAGGACCGCGGCCGCGAGCCACCCGCTCAAGCGGCGTTCTCCATCGTTTTCAGGCTGTCCCAGTCGCCGCGGTCGAGGCGCGTGAGGATCTTCAGCAGATCGGCGTTCTGCTTGACGAGCCTGGTGACGAGCGGCGCATCGATCGGGTAGCCCATCAGGATCGCGCCCGCGAGGCGCCCGTTGACGAGCACCAGCTTGCGGTACTTGAAATCGTCCCGCTGTTCCTGGATCACCTCGCGCTCGCCAAGGCCCTTGGCGGCGATCTTGCCGATGGAGACGAGGTCCGCGCCCTGCACTTTCAGGATGGTGGAGGGGATCTGGCCGCGGTAGGGCCGGCGCGCGCCGAGCGAATTCACCGCCGCGGTCTCGCCCTGCTCCACCGCCACCGGCCACAGGCCCGGGAACTCGCCGTTGAACTCCGCGCAGTCGCCCGCCGCGTAGACGCCGGGCACGCTGGTTTCCATGCGCTCGTTCACCACGATGCCCTTGTTCACCGCGATGCCCGCAGCGGCGGCCTGCGCCACGTCCGGCCGCACGCCCGCGCACACCATGAACACGTCCGCGGGCAGGATGCGCCCGTCCTTCAGCTTCACCTGCCCCACTTCGCCGTCCCAGTCGGTGCGCACCTGCACCGCCTCGGCGCGCGTCAGCACCTCGATGCCGATGCTCTCGAAGAACTTGCGCAGCAGGCTCCCGGCGCGCTCGTCGAGCTGCCGGTTGAGCACCCAGTCGCCGTTGGCGATCACCACCACGTGCAGGCCCGCCTTGTGCAGCGCGTACGCCGCCTCCAGCCCGAGCAGCCCCGCGCCCGCCACCACCGCATGCTGTCCCTGACGGTGCTGGATGTAATCGCGCACCGCCATGGCGCCGTCGGCGTCGCGCAAGACGAATGTCCCGCGCGCGCCGAATCCCTCGATCGGTGGCACGAAGCATTGCGCGCCGGTGGCGAGGATCAGGCGGTCGTATTCCAGGGACTCACCGGTAGCGAGCTTCACGCCGCGCGCCGCCGTGTCGATGGCGGCGAGGCGCGTGTTGAGCCAGAGCTCGATCTTCCTCTCCGCGTACCAGGACTCGGGCATCAGGTACAGGCCCTGCATCGCCGAGCGCCCGTAGATCAGCCGCGAGATGCCCATGCGGTTGTAGAGGAAGTGCTTCTCGCGCCCGACGACGTGGATCTCGCAGTCGGGATGGTTGCGCCGCAAATGGTCCGCCGCGGTGAGACCAGCGATGCCGGCGCCCGCCACCACCACGCGCTTGATGTTGCGGTTGTAGAGCCTGGTCGCGGGGGCGGCGGGCCCGGTGCGCCGGTGCGGCTTCAGCTCGACCGTCACCGCGCCGTTGAGGCGAGCGCAGCAGGCCATGCGCGTGTTGGCCGCGTGGCCCAGGCGCTCGAGCGTGGAGCGCTCGTCGCCGGAGGGCGGCGCAAGGTGCTCGGCGCCCGCGGTGATGGCCACCGGATCCGCGCCGCACACGCCCATGCGGCAGCCCGATTCGATATGCAGGCCGCAGGCTTCCACCGCCTCGAGCACCGACTGGCCGGGCTTGACCGCGACGCGCCTGCCCTCGGGATCGATCTTCAGCTCGGTCGAGCCGGCAGCCGCCGCACGCAGGGCTTCGCTGCCCGCGGCGCTCACGCGCACCGGCTGCCCCGTGGCCTGGCCCACGATCTCGTCGAGAAAGCGCAACTCCACGCGCCAGGAGCGCGCCACCCAGGCAAGCGACAGCAGCAGCACCAGGACCTGCAGTGCGCGCGCGGCCCAATCCGGCGCCGGCATGCCGAGCTTGGCGAGGCTCTGCGCCACCACCGGCGCGGCGAACCAGTAGTAGATGTTGAGCGCCGCGGCGGCGAACAGCACCGGCACCTCGTTCTGGCGCGCCTTCAGCAGCACGTCGAAGGCGTGGTAGATGGCGAGCGACAGCCCCATGTAGCCGAGGGTGATCAGCCCCATGCCCAGCACGTTGCCCGAGGGCGCGAGGTAGTAGGCGAGGATGAAGCCGGGCAGCACGCCGGCGAAGAAGCGCCGGTAGCCCGCGTAGTGGCGCGCGCCGTCGTACTGGTCGGCGAGCCAGGCGATGCGCGGGTTGAAGTCGTAGCAGTTCTTGGCGCAGCCCACGCACGGCTGGCAGTGCGTGTTGGCCACCGTGATGAACGGCGTCTGGCCGTAAATGCGCTGCACCGGCAGCATCGGGCAGATGCTCGAGCACCAGCCGCTCTTGCCCTTGAACACGAGGCCGCCGGCGAACGCCGCGACGAGCGCGCCGAGCACCAGGATCGCGGTGGCTTCGCCCGAATCGTTGAACAGGAGCTTGCGTCCCACCACCAGCGCGAAAAACAGCGCGATGCCCACCGGGTAGGCGAGCTCCTTCATGCGCTCGGTGTGCGCGATGCCGCGCGTGAAGCCGCCCAGGCGCGGCAGCTGGTTGGCGGCGGCGAGCGGGCACAGATTGCGCCACAGCCCCGGCGCGACGAAGAACACGAGCGGCAGGAGCGGCACCGCGAGGCCCCAGAAGATCGTCTGGCCGAGCTGCGGCTGGAACCAGAGCAGCCCCGCGAGGCCGAGCGCGCTGGCCAGCGACACTACGCGCAGCGCGTGCCAGGCCCACAGCGGCAGCAGCGGATCGAGCTGCGTGTAGTTCGGAAACGGCAGCGCGGCGGCTTCGCGTTCCTCGGCCATGGGGTGCCTAGCGGCGCACCAGCGCGGCGACGTCGGTCGCCGCGCGCAGGCGCAGCGACAGGATGCGCCCGAGGTCGAACAGCACGTTCCTCGCGAGCTGCGGATCGCGCGCGGCGAGCTTCTCCAGGTCGCCGGCGCCCAGCTCCATCAGCTCGCCGTCGGCGACCGCCACCACGCTCGCCGAGCGCGGCTCGCCGTCGAAGAAGGCCTGCTCGCCGAACACCGAGCCCTCCGGGATGGGGGCGATCACCTTCTCGCCGCGGCGCACCTCGAGGGCGCCGCGCGCCACGATGTAGAGCGATTGCGCCGTGTCGCCCTCGCGCACCACCGTCTCGCCGGCTCGGAAGCGCCGCACGGTGCAGCAGGCGGCGAGGCGCTCCCATTGCTCGCGGTTGGCGCGCGCGAGGAACAGCGCCTTGTCCTGCGGCTTGGCGACCGGCGCGTTGCCGGGCTGCTCGTAATCGAAGAAGCGCGAGAGGTCGACCACGCCCAAAATTACACTGGCGCGGGGCGCTGCGCTAGCGCTGGGCGACGATGAACAGGCGCCGGAAAGGAAACAGCGTACGCCCGTCGGCCTCCGGCGGGTACCAGGCGGCCACGCGGCGCCGGTAGTCGGCCTCGAAGGCGGAGCGCTCGGGCTCCTGCAGCCGGTCGAGGAACTGCTTGAGCCAGGTGCCCTTGGTGTACTCGGCGACCGGGTTCTCGCCCGAGAGCACCTGCAGGTACTCGGTCTCCCAGATCTCCAGCCGCGCGGCGCGGTCCTTGAGCATCCGCCAGTACTCGCCCGGCGCGGCCACCGGCTCGCGGCGCAGCACCGGCTCCAGCGTTGCGCGCCAGGGCCCCTGCTCGATCGCTTCCACGATCGTGGTGTGCGAGGGCGCGTTGAAATTGCGCGGCATCTGGATGGCGAGAAAGCCGTCCGGCTTCACCGCTTCGAGCAGCGCGGGGATCAGCTGCTCGTGCCCCTCCAGCCAGTGCAGCGCCGCGTTGCTGTAGAGCACGTCCACCGGCGCCGCCGGTCGCCAGCGGCCGATGTCGGCCTGCACGAATTGCGCGCGCGGGTGCTCTGCGCGCGCCCTGGCGAGCATCGCGGGGGAGGCATCCACGCCGGTGAGCCTGGCCTGCGGCCAGCGCGAGAGAAACATCGGCGCGAGGTTGCCCGCGCCGCAGCCGAGGTCCACCACCGCCTGCGGCGCCTCAGCCGGGATGTGCGCGAGCAGGTCGAGCGCCGGGCGCATGCGCTCGCCCGCGAATTTCAGGTACTGCGCCGGGTCCCAGCTCAAGCCGCCCTCATGTCGATACCTTGTTCCTGCCGCCCTTCTTCGCGCGGTACAGGGCTTCGTCCGCCGCCTTGAGCACCTGCACCGGGGGCTGGCGCTCGATTTCGGGTTCCGCGGCGCCGAACGAGACCGTCACCGAGAGGAGCTTGGTGGGCACGCTGTCGCCGCGGCGGCGGATGCCCGCCTCCAGGTGGCGCGTGCGCTCGTCGCTGCGCACCGCCATGCGGTAGCGCTCGATCGACGCGCGCGTGTGCTCGAGGTAGGGCAGCGCCTCCTTCAGCGTCTTGTCGCGGAACAGCACGCAGAACTCCTCGCCGCCGTAGCGGAAGGCCTCGGCCCCGCCGCCGGTTTCGGCAAGGCGCGCGGCGACGAGCTTGAGCACCTGGTCGCCGATGTCGTGGCCGTGCGTGTCGTTGAAGCCCTTGAAATGGTCCACGTCCGCCATCGCGATCACGTAGTGCGGGCCCAGGGCCCGCAATCTTTCGTCCAGCGCGCGCCGGCCCGGGAGCCCGGTGAGCTCGTCGCGGAACGCGAGCCGGTGCGACTCCTGCACGAAGGCGACCAGCACGATGGCGCCCGCCGCGGTCATGAAGGCGCCGAACACGCTCGCGGACTCGGCCCATTCGGCGGCCACGAAGAAGGAGGCGAGAGCGGCGGCAAGGCCGATGTCGAGCGGCGTGTGCTTGGGCCACGCGCGCCACACCGCCGCCACGAAGGCGGCGGCGAAGAACAGCCGCCCGGCGAGCGGCGTGGGCGGCGAGCGGAACAGCCAATGCTCGAGCAGGCCTTGCCAGGCGAGGCCCGAGAGCGCGCTCCTGCCCGCGGCGGCGATCCACAGGATGAGGAGCGCCTCGCCGCCGATGAGCACGGCCCAGCGGTAGCTGCCGTAGTAGAGCACCCCGCGCTCGGGCAGCGCCATGGCGGCGAGGGCGTTCAGCGGCACGAGCACCACGAGCGCCGTGTACACGGCCTTCGCCGCGAAGCCGCCCAGGCCTTGCGCGTAGTCGTAGCCGGCGTAGGCGGCGAGCAGCGAGGCCAGGAGGATCAGCGCGCGGCCGCGATTGAAGCGCAGCGCGAAGGCGACGCCAAGCGCGAGCACCACGTAGGGACCGAGCGTGCGCAGGCCCGCGAGCGAGGCGGGCAGCGCGGGACCGAGCCACACCGCCAGCGCGGCGAGGAGCAGGATCGCCGCGGGCGCGAGGACCGGCCTGAGCTCGCTAGGACCCAAGACGGTCCGGCCTGAATCCCACGTCGCAGACTTTGCCGCGTTGCGCGCGCTTGCCCATGTGTGCGGCCAGCATCTTCGCGTCCATCGTTTCGGTTGCGCGGTTCTTGCGCTTGATGCCCGACACCGCGAGCGACTTGCCGTCGGTGAGCGCCACGGCGGCGAGTGCCACCGCCTCGGGCAGCGCGAGGAGCTGCACGCCCACGCCGCCGTTCGGGCGCACCGGGATTTCCTCCAGCGGGAACACCAGCAGCCGGGCATCCGAGGACAGCGCCGCGACGTACTTGCCCGCGCCCAGCGGCGCGGGCACCCGCGCGCGCGCGCCCTCCGCCACGCTCATGAAGTCCTTGCCCTGGCGCGTCTTGGACACCAGGTCGCCGAGCTTGCAGACGAAGCCCAGGCCCGCCGTGCTGTTCATGAGGAGCTGGCGGTGCGGATCTCCCGTGCCCATCCACACGATGTCGTCGGAGGAAGAATTGACGAGCGTGTTCACCGGCGAGCCGTCGCCGCGGCCGGCGGGAATCGCTGCGGCGTCCAGCGTGAAGCTCTTGCCGGAGGCCGCGAGCACGATCACCGGATCGGTGGTCTTGCACTCGAGCGTCTGCAAGAGGCCGTCGCCGTCCTTGAAGGTCAGCGTGGCGGGATCGAGGGCGTGGCCGGTGCGCGCGCGGATCCAGCCCTTCTGCGACAGGATCACGCTGATCGGCTCCTCCACCACGGTGCGCTCGATTTGCGCGCGCTCCTCGGTCTTGATCAGCGTGCGCCGCGCGTCGCCATAGAGCTTGGCATCGGCGTCGAGTTCCCGGACGAGGAGCTTCTTCAGCTCCTTCTCGTCGCCGAGGATCGCCTTGAGCTCCTTCCTCAAGGTTTCGAGCGTCTTCCTTTCGTCGTTCAGCTTCACGCCATCGAGCTTGGTGAGCTGCCCGAGGCGGATGTTGACGATGTCCTCGGCCTGGCGCTCGGTGAACTTCCACTTCGCCATCATCTTCGCCTTGGCGTCGGCCTGGTCCTCGGCCGCGCGGATGAGCTTGATGATCTCGTCGATGCGCACGTAGGCGAGCAGGCGCCCGTGCACGATGTGCAGGCGCTCCTCGCACTTGTCCAGGCGGTGCTGCGTCCTGCGGCGCACCGTCTGCTGGCGCCACTCGCCCCACTCGCGCAGGACCTCCACGATGCCCTTGGTCTCGGGCAGGCCGTCGAGCCCCAGCCAGGTCATGTTCACCGCGTAGCGGGATTCAAGCGAGGTCCGCACCAGGAGCGCCGCCATCAGTTCTTCGGGGTTCTGGCGCGACGAGCGGGGCTCGATCACCAGGCGCAGCCTGGACTTGCGGTCGCTCTCGTCGCGCACCGCCTCGACCTGATCGAGGATGAACTGCTTCAACCGCTTCTGCTCCTGCGTGACCTCCTTCTTCCCCAGGCCAGGCTTGGGATTTGCCAGAGCCTCGATTTCCTCGGACACCTGCCTGACCGAGACCCCGTGCGGCAGCTCGGTGATGACGACACGCCACTGGCCGCGCGCGAGCTGCTCGGTCTCCCATTTGCATCGCTGGAGCAGGGAACCCCTTCCCGTCTCGTACGCTTGCCTGATCTCCTCGACGGGCGAAATGATCTGCCCGCCGCCGGGGAAGTCCGGCCCCGGCAGGATCTCCAGGATGTCCTCGAGCCTGGCGCGCGGGTGCTTGATGACGTAGGCGGCCGCGGCGGCGACTTCCTTCAGGTTGTGCGAGGGAATGCGCGTGGAGAAGCCGACCGGGATGCCGAAGGACCCGTTCAGCAGGCCGAAGGGCAGGCGCGCGGGCAGCAGCACCGGCTCGTCGAACTTGCCGTCGTAGTTCTTGGCGAAGTCCACCGTGCCCTCGCCGATCTCGGCGAGCATGAGCTCGGCGTAGCGCGAGAGCTTCGCCTCGGTGTAGCGGTAGGCCGCCGCGGAGTCGCCGTCGCGGCTGCCGAAGTTGCCCTGGCCGTCGATGAGCGGGTAGCGCATGGAGAAAGGCTGCGCGAGGTGCACGAGGGCCTCGTAGGTGGAGGAGTCGCCGTGCGGGTGGTACTTGCCGAGCACTTCGCCCACGTAGCGCGCGCATTTGGCGAACCCCTGCGTGCTGGCGTCGCCCATCGCGTAGAGGATGCGGCGCTGCACGGGCTTCAGGCCATCCGCGATCTCGGGGAGCGCGCGCGACTTGACGGTGGAGACCGCGTAGCCGAGGTAGGCCTGCGAGGCGTGGCGCTCGATCGGCGCGGCGTCGTCGCCGTTCTCGGGCGTGAACAGGTCGGGGGTGCGCGTATCCATGGTCACCTGAAGAGGTCGAGTTGTTTGTCAGCCAGCGCCACCGCGAGCTCGACCGCCTTCTTGGCTTTCTCGAGGTCGTCGCTCGCGCCCGCCCTGCCGGAGGCCTCCCAGGTGTAGCGGCCCTCGCCGGCGAGCGTCACTTTCCCCAGCTTCTGCTTGCCCTGCCAGAGCACGTGGCCCTTGTAGGCCCGCTCCCAGAACGCCTTGGGCTTCTTCCTAGACATCGGCCTCGACGGTTTTCCAGTGCTCGCGCATCCAGTTCCTTCTTTCTTCCGCCTCGCCTGCATCCATCAGTTTTTCAAAAGTCAGCTTCACCCTGGCGATGTCCTTGGCCAGCAACTGCATGCGCACCAGGCGCCGCGTGTCCGGGTTCATGGTGGTTTCCCAGAGCTGCTCGGGGCTCATCTCGCCCAGGCCCTTGAAGCGAGAAATCTCCCACGAGCCTTCCTTCACCTTCTCCTTCTTCAACGCGGCGAGCGTTTCCTCCAGCTCGTCGTCGTCCAGGCAGTACGCGCGCCGCTGCGGCCTGCCCTTGCCCTGCGCCGGGATCTCCACCTTGAAGAGGGGCGGCTGCGCGACGTACACGTGCCCCGCTTGCACGAGCTTGGGCGCGTGCATGAAGAAAAAGGTGAGCAGCAGCGCCTGGATGTGCCCGCCGTCCACGTCGGCGTCGGTCATCAGGATCACCTTGCCGTAGCGCAAGCCCGTGAGGTCGACCTCGTCGTCGGGCCCGTGCGGGTCCACGCCGATGGCGGTGGCGATCGCCTGCAGCTCCTTGTTGGCGAGCACGGTGCGCGAATCCTTGGACATCGTGTTGAGCACCTTGCCGCGCAGGGGCAGGATCGCCTGCGACTCCTTGTCGCGCGCTTCCTTCGCCGAGCCGCCCGCCGAGT
>Ga0137449_1000109_pt1 | contig 11132 bp, 9 predicted proteins | sample EasRivERMGT436_2_FD_104905 | JGI IMG/M metagenome (GOLD analysis project Ga0137449, IMG submission 104905) | Soil microbial communities from meander-bound floodplain in the East River, Colorado, USA - East River MetaG ERMGT436_2 | ecosystem: Environmental > Terrestrial > Soil > Floodplain ... | reverse complement strand
GGCCTTGGCCAGCCAGAACGTTGTCTCATCGGCAACTTCTCTCACGGGTTTTTTTGACAGAAGCAGCCTGAAGTTCTTTTCCGCGTCGCTAAATCTCCTGGCTTTGAACCTGGCCTGGCCGATCTTCAAAGTCAATCTACAGATAAAATCAAAGCTTTGTCTTTCCAGGGGAATAGCGTCAAAGGTTTTTATGGCCTTATCATATTTCCCTAGATCGCACAGTTTGGACCCACGACGCATCAACTCTTCAACTGAATAAGGCGCCGCAACGCCTCCTATTTGCGCGAGTCTCTGCAAATCCGCTTCCGCTTTTTCAGCTATTGTCGATGCGGGATGATTAAGCCAGAGGTTTCTCAATGAAGATACCGCGGAAGATATTTCTCCCGTCTTCTCCCGGCAGATGGCAACTTTGTACAACGCCTCCAGAGAGTTGGTCCCGGATGGATATTTTTCGATGAATTTCTCATAGGCTGCGAGTGCATCAGGAAAACTGCCCATTTCGAAGAGAGTATCGGCCTGAAGTTTCTCTGCGGAGCGGATAAGAGGAGAGTCCGGATAATATTTTAAAAGGATATTAAGATTTGTCAGTGCCTCCGGATATCTGGCGAGCCGGGACAGGGCCCTCGCGCGGTTAAATATGGCATAATCCGCCAGTAGAGGGAAACGTTCGGTGGCTTTACCTAGATAATCGGCGGACCTTTCCCACTCACCCAACCTGTTCAGGGCCATGCCGAGCAGAAAATCCTTAATACCGCTGTCCGGTGCCTTAAATGCCGTCTCCACCGCCCCCTGGAAATCTTTTTCAACAACTTTAGAGGATGCGGTCGTGAGAAAGCCGTCTGGCAGATTGTATATGTTTACACCTGAAGCCGGTACGGAGATAAACAGAATGAATAATGTAACAAGAACCGTGAAGCGGTAAAACATGGCAACTCTCAAATTATTTCCTAACTCTGAGAACCACTTTGCCGCAAGCTGTGGGGTATCTCAGACTGAAATGGTTTTCTCTAATGTCGATTAATTATCCTGTAGAGATTAAACCAGGTTTCGTTATACGAAAAATGCTCTTGCCTTATACTAACCGCAAGATCATGAAAAAATCAAAGGTTTTTCCTAAAGAGGTTGACATTCTGCAGGTATTTTCCCATAGTTATCAAGTTGCTTTTAAGCAATGGAAGGGGCTGGAATGAAGACAAATAAAGAAAATATTGTCCGTTTTTTGCGGGGAAATTCCGCTGAACCTATCCAGTTCAGGGAAATCATGGGTTATTTCGGCGTAACCAAAGCCGGGCGCACCAAACTAAAGACGTTAATGGACAAATTGGTTGACGATGGAGAGCTGTTCGCCATGAAAGGGAACCGTTATATGATTTCCGTTGACAAGGTAGCGATAGCCGGTAAGCTCTCCACCCATCGGGACGGTTATGGCTTCGTTACCCCTGACAAAGGTGGTGAGGACATTTTTGTCCCCGCCCGTTTTTTAAGGGAAAATATGCACGGTGACCGTGTCGAGGTCCGAATTTCCTCAAACAAACGCGATGGAAAAAAAGAAGGGCGAATAGTCAGGACTCTTGAGAGAGGACAGACTCGAATAGTCGGACGATTTGAACAGGGGAAAAATATCTGTCGCGTCATACCGGATGAAAACCGTATTACCCATGATATCCACATCCATCCAAAGGGCTCGGGAAAAGCAATCAGCGGGCAGGTTGTTGTGGCTGAAATAACAACGTATCCGAACGGTCAACACAGTGCCGAAGGAAGGGTCATAGAGGTGCTGGGGTGGCCCGATCAGGCGGATGTTGAAGTGCTTACCATTATAAGAAAACACGATCTTCCTGACCGGTTTCCGGAGGACGCTCTGGCAGCCGCTTCTTCGGTCCCCGGTCAAATCCTCCCTGACGATCTGACAGGGCGGATCGATCTGAGGGAAAGAGTGACTGTGACCATAGACGGAGAAAACGCCCGTGACTTCGATGATGCGGTATCTGTTCAGAAAGAGGGTAGGGGAGGGATACGCCTGTGGGTCTCCATTGCCGACGTTTCCCATTATGTGCGCCCCGGGTCCCCTTTGGACAGGGAAGCCTACCTGCGCGGCACCTCGGTATACTTCCCCGACCGATGCATCCCAATGCTTCCTGAAGAACTGTCCAACGGTATATGTTCTTTAAACCCCAACCTGGACCGGCTGACAGTAACCGCGGAGATTCTGTTCGACAACGCGGGCGTGATTAAGGAGTCATCATTTTACCCGAGCATAATCCGAAGTTCAGCACGCCTTACCTATACTGCTGTCAAAAAAATACTGTCAGACCATGACCCGGAACTGACCGATAAGTATGCTTCTATACTGGAAGACCTGCGGTTGATGCAGAAGCTGGCGATGCAGTTAATGGAGAAGAGAAAGCAGAGGGGTAGTATTGATTTCGATCTTCCTGAACCGGAGATACTCCTGGATCTTCAAGGGGAAACCCTTGCCATTATCCGCGCTGAGCGAAACCTTGCACACCGCATAATAGAGGAGTTTATGCTTAGCGCTAATGAAGCAGTCGCAACTTTTATCGAATCTCATGGTATTCCATCGCTTTATCGTGTTCATGAACCTCCTGACCCACTCAAGATACTTGACTTTCGTGAATTCATTTACAATTTCGGTTATGAATTCAGTATGAGCGAGAACAAAATCCGTCCCGTTGAATTCCAGCGACTTCTGGAGCAGGCTGAAGGAAAACCGGAAGAGCGGATGATCAATGAGGTATTGTTGCGGTGCATGAAGCAGGCACGTTACACTGCGGAAAACCTGGGACACTTCGGTCTTTCCGCTTCATGCTATACGCACTTCACCTCCCCGATTCGTCGATATCCTGATCTGGTTGTTCATAGAATTCTAAAAGAAGCGATTAAAGGAAAACTGAAGGAACGCGACATAATTCGGCTCAGCGACACCTTGCCCGAAGTTGCAGCCCATTCCAGCCGAAGGGAACGGGTCGCAATGGATGCGGAAAGAGAAATTGTCAACCTCAAAAAGATGCAGTTCATGCAGGACAAGGTTGGTGAAGAATTTGACGGTTTTATAACAGGGATTATGCCCTATGGCTTTTTTGTGGAGCTGGTCGATTTGTTCGTGGAAGGGCTGGTCCATGTTTCGATGATGCCGCGCGATTTTTATCAATATATAGAAAAGCAGCACGCGCTTTTCGGGGAAAACAGCCGCAGGTATTTCAGGATAGGCGACAAAGTGCGGGTAGAGCTGGCAAATGTGAGTCTTGAAAAGAAACAATTAGACTTCACTCTTGTGAAAACAGCGGAATTCAAAACCAACACTGAAGAAAACGCGGAACATGCCGAATATACAACTATTGCCTCAAAAGGTAAGCGGCTTGCAAAAGGAAATCTGAGTGCGGGAAGTCGCAAGGCTAAGAGGGGTAGCTTTAAGAGTCGTGAGCGATGAGGATGAAGGGTGTGGTTTATCACTTGATAAATCAATTATTTTGGTCTATATCTATATAAATGTTCAGACTATCTAATGAGATGCCTGTTCCCTTACGAGGAGCTTTATGATATACGGTCTAAAGGTGTCCGTTTTCATATTTATTATTTCTTTGTTCATGTCACAGTCTGATTCGGTGGCCGATATTTACAAATATCAGGACGAAGAAGGTGTTCTGCACTTCACCGATGCCCCTAACGACCGCCGTTTCAAGATTTTCATGCGGGATATCAAAAAAGACCGGCGACTACGTACACACTTCAGGCTTTCGGGATGTGTCGGGAACCCTGCGGAGTTCGAACCGATCATTAACTCCTGCGCCCTGGAGTATGGCGTCGATAAATCTCTGGTCAAAGCGGTAATTCATGCGGAGTCGGGATACAATCCCAACGCAGTTTCATCCAAAGGGGCTAGCGGGCTTATGCAGTTGATGCCTAAAACGGCCAAGAGCCTTAATGTTGCCAATACCTTTGACCCGAAAGATAATATACGCGGAGGGGTCCGGTACCTGAAATTTCTTCTGGACACATTCAAGGGGGATGTTCCCCTCGCACTTGCGGCATACAATGCAGGTCTTTCCCGGGTGGCCCAATACGGAGGTGTCCCGCCTTTCTTGGAAACCCGTAATTATGTTGATAAAGTGTTGCAATACAGGAAATCGTATCAATAACCTGTCAACTTGCCGTTTTTCCATGAAAACACCTGTTACCGAGAACTCTCCATGACTTTTAACAACAAAGACCCTGTCTGGAACGTGCCCAACATCCTTACCCTGCTCCGAATAGCATCCATACCTGTCATCGCCGCGATACTTCTTTCTCCTTCCAGATCAGCGGGTTTCTGGGCTGCGGCAATTTTTGCCGTTGCTTCCATAACCGATTGGCTGGACGGTTATCTGGCGCGGCGAATGGGAATCGTTACGGTTTTCGGAAAATTCCTCGATCCGATTGCGGACAAACTGATTGTCATGTCGGTTTTGATTATGATCCTTCCCTATGGGCGGGCGCCGGCATGGATGGTGCTGATAATCCTAGGACGTGAGATAATAATCACCGGTCTACGTGGACTGGCTTCCACTGAAGGTGTCGTCATACCTGCAAGCAATCTTGGAAAATTCAAGACAATATTCCAGATAGTGGCCATTCTGGGTCTTCTTCTCCATTATGATTATCACTGGTTTTTTGGAATGGATATCCGATACCTTTTTGTCAATATGCATAATGTTGGCATCTTTTACCTTTGGATAGCAACAATCATAACAATCTGGTCGGGGATTGATTATCTTGTCAAATTTAACAGAATAATAGTAAAATAAAAAATCGCCTTCTAATCTTTCGAATTTACTGTGAAATTCGTTTTCATTCATGGTATTCAGTTTCTGTTTTGGAAGTTGGCAATTCTGTATTATTTTCCACGGCGGTTTAAAACAATAAATTGTGAACGAAAACATATAATTTCCTTGACATCAACGGACTTACCTGTTAGAAATACTCCGTTTAAAAGCAGGCGCGTAGCTCAGGGGTAGAGCACTAGCTCGACACGCTAGGGGTCGGCGGTTCGAAACCGCCCGCGCCTACCATTAAACGTATGCCGCGGCTAAAGATGTGACAGGGGCATCGGGGTTCGATGCCTCTTTACGTTAAGGGACAATGTATGAGTGAAATCACGGTAACGCTTCCAGATGGTTCATACAAGTCGTTACAAGAAGGGGCAACGGTCTATGACCTTGCGGCGGCAATAGGGACAGGACTAGCCAAAGCGTCCCTAGCCGGCAAAATAAACGGCAACCTTGTCGATCTCTCCGCAGTTCTCCCTGATGGTGCACATATTGAGATAATTACCGGGAAAAGTCCGGAAGCACTTGAAATAATCAGGCATTCGACCTCTCATCTAATGGCTCAGGCCGTAAAAAGCCTGTTTCCAAAGGCTAAGGTTACAATCGGCCCCGCCATAGAGACCGGTTTTTATTATGATTTCGACGTGGATTCTCCTTTCACCCCGGAGGATCTGGAAAAGATCGAAGAAAAGATGCGCCAACTGGCCGGGACAGGCCTCGTTGTTGAACGCCAGGAACTTGCCAAAGCAGAAGCTGTAAAGCTGTTCAGGGAGATGGGGGAGAACTACAAGGTTGAGATCATCGAGGCCCTCGACACAGAAAAAGTCTCACTTTATCGCCAGGGCGATTTTATTGATCTTTGTCGAGGCCCGCATCTCCCCTCCACCTCTTTTTGCAGGGCATTCAAGCTTACATCCATTGCCGGAGCTTATTGGCGTGGTGATGAAAAGAATAAGATGCTCCAGCGCATTTATGGGACTGCCTTCGCCGATAAAAAAGAGCTCGATGCTTACCTGGAGAGACTGGAAGAGGCAAAGCGCCGGGACCACCGTAAACTCGGCAAAGAACTTGACCTTTTTTCCTTTTCTGATGAAGTAGGTGCAGGTCTGGTCATATGGCACCCCAAGGGTGCAATGCTCAGGACCATAATCGAAGATTTCGAGCGCAAAGAGCATTTCAAACGCGGCTACGATATAGTTGTCGGCCCGCAGATCCTGAAAACCGAGCTCTGGCAGCGTTCCGGGCACTACGACCACTACCGCGAGAACATGTATTTCACCGAGGTGGAAGGGCAGGGATACGGCATCAAGCCGATGAACTGCCTTGCCCACATGATGATCTACAAGACCCAGTTGCGAAGCTATCGCGATCTTCCGCTCCGCTTCTTCGAGTTGGGGACTGTCCATCGCCATGAGAGGGCGGGAGTTCTGCATGGCCTCCTCCGGGTACGCGGCTTTACCCAGGACGATGCGCATATAATCTGTACGCCGGAGCAACTGGATGGAGAGATAAAAGGGGTCATATCGTTCGTCAATGATGTCATGGCGATATTCGGCTTTGATTACGAAATGGAGCTTTCCACCCGTCCTGAAAAATCAATCGGTTCGGATGAGGACTGGGAACGGGCCACAACTGCTCTTCTCGGCGCCCTCAAGGATTCTGGCCGCACTTTCGAGATAAATGAGGGTGACGGCGCATTTTACGGCCCGAAAATAGACATCAAGCTGCGTGATGCCCTTGACAGAAGATGGCAGTGTGCTACAATCCAGTGCGATTTCACCCTTCCGGAGCGTTTCGACCTTACCTATGTCGATGCTGACGGTGAGCGGAAGCGGCCTGTTATGGTGCACAGGGTCATTCTCGGCGCCATTGAAAGGTTCATCGGAGTGCTCATAGAGCATTTTGCCGGGAATTTCCCGGTGTGGTTGTCGCCGGTGCAGGCAACAGTTCTGACCGTAACCGACAATCAGATTCCGTATGCGCAGCTGGCATTCGAGGAACTGCGCAAAGCGGGTATAAGAGTGCAAAAAGATTTCAGAAACGAAAAGCTCGGTTTCAAGATACGAGAGGCCCAGCTGCAGAAGATACCATATATGCTTGTCGTCGGCGACAAGGAAGTTGAAACCCTCACGGTAACGCCGAGGTTTCGTGACGGCAGAAATATTCCTTCAATGAAGACAAATGAGTTTGCGGATTTTATTGCCGGAGAGGTTGCAAGTTTCCACTAGGAGGTGGCACCATAGCTAAACCCACAGTTAACATCAATCAGGCCATCAGGGCAAAAGAAGTCAGGGTTATCGGAGCTGAAAGCGAACAATTGGGCATACTTTCGCTTCAGGAAGCTTTACAGTTGGCGGAAAGCACTCAGCTCGACTTAGTGGAGGTTTCCCCGACCGCGGTGCCCCCGGTCTGCCGGATTATGGATTTCGGCAAATTCAAATACCAACAGAGCAAAAAGCTGCAAGAGGCCAAGAAGAAGCAGGTCCAGGTCCAGCTAAAGGAAGTAAAACTCCGGCCCAAGACAGATGAGCATGATCTTCAATTCAAGATCAAACATGTCCGCCGCTTCCTGGAAGAAGGGAATAAAGCAAAAATTTCCGTGGTCTTCAGGGGGCGGGAAATCACACATATGGAACTTGGGCAGACAGCACTGGACAAGTTTGTCAATGAGCTCCAGGATATAGCTTTAATCGAAGTTAGGCCGAAAATGGAAGGGCGAAACATGTACATCATCGTGTCCCCCAAAACAAAAAGCAAGTAGCGGATATGTTCCGTCGGCTGTTAATATTGAATACATTGCGTTGAGTGTTGAGTATAAAGAAATAAAGGAGATACGGAATGCCTAAGATCAAGACAAACAGGGGTGCTGCCAAGCGCTTCAAAAAGACCGGCACTGGTAAAATAAAAAGAGGACATGCCTTTACCAGTCATATTCTCACATCCAAGACAAGAAAAAACAAGCGAAACCTTCGCAAGTCCGCCATAGTCGGGCCAGCGGATCACAAGAATATCGCCAGACTTATTCCCTACATGTAGAACAATTCAGACGCCAGGCGACGGGGAAATGGCTCGGGGTTACCTGAAGCCTATTCTTCCGCGCCTTGTGCCTGTTTCATATTCCGTGAACCGTGAGGAAACGTCTCCCCTTGCGGATCCGGCAAATAAAGAAAGCAAAGGAGCATAAGATGCCACGCGTAAAAAGAGGATTTAAAGCGAGACAACGCAGAAACAATGTGTTAAAGCTTGCCAAAGGCTATCGGGGAGCCAGGAGTAAACTTTTCCGAAGCGCCACTGAAGCGGTTGACCGCGCTCTGAATTATGCATTCAGGGACAGGCGGGTAAAAAAGAGGGATTTCAGAGCACTCTGGATTACACGAATAAACGCTGCTTCCAGGATAAATGGGCTTTCGTACAATAAACTGATCCACGGACTGAAGACAGCCAAGGTCGAGATAGACCGAAAGGTGCTTGCCGACCTTGCCGTATCTGATCCGGCAGGTTTCACCAAACTGGCCGACCTCGCTAAGGCAAATAATTAACACTAAAATGGCAGATAATAGAAATGGGATGATCTTCGTCTCATTTCTTTTTTTTGCCAAGATAATGGCCTTAAGAGTTAATCGGTTGATGGAATTATAGGTTCAAATATGAAGGAACAAATCGAAACCCTTTTCCAAAAAGCTTTAACCGATCTGGCAAAGGCCTCCGGTGAAGAAGAAATCCAGGAAATCCGGGTAAAATATCTGGGGAAAAAGGGTGAGTTGACACTCATCAAGAAGAGCCTGGGATCGCTTTCTATCGAAGAAAGGCCGGCAGTCGGTCAAATTATCAATGTTGTCAGCAATCAGTTGCTGGATAGGATCGAGAGTGCGCTTACAACTGTCCGCAACGCCCAAAAATTCGAAAGACTCAACAGTGAGCGAATAGATATCACACTGCCTGGCCGTACCCGTTCCATTGGCGGCAAACATCCGATAACCCTTGTCACCGAGGAGATAACGGAGATTTTTGCCGGCCTCGGATTCCAGGTAGCTGAGGGTCCTGAGATTGAGCTGGACTATTATAACTTTGAAGCGTTGAATTTCCCCAAGGACCACCCTGCAAGGGACATGCAGGATACTTTTTTTGTAGACGACAATATCCTGCTGCGTACGCATACCTCCCCGGTTCAGGTCCGGACCATGCTGAAACATGCCCCTCCTTTAAGGATAATCGCGCCCGGCACAGTGTATCGCTGTGATTCGGACGCCACCCATTCACCCATGTTTCATCAGGTGGAAGGTCTGATGGTGGACAAAGGTATCAGCTTCGGCGACCTTAAAGGCATATTGACCACCTTCGTCAATCAATTTTTCGGCAAAGATATAGGAGTGCGGCTGCGGCCCAGCTTTTTCCCTTTTACTGAACCGAGCGCTGAAGTGGACATTGCCTGTGTTATCTGTAAAGGAAAGGGGTGCAGGGTTTGCAAGAATACCGGCTGGCTGGAAATTCTCGGCGCAGGCATGGTAGACCCCGAAGTTTATCGTCATGTCAATTATGACCCTGATTCTGTTTCAGGGTTTGCCTTTGGAATGGGAATCGAGAGGATAGCCATGCTGAAATACGGAATCAGCGACATGCGCCTGCTGTTCGAGAATGATCTCCGATTTCTAAGGCAGTTTTAACATCTGGAACATAATCCGGACCGACTCAAGAATTTTCTGAAAATAAGCGGCAAAGCAATAACCGCAAGTCGCGTAAAAAGTGTGAATTTATGATTGTAACTTACAACTGGTTGAAAGAATTTGTAGATTTAGAGATCCCGCCTGCGCAACTTGCGGACCTCCTTACCATGCTTGGGCTCGAAGTGGAAGGTATGGAACTTCGCGGAGAAGGGATGGACAGTGTTGTTGTTGCAGTTGTCGAGGAAAAGCTCCAGCACCCCAACGCCGACAAGCTTTCCCTGTGTAAAGTCAACAATGGAAAGGAAATACTGGATATCGTCTGTGGCGCACAGAACTTCCAGGTTGGAGACAAGGTCGCTCTTGCCCAGATCGGTACGGTTCTTCCCGGAGATTTCAGGATCAAGCGTTCAAAAATACGTGGCGAAGAGTCTTGGGGTATGCTCTGTTCCGAAACGGAACTGGGGTTTTCCGATGAGTCTGCTGGGATTATGATCCTTCCCCAGGAATTTGATATAGGAATTCCTCTCTTTCAGGCACTTGGACTTAAAGACACAATTTTTGAAATCGGTCTTACCCCAAACAGGGCCGATTGTCTGAGCGTAATCGGAGTTGCCAGGGAAATAGCAGCAAAATTGGGCATACCTGTTAAATATCCAGGCCACGCCGTAGAGGAAAAAGGTGATGTTATATCCGACATCACTTCTGTTGTTGTCGATGATTCTCAACTCTGCCCCAGGTATACCGCCAGATATATTTCTGGATGCAAGATAGGGCCATCGCCCGGTTGGCTGGTTAGTAGGCTGAAATCAGTTGGTTTACGGTCGATAAATAATGTGGTTGATATTACAAATTATGTCCTTATGGAGTATGGTCACCCGCTCCATGCATTTGACTTTGACCAGCTGTCAAGTGGGAAAATAATCGTGCGGCGCGCCCAAGAGGGGGAGACATTCAGAACCCTGGACGGCCAGGAGCGGCTCCTTAACACCACGGATCTTACTATTTGCGATGGCAACAAGTCTGTTGCTCTGGCCGGGATCATGGGCGGGGAGAATTCTGAAATTTCCGACAGCACGACGAACATTCTGCTTGAGAGTGCATATTTCAATCCATCTTCCACTCGTCTTACCAGCAAGAGACTTGGGCTGCATACCGATGCATCCCATCGTTTCGAACGTGGAGCGGACATAAACATCCTTATCAGGGCAATTGACCGCGCATCCGCTTTGATAGCGGATCTGTCAGGCGGCACGGTAGCAAAAGGGGTTTTGGACGTTTACCCGGCTAAATTCGCACCTAAAAAAATTACCGTACGTGTTGACACGATCAACCGCAATCTGGGTTTGCAACTGACAGGCGAAGAAATCAACAGGATATTCCGTAATCTCGAATTCGAGGTGGAATCTGTCGAACCGGGTATTTTTGAGGTATCTATCCCATCTTTCAGGGTTGATATTGATCGGGAAATCGATCTTGTGGAAGAAATTGCCCGACTTAACGGATTTGAGAATATTCCCGAGACAATGCCGATTGCCGGTGTCTCTTCAGACCTTCCTCCTAGGCATCAGCGTATGGAAAAACGGCTGAGGAATCTCATGTCAGCCCAGGGTTTCAATGAAGTGATCAACTTCAGTTTCATTTC
>Ga0137449_1000108_pt1 | contig 11146 bp, 9 predicted proteins | sample EasRivERMGT436_2_FD_104905 | JGI IMG/M metagenome (GOLD analysis project Ga0137449, IMG submission 104905) | Soil microbial communities from meander-bound floodplain in the East River, Colorado, USA - East River MetaG ERMGT436_2 | ecosystem: Environmental > Terrestrial > Soil > Floodplain ... | reverse complement strand
GCCAAGGCCGTTTGTTATCTGGGGCGATTGGGCCTGAAGCGGAGAAACGGCAAGAAGCGAATAGAGGAAAAGCACAGAGACCATAAACAGACATCTTTTAAACATACGCCCTCCAAATGGCAACATAAATTCGCAATAACATAGAGTTAAAGATTACGGGGTGCAGTTACGAGTAGAATTCACCTAGTTTCTTTAGTTTCTCTTTAACTATGCTTTATAGATATAGTTTGGAAAATAGAAATCTCATTGTAGATACAAATTTGTTGTCTCTTAACATAATTAGCATAAATATTATTCCGCATATATAATAAAAATAGATATATACATTCTTTGTTTTATCATAATTCATAAAATAGTTTTCTGTTGAACTTTTTGGCATATTAGTAAATAATTCTTTATAGAATAGTACAAATATCATATGTATTATTATGATAATGCTTAATGTATTTAGCAATCCTAAATTACAGCTAAAAGCATTAATAGACACATATTGATAATATACCAAGTACGGTATATAAGCAAACAACACCATAAATGATAAACTACCAATTGTAACAGTAATATCGAATATTATATGCGAATTATGATCACACTTATCGAATAAAGTTTTGGTGTTATCAACATGCGAGTAAACATTACTCATTATTAGTCCAAGTATCCCGAGATTAGCACTAATATAGTTTATTATTAAATTACCTGAAAGAAATAACCATAATGATAACCAAATAGAACTTATGAACGCATAGTATATTATTCTAATTGATTTACTATTATTTGAAAATTTATCATTAGCGAATAATGCATCAAATACATAATACGGTGTGAATAATATCATCGAAATGTTAAATTTAGGGCTCATGGATTCCTCCCAGATTGTATGATTCCAAAGAGTTTTGCTAACTGATCAAAAACGTATTTTGAAATTGGAACCAAAACCATCGGAAGCAACTTTAGCGGGTTTTCGGGGTTCATAAATGCAGAACTCAAATTCCCAAAGATAGTCAATAAAGAAATTACGCCAATCATATCATTTGCCATTTCTTTTGACCATTCACCGCTCTCTGCTTTTTCGATATAGCCGTTTACTGATTTGATATAGAGAGTAAAACAAAATATAACCCATGCGCCTAGCAGAATTAATCCAATTGGGCCCAATGTTGAAAGCAATATAACAGCTATAAAGGATAACAATACAAGAATCAACCAACCCCCATTCAAACCACCGCTAAGCATGTAAGCCCCAGCTCCAGTCTCAGGGTTAATGATGATGTAGCCGCATCCTATCCACCCCTTATGTGTGATGTTAGTCTTGGAGACGGTTACGACTTTCCCGGCATTAACGGCATTTTGAATGTCGGTCTTTACTTGTTGGTCAATCTGCAACTGCGGTAGAACTGTCGCAATGTTAGTCTGATTCACGGTATAAATCGGTATTCCATGGTCGTTCGCAATTTGGAGCGCTTTTACGGCACTTACCCCTTCCACTGGGTTTTCTTGTGTAGAAAAAAGTTGTTCGGGAACACTGTGTTCCAGAGCAGAAGATATCATGCCACTGCTGAGCATGAACTTTTTGGCAGTTTCATTGTTTCCGCCTTTGGCTTTAACGATGTACAAAAGCCGGTCTGCGTCCATGTTGAATCCGCCCTGGCTGACGCTTTTAGGTATACCCCACATTGAATCGACTTTGAGTTGGGTGGCAAAGATCGTTTCTGATGGCAAGATGATGGCGTTGACCTCCATAGTTTTTGCGGCAATGAAGTTCATCGTCTCCAGTTCGGCATGGTAGCTGAGTGCCGTGGTATAAAGCAGATCGCCGATCAGGTTGTCTTTGGAGAGACCTGCGAAATCGTTGTTCTGGAGTTTTGTTTTTGTGGCTTCGAGTTTTGCTTTGAGGTTGGTGAGTTGATCCTGGCTGATCCTTCCCAGGTTGAGGCCTATGGCCTCATAGGCCCCGGCAGTTATGATATTGGTGACAACGCTGTTGTCGGACGATGGGTCGAAGAAGGTCATGGTGAAGTTTTCGATAACTCCAAGTGTAACGGGACTACCGGTTGCAAGAATTTGTCCATCTACCCGCAATTCCGGTTTCACGTTTATGAGGTATGCGGGAAGAGAAGACGGAAGCTCACTCGGCTGAATCGGCGTGCCGTCTGCATGGGGTTTGGGCAAATATGAGTTAATGACCGCTTCGTCCTGGGGAGTTGCGGGCGAGTAGCTGAGCGTTATCTTCTTGCCCGCCAGTTCTGGGAGACTTTTGGTTATGTTGATTGGGTCTTCGTCGTATGCACCCCCATCAACGGCAAAGGTAAGCTTGTGACGCAAAGAGCCAGGGATTGTAGTGAATGTGCTCCCTTTGACCGCGGTCCGGTACGGCAGCGTGCCGAGAAGATAGGGGTATTCCTGCTTGACGATATCCTTTTTGCCGAGGACGTCACCGAAAGTCGCGTTCGGGTAATTCTGCTGGATGTAGTTCTGTACCTGCGTCTGGTAGTCCTGCATGGTTTGCTGGACGAGAGTGGAATTGACACCGGTGACATACCCCTGGCTTTCGTTTATGGTGGCAGTGGACTGAAGCTGGTCCATATACCCCTGACCGTCAAAGGGAACAGCGTTCTTTACATTTATGCCGTTTGAGTAGTTATACTGCTTATAACTCGGGTCAAGCGGTATCCAACTGTCGCCCTTGCCGTTAATGTGTTTTGCCCCGCGAGAGGGGATGTAGTTGATGAATGCTTCTACCCAGACGTGCTCCAGGCGGGCTTTTGCTACCTTCCCACCTTCGGTCAAGGCAGTGGCCGGAGTGCCTCCGCTGTTCATGAAATCAAGGGCCGCCATTGGATCGGTAAACCCGCCCGCCCAGTTCATCACCTTATCAATCGGAAGCTCAATGGTCCCCATCACGTAGCGCGCATGGATGCCCGCTGCGCGAAGAAGGGCGATCAGGAGAGATGATGTATCGAAGGCGTTCCCCTGCCTGGTTTGCAGGGTCATGTTTGCTCCCTGGATGGAACCCCAGGTGGGTACGAATTCGATGTTGTTCCGCACCCATTCGTAAATCTTTACGGAATTGTTCCCCAGTTCCAGCGCCTTGGCCTTTATTTCGGGAGTAAGCTGAACATCTATGGTTTCCGCCAGGTCGGCGGCGGTGGGAAGATTGACATTACTTGAGAGGAGCAGCCCGGCAAGCGAACCGGTCGAGGCGACCATGATCCGCTTCTGGTCTCTCCACGCCGATTTCCCTTTGGCGAAGTCCCGCTCAAACTCCTCCTTCTTCATCCTCGGCTCGCGCTTCTTAAACTTCGGCTGCCGATGAGGAAGGTTATTGGGATCAAGTTTCTGGTGCCGTGAAGGGGCCTTGGTCTTTTCCAGGAAGTGGCGGGTTTTCTCTACCTCTACCTTTACCTCTTCCTTGGTTTGCGCCTTCTCGACCCGCTCGATATTACCCTTCAACACGGCAAGGTTGTCGTCGTAGTGCTTGACGAACTTGCGATGCCGCTCCATTATCTCGGCGGGGAGCTTCGCGTCTCTCAGCCGCTTTTCCGTTGCCGCGAACTCTTTGCGTATCTCCGGATCGGCCGCCTCGATTGCCGCCTTCTGGAGTTTCAGTTGCTCCTTCCTCTTATCCAGATCAGCCTTTGTATCGGCAAGCGCCACCCGCAGCGCCTCGGTCGCCTTCCCGAACCGCTCCTCCGCCCCCTCGGATTTCCTCTGCACCTGTTGCTGCTTCTCCCTGGCATTCCTCTTTTTCACGGCATCCACCGCCGCATGGGCAACGGTGAACACCCCGCCGGATGTCCAGGTGAAGAAACCAAGCGCAATCCCTGCGATTATCCTTGAGTGTTTACGAAACATTTATTCCCTCCATAAACATGTGATCATAATTATTTCAAAACCTTTTTTGGGACGCAGATCAAAGCCGATGTACGCAGATCAAGCAAAACCCGAATGCCCGTTTCTTTTGTTTAATCCGCTTTTTCTGCGTAAATCTGCGTCCTATAATCCTTTATAGAATTGTCGAATGTCTTTTAATCAGACGGGCCATTTAAAGTGGGTCCATGCAAAACAAAAAACCCATCTCCGGGCGCGGATACCGCGCAAAAACCGAAGATGGGCCGTATCAATTCACATTTTCTTGCCTTCCCGGGCAGAAATCGTGAGATGTAGTGTTTGTAAGAGAATCACTTCATATATTAACCTTAATTGCTTGTCAAGAAATATATTTCATGAAAACTTTGTCACATCCAGACCACCCAGGCGTCCTGGATGTTCTTAATCAGCCCTCAGGCTTCAGACTTCTCGGTGCAATCGAGCTGAGCTTATCGCGCTTCGCTTCGAAATCTGCGTCAGATTCCGACTTTGAACTTTGATGAACTCGCAAAAAGTCGGAGAACCCACATTTCCGTCATGCCCGCGCAAGCAGGCATGACGACTTTTTGCGAACGCATCAACTTTGAACCTTGAACCGATTTCTTGTCCCTTGCATCCGGCCCGGTTGAGGCTATTCTTTATAGAAGATGTCGATGAGGAGGCAGCATGAGAAACTTTACCCTCTGGTTGACAGTAGTGATCCTGGCCGCATCTTTTTCCAGCGCCAGCGGAAAGGAGAGAAAGAAAATGTCAGAGCTGAAGATTACGAGCGCCGCGTTCGTTACCAATGGGTATATCCCCGCGCGTTTTACCTGTGACGGGACCGATATCAGCCCGCCCCTGGAGATTGCCAACGTACCTGGCGAGGCGAAATCACTGGCATTGATCGTTGACGACCCGGACGCTCCGGTCGGCATGTGGGTTCACTGGGTGGTCTGGAACATCGATCCGGCAACAAGGGAAATAGCCGAGGACAACGTTCCCCGTAATGCAGCCCAAGGGAAGAACGACTGGAAGCGCAACAGTTATGGCGGACCGTGTCCGCCGTCCGGTGTCCACCGATATTTCTTCAAACTCTATGCATTGGATACGCGGCTGAATCTCGGGACAGGAACCAGCAAAACCGGCCTGGAAAAGGCGATGCAGGGGCATATACTCGCCAAGGCGGAGATGATTGGGCTTTACAAAAGAAGGTGAGAGGAGGATGTAACCCCGCTTGTCCTCTTTAGGCCCTTTGGGTCCCCTTAGTCTAAGGGGAGGGACGTTTGCTCCCCCTCTTAAGATAAGAGGACCCTAAGGGGCCTAAAGGGGTGGGGGGGAGTTATGAATGAGGTGAGAGAGGCCGGAGCATTCCCGGCCTTTTTTCTTTTCAACAGAGCGGTTCTTGTACTATTATGGCGTTTGCGGACATTGGCACATTCTGAGGGAGGTCGAACAGGGATGCAGAAGGGGAAACCGGCCAGGAAATACTCACAGGCGGCAAGGGTGCATGATCTCATACGCCTTATCGAGGCGCGCCACGGCGTGGCCGTGGAGGAGATGGCGGAGGAGACCGGGGCCGACCGCCGCACTATTTATCGGGACCTGATCGCCATCCAGGAGGCGGGTTACCCACTCGTTTCGGAATGGCTGAACGGGAGGAAGGTCTACCGTTTTCTCACCCGTTTTAAGGATGTCCCGCCGATTAATTTCACTCTCCAGGAGCTGATGACCCTCTATTTTCTCCGTTCCCAGTGCGATTTCCTGCAGGGGACCCCGTTCCATGAAGAGATGGAATCGATATTCCGGAAAGTGAATTCGGTCCTGCCCCCTCGCTATGCCGCCCATATGGAGCGGATCGCCACGGTCTCCATCCCGCTTCTCCAGGGGAAGCGCGATTACGGCAAGGTAGCCGAACCGCTGAAACTTTTGCGTGAAGCGCTTCTCTACCAATACCGGGTGAAGCTTTCGTACCGGGCGAAGGGGAAGGGAAAAACCTCCGCCTACCGGGTGGACCCTTACAGCCTGATCTTCTACAAGGGGGGGCTTTACCTTCTCGGTTTTGCCCATAACAGGCAGGGGCTGCGCACATTTGCCGCGGAGCGGATCAGCCGGGTCGAAGTGGAAAAGGAACGGTTCGAGATGCCGGAAGAGTTCAGGCCGGAAGGACAGTTCCGGAGCGCCTTCGGCATTGTCGAAGAGATTGTAATGCCGGTGCAGGTAAAGTTCTCGCCTGTGATTGCCCATACTGTGCGCGACCGGCTCTGGCATCCGAGCCAGAAGATAGTGGCGATGCCCGACGGGAGCATCGTCCTGTCGTTCGAAGCCGGGGGGAGAATGGAGATAGTTTCCTGGATACTCTCCTACGGGGAACATGCCGAAGTGCTGGCCCCCGCGGATTTGCGGAAGGAGGTCGGCAGGAAGATCGGGGAGATGGGGGCCCGTTACGCGGGCGCCTGACATCTTGATGCCCAGCGGTTTTGAAGCTCAATTGCCCGGCGGGAGATATTCCTTGAGAGGTTGTCCCGCAAATTAATCAGTTAAACAGTTTTCCCGTTCCATTACGACAGCAGTTTCGTCAGTATGTCGGGATGGAGGTGGAGCCCCAGCAGACCTGCCAGCCCCATAACCAGCCCGAAACCCGCGAAAAGCCAGGAGAGATATAACAGCCTGCGTTTGTTGGTGAGGGCGGTCACCGCCAGCATCCCCAGGCAGATGGAGAGGGCGGCGTAGAATCTGTACCTTCTCATTTTTGATAATTCACACCTGAATTACCTTCATCCCCGAGACCTGTCAAGAATATCAACAGGGCTCGGGAAGCCGCCGGCAAGCGATTGCCCCGGCCCTTTCAGGCGGGCATCGGTGACGAATAAGCAAAAGATTGCTCATCTTAATCCGATATTCCGGGAGTCAGAAGAAGATGCTTGCATAATTTTAACTTGTAATTGTTTGAAAAAATTGTCATAGTTTGTAATTATCAAGACGGGCACAGTCCCGTCTTTTTATTTGCCGCATAGTAAAAATCGAAAGAAAAAGGGGTTGGATATAATGCAGGAAAAGATTAGAAACATCGCCATCATCGCCCACGTTGACCACGGCAAGACCACCCTGGTGGACGCCATGCTGCGCCATGCAGGGGTTTTCCGGGATAATGAAGTCATCACCGAGCGGGTGATGGACTCGAACGACCTGGAAAAGGAGCGCGGCATCACCATCCTTGCCAAGAACCTGTCGGTCCATCACGGCCGCTATAAAATCAATATCGTCGATACGCCGGGCCATGCCGATTTCGGCGGCGAGGTGGAACGGGTCCTGAAGATGGTCGATTCGGTCCTCCTGCTGGTGGACGCTCTTGACGGTCCCATGCCGCAGACCCGTTTCGTGCTCAAGAAATCCCTCGACCTGGGGCTTAAGCCGATCGTGGTGATCAACAAGATCGACCGTCCGGGATCAAGGGCTACCGAGGTGCTGGACATGGTCTTCGACCTCTTCTGCGAACTTAACGCCTCCGACGATCAACTCGATTTCGCGGTTATCTACACGAGCGCCAAGCTGGGGTACGCCAAGCTCGATATTGATGCCGCCTCTTCAAGCATGGAGCCGCTCTTCGCGGTGATCGAGAGCAACGTCCGGCCGCCCCAGGGTGACCCGAATGCGCCGTTCCAGATGCTTGTATCCCATATCGACTACAACGACTACATCGGCCGGATCGCTACCGGCAAGATCATCAACGGCCGGGTGACCGCCGGAGAAACCGTGGCGCTGATAAAACGCGACGGCACCGTGGTCAAGGGGCGCATCTCCAAGCTGCTCGGCTACGAAGGGCTGAAACAGGTGGAAATAGCCGAGGCGTCGACCGGCGACATCGCCACCATAGCCGGCTTCGACGAAGTGGGGATCGGCGAGACCCTGGCATCCGTGGACAGACCGGTGGCGCTCCCTTATGTTTCCATCGACGAGCCGACCATCGCCATGAATTTCATCGTCAACACCTCCCCCTTTGCCGGAAGAGAGGGAAAGCTGGTCACCTCCCGCAACATCAGGGAAAGGCTCGACCGGGAACTGCGCACCAACGTATCGCTCAGGGTGGAGGATACCTCATCCCCGGATACCTTCAAGGTCTCCGGCAGGGGAGAGCTTCACCTCTCCATACTCATCGAAAACATGCGCCGGGAAGGGTTCGAGATGGCGGTCTCCAAGCCGGAGGTCATCTACCGGGAGATCGACGGGAAGCGGATGGAGCCGATGGAGTATCTCGTGGTGGACGTCCACGGCGAATACCAGGGGGTGGTCATCGAACGGATGGGGCCGCGCAAGGGGGAAATGGTCGCCATGAATCCAATGGGCGAGTCGATCCGGCTGGAATTTATCGTCCCGGCCCGGGGGTTGATCGGCTTGCGCGGGGAACTCCTGACCGAAACCCGCGGCACCGCGGTGGTAACCCACACCTTCCATGAATATGCCCCGTTCCGGGGGGAAATCCCGGGACGCAAAAACGGGGTGCTGATCGCCATGGAGCAGGGAGAAACCACGGCCTATTCACTTGACGCCCTCCAGCCGCGCGGCTTCCTTTTCGTCGGCGCGGGGGTGGAGGTCTACGGAGGAATGATCATCGGCCAGCACTCCAAGGACAGCGACCTGGAGGTGAACCCGTGCAAGGGGAAGAAGCTCACCAACGTCCGCGCCTCCGGCACCGATGACGCAATCAAGCTAACCCCGCCGCGCATACTCACCCTGGAGCAGGCGCTGGAGTTCATCGACGAAGACGAGCTGGTCGAGGTAACCCCTAAATCGATCCGGCTGCGCAAGAAAGAACTCGACCCGAACAGGCGCAAGCGGGCGGCAAAGGGTTAGCAAGATCTATTGACAATACGGCCATTTTCATTTAATTTCCTGATGAAGAAATCTTATATTCCGGGAGCGAACCATGCCTTTTCGAATTATCTTGTGCTGCTTCTTGCTGGCCTGCACGGCCGGCTGCGCCACTACCGCGCCGGTGAACAAACCGGTCGAAGGGTATTTCAAGCAAGGTGAGGAGTTATATAAGAACAAGAAATACGAAGATGCCATTGTCCAGTGGAAAAAGGCGAAGGAGAACAGCGCCATTTCTCCGACGTTGAACGCCATGGCCGATCTTAGAATCGCCGATGCCCAGTTCGAGACCAAGAATTACATCGAGGCCGGTGCGGCATACGAAAGTTTTACCAGGTTTCACCCTCATAACCCGAACGCGCCTTATGCCCTGTTTCAGCTCGCTATGTGCAACTATAACCAGATTACCGGCATCGATAGAGACCAGACCCCTGTTATTAATGCCGTTACGACCTTTGAAAATTTCCTGAAACAGTATCCATCGTCGGAATATGCCCCGGCCGCGCGGGAGAAGCTGGTGGATTGCGTTATCAAGCAGGTCCAGTATGAAACCTATGTCGGCAGGTTCTACCTCCGTTTCGGCAAATATCAGGCGTCCGCAAAACGTCTCGAAGAGTGCCTTGCCCGCTATCCCCTGGCGCCGAATCTGGATGAGGCCCTCCTCTACCTGGAGAAGGCATATTTTCTCAGCGGGGATAAAGAGAAGGGCCGTCTGACTTTCAACCGGCTCCAGCTGAGATTTCCCACCAGCAAGCATTTGAAAGAAGCGGAAGGATACCTGAAAAAGTACAGCTGATCTGAAGGCACCGGCAATTATAAACAAATTTTCGACTATAAGGAAAAGAATGGCCGAAGAAAAAAAAGAACAATGGCTGAATTACCTGGCCCTCTCCACGGTTATCCTTGCGGTCTGCGCCACCCTTTCCACTTTCAAGGGGGGCGGATATTCGACGCGCTCGGTCATGAGCCAGACCCAGGCGTCGGACCAGTGGGCCTTCTATCAGGCAAAAAGCATCAAGAGTTATATCTACGAGATGCAGAAGGACAAGCTGGAGCTGGAGCTCGAGGCGCTTAACGCGAAGGCGCTGGTGCCCGTCCTTGAAGTGTACCGGAAGAAGATCGCGGATTACGGGAAAAAAATCGCCAAATACGAAGGGGAAAAGGCCGATATCCAGAAAGAGGCAAAAAGGTTTGAACAGATCCGCGACGACGCCCAGAGACATGGCCAGGCGTTCGGCATCGCCGTGATCTTCCTGCAAATCGCCATCCTCCTCTCCTCCATCGCCGCTCTTATCAAGAAGAAGCCGGTCTGGGTGTTCGGCATGGCAATCGGCATTGCCGGCATCGTCTGTTTTGCCAACGGATTTCTGCTCTTTTTCTGATTGCCGGTATTGTTTACATCTCTTGCCCGATAAAGCCAAGGCCCCGCACGTTTTGAATCTGCGGGGCCTTGGCGCTTCATCCACTCCGGTTGAATATCCCTGCAATATCCTCAGGAGTAACGGTAAAATCCTTCGCCGGTTTTTCTCCCCAGCTTCCCTTCCCCGACAAGCCTGTCCAGCAGTTCGCCCGGCCGGTAGCGCTCATCATCCAGGCTTTCGCAGAGATATGACATGATCTGCCGGCAGACATCGAGGCCGATGAAATCCGCCAGTTCGAATGGCCCCAAGGGGTGGTTCAGGCCGAGCTTAAGCACCGTGTCGATATCCTCCATTGCCGCCGTGCCGCTCTCCAGAAGGCGCAGTGCCTCACCGACCTGGGCGAAGAGGAGACGATTGGCGACAAAGCCGGGAGCGTCCCGGATCACCACCGGGACCTTGCCGAGCCGCTTGGCCAGTCCGCTTATCAACCGGACGGTTGACTCGCTGGTTTCTTCTCCCCGCACAACCTCGACAAGCTGCATCACCACCGGGGGGTTCATGAAATGCATGCCGATAAAACGGGCGGGGCCGGGAAGCGAAGCCGCGAGGCGGGAGATGGAGATGGCGGAGGTATTACTGGCAATAACCGTATCACGCCGGCAGATCACGCCGAGGAGTCCGAGAATCTCCCTCTTGACTCCTTCATCCTCGTAAACCGCCTCGATGACCATGTCGCAAACCTTGAGACGTTCCGGAATAACGGAGACGGCGATGCGTCCCTCGACTTCCGCGCGCATGGCCGGGTCGGTCTTTTCCAGCAGCCGTTCCAGCGCCACCTGGAGAATAGAAATCTCCCGGTCCACCAGGACAACGGAAAAACCGTGGACCGCCAGGAGCTGGGCGATTCCCCTTCCCATGGTTCCGGCGCCGACAACGCCTATCAGTTTTAACTTGTGAGCAGCCATCTCCTTCTCCATGAAACCGATTTCAATAAACCCGTACCGCCATGGCCATGCCGCCGCCCCCTCCCAGGCAGAGGGTGGCGAGCCCCAGCTTTTTCTTCTTTT
>Ga0137449_1000107_pt1 | contig 11221 bp, 13 predicted proteins | sample EasRivERMGT436_2_FD_104905 | JGI IMG/M metagenome (GOLD analysis project Ga0137449, IMG submission 104905) | Soil microbial communities from meander-bound floodplain in the East River, Colorado, USA - East River MetaG ERMGT436_2 | ecosystem: Environmental > Terrestrial > Soil > Floodplain ... | reverse complement strand
TACAACGAGCCGCGCGGCCACGCCTATATGCTGCGCGACCAGCTCGAAGTCGATCCCTCCAGGATCAAGGCCGGCGGTGTATGCCTGACCTGCAAGACACCCTATGCCGGACAGTTGCGGAAAGATATGGGGATGGATTATTACAAAAAACCTTATAGGGAGGTCCTGGCCAGAATACCCGAGGCCCAGCGGACCCTCGGTGTCGCCTGCATCGACTGCCACAACAGTTCGGACATGTCGCTCCGAATCTCGCGGGGTTTCACCCTGGGACAGGCTTTGCAGGATGTGGGGAAGGACCCGGCCAGGCTCACCCACGAGGAGATGCGCAGCCTTGTCTGCGCCCAGTGCCACGTCACCTACTGCATCACGAAAGACCAGGAGATGAAATCGGTCGGCGTCTTCTTTCCCTGGCAGGGGAGCAAGTGGGGAAACATCAGCATCGAAAATATCATCAAAAAGATCCGCAGCGACCCCGCATACCTGGAGTGGAAACAGGGCGTGACCGGCTTCAAGATGGGATTTATCAGGCATCCCGAATTCGAGATGTTCTCAAACAACAGCGTCCACTGGAAGGCCGGGGTCGCCTGCGCCGATTGCCACTTGCCGGCCATCGAGAGCGGCGGCCACAAGGTTTCCGACCACCGGGTGATGAGCCCGCTCAAAAACAATCTGAAGGCGTGCGCCCAATGCCATGCGGAAACCCCGGAAATGCTGCGCGAACAGGTAACGGCCATCCAGGACCGGACCGTCTCGCTCATGCTCCGCTCCGGCTATGCCACGGCCACCGCGGCAAAGCTGTTTGAACTCACCCATAAGACCCAGGCCGAGGGGAAGAAAATTGACGCGGCGCTTTATTACAAGGCCAAATATTATTACGAGGAAGCATTCTACCGCTGCGTTTTCGTCGGCGCGGAAAACTCGGTCGGTTTCCATAACCCGACCGAAGCCCTCAGGATCCTCGGCGACGCCACCGCGTTCGCCACCAAGTCCGAGGCGCTGCTCCGCCAGGCATTAGCCCAGGCGGGTGTGAACGTGCCGCTCAAGGTGGACCTCGACTTGAACAAGTATCTGGACCAAAGGGGCGAGAAGAAACTCCGGTTCAATCCCAAGATGGAATTCAAGGACCCGACCGGGGTGCAGGTGGAATTCTGAGGAAGGTGTTGAGGCTGAAGAGATCCCCCCCTTTGAAAAAGGGGGGACAGGGGGGATTTGCCTTGCAAAGTCAAAAGCAAATCCCCCTCTATCCCCCTTTGCCAAAGGGGGACTTGTTTGTCAGCAGGAGGTTATCGTCTAAAGCTCATCCCTTAAGCTGAAAAGCGACCTTCAATATTACCTGATACTCCGTGACCTTGCCGTCATCCCCGACGTGACCGCGGATATCCCCCACCTCGAACCATGAGAGTTTTTCCAGGGTCTTATGCGCCGCGCCGACCGCGGTCTGGATCGCATCCTCGATACTGATTTTGGAAACCCCTATTATTTCCACCTTTTTGTATACTCTATCCTGACCGTACATAAACTCCTCCTGTTGGTTGTTTATCTCAATCTTAGCACCGGAGCCCTTTTTGTAAAGCGGGGGGAATTAATCCGCATTCAACGCTTGCGCCGCTAAAGTTTTCCCGCCAATAACCGAATGGTAATATAAAGAATATATTTATCCTGTGGAGGCGTATGTCGTGATAAAGCTTACCAGGCTCGACAAAAGCGAATTTTACCTCAATCCCGATCATATCGAATGTATCGAGGAAACACCCGACACGGTCATTTCTCTCACGAACGGCAATCATTTTCTGGTCCGGGAAAGAATACGGGTCATCACAGACAGGATCATTTCTTTCAAGGCGAAAATCATCCGCCGCTCTTCTGCTTCGACAAGACCGCACTACCTCAGAAAGAGTTGACTGAGAGGCCGAAGAGTTCACACCGGCCGGGAATAGCCCGGCAATGAAGCACGGCAAACTTGAATTATGAAGAGACAATCTTTCAAAAGGAAGGGCACTTAATGGATATCGCCACTATCATAGGGCTGGTGCTCGGTTTTGGCGCCGTAATAGGCGGCCAGTTGCTTGAGGGCGGGCATCTCAGCGCAATCTTACAGCCGACCGCTGCCTTCATTATCCTCTGCGGCACCATAGGCGCCACTTTTGTGAGTTTCCCACTCAAGTCCATCATCCAGGCAGGCAAGGATGTGAAGAAGGTATTCTTCCCGCCGCAAACAAACCATGAAAACATAATCAAGGATATGATCGGCTATGCGGCAAAGGCGAGGAAGAACGGGCTGATCTCCCTGGAGCAGGAATCCCAGAACATAAAAGACGTATTCATCAAGAAAGGGATTTCCCTGGTGGTGGACGGCATTGACCCGCAGAAGCTCAGGGAAACCATGGAGACGGAGCTCACGGCATTCGAGGAGCACTGCAAGATAAGCGCCGAAGTGTTCGAATCCGCGGGGGGTTATGCCCCGACCATCGGCATTATCGGCGCGGTGCTGGGACTTATTCATGTCATGAATAACCTTGCGGACAGCTCAAAACTCGGCGCCGGAATCGCGGTGGCATTCGTGGCAACGATCTACGGTCTCATGATGGCAAATCTCGTCTGCATACCCATGGGAACCAAACTGAAACATCGTCTGAAGGAAGAGGTCCAGATCAAGCAGATGATAATCGAAGGCCTTATCGCCATTCAGAACGGCGAGAACCCCCATTTCATCGAGCAGCGGCTCAGATCATATCTGCAGCACAGTGACGACAAAAAGGCCAAAAAGGAAACTAAATGAGCAGGAGACAGAAAAAACCGGAGAAGGAGGGGAATCATGAGCGTTGGCTGGTATCCTACGCGGACTTCATAACGCTTCTGTTTGCAGTTTTCGTCGCCCTCTACGCCATGTCCCAGACCGACAAAAAGAAGACGGATCAACTGGTCGCCTCCCTGCGGGAGTCATTCGGCTACGTGAAGACCGGGGCCTCCGCGGAAAAGTTGAATCTGACGGAAAGCACCGATCTGCGATCTATCCCCTCCATACGCATGGAAGTACTTACACCCGGCATGCGGCACTCCCAGCGGGACGCGAGTACGTCCCTCACGCAAGCGTCAACAAAGGAATTCCTGGCGATCAAGGCCGCCATTGAGGCGAATCTGAAAAAGTCCGGGGCGCAGAACAAGGTGAATGTGGATATCACCAGGAGAGGCCTGGTGGTAAGTCTCAAGGAAGCCGGCTTCTTCGATTCGGGAGATGCCGCGGTTAAGCGGGAATCGATGCTGCTTCTCGCAATGGTCGGCAGGTCCCTGGCCGGCTATTCCAATCCGGTCAGGATCGAGGGGAACACGGACGACGTGCCGATAAATTCCGGCAAGTACCGGTCAAACTGGGAGCTTTCGACTGCCAGGGCAACGAACATCGTCCATTACTTGATAGAAAATTACAAGTTCCGCCCCGGCAAAATTTCCGCTGTCGGCTACGGAGAGTTCCGCCCCATGGCGGATAACAAGACGGAAACGGGAAGAGCAAAGAACCGCAGGGTCGATATAGTACTGCTGGCAAAGGAGAGCGAGGGAGGGGAGCTGTAAAAGAGGTTCTAGGTTCTAGGTTCTAGGTTCTAGGTTCTAGGTTGGAGATTTTAACGTAGAACGTAGAACGTTGAACTGCTTTCAAGTTGAACGTTGAACTGCTTTTCAGTATCCCGACCAGTTTTCGATTGTTGCGTGCAGGCTTCTTCTCTGTTCCATAAAAATATGGGAGATGATCGTTTCCCGGTCTTTTTCATCTATGCGGTGAAAGCGCATTGCCGTGGAATAAAAATTCCCTCTTGTCCAGAAGAGCATCATCTCGTTGCAGCGCACCACTTTTGTCACCACGCAGATAACACGGGGGACGAGAAGCGGAAGAAAAATATCTACGTGCATCAGCGTCCCCGGTTCCGTATACTCGGGCGTTCTGAACCTGAGGCCGCCACCGCTCAGGTTGACCATTTCCGGCAACAGGTTCTCCACTCTGTTCCATTTCACTACCCTGAAGCCGTCTTTGTGCCGTCCCATTACTGGCGGAGGGAGTTCCTGACTACGAAGTTTGTTCTTCCGCCATTCGGCAATCACCGAGGCCGGTGTCTGCTCTTCCGGGATCGAGTAGATGAGCGGCAGGTGCATATCAAAACGAAAATACTCCCTCAGTTGCTTCTCCCTGATCCCTCCTGAAAGGGACAGGCTGATGGACTTCCCGGTCGTCTCTGTTTCGAGTGAGGCCGAGCAGCGGAATAAGGCGTTTCCGTAATCGTTTATGACCGTCACATCTGTTCCCGGCTTCGCTCCACCTTTTTCCTCAAGGCCTGATCCGCAAAGCTCCAGTATCATCCTGTTATCCGCCATTGCCGTTATTACGGCATGGTCTTCATGCAGGATGTTTCCGGCAAGATGGATGCCGACCTTAACGGGGCGGCCTACCTTGAAATATAGCGCGTACGGTTCCGATACCTCGTCCATGACACCTTTCCTAACGGGGATTTGCAGTCAGCTCGGCGGCGAACAAGGTGAAAACGCCTTTCCACTCTTCCAGGTGAGGCGCAAGATCGTATTCCAGGATATCGGCAAGGAGCACGGGATCGAAATTTTCCTGGGAGTTGACTATTTCCTGGAAAATTATATTGAGTCTCTGCACGTATTCCGCGACCGGCTTGTCATTCAGGGAGAGCCGTTCGAAGTCGAGTCGCAGGGTCTGTTCGATGAAACCGATCATCTGGACGAACCATTGCAGCCCCTGGACCGCCTCATCGAAATCCCGGCCGGCGCGCTCGCAGTCCGACGTGTAATAGCTTGCGGTCCGGACAAGGTAGTCCTGTAGCCCATCGATGAATTGTCCGGCTTCGGCGATGATATTGGCTGCAATAGTGAAAGGCGATTCGGTGATGATCTCGATAGAACCTAACCTCTCCAGGCTTTGGCCCGACTCTCCGTCGATATCGGCGACTTCCCTGCCGTTTACCCGCAGCGAAGCGATGAACCTGCCGTTTTTTGCAAGATCTTCATTCAGGCTGCCGAGCATGCTCGCCAGGTTGTCGCCGCCGCTCAAATTGAAATCCCTTACCAGACCGTCTATCACGCAACTCTGCATATAGTTCCTCCTTCTCCTTAGTCTCCAACAGCGGCTCGGAGAGCCCCCTGTTTATTAGATCCGAATTTCCCGGCCATGGAGGAAACCAGCTCCGCCATCCGCCTGTCATAAGTATGCCCGGCCAGGACCCTTTCCCTGGCGGCATGTGCTATGCTTTTCCGCTCCGTATCATGTTTCAGATAATACCCGGCCAGATCAACCGCTTCCTCCGGCGAATCGTAACAGACGGCATTCTTCCCCGGCTCGAAAAAGCTGTCCATGTCTGCCTGGCGATCGGTCAGCAAAAACCCGCCCGCTGCGGCGCAGTCGAAAACCCTCTGGTTTAGCGCGCTGTTCATCTGGAAACTGGTGGAATTCACGTTTACCGTTGTGAAATTGTAAACCAGGGGGAGCTCCCGGTAATAGTCCACTGCCGGCCGGAGCTCCCGCTTGCCGGTCAGCAGGCTTTCCCAGCCGGTGTCACCGTAAATCACCAGCCCAAGCGGGAGGAGATGGCTTGCCAACTGCTTCCGGCACTCCTGGGTTGCCTTCCAAACCATTGCCGCCTCGATGTCGATGAACCCGGCGGCATCGCCCTCCGCTCCCAGTTCCACAAGTATTTCGCCCATCGGTTTGCTCTTTTCAGCAAATTGCCCGGCAAGGGCCTTTGCGGAGAATTCATGCATGGTCCCGGGTTGGACCTTGCTCTCCCATTTGCTGTTTGCGTCTGTCATCGAATTGCCGACAAATGCAATATCCGCACTGAATTGCGGGAGGGCAGGAGAATCCATCGGACGGAATGTATCGGGGTCGGTGGCAAGGGGAAGGAATACCGGTGAATTGAAGCCCGTCTCCTCCATTCGCCGCAGATAACTCTTTTCCCAGCAGAAGAGCGAGCAGAAATCGCTTACCTGCCGGTGATCCTTGTAAAGGATATATGCAGGACTGTCAACGAACCATGAGGCATAGGGGAGATGCAACCCGGTCAAAAGAGAAGTAAGTTTCCCCTCCACGTCAAAACCGAGATGATTGATGGTCAAAAGAAAATCGGGTTTTACCTCGACCAGGATGAGCAGGAGCCGTTTTATGAAATCTTCACCCAAGGAGAGTAAAACGACCTTGTGGCCGAGTTTTTCCAGCCCCTTTTTGCATTCGGCCACCGTAAAGTATCCGCTGTCCAGAAGAATTATCCGGTAAGGGGGCGCTTTAAAGCGCGGATAGTCGAGCAGGCGTTGCAAAAACGGTGCGTTCATCGGCATAACGAATTATCCCTCGACTCTTCAGGCAGTCTCATCCAGGTAATTTTGGGATGCGCCTTTTCTTCGATTATAGCCCCGCAACGCGCGCTTTCCCTGACCTACGACGGCAAGTTCATGCCGCAGAATTTCGCGGGATCTGGCGGCCCGTGAGATGATCGCCGCGTCCTTCTCCACTATTATCCGGACAAAGACCTCCTGAAAAATCCTGAACTCTTCGAGTTGCTTTGTCATGGCCGGGGGAAGACCGTTTTCCCCGGCGGGGAGCTTTCGCTTCAGTTCGGCATGGAAGGCGACGACCTCCTCCAGAAGCAACTGGCGCTTCCTTTCGAACTCATTGATTTCAACAAGTTCCAGACATTCGAATCTTTCGAGAAAATCCGCAATCACCCGGACCGTTTCACTGAACAGTTCTTTGCCGCTACTTATTTCTTTCGTCAATTCGTCGATATTCATCAAAAGGACGCTCTTTGCGAGATGCTTCCGCTTTCCCTTTCCTTTTTCACTATGTCGATCGCCTCTGCCCACGTATCGCGCAGCATGCCGAGGATCTTGACGGTATTTTCCAGGGAAGCGACGGAATTGTTTACGTTTGCGTTGACATATTCATTGATCAAATACATGTAGAGCTGAGTCAGCCGTTCGGCGACAACGCCTCCAACCTCGTGATCCAGTGAATTCATCAGTTCGGCAACGATTGCCTGGGCCTTGCTGACGAACTTTCCCCGCTCGCTCCTGTCGCCAGTGGCGGCTTTATCCATAGCTATCCGGGAAAAATTGATCGCACCGTCGTAAAGCATCAACAGTATCTTTTCGGGACTGGATGTGCTGACCTGGGTCTGCTGGTACTGTTTGAGCGGCATTTGCATCGCTACCTCCTGGAATGGCTTTGCATCAGGTTACTGAAAGCTGTCATTTGGATGAAGATGTAGTTGATATTCCCAGACCGGCGAACAGCTGGTTCCCCCACGCGGTGGTGTTGCTGATCAACTGCTCCATGGCGGTGAACCGCGCGTTCATGTTGTTCTCCATGCTGATCATGCGCACTTCCATGGCGGCAATCTGGTTGTCGATATCGGTCATGCTGTCATTCAGACCTTTGATGCGGGTGGAAATTACGCCGTTATTAAGTGTCCCTGTCCCCGAGTAGCCAGAGTAGTAATGGGTCAGGAAGTCGATCCGTTTGTTGAACTGCTCGGCGATCCCGTATTGGTTCAGGGCCAGTCCATTGTTGCCGGTATTCTGGGTAAACAGTGAGGAGACGCTCTTGAAGTCCGAGTTGAGAGAATTCGACAGCTTGGAGGAATCGACAGAAAGGAGCCCGGTATGCGCATCGGAATTGAAGCCGATATCGGCCAGGGAAGAGAAACTGCCGGTCGCCCCGGCGACCTTGCTGCTGAGGGTCGTCTTGAGTGTGTCGAGGACGGTCCTGATAGTCGAATCGCCCAAGAGGACCCCCGCCTTCTTTGTCGTTGGGTCAAAGGCCGTGCCTTGGATAATAAGGTTCATTACGTTATTGTAGCTGGTGACGAAGCTGTTGATTTTTGCGGTAACCGCGGCCGTGTCGTTCCCTATGGTGATGGTGGTTCCCGCGGGATTGGTCGTCGTTCCCTGCAGGGTCAGGCTGAGACCGGGCAGCGCATCCCCCACCGTATTGGTGGTACGGGTCATGTCGATGCCGTCCAGCTGGAAGACCGCCTGGCTTGCGCTGACCTTTTCGGCGAAGGTCGGAGCATCATATGTCCCGCCGGTCAGGCCGGAGGTGACCGAATAGGTGCCGGTATCCTTGCCGATGATCGCCAGGCGGTAGGGGGTGCCGCTGCCGTCATTGACTACACTGGCTGTGACATTGGCCCCGGAGTCGTTGATCGCGGCGGCGATCCCCTGGAGGCTGTTATTCGTACCGGTTATGTTTACGCTGAGGGGATGGGTCGGATCCGCCGCGTTGGTAACGGTGATCGTGCCGGTCCCGAAATTCTTGGCCGTGTCACTTGCATATCCGGAATTTGTAGATGACTGGGAGAGCAGGGTCTGGGACCTGGCCAGGGAAGTCACTATGAGGGTGTGATTGCCGACCTGGGCGGAGCTGGAGGCGGTCGCGGCGGCCACCGTACTGTCCGCAACGGCAGAGGTCTTGGTGGCAAAGGTGTCGGGGGTGTTCATCCCGGCCATCAGGCCCTGGAGAGTAGTGAGCGCTGAAGAGAGAGCGTTGTACGCGCTGACCTGGCTCTGCATCTTCGTCTTCTGATTGGTAAGGATCCTTTCGGGGGCGCGCTCCAGCGCCATGAGCTGGCTGACGATGCTGCTCGTATCTATGCCGGTCGCAAGACCGCTGAAGTTGATTGTCCCGTTTGAAGAAATGCTCTGGGTAGCCATCCTGCACCTCCTGATCCATTCATTTGCAAAATCCGAACCACCAGTGTTTCAGTAAAAATATCGCAGAGTTATTGCTTTGTCCCGGCATTCGGCCGATTATTCCCGGTATTTTTGTCAATCCGTTGACAAGGTTGCCGGGAGTAAGCCGGATTGTTGACCCAAAAAAAGGGGAGGCAGAAGCCCCCCCTTCAACCCTATTTGTCATCGATCGGCATTCAGGTCGAATTAACCGAGCAGTTTGAGGGCCAGCTGCGGGGTCTGGTTCGCCTGGGAGAGGACGGAGACGCCGGCCTGGGTCAGGATCTGCGCCCTTGTCATGTTCGCGGTTTCTGCCGCCACATCGACATCGACGATTCGTGAATTGGCCGCGCTGGTGTTCTCAACCGCCACCTGCAGGTTGTTGATGGTGGACTGGAGCCGGTTCTGGACTGCGCCCAGACCGCCACGAACGGTGGATACCGAGGAAATCGCCGCATCGATTTTGTCGAGCGACGCCTGGGCAGCCGCTTGCGTGCTGACGGCCGCGGAAGCGGCATCAACGCTCAGAGTGGCGGCGCCGGCATCAGTAACCTTGACCAGGAGCTTGTCGTTGCTGGTATTCCCGGAACCGATCTGCAGGTTGGTGCCTGCGGAGAGGGAACCGTCGAGGAGGTTCGTGCCGTTGAAATTGGTGACCTTGGAAATACGGTCGATTTCTTCCTGCAGGTTCTTGAACTCGACCTGGATGTTGTCCCGCTGTGACTGGGTAAGCGTGCCGTTGGCCGCCTGGGTGCCGAGCTCACGCATGCGGAGCAGAATGTTGCTCGTCTCGTTGAGCGCGCCTTCAGCCGTCTGCACCATCGAAATGCCGTCGTTGGCGTTACGCACGGCCTGGTTCATACTGCGGATGTTGGCCTGCATGTTCTGGGAAATGGCCAGACCGGCGGCGTCATCGCCGGCGCGGTTGATGCGGAGACCGGATGAAAGTCTCTCCATCGATTTGGAAAGTTGCAGCTGGGTGGTGTTCAGGTTACGCTGTGCGTTGAGTGATGCGACGTTGGTGTTGATTGTGAGTCCCATGGTTGTTTCCTCCGTGATTTTTTTGATTCGGGGTTTCCGTACCCCGGTTGGTTATGGGCCGAAGTTTAACCACCCGGCCTTTTCAGTGGGTGAGTAGCCTCTTTCCTGCGTTTACTAGTTCCTTTACTTGACTTATCGACAACAGGAAAAATAACTTTAAAATTATTTTCGGCTCGGTGGAAAAATTATGCGTGAGAAGGGTGAAGGGTGAAGGGTGAAGGGTGAAGGTTTTAAAGAAAGTTGATTATGTAATTATTGCCGGGCGCAGGGATACGCTAGAGTTTACTGTAGATAGTCGTGATTTTTCGCAGGGAGGCGGCGGCCGGGCGGACCTCTTCCTTTTTCCGGGAGGGTTCCGGCGCCGGGGAGGTAAAGAGAGGATACCTGATTTCATATTTCCCATTTTCCAGGACAATCTGTTTCGCCGTCATTTTTGCGGGATTAACTACGATGGGCCCCAGCAGATTTATCGTATACTCCCCTGTTTCACGGGAAATGGTTGTCACCGTCAGCAGGATTACCTCCGCCGATTCCGGATCGAGCCCCAGCCTGTCATACTCATCGGGGGTAAGGGTCACTTCATAGCCGGGGGCAAACGCTGTCGGGTCGGTCACAACAAAAGCAAGCTCCGGGTTGTCCACGGACTGGAGCCAGAAGAACCGGCCGTTGTTATCAGGTGAGAGCAGGATGAAACGTTGCTCCGTGAAGCCGGCCATACCGTCCGGCATCTCGATAATTCTATCATCGTCAATTTCAACCGCGCCGAAACGGGTAGTCATTACATGCACGTTCATCACTCCCTGGAATCTTTTGAAATTTGCTCAACAGCTCTCCGGAAATCCGCCAGCTCCCACTCCGCGGCGAAACGGTTTTCATCTTTAACCTTTGCCAGGACTTCTTCCCGGTAAATACGCAGGCTTGCCGGCGCGTCTATCCCCAGCCTCACCTTGCTGCCGGTGATTTCTATGACCTTGATGCATATCCGGTCGCCGATGTAGATTTCCTCTCCGACCTTCCTGGTCAGCACCAGCATACAAAAGCCCTCCTGGCTCGTTAAGTTGAACCCGTTTCTACTTCATATAATCGAGAAGCGATAGTTGTGAAAATTTGGCTGAAGCCGCTAAAGTCGCCTGGTAGGCAGTCTGCTGCTTGACAAGATCGCTCAGGACCTGCGTTAAATCGCTATCCTGCTTGGCTGAAACAGCCTTGGTCAGATAATCCTTGGTGCTGGCCAGGATATTGTCGGCGTTTTGCAGACGGTTCTCCCTGGCGCCGACATCCCCCTGGGCGGTTTGGATCTGCTTCAATGAATTGTCCAGGCCGGTTATGGCCAAACTTACACCCGGCGCATTGTTGGAATCCAAGTCCGTAATCAGGTTGTTGAGGACGTCGATAATATCTGTGCCACCCGGCGAAGTGCCGCGAAGTAGCTTGCCGCCGGAGT
>Ga0137449_1000106_pt1 | contig 11271 bp, 11 predicted proteins | sample EasRivERMGT436_2_FD_104905 | JGI IMG/M metagenome (GOLD analysis project Ga0137449, IMG submission 104905) | Soil microbial communities from meander-bound floodplain in the East River, Colorado, USA - East River MetaG ERMGT436_2 | ecosystem: Environmental > Terrestrial > Soil > Floodplain ... | reverse complement strand
TGGAGTCGGGCGTATCGCGCATGACCAGGGCGTTCATGTCCTCATTCACATAGATCTTCTTTGCCGGCAGCATGGTCCTGATCAGGTTTACCGCCTTCTTGGCGTCGAGCTTGTTCAGTTGAAAGGTCTCAACCCGCAACTCTTCGTACTGCTTGTTCTTTTCCGGGGTCTTCGGATAAACGATGATGGTGCTCTCATTCAGCACTTTTTTGCCGAGCTTGTTGATGCCGGTAAGGATTTCTAGCGCCTGCTGAAACGTGGCATTTTCCAGAAAGATCGAGACATTCTGATCCTTTATCCCTTCATCAAAGACGAAATTGATTCCCGAGAGTTGCGAAAGGATATTGAAGACCTCTTTGATTTTAGCGTCCTTGAACTTCAGGGTGATCGGCTTGGTCGATTTGAGATTGAGCTCGAACCCGTCGAACTTTGTCTTTTTGTTTTTTAACAGCCTGTCAACGGCTTCCCTGGCTTCAACATTTTCAGGATCGAACCCCAATGCCTTTTTAAATGAATCGAGCGCCTCGCGCGGCTTGCGACTCTTCTCGAACTCCTCCCCCTCTTTAACGAACATGAAGCAGTTCTTGAGTTTCGTCGCCTGGTCGATCATCTGCGCGCATCGCTCCAGAGAGGGGTCAAGGGCAAATGCGGTCTGGTATTCACGGAGGGCGTCGTCGTAGTTTTTAAGCGCCAGAAACTCTTCGCCTTTTCTGAAATGGACCCTGGCCGCCGCCACGCTGGCGTTCAGAAAACGCATCCGGTATTCAGCCATTCCGGGATTGGCCGCCGAAGCCTCGGCATATTTCATTACCGCGTCATCCAGCTTCCCCTGCTTCTCGAGCTTTTGCCCCTTGTTGAAAGCGGCAAGCCCCCCCGCGCAGCCGGCCAGAAGCGGCAATACGCACAAAATAACGATCAGCTTTTTTATATGTTGCATCTTGGATATCTCCTTAACGTCTCGGCGGGAGTGCCGGCCGCTGGCCGGCGGCCGCGTTTAAAGCCCTGTTTTCCACCAGGGGAACAACTATCTGCTCGCCGTTGGCGAAAATCTTGATGGTCAGAGCTGCATCGGTAATGCTTACTACTTCGTATTTCCCGGCGATTTTATCGCCATTTCTCACCAGAATTATCTCATTTTCACGGGAGAGAAAGATAATCTTGCGGTTCTCTTTCTGCAAAAACCCGAGGAATTTAAATCGCCCCACCTCTTCCATCGCCTTTTGCGCGGGGGACGGTTCGACGTAAGGCGGCGGAGGCGGCGGCGGAGGCGGCGGCACGGGAAGAACCGGTTTCCCCGCATTCAGCGGTAAAAGCGGCGCTTTCACTTCAATAGTGAAAATAGGCCGGAAAATGTTCCGCTTAAACCCGGAAAAGCGCGGCTGCTCCTTATCCAGAAGATCCAGGCGGAGTCTTTTCTCGTCCTGGGCCTTCACCGCAGTTCGTGGAGCCTCGGCCTTCATCCCGGATGTATATTTAAGCTTGGCCACGGTTTGTTGCTTCGGCAGACGCAAATAACTCCACACAATAGCAGCGGCAAAAACCGCCAGGAGGATCGCAAGGGTCAATTTGCGCCGGTTCATTGCCCCTCCATCCTGAAGTATGCGGTCAACTGGAGTTTCATCTCTATAGATTCCTCGGTAGTCTTGCCGCTCAGGGAAATATTGTCTATAACTGCAATTTCCCGTAGCCGCTCGATGTCGGCAATAAAGCTCTTTATCGCCGCATATTTGCCGGATACGTTGAACCCTATGGAATATGCAAGAAGGTCCTCTCCCTTGACCGGCTGCGGCTTATAGGTAATTGATCCGATCTTTAGGGTGTTGTTGGTGGCGGTTTCGAAAATTTCGCCGATAAACCTGGTAAAATCCTTTTTCGGGTAGATCCTCGTTCGCAAGGCCGCCAGGTCGGTGGTCCCCTGGCGGAAGATGGCGGCTTCGTCCAAAACCGCTCCCTCGGCCGCGAGGACTCTTTTTTCGGACCATTTTTTCTCAAGTGAGGCCAACCGCGGTCCCAGGTACGCAAACGAATAAAAATAAAGACCGAAATTGATCAGAATCAGTACGGAGATGGCGATGAAGGAGTTCCGCCGGGAATTTATTATTTGCCGTAGCATGGTCAATTTCATTTATATTTCGCCTTGCAGGTGATATGAAAACCGATCCCTTTCTGATTTGGCGACACCTGCACATCCGACTGACCTACGAGATAAATGTCGGTAAAATATTTTGACTCTTCCAGATTCTCCATGAATTTTCTCAGGCTGCCGAAGTTCTTCGCCATCCCTTCCAGTTTCAGCCCCTCATCTTTGGGGGAGGGTTCTATCCCGGAAATGGCTATGCCGTCCGGGACGGTCCCCTCCAGCTTGTCGAGAAGCATCAGCCAATTGAAGGTCTTCTGCTCAATCAGGCCGTTGGCGAACTTGATCCTGGCAAGGAGCGCCTGATATTCCTTTTCCGGAACAGCCTCGCTGGTCGTCTTCTTTACCTTGCCTTCGAGTAAGGCGATACCGCGATTCAGCCGCTCCATATCCCCTGACTCCGTTGCGATGTTTCTGACATTGACCAGCAACAGGATGACCAGCAGCGCAAATGCGGCGATAACGGAGAAATTCAGCCGCCGCATATTTATGTATATTCTGGTTGCCAGATTAATCGTCAGTCGCATCAGAGGTTCCTTGTCGCGGCGCCCAGGGCGACTGTAAGGGTGCGCAGCGTCTGTTTGTCGACACTGGGGCCCTTGCTCCGGTCAATGACCCGCTCCACATCCAATAACACCGGTTCCAGTCCCGTCGCCTCGCTGACCAAAGCGCAAAAGGCCTCTGCGTCATCGGCGGAATAAATGCAGAATGCCTCGGTTGAAGAATGATTTGGATACTTTTCCTGATGGACCAGAAAGGAACTGTTCAATTCCCGGAAAATCCGGTTCGCGTCCGGATTGCTCCCCGGCAGTTCCTTTGCCCGGCAAAACTCCAGCATGCCGTCATAAAAAATCAGGATACCCAGCACGCCGCCATGGCATGTGATCAGGAAAGAATTACCGGCCAGATCCAGGCGCTGCGAAAAAAGATTATAGAGGTTAAAGGTGGTAAAATCGATCCGGTTCGGCTCCAGGCCCGCCTCTACCAAGAGGTCCTCATACTGGCGCACCACCTGGCGGGCGATTAGCGATACCAGGAGTGAAATCTCGCCGGTTTCCTTTTGCTGGATCACCTGGTAATCGAGGTGCGCCTCATTGATATCGTACGGGAAGTTCTTCTTCAATTTCCAGCGGATAATCTCTGCCCCTTCATCCCTGCTTTTGAATCTCGTCTCCACATCCAGAAGAATAATCCGTCCGGTTGAATCGGGAAGCGAAACGCAGACCTGCCTGACATTTGTCAGGAGCTTGAGATACATTTCGCGGATTGCGGCGACAAAGGCCGCAGGATTCAAGACATTGTTCTCTCTCAGAGAAAACTTCACGGTGTCGGCGGGGAATGAGGCAGCGCCGAAAGCGGAAAGGAAGGGCATTGCCCGCTTCCCCTCGACAAGGGCGATCCGTGCGCCGTCATTGCATATTTCTAAGCCGAGTGCTTTTTTTTCGAATAACATACTGACATCCCGATAAAAATCTGTTCTAAGTTCTAAGTTCTAAGTTCTAAGTTCTGAGTTCTGAGTTCTGAGTTCAAAACCTTGAACCTAGAACCTGCCTTTACTCCACAAAAGTAACGCGGTTTATCTCCCGAAGCGATGTTTCTCCGGCCAGGACCTTTTCCACCGCCGATTCGCGCAAAAATATCGTTCCCGCCTCTTTTGCGGCTTTTTTCAACTGGGTAATGGGCGATTTGTTTATGATATGCTCACGGATATCATCGTTGAGATCAAGAAGCTCGACTATCGCCGCTCTGCCGCGATAGCCGGTGCCGTTGCATTCATCGCACCCCTTGGCATCATAAAAGGTCACATCCCGGCATTTGTCGGGGTCTATTCCCGATTCCCTGAGGATGTCATCGGTCATCCCGAGCGGCACTTTGCACTTGGGGCAGATCTTGCGCACCAGGCGCTGGGCCATGACACAGTTCAGGCATGAGACAAAATTGTACGGGTCGATCCCCATATGGATGAAACGTCCCAGAACGTCGAAAGCGTTGTTGGCGTGCACAGTGGTAAAAACAAGGTGCCCGGTAAGCGCTGACTGGACCGCAATCTGCGCGGTCTCGGGATCCCTGATCTCGCCGACCATTATTTTGTCCGGGTCGTGCCTGAGGATGGAGCGCAAACCCCGGGCGAAGGTCAGTCCCTTCTTTTCGTTGACCGGTATCTGCACTATCCCCCTAAGGAGATATTCCACCGGGTCTTCGATTGTTATGATCTTTTCCTCGCCGGTAAAGATCTCCGATAGCACAGCATAGAGGGTGGTGGTCTTCCCCGAACCGGTCGGCCCGGTGACCAGCACCATTCCATACGGTTCACAGACCTTCTTGCGCAGGCGTTTTTTTTCGCGTTCCGCCATCCCCAGGGCTTCGAGCGTCAGTCCCTTCAGGTTGTTCGCAATGCTTTCCTTGTCGAGGATACGAATAACGGCATCCTCACCGAACGCGCTTGGCATGATCGAGACGCGGAAGTCAATCGACTTGTCGCTTATCCTGACCTTGAATCTGCCGTCCTGAGGAACGCGCCGTTCGGAAATGTCCAGTTCGCTCATAACCTTGAGACGGGAGATGATCGGCCCCTGGAAATGGATATCTATCGGTTCGGTCGCCTTATAGAGAACGCCGTCAATCCGGTACTTGATGATAACCCCTTCCTGGGCGGTCTCGATATGGATGTCGCTCGCCCGTTTGGTGAGCGCATCCAGTATGGTTGAATTCATCAGTTTGATGATTGGGCTCGTATCAGCGGAAACCTTCTCCACAGACAAGACCTCTTCACCTTTGTCGGTCTCCGTGACCAGTTGCAGCATGAAATCTTCGGATACTTCTTTGAGGACGCGGCTGGTCCCTTCTCCCCTCCTCAGTATCTGGGCAATCTGGTTTTTTGAGGCAACCTTGATATTGAGAGGCTTATTGACAAGTATTTCAAGTTCATCGAGATTGATGACATCCGTAGGATCGGATATAGCGATGTCAAGTGTTTCACCGTCCAGCGCCAGAGGAACGAAATGGTGCCGATAAACGACATCGGGGGGAAATGCGCTAAGGATCGCCTCGTCGATTTTAAAATCCTGCAGGTCTATGAATTCAAAGCCGAACTGTTCGGCAAGGGCGCGGGATACCTCCTCATCGGTCACCAGTCCGTCATTTACGCATATTTCGCCGAAGCGCTCGCTCACGGTCTTGCGTTTCTCGATGACATATTGCAGCTGGTCCTGAGAGAGGACTCCTCTCTCAAACAGGATTTCACCAATTTTTTTTCTGAATTGTTGCGTCATGAGTTCCTGTAAATTCTGGTTGAGATTCAGTATAAAGCCTTTTGGGACCTGATCATTAACCTGAGCATCTTTTTCAGCCGACTGTACCGGCGATTTTGAAGATCGGCAAATACATGGTTATGATAATCGCGCCGATAATAAACCCCATTACGATCATTACTGCCGGCTCTATTGCGGTGGTCAGGATCTGCAGTTTCCGGTCGATTTCTTCTTCGAAATAATCGGAAATCTCCCCCAGCATCTCTTCAAGCGCACCGGTCGTCTCGCCCACCCCGATCATGCGCAGGGCAAGGGGAGGCATCATCCGCACTTTTTCAATCGCGGTTGTCAGCATGGTCCCCTCTTCCACCCTGACAATAGCTTCCAGAAGCCTTCTCTCCAGCACCTTGTTGTTCAGGGTGCCCACCGACATCCGCAATGCCTCGACGATCGGAATACCGCTCCCCAGAATAGTCGCGAAAGTCCTGGAGAAACCGGCAACAGCATAGGTGCTGACCAGGGAGCCCACTAGAGGAATTCGTAATTTCCAGCCGTCGACAAGATATCGTCCCTGCTCCGTCATGCACCAGCGCCGGAAAAGCACTAAAGCGACGACTATCATGCCGATGAAGAGCAGAATATATTTTCTGAGCATAGTGGTGAATAGAATCAGAATCTGGGTCGGCATCGGAAGCTGCGAACCGGCGTCGGCGAATATCTTGGTGAACGTCGGCACGACATAGATAAGGAGAACTGTAACGGCAAGAAATGCAACGGTTACCAGAATGGCCGGATAGATGAATGCAGCAATTACCTTCTTCCTGAACCCTTCGACTCTTTTTATAAAGGCTATAAAGCGTCTCAGGGTCTGCGGCAGGTCGCCGGTCTTTTCACCAGCGCGTATGGAGGCGATATAGAGAGTTGAAAAGACCCTGGAGTGCTTCTCGAAGGCTTCAGAAAGCGCCGCTCCCCCCTTGATGTCTTCCCGTACTTCACGAAGAATATCGGTCAGCTTTCCCTTCCCGCTCTTTTCCAGGATCGTATCCAGCGCCTGAATTATCGGCAAACCGGCTTTCATGAGGACCAGCAGTTCCTGGTTAAAGGTCAGGAGTTCCTTTGTGTCCACCCCGCGGCGGGCAATTCCCTTCTCCCAAAGGAACTGAAAAGATTTCTTCTTTATTTCAAAAACAAAAAAGCCTTGTTCCTCCAGGCTTTGCCGAAGCATATCCTGATTTGCCGCTTCAATCTCCTTTTCTATTATCTTGTCGTCGGATGAACCAAGTTTGCAGGTGTATATAGCCATAACATATATGATTATCATAATTATGGTAAAAGTAAAATAACAAAAACCATATCAGGCGTTTATCATGCCTGTAACCCACAAGAAATAAAAAAAGATAAAGCACCCCCCCCATATCGCAGCAGCTCTGCCGTTAAACTCATGCTTTGCCGGGAATGCCTTGAGGGTGAAGCCGATACCGGCCAGTATCCATCCCCAGACGCCGATTATAGTGACGACCGCCCAACTCTCGTTAATCATTTGCCCGCCACCTTAAAAAGGTTTCCGCAAACTGAACCGATCTTTAACTTCCAGACGATAAATACCGCCTCGCGAACAATTTTTTTAGACATCTTAGATGATCCGGCATGCCTGTCGATAAAGATGATGGGAATCTCGCCCACCCGGAACCCTTTCTCGACGCAACGATAGTTCATCTCGATCTGAAACGAATAACCGTCGGATTTAATCCCATTCAAATCCATGGATTCCAGGACCTCACGGCGGAAACACTTAAAACCGCCGGTGCAGTCGGAAATCGTGAGACCGGTAATGAGCCTGGTATAGACACTGGCAAAATAGCTCAGGATGAGACGCCTGAGCGGCCAGTTAACGACACTTACACCATTCAGGTAGCGGGAACCGATAACCAGATCATAATCTTTCATTTTTTCAAAGAAAATGGGAAGCATCGCCGGGTCGTGGGAAAAATCCGCATCCATCTCGACTATATAATCCGCACCCTTGTCCAGGGCAGATCTGAAACCTTCGCGGTACGCCGAGCCGAGCCCCAGTTTCCCGGCGCGATGCAGGATATGGACGCGTTGGTTGCCGCCGGCCAGTCGCTCGACTGCTTCTCCGGTGCCGTCCGGCGAATTGTCATCGACAACCAGGACTTCAATCCCTTCATGCTGGGCCAGTATTTCGGCCAAGAGCCGTTCGATATTGTCCCGTTCATTATAGGTCGGAATTACCACGATTGCTTTCAACAATTTTACCCTTCCCTGAAATTACCACTGCGATTCGGAAAATTAATCGGGAATGTCGGACAGGTGAGGAACCCGCATCGAGCTTGCGCGGAGAATAAAATAAAAGGTCATGCGCTTGCATGACCCGGGATTTTCTGGCGGGGTCGACGGGGCTCGAACCCGCGGCCTCCGGCGTGACAGGCCGGCGTTATAACCATCTTAACTACGACCCCGCTACGTAACTGCAACTCTTGAATTTATAGCAAACCTGAGGCCTAAAGACAAGCAATATTTCAACTGCCGGCAAGTTGCAACCGATTATCTGCACTCAAGGCCGGTTCGAAGATTTTCAAGGTTATTCTTCATCAGCGTGATTAATGTCACCCCCTTGGCAAAGTCATCTTTACTGATATTATGGGCGCCGTGGAGCATTAAGACCGTTGCCCCGGTTTCTTTTGCTACAGTCTCAGCACTGCGGGTGGAGAGGAGTTCTTCGCTGTATACATATTTTAGCCCTGTTGCCCGCATCAGTTTAACGAGGTCGGCCAGTTTGGCGGGGGTCGGTTCAGCGTCGGCATTGACGGCGGATGCGGATTGATACTGAAGCCCGTACCTCTTTGCCAGGTAGCCGAAGGCGTAATGCCCGCCATGCAGTAGCACCCGTTTGCCGCAGCCGGCAAGTCCGGCCTGGTATCCATCATCCAGTTTTGTCAACTCTGTTTTATATGCAATAGCTCTTGCGGTATAGTATTCCCTGTTGCCGGGGTCTTTGGCGACCATTGCCGAGAGGATATTGTCCACCATGATCCGGGAGTTGCCGAAGTCGAGCCAGATATGCGGGTCCATGCCGCCGTGATGGTTGTGGTCATCGCCGTGCTCTCCTTCATGAGCTTCTTCGGGACCGGCCTTGAGGAGCGCAACCCCCTTGCTGGTATCGACGATAGTGACGTTAGCTCCCGGCAATCCGTTGATGAAGCTCTTAGCCCACGGCTCCATATATTCGTTGGTGAATACGAAGATATCCGCCTTGTTAACCTTCATCACATCCGCCGGTTTCGGCTCGAAGCTGTGCGGCTCCAGCCCCGGAGGAAGGAGGAGGGTGACTTCGGCCCGGTCGCCACCGATGGCCCGGGCGAAGTCGTAGATGGGAAAAAGTGTAGTTACGACCGTGAGTTTTTTCACCGCCGGCGGTAGAGCTTCTTTCTTCTGGCAGGCGCAGACAAGCGCCACGCAGATAAGGAGCAGTAACCCCAAAAACAGTTTTTTCATGGTGATCTCCTGAGATTAATGTAACTTCCTATGCATTACGCTTCCGCGAAACCATATTATATGCAAGCAAGAGTGCAAGCAAGACGAAAAAGATGATTGCCAGCCCGGCCACGATGAGCGGCGCGGTGGGGAGATCGAACCGGTACGACAGGAACATCCCCAGGACGCTGACCAAGACCCCCACCAGCCAGCCGACGATGAGTATAGTGGATTGTCGCTTGAAGAACAAGCGTCCTATAAGGGCCGGAATGACCAGGAATGAAAAGACCTGGAGGATGCCTGCCATACACACCGATTTTACCAGGACTACGGCAAAGCTGGCAAAGAAGAGAAACTCCAGCAAAAAGTTCCCCTTTCCCTCGAAGGTGAGAGCATGGAACTGCCTGCGCAGGAAGAAATGGAGCACGCCGACCGCGCCATATACAAGAGCGGTTGAGAGTATCTCCTTCGGCGTCACCCAGATAATGTTGCCGTTCATGATCGTCTTGAACTCCTCCATGCCGTGGGGACTTCTGTCCAGAATCAGGATGGCGGCGGCAAAGGAGAAGATGTAGAGGACGCCGATGAAAGCCTCGATGTTCACATACTTTGCCGTTTTCCTGGAAAGGGCAAGAATGATAGAGCCGAGGAAGGCGAAGATCACGGAGAGGAGAAGACTCTTCTCCTCCCCGAAAACAAAAGACAGGGCTATGCCCACGCCGATGAACTGGGCCAGGGCCAGGTCAACGAAGATAATCCCCCGCTGCAGGATGTGGATGCCGAAATAGGCGTGGATGAGGATCAGCAGCAGGCACGCCAGAAACGGCCAGACAAGAAAACTCAAAACTTCCATGGTTTCTTCCTCATTTCATTACCGAGAGGACGGTGTCCATGAAGGCGAACCAGTCGTCCGTCCCCTTCATGGAGCCGACATCCTGGGGAAGGATGATGACCTTTACCCCTGTCCGCGCCGCCAGGGACTCCGCCTCTTTCAGACCATGGGCCGGGGTTACGAGGATACCGTCGGGCCTGTTGCCGCGCATCTGCTCGATGAGCGCTTCGATATGGGCCGCTGATGGCGGGATGCCGGGTTTCGGCTCTATATAACCAATGATCCGGAAGCCGTATTCGTGCTCCAGGTAACCGAACAACTTATGATAGGCGATATACTTCTTTCCTTTCAGATTAATGGCCTTCCATTTTTTCTGATGTTCATTGAATCTTGAGGCAAAGTTTTTGAAATTGGCATGGTACGCATCCGCATTGGCCCTGTCCAGATTGGCCATTGCATTGGCCATTCCTTCCGCAACGCGGAGTATATTGGCACTGGAAAAATGATAATGGGGATTGCCGAGGGGATGCACGTCACCCATGCTCCGGTCCACCGCAGCCTGCCTGTCGATGACCCTGACGAACCCGGAGCAGTCGAAGTTACCCGGCTTTCCGGGGATGATTTTCGGGTTTCTGGCCGATTGGAGGATGAGGGGAAGATAGCCGATTTCCATGTCGACACCGTTGTACATGAGGATGTCCGCCTTGCGGGAGGCCAGGATCATGCTCGGTTTCGCCTCGGCATAATGGGGGTCCTGGCTCGGCTTGATCAGGGTGGTCACGGTGATCTTCTCCCCCCCGATCTCCTTCGCCAGGCTCCCGATCCATGGGAGGGTGGCGACCACGTTGAGCCCGGCGAAGGCCGGGGTCGCCGCGATTATTGATAATATTAAAGCAATTAAGATGTTGCGCATTTTTTTCCTCCTAAAATTCGTGGGCGCCGTGGGCGCCGATCCCGAATATGAACTGCAGCCACCATTCGTTATTTGCACGGCTATCCCTGGATGACCTGTCATGGGTGTACTGGAGACGGATGCGGGAGAATTCGGATGGATTGAATTCGAGACTGGCAGTTGTCCGCCATGGCGTTTTGCCCAGCGCCTGCTCTTCACCCCCCACTTTCAGCGAATCGGAGAAGAGGTCGAGCCTGTCGTAACGGGCGCCGACTCGCCAGCGGTCATACCTGTAAAGCGCCTGGATATAGGCGCCGTCCTGGTGGCGGCTTAGAGTGGTAGTATCTCCGGTGCCGGGATCGGTCTCACTGCCGCTCTGCGACAGATATAGGTATTCCCCCTGCAGGGTCACTCCCTGCAAGCCCTGCTTCCACTTCCAGACCCCCTCAACCCCCCAGAGATTGCTGTTGCCTTGAAAATCGAACCCGCTGTCGCTCACCTGGTTCTTCGCTTTGCCGAAAAGAACGTATGGACCGAAGAGGAGAGAGGAGTTGTCGCCGGTATCGAAGGATGTCTTTGCGAACAGGGTATACGCATGGGGCCCGCTCCTGGCGTCGGCGCCGAACAGGGTCCCGTTTTCACCCTGGAGTATCTCGCCCCCCAG
>Ga0137449_1000104_pt1 | contig 11319 bp, 9 predicted proteins | sample EasRivERMGT436_2_FD_104905 | JGI IMG/M metagenome (GOLD analysis project Ga0137449, IMG submission 104905) | Soil microbial communities from meander-bound floodplain in the East River, Colorado, USA - East River MetaG ERMGT436_2 | ecosystem: Environmental > Terrestrial > Soil > Floodplain ... | reverse complement strand
TCGCCGTCCGTCCTGAAAATGCCGATCGGCGCGGAGTTGCAGAGGGTATGGAACAGCTCCTCGCTCTCAGCCAGGGCTTCCTCCGCCCGTTTGCGCCCGGTGACATCGCGGCAGATACACAGGACTTGGCGTTCCCCGCTGAATTCCGTAACGGTGGAACTCACCTCCACGTCGCGGGTCGTGCCATCCTTGCGGCGCATTTTTGTCTCGAAAAATTGATCGCCTGTTTTGCGTTCGACAGGCATTGACTCGATCTCTTCCCTGGTGAACTGGATATCCCAATCCCATGGGTGCTTTCCCGGCAATTCGTCGCGGGGATAACCGAGCATCTCGGCAAAGGCTGGATTTACGTCATGCACCGTTATGTTAGCCGCATCTATAATAACTATACCGTCGCGGGCGCGTTCCATCATCATCTGCCAGCGGGCCGCCTCTTCCAGTTGGGCAAGCAGTCGCGTCTTGCTCTCCGTTATATCGAACATGATTCCGCGCAGCCGGACAGACCCATCATCCGGCCGCACCACAGTGACGATGTCGTGGAGCCAGACTATCCGTCCATCCGCAGCAATCATGCGGTACTGGAATTCATGGTCTATCCCCTTTGCCGATGCATCGCGGCAGTAATCAGCTGCCCATTCAATATCATCGGGGTGTGTATGGCTCCTCCAAAAAACGGGCTCGTCGATCCACTGCCGGGCCGGGTAGCCGAGGATGCGTTCCGCGTGGGGACTTACATAGGTGAACTTGAAAGTCAACGGTTCGGCTTCCCAGACGATTCCGCGAATGGAATTCATCAAGGCCTCATAGAGCTTCTTATCAGGACACAGTCTGTCTTCCGAGGGCAAATCACTCATTCCACACCTCCGGATGTGGCCGATCAGATATTGGATAAGAGAAGAGATTATTTCAGGCTGTGATTAGCGTTCGCCACACATCTTCAAGTTTAATGACTCTCAATGAAAAATCAAGGGGCCGGACGGCGCATATGCCGCTTTAGGGATTGTGAGAAGGGGTGGATTCTAATCCTCTTTCCCTGTCCAAAAGATGAACAACCCCGGCGCTCTGTTGGAGCCGGGGCTGTATTGTTGACATTTGTCACTTCTTTGACTCAATACCTTTTGAATGCCGAACCGCGGTTTCCCTGATGGGAACTATCCGGAAGAAGGCGCGACATGGACTTTCACTGCTGTTTTGATCTCGGCAGTTTGCCGTCAACCCTGCCAACGCCTTCCCGGCGCTGCACAGATGCCCGGCAAGCGGCTTTAGTGGAGTGTCTAAGATCAGCGCCATACGGATTGCCGGTCTCCTTTTGATGATGTATTTCGTCGGTTGCCAATGCCCTTTGTACACGCGCAATTACTCTGGCAGGCAGGACCGGTTTACCGATAAAATCGATGAAACCCGCTTTCAGTGCTAGATTTTCTTCTTCCAGGGAGGCTTTTGATGTCACGAGTATCACCGGTATCCCGGCTATTTCACTATGTTCCTTCATGGCAAGGATGAAATTATAGCCATCCATGCGCGGCAGGAACAGATCACACAGAATCAGGCTGGGGTGATGCATAAGGGCGAGTTTAAGCCCTTCGACGCCATCGCCGGCAATCAGCACTTCATACCCCTCTTTTGTCAGGGAGGCATCCAGGACTTTGGTAAATACCGGGGAGTCATCAATCAATAGAATTTTCTTCTTGAGACAGTTCTCTTCTTCCCTGATCATGTAGTGTTTCTCAACCGCCGCAATGATATCTTTCTTCGTAGAGAGGGCGAGATAGATGCGCATGCCGGTTTTTTGCGCGAGCTGACTTAAGGTCTCATGGTCAAATGGATCAAGAGTGGCTATGGCCAGCGTCCCGTCATGATATTTGAGGGGAAAGATCGTTTTCTCCAACGCCAATTCGGGAGAAATAAGGCCAAGCAGTTTTTTCGAAAATGGATGATCGGCAAAGTTCCTCACCGTCCTGAGGTTGAATTGGCAGGCGAGAGCGTCCGTTATTTCTTGTTCGGTGACGATGCCCATCTCCCGGAGAAGCGCGCCTAAACGCTTGCCGCTCCCTTTTTGAATTGTTAATGCACGTTCCAGCGTCTTTGCTGAAATGATGCCCGAATCGACCAGGAGCTTGCCTATCTGCTTTCTGGATTCCATGACAATGCCCTTTCATGTTGAAGTATTGTGTTGATGGACACTATAGAATACACTACGTCTGAATATCTTATAAGCTAATACCATGCCAACTTTAACTATGCATATTAATGGATAATTTACTGTGATGACGGAACTTTACTGTTCATTTTCTGGATTATGTGTATTGGTAATGAACAGGATGGAAAGCCGATAAACCGGCGCTCGGTTGCCCGGGGGTGGAAGCAAAACATTCCCCTTGAAAATATCGGATATCATGCCTATGATGCCTTCAGGCGTCTATTTTTCGCATATGAATGAAGAGGAGGAATTGCATCGATAATACTCTGGTGAAAAAGGTATTACGGTACATCGAGGAAAACAGCCTCGTCGCGCCCGGGGATACGGTTGTGGCGGCAGTTTCCGGCGGCGCCGATTCCATGGCCCTCTTGGAGATCCTCGTCGCGCTTCGGGAGTTCCGTCTCAACCTGGTCGTTGCCCATCTGAATCATCTGTTGCGCGGCGCCGAGGCGGACGCCGACGAGGAGTTTGTCCGGAGAGTTGCGGAGAGCCATGGTCTCACGGCCGAGGTGCGGCGCGTTGATGTAAGAGCGCTCGCCGGGAGGGAAGGGCGGTCTCTGGAAGACGCCGGGAGGTATGCCCGCTTTGCCTTTTTCGACGAACTGGCAGTTTCCTATAAAGCCCATGCCGTGGCACTGGCGCATCACTCCGATGACCAGGCGGAAACGGTGCTTCTGCGCCTTTTGCGCGGCGCCGGCGCTTCGGGGCTTTGCGCCATGGCTCCGAAGTCCGCCGGCCGGTACGTGCGCCCCCTACTTGGCGTAAGTCGCAGGGAGATCGAGACCTATCTCGGGGAACGGGGGATTGCCTGGCGGACCGACAGCAGTAATGATGACAGGGATTTCCTGCGTAACCGCGTCAGGCATGAGCTTATCCCATTGCTTTGCGCATACAATCCGGCAATTTCGGAAAGGCTGGCGGCAACGGCCCAGTCGCTGGCGGCGGATGAGGCATTTCTCGAAACGGCTACTGACACGGCGTTTGCCAGCCACGGGGTGAAAGGTATCAACTGCGTCACTCTTGCTCTGTCAGGCTTACTGACGGAACCGCGCGCAATCCGCATGCGCCTGTACCGGCGGGCGATTCTGCTGGCCAGAGGTGATCTGGCGCGGATCAGTTTCCGGCATCTGCAGGAGATTGACAGCCTGCTATTCTCACCCAGGCCGCAATTGAGCCTGACTCTGCCGGATGGTCTCCTTGCGGCGAAGAGCTATGGAGAAATCTCCATTTCCGCGGAAGAAGTAAAAGGCCCAATTCTAACTGACGAGATATGCTTGAGCGGACCGGGCCGCTACCCTTTACCGGGCGGCTGGGTTCTGGCAATTGACTTTGTAGCGCCGGCCGCTGACCTGAAATCCGCTTTGTCCTCGACTGCCTGTTTCGACTTGGAGCGGGCGCCTTTTCCCTGGCAGGTCAGAACATTCAGGCCGGGCGACAGGTTTTCCCCGTTCGGCATGGACGGGCATAAAAAAGTGAAAAAATTGTTTATTGATGAGAAAATACCGCTGGCATTACGCGGCCGCATTCCCCTCTTGTTCTGCGGTGACACGCTTATCTGGGTTGGGGGAATAAGGCGAAGCAGCGCGGCGTGTCTCACTGAGCGGACAAAAACCGTTGTCAGGGCGGAGATTCTTACAACACCGCAAATTGCTTGTAAAACCTGAGCATGTATGATAATTTTACTTATTTAAAGCATCCGCGCAAACGATTTTAGTCAAGAGTGCACGGTCGGCCGGAAGGTCGGCGCCGTGCCCAAAATAGGGGGTAACATTGAACCAGTTTTACAAAAATCTCGCTCTCTGGCTCGTCATCAGTCTGATGATGATCCTAATGTACAATGCTATTTTCAATAACAAAAAACCGGCCCAGGACAAATTGAACTACAGTGATTTTATCACCGCGGTGGATGCGGGGAAGGTCAGTTCGGTCACCATCCAGGGGAACGATCTATCCGGCAAATACACTGATGGAAAAGAGTTCAAGACCTACAAGCCCAGCGACGCCAAGCTTTCCGACACGCTTCTGACAAAGAAGATCAAGGTCGATGCCAAGCCGGAAGAAGAGAAGATTTCCTGGATTTCCATCTTCATCACTTGTTTCCCGTTGGTCCTCCTGGTCGGTATCTGGATTTTCTTCATGCGGCAGATGCAGGCCGGAGGCGGTAAGGCGATGGCTTTCGGCAAGAGCCGGGCGAAGCTCCTCACCGAGACCCAGGGAAAGATTACCTTTGAGGATGTCGCCGGGGTGGACGAGGCAAAGGAAGAGCTCGAAGAGATCATCCAGTTCCTGAAAGACCCGAAAAAGTTCACCAAGCTGGGGGGGCGCATCCCCAAAGGGGTGCTCCTGGTCGGGCCTCCGGGAACCGGCAAGACACTCCTGGCGCGAGCCATTGCCGGTGAAGCGGGGGTGCCGTTCTTCTCCATTTCCGGCTCGGATTTCGTCGAGATGTTCGTAGGTGTGGGGGCCAGCCGGGTGCGTGACCTCTTCGTGCAGGGGAAAAAGAATGCCCCCTGCATTATCTTCATCGACGAGATAGACGCCGTCGGCCGTCATCGCGGCGCCGGCTTGGGCGGCGGGCATGACGAGCGGGAACAGACCCTGAACCAGCTTCTGGTGGAGATGGACGGTTTCGAGTCGAACGAGGGGGTCATCCTGATCGCCGCCACCAACAGGCCCGACGTGCTTGACCCGGCGCTCCTGCGCCCCGGCCGCTTCGACCGGCAGGTTGTCGTCCCCCGCCCCGATGTCAAAGGACGGGAAGCTATCCTCAAGGTCCACACCAAAAAGACCCCGCTGGCGACCTCAGTGGACCTGGCGGTCATCGCCCGCGGCACTCCAGGTTTTTCGGGCGCGGATCTCTCCAATGTAGTCAATGAGGCTGCCCTTCTCGCGGCGCGCAAGGAGAGGAACTCGGTTGAGATGGAGGATTTCGACGACGCCAAGGACAAGGTGCTGATGGGGGTCGAGCGGCGCAGCATGGTCATATCCGAGGAGGAGAAGAAGAACACCGCCTATCATGAGGCGGGACATACCCTGGTGGCCAAGCTGATCCCCGGCACCGATCCGGTGCACAAGGTCTCCATCATCCCCCGTGGCCGGGCGCTCGGGATGACCATGCAACTCCCCATCGAAGACAAGCACAGTTATTCACGGGAATCGCTCCTCAATCGGATCGCCGTGATGATGGGGGGACGGGCCGCGGAGGAGATCATCTTCAATACCATGACTACCGGCGCAGGCAATGATATCGAGCGCGCCACCGAAATAGCCCGGAAGATGGTCTGCGAATGGGGGATGAGTCCCAAACTCGGTCCGGTCAGCTTCGGCAAAAAAGAAGAGCAGATATTCCTCGGCCGGGAAATGGCCACCCACACGAATTACAGCGAGGCCACCGCGGTGGAGATCGATGCGGAGATAAGAAGGATAGTCGATGAAAACTACAGCCGCGTTCTGCAACTCCTCGGTTCCAATGTAGAGATTCTCCACCGTCTTTCCGGAGAGCTTATCGAAAAAGAGAACCTCTCCGGAGATGAGGTTGACCGGATCATCGTTGGGGCCGTTCCGGAGGAGGCGGCACCGCAGGCAGGAGAAGCTCTCAACTGATGGCCTGGACAGTCAGGCTTCTTACAGTTAACTCCCTGGCCGAGGCTGAACGCGAACTGGCGGCCATTCACGTCGATCCGTTCAACATCCGCAATATGGCGCCGAAGATGGTGCACCATCTGCTCCTCCTGGAAGGTTTGAATGCCAGTGAAGGGAACCTCGTGAAGCAGGAGATGCTTTCTCTTGGCGGAGATGCGGCCATTTCCGGATGCACGATGGAAGGGGACTCGCCCGGCACGGTCATCCTGATGGGGACGGAAAAACAGTTGCGCAGAGTATGCGCCAGGCTAACGGAACACCCATTCGGATACCCTTCGCTGGCTGCCGACATCAAGCGCCTGCTTGACATCGATGCAAATACCCCGCACAAGTGGGATATCGGCAAGAGGACCCTGGATCTCTCTTCCCGCGCCTGCATCATGGGAGTCCTCAATGTCACTCCCGACTCCTTTTCCGACGGCAACCGGTTTTTCACCATTGAAAAAGCCGTGGAACGCGCCTGTGAGATGGAAGAAGAGGGCGCCGACATCATCGACATAGGCGGCGAGAGTACCCGGCCGTTCGCCCGGCCGGTCGACGAAGCAGAGGAGCTGAAGCGGGTAATCCCGGTTATTGAAAAGCTCAGCGGCCGTCTGAAAATACCCATTTCAATAGATACATACAAATCCGCCGTGGCCGAAAAGGCTCTTGCCGCAGGCGCCGAGATCGTCAACGACATCAGCGCGCTTCTGTTCGATGAGCGGATGGCCGAGGTTGTGGCGGCGGCGAGCGCAGGCCTGGTGCTCATGCACACCAAAGCTAGGCCTTCGGTAATGCAGAAAGAGACGGAATACGGCGCAATAATATCCGATATTATTGCGGTTTTGCAGCAGTCCGTAGCCATGGCGGAAGCCGCGGCCGTCAGCAGGGAACGGATCGTCATTGACCCGGGAATAGGCTTCGGCAAAAACGTAGCGGGAAACATGGAGATATTGCGGAGGCTCGCCGAGTTCAAGGCCATCGGCTGTCCCATCCTGGTGGGAACCTCGCGCAAGTCATTCATCGGCCAGATCCTTAAGCGTGATACCGGGGAAAGGATTTTCGGCACGGCCGCAACCATGGCTATAGCTCTTGTCAACGGCGCTTCCATCTTCCGCGTCCATGATGTCAAAGAGATGCGGGATGTCCTGGATATGTCGCTGGCACTATGCAGGCCGATGACGTCGCCATGACAACCGGAATAAACGGGATGCGGATTTTTCCCGGTAAAATTGCTGGTTCAGGGGAAACGGATGGCGGACTTCCTGAAAAACTCCGGATGGCTGCTCGATCTGCTGGATATCTCGCTGGCAGCCTTCATAATCTACCGGCTCATTCTCCTTTTGAAGGGCACCCTGGCGCCGCGTGTCGTCATCGGCCTGGCCATAGTGCTCTGCGCTTATATCTTATCCCGGTTTGCCGGATTTCAAACAGTTAACTGGATCCTCAACAACTTTCTCGGTTCTTTAATTATTGTCCTTGTCATCATTTTTCAGCATGACATCCGCCGGGCGCTCTTCGCCTTGAGCCGCAACCGTTCCAAAGATGAAGACGGCAGGGAAGAGACCCCCGCCGTTATTGATGAACTGGTAGCCGCCGCGGAGGCTCTGGCGGCCAAAAAGATCGGCGCTTTACTCGTTATTGAACGGGCAATGACTGTCAATCATTATCTGGAGGTTGGGACCGAGATAGATGCAAAGGTTACCAGTGAGCTTATCACCTCGATTTTTCTTCCCTATTCGCCGATACATGATGGGGCGGTAATCATCCAGCGGGGTAAATTGACCAAAGCCGGTTGCTTTCTTCCCCTTACCCAAAACCCGGAAATCAGCAAGACCCTGGGCTCCCGTCACAGGGCGGCCATCGGGCTTTCAGAGTTGGTGGACGCGGTGGTGGTCGTGGTCTCCGAAGAGACCGGGACAATTTCCGTTGCGGCAGGGGGCAGGATCAGGCGCAATCTCGAACCGGACACCCTGCGCAGGTTTCTGAAGCGATTTCTGGATCCCCGGTGGTTGCAATGAACTTAAGGGAAGTATTGTCCCATAACCTCGGTCTCAAGGTCCTGTCGCTCTTTCTGGCGATGGTGCTCTGGCTCTTTGTGGCTGCCGGGAAGGAGACGGAAATCGGCCTGGCGCTGCCGGTAGTTTTCGCGCATCTTTCTCCGGGGCTAGCCATTGTCAACCAGCCGTTGCCACGGATAGACGTAAGGCTTTCCGGGCCGCGAATTATGCTGTTGAAGTTCAAAACGGAGAGCGCCCCGGTTATTCTGGATCTCCAGGGCGCTGGGGAAGGGACAATCGCCTTTCCCGCGATGGAAACGGCGGTTCGCGTCCCTGACGGGGTAAGGGTCACCCGCGTGACTCCGGCGGCGATAGAAATCACTCTGGCCAAAGCCGGAAGTTCCGGCAAGTAAGAAAACATTTTTTCACTTTTACTGAGGGTACGCAAATGAAAAAACTTTTCGGCACGGACGGGGTCCGCGGGGTGGCGAACGTCTATCCGATGACTACGGAAATGGCCATGCAGATCGGCAGGGCCGCCGCATATATTTTCAAGAACAGTCGCAGAAGGCACCGCATAGTGATCGGCAAGGATACCAGGCTTTCCGGCTATATGATCGAAAACGCCCTGTCGGCGGGCATCAATTCCATGGGTGTAGATGTGCTCCTCGTGGGACCTCTCCCAACTCCCGGCATCGCCAACATCACATCTTCCATGCGAGCCGACGCAGGCGTAGTTATCTCCGCATCTCATAACCCTTTTCAGGATAACGGCATCAAATTCTTTTCCAGCGACGGCTTCAAGCTTCCCGACGAGATGGAGTTAAGGATCGAGGAACTGATCTTCTCCAAGAAGATCGATTCCCTCCGTCCCATTGCCACAGAAGTGGGAAAAGCCTACCGGATTGACGACGCAATCGGCCGCTATATCGTATTCCTCAAGAGCACCTTTCCGAAGCATCTGGATCTCTCCGGGCTGAAAATAGTTCTCGATTGCGCCAACGGAGCGGCCTACAAGGTTGCGCCGGCGGTGCTGGAGGAACTGGGGGCCGAGGTCATCGCCCTTGGCGTTAAACCGAACGGCACCAACATCAACGCCGGCTGCGGCTCCCTGCACCCCGAAGTGATCAGCGAAGCGGTCAAGGAACACCGGGCCGATCTGGGCATAGCCCTGGATGGCGATGCGGACCGGGTGATTTTTGTGGATGAATTCGGCAACGAAGTGGATGGCGATCATATCATGGCCATCTGCGCCATTGACCTCCTGAAACAGAAAAGACTGCGGAAAAACACCGTCGTCGCCACGGTGATGAGCAACATGGGTCTGGACATTGCCATAAAAAAAGCGGGCGGCAAGGTGATCAAGACCGCGGTGGGAGACCGCTATGTAGTCGAAGAGATGCGCAAAGGGGGCTACACCCTGGGGGGAGAGCAGTCGGGACATATGATTTTTCTCGACCACAACACAACCGGAGACGGCACATTGACGGCTTTGCAGGTGCTGGCCGTCATGCGCAGGGAAAACAAGAGCCTGGCCGAACTGGCGGAAGTGATGATCCCGTTGCCGCAGGTGCTGGTGAACGTAAGGGTTTCCGAGAAACTGGATATCATGACCATCCCCGATATTGCCGGGCTGGTCGGGGAGATCGAAGAGAAGGTGCGGGACGAGGGGCGTATCCTGATCCGCTATTCCGGGACAGAACCGCTGTTGCGCATAATGATCGAGGGCCAGGATAAATATCAGATTACCACCTGGGCCAAGGAGATAGCGGATATGGTGGAAAAGAATATCGGGGGGAAATGACCATGGCCAGATTAGGTGTTAATATTGATCATGTGGCCACCATTCGCCAGGCCAGGGGGGGAGTGGAGCCTGATCCCGTCGCCGCCGCGGTTATTGCCGAGCTCGCCGGCGCCGACGGCATCACTATCCATCTGCGCGAGGACCGGCGGCACATCCAGGACCGCGACCTGAAGCTTTTGCGCGAGACCGTCAAAACCAGGCTTAACCTGGAGATGGCCGCGACCCGCGAGATGGTTGCCATCGCCCTGACGGTGAAGCCCGACATCTGCACGCTGGTTCCGGAGAAACGCCAGGAGCTCACAACCGAAGGTGGTCTGGATGTGCGTCTCCACATGCAGAACATTGCCGAAACGGTGGAACGCCTCCAGGAAGGTGACCTGCTCGTGAGCCTCTTTATCGACCCCGATCCCGACCAGATCAAGGCCAGCGATAAGGTGGGGGCCGACTATATAGAAATACATACCGGCGCTTTCGCCGGGGCAAAGGATTGGAAGAGCCAGGAGCAGGAGTTGATCAAGATCGAGAATGCGATCAAGCTGGCCGCGAAGCTGGGACTCGGGGTAAATGCCGGCCACGGACTCAATTATACAAACATAAAAAAAGTGGCTGCCGTCGGCGGAATAGAAGAATACAATATCGGCCATTCCATCATTTCCCGGGCGGTGCTGGTGGGGCTCGACCGGGCGGTGCGGGAGATGGTGGACCTGATCAAATACGCATAATCTATGATTTTCGGCACCGGTATCGACATTGTGGATATTTCCCGTTTCGAAAGATTCGTCCGGGATAATAACGAACTCCTCTTCAAACGGCTCTTTACGGCGGAGGAAGTTGCCTATTGCGTTGCCAGGAAACGAAGCGCCCAGCATTACGCCCTCCGTTTCGCCGCCAAAGAGGCGTTCCTGAAGGCCATGGGAACAGGGCTCAGGGATGGTCTCGCCTGGCGCGACATGGAAGTCGTTAACGACCAATACGGCAAGCCGGAGATGATTCTTGCCGGCCGAGCAGCGGAACTCTTCCGGCAAAACAGCTTGGCAAGAATTTTTTTATCACTTTCCCATGACGGCAATTGCGCTGTCGCCTCGGTAATCCTGGAGAAAGAGTGAAAGTCGTTACCGGTAAAACCATGCAGCTCCTTGACCGGCGGGCGATCAAGGAATTCGGCATAAGCGGGCTCACCCTGATGGAGAATGCCGGGCGGGGGTGCGCCGAAGCTATTATCGCCGAGTTCGGCGCCGGACCGGTACTTCGCGCGGTGATCGTCGCGGGCAAGGGGAACAACGGCGGTGACGGTTACGTTATCGCCCGGCTCCTCAAGGAACAGGGGTGGCATGTGGTGACGTTTGTCCTCTCAGCGCCCGATGAAATCAAGGGAGACGCCAGAACAAACCTCGACCTTCTCGCTGATACGCCGGTTCTCTTCTGCCCGAAACAGGGGGGACTGGATCGTTATGCATCGACCCTGCGGGAAGCGACGGTGCTAGTGGATGCATTGCTGGGGACCGGGCTTTCAAGCAAGGTGAAGGGGATTTATGCCGAGGCGATCGATTTAATCAACAATTCTGGCAAACCGGTGATCGCCGTTGACATCCCCTCCGGTATCGACGCGGCTAGCGGAAAGGTACTGGGCTGCGCGGTCAAGGCCGATTTCACGGTCACGTTCGCTTTGGCCAAATGCGGCCATGTCTTTTACC